>WNFR01001046.1_pt1 | contig 28701 bp, 19 predicted proteins | sample 5400221 | NCBI WGS metagenome assembly WNFR01 (sample SAMN13153357, study PRJNA577476) | soil metagenome | isolation source: 40 cm soil under Madrone tree | place: USA:California | collected 2016-06-14
CTGCTTGCGGGTAGCACGGTAGCCCAGAATTCTCAAAAGGTTCCTGACGTTACTTCAATGAGCGTCGAAGACTTGATGAATTTACAGGTTACCTCTGTCTCCAAGCATAAGGAAAAATTGGCGGATGCAGCGGCAGCCATTTTCGTGTTGACGCAAGAAGACATACGGCGTTCGGGAGCTACCAGCATACCCGAAGCATTGCGACTGGTTCCCGGTCTCGAAGTGGCACGCATCGATGAGAACAAATGGGCCATCGGCTCGCGAGGATTTAACGGGCGCTTCTCCAATAAGCTACTGGTGCTCATTGACGGCCGAAGCGTATATACCCCTTTGTTTTCCGGTGTGTACTGGAATATCCAGGACGTGATGCTTGAAGATCTCGACCGCATTGAAGTGATCCGCGGCCCGGGTGCAACGTTGTGGGGAGCGAATGCGGTAGATGGTGTCATCAACATCATAACCAAACCCGCTGCCTCCACGCAGTCTGGTGTTGTTACGGCTGGAGGTGGAACAGAAGAACGAGCTTCCGTCGGCGGCCGCTACGGAGACAAGATCGGTGACCATACCCATTACAGAGTCTATGGAAAGTATTTCGACTGGGGACCATCGAATTTTGCGTCGGGTGGAACCGCACATGACGGCTGGGACGCAATGCGCGGAGGATTCCGAGCGGATTGGACGCCCGCAGGAGCTAATTCGCTGACCTTGGAAGGAGATATTTACCGGAGCAATTACGGTGAAACCTTGACGGTTCCTTCCTTGGCCTCTCCCTATTCAAACACGTTCCCCAACAGCGGGGTTTATAGCGGAGAGAACATCCTGGGACGCTGGAACCACGCGTCCGAAGGCGGCTCAATGTCTTTGCAGATGTATTATGCCAATACCACCACGGTTGATAATTCGCTCTTCGTAGACCATCAAAACACGTTCGACATCGATTTCCAGGATGGGCTTCACGTGGGGGACTCACATCAATTTGTGTGGGGTCTTGGTTACCGATCGATTCGCGACGGGAACGACCCCAGCTTTACAGTTTCGCTTCAGCCCAATCATGTCAGTCTGAATCAATTTAGCGCCTTCGCGCAGGATGAGATCAGCCTGATTGACAATCGGCTGCGGTTGACTCTCGGCTCGAAATTCGAGCACAACACTTTCACCGGGTTCGAGATCGAGCCGAACGCGAGGCTGCTGTGGACCCTGAGTCCAAACCAATCCGTGTGGACCGCGGTCTCCCGCGCCGTCCGGACACCGGCCCTGACCGAGGAGGGCTTGCGGTTAAATTCACAAGTTGTCCCTCCCGGCAGTCCAGCGAACCCCACGCCGTTTCCGGCTGTGGTGGCAGTCTTCGGCAGTCCGCAGTTCAACTCGGAAGACCTTCTGGCATACGAACTGGGTTATCGAGTGCAGGCAACCAGCAACCTATCGCTCGACATTGCCACCTTCTATAACAATTACTCAAGTCTTCGCACGGCAGAGCCAGCTACCCCTTCCTTGGAGGGGAGCCCAATTCCAACCGACATCGTTATCCCCTTTGTCGCAGGAAACAAGATGAGCGGCGGAACCTACGGCGTCGAACTGTTTGCAGACTGGAAAGTACTTCCGAAGTGGAGGCTGACGGGCTCCTACAGCTATCTACAAATGGACATTCACAAAAACCAGGACAGTCTAGATCCGACTGCCGACAACCCGAATGGCTCAAGCCCTCGTCATCAATGGTACGCGAGGTCTTCAATCGACTTGCCCAGACATTTTGACCTGGACACCACGCTTCGATTTGTGGACCACCTCCCCAGCTTGGGTTTGCCCGGTTACTACTCGTTGGATGCGCATGTGGGCTGGAGGCCGGTGAGAAATCTGGAATTTTCGATCGGCGGGCAAAATTTGCTGGATAACCAGCACTTGGAATTTTTGCCGGATTTCGTCAACACCTCCCCGACCGTGGTAAAGCGCAGCGTTTTTGGAAGTATTACTGTCACTTTTTAAGTTGATTGCCGGTGAGCCGCCCAATTGACGGCCACCAGCAGGCGGAAAATTTGATGTTGAAACGACTAGGAATTCTGATCGTTGCGCTCAGTGTTTCGCTGGGTTGGGCTCCCGAGGCCTTTGCGCAGGCCCGGGACTCGTCCGATTCCTCGGAATATCTGATCAAGGCCGGCTTCATTTTCAATTTTGCGAAATTTGTAGAATGGCCGTCGGCGGCATTCGCCCAGCCGGATTCTCCCATTGTAATAGGTATTTTGGGTACGGATCCCTTCGGAACGATCATCGATCAAATCGTCCAAGACAAGAAAATCGGCGCGCGGGGATTTGTCGTTAAACGGCTGAAGTGGGGAGCGGACCCGAAGGACCTGAAGGAGTGCAAGATCCTGTTTGTGGGCGCGTCAGAACGGGCGCACATAGATGATTTGGTGCAGATGGTAAGAGGCTTACCAATCCTAACGGTCGGCGAAGCACCCGGCTTTGCAGAGCATGGTGGCGTCATTCGCTTTGTCCTGGAAGACAACAGAGTACGCTTTGAAGTCAACGTTGCGGCGGCACATCAGGCAGACCTAACGATCAGTTCCAGGCTGCTCACCTTGGCGAGGATCGTCCAACAAGCCACGGGAGATGCAAGGAAGCCCGGATGATCCTCCAGAATCTATCCATCAAGCGGAAGCTCACGTTGATAACGATGCTGACGAGCAGCATCGCGCTGATCCTTTCCTCCGCCAGCTTTCTTATCTACGATCTGGTTTCCTTCCGGCACCTGCTTAGTCAGGATCTGATGACCCAGGCCCAGATTATCGGCTACAACAGCGCAGGAGCTATGGAGTTCAAAGACGAGCCCGCTGCGACCGCAACGTTGTCCGCTCTGACGGCGAAAGAAGACATTGTCACGGCCGTCTTGTACAAGCCCGACGGAAAGATCTTTGCGCACTATTATCGTGGTCGCACGACGCCCCCCGCGTATCTTCCTTCCCATCCGCTGGAGAGAGGCTACCGCTTTGAACGCGGACACCTGGAGGTCTTTGACGAGGTCACCCTGAATGGAGAGCGTGTAGGAACGTTGTTTTTGCAGTCCGACTTGCGCCAATGGAGCGAGCGGGCAAGACGATACGCGAATATCCTCATTATTTTCGTGCTGGTTTCCGGTTTGTTTGCATTCTTTGTCGCCTCGAAGCTGCAAGGGTTGATTTCCAGGCCAATTTTGCATTTGGAAGACACCATGAGGACGGTTTCGGCCAATAAGAACTACCAGGTTCGCGCCGTCAAAACCTATGGTGATGAAATTGGGAGACTGATCGACGGATTCAACACGATGTTGTCCGAGATCCAACAGCGGGATACCGCACTGCAGAGCACCAACGGCGAACTAAAGACCAGGACGCAGGAATTGGAAGAGGAGATCTCACACCGCAAACAGACACAAGAAGAGCTGCTCAATGCCAAGCACGCTGCCGAGGAAGCCAACCGCGCCAAGAGCACATTTTTGGCAAATATGAGCCACGAGTTGCGGACGCCACTCAACGCTATCATCGGTTATAGCGAGATGCTGGAGGAGGAAACGCGAGACTCGGGGAAGGTTGAGAACATTCAGGACCTGAAGAAAATTCAAGCGGCCGGCAAACATTTGTTAGCGCTGATCAATGACGTGCTTGACCTTTCGAAGATCGAAGCTGGGAAGATGGGCCTCCATTTGGAGACCTTCGATGTGCCACAAGTGATCGAGGAGATGGTCACAACTCTCCAGCCGGCAGCAGCAAAGAACGGCAACTCAATTAAAGTCCAGGTAGCGGAGAACGTAAGCGTGATGCGGGCGGATATTACCAAAGTCCGGCAGATCTTATTCAACCTGCTCAGTAACGCCTGCAAATTTACAGATCATGGCACCGTCTCGTTGAACGTGGATCAGATCGAGGTAGCGGACAGAAATTGGATTCAATTCCGGGTCAGCGACACCGGGATTGGAATCTCCGCAAAGCAAAAGGAGAACTTGTTTCAAGAGTTTGCCCAGGCGGATGCCTCGATCGCGCGGAAGTATGGCGGGACCGGCCTGGGACTGGCCATTACACACCGCTTCGTTCAGTTGATGAAAGGGCAAATCAACGTCGAGAGCGAGCCGGGGCAGGGCGCGGTCTTTACTGTGCAGCTGCCGGCTCAGGCTGTTACCGAGACAGCTGAATCCGCGGCGCCAAACGGAAGCAGCGACGCTTCGAAGACATTCTCAAACACCAAAACGGACCAACAGACGATTCTGGTGATCGACGACGACCCATCCGTTCGCGACCTGATGTCGCGTTTTCTAACCAAACTCGACTTCCATGTGGTTGCTGCCGCTAACGGAGAAGAAGGCTTCCGCCTTGCCAAGCAAATTCGTCCGCTACTTATTACCCTCGATGTAGTCATGCCTGACTGTGACGGATGGACCCTTCTGAATAGGCTCAAGAGTGATTCTGAATTGGCGGACATTCCGGTGATTATGGTCACCGTAGTGGACAACGAGGCCAGGGGCTTGGACTTGGGCGCCTCCAATTATCTTATCAAGCCGGTTGAGCGGGACCGTCTCGCAGTTCTTGTAGAAAAACACCGGGTCGCTCGGTCCACTGTCACGGACGCCACTGCGATCCCCCTTTCTTCTTATATAGAAGACGGCCAGATGGTGGGGCCCAAGACAGCCGGAACCCGAGTTTCCAGAAGCAGGAGAAATTAGAATGCCGAAAATTTTGCTAGTGGAAGACAACGAAATGAACAGGGACATGCTGTCCAGACGACTTCAGCGCAAGGGCTATAGTGTCGTCACGGCGGAGGATGGCGAGAAGGGACTCTTGTTGGCGCGCTCGGAAGTGCCTGACCTCATTCTGATGGACATTAGTCTTCCCGTGATGGGCGGTTGGGACGTAACTCGTCACCTCAAGGCTGACCAGTCGACTCGTCACATCCCTATCATCGCGCTGACTGCGCACGCTTGGGTAACCGATCGCGAGAAAGCAATCGAGGCGGGCTGCGATGACTACGACACCAAACCGGTTGAATTTGGACGGCTCAGCGAAAAGATTGAAAGCCTGCTTATGGTGAAGAAATGACGATGGATGCGCGGCCGAGGCGGTTACTCATCGTAGATGACAATGAAATGAATCGCGACATGCTCGCCCGTCGCTTGGCGCGCAAGGGCTACGCCATCGGACTGGCGGAGAGCGCGAAAGAATTGCTTGAACGTGTCAAACAAGACGCCGTGGATCTGGTGTTGCTAGACATTGAGATGCCGCAAATCAGCGGCCTTGACGCTTTGAAGGCCCTGCGCGAGCACTATTCTCAGGCCGAACTGCCGATCATCATGGTCACGGCAAAAAACCAGAGCGACGACATTGTTACAGCACTGGATTTAGGGGCCAACGACTACTTGACCAAGCCGATCGATTTTCCGGTCGCAGTGGCTCGCATAGGCACTCAGCTGTCACACAAACAAGCCCAGGAAGCATTAAAGGAAAGCGAAGAGCGCTATGCCCTGGCAGCTCGTGGTTCCAACGATGGCCTGTGGGACTGGAATCTTTCGGCCAACGTTGTACATTTCTCCCCTCGTTGGAAGGCCATGTTGGGCTATGAGGAAGGAGAAATGGGCGACCGGCCTGAAGAATGGTTTGACCGCATCCATGACGCTGATCGGGAACGAGTCAAAGAGGAAATTGCCGCCCATCAAAAGGGATTGACTCCTCATTTCGAGAGTGAACACCGCGTGCTGCACAAAGAAGGTGGCTTCCGTTGGATGCTGAGCCGCGGGGTCGCCGTGCATGACGCTTCCGGAAATGTTTTGCGCATGGCCGGATCACAGACCGACATAACCGAAGGAAAAGTTTCCGACCCACTGACGGGCTTACCCAATCGGCTGCTGTTTATTGACCGGGTTGGCCGACTCGTCAAGCATTCGAAGCGCCGTAAAGACCATTTATTTGCGGTTCTCTTTATGGACCTTGATGGGTTCAAGATGATCAACGACAGCATGGGCCACCTGATCGGGGATCAACTCCTGCTTGGAGTAGCCAATCGCTTGGAGAAGTGTCTGCGTTCAACCGATACCGTTGCGCGTATAGGTGAAACCTTCACTGTCGCACGCCTGGGCGGAGACGAATTTACAGTCCTTCTCGACCATATTAAAGATCCAAGCGCCGCCAAGCGGGCCGCGGAGCGGATGATGAAAGCTCTGGCGCCGCCCTTCATTTTGGGTGGGAAAGAGGTATTCACCTCCGTGAGCATCGGTATCGCGCTAAGCAACCCAGCCTACGAGCAACCGGAAGATATCCTGCGAGATGCCGACACCGCAATGTATCGGGCCAAGTCTTTAGGCAAGGCCCGGTATGAGGTCTTCGACGCGGATATGCGAGCCAGTGTGATGGCTCGACTGCAGCTGGAGACTGATCTGCGCCACGCCCTCGAACGGGGAGAATTCCGCAATTTTTATCAGCCGATTGTCGCTCTCGTTTCCGGAGAGATTGCTGGCTTTGAGGCACTGTTACGATGGCAGCACCCAACTCGCGGCCTGCTCGGACCAAGTGAATTTATCCCAGTTGCTGAGGAAACTGGCCTCATACGCGAATTGGGCTGGTGGAATTTACGCGAGGCCTGTCGGCAAATCAGCGAATGGAGAGCAGGTTTAATTGCCCATTCTAACCTAACAATTAGCGTTAATCTGTCCGCCAAGCAATTTCTACAACCCAACCTGGTCGAAGATATTGGAAAGTTGCTGGTTGAACTCGCTCTTCCTCCGGAAGCTTTGAAGCTCGAAATCACGGAAAGCACCGTGATGGCTGACCCTTCGGCGGCCGTGGAGATGTTGCAGCAAATCAAATCCTTGGGTATCCGCCTGGCTATCGATGATTTCGGTACAGGCTATTCTTCGTTGAGTTACCTACACCGTTTCCCTCTCGACACATTGAAGATCGACCGCTCCTTCATAAGCGTCATGGAGGATGACGGAGAGGGCATGGAGATTGCGCGGAGCATTGTGCCCATGGCCAATAATCTCCGGCTGGATGTAGTTGCCGAAGGGGTCGAGACAATTCAACAGGTCGCCCTGCTGAAAAAACTGGAATGCAAATATGGCCAGGGGTTTTACTTTTCCAGACCACTGTCCGCCGAGGGGATCGCGGCATTGCTGGCAGGAGACCTTACGTGGCAAGCGTGCGAGCAAACCAAGTAGCTCGGCAGAGGTTAGTGCGGGTGGACATGAACGGAGTGCGCGGCTTCGCCGCCGCGCAAAAAAGTCTGGCCGCCGAAGCACTTACGTGCTCTCCAAATTTTTCGATAGCTCAGCTCTTATGAAACTCGCTTGGCAAAATATCGTTCACGATCGAGCCCGCTTCTCGGTAACGGTGCTTGGCGTGTCTTTTGCTGTATTCCTCATGGTTTTCCAAGGGAGTCTCTTGGTGGGCTTTTTGCGGGCAGCATCCAGGCTCATAGATGCCAGCGACTCCGACATCTGGATTACTGCGAGAGGAGTGCAGGCATTTGAGTTCGGAACTCCCATCGAAGGCAGAGTGCGGGAGATGGCTGCCGGCATACCAGGGGTGATGGAAACCAGCAGAGTTTGCACGGCTTTTGCCGTGTACCGCACACCAAATGGAAAGCAACAGGTGGTAGCTCTCGTTGGTGCGGATCGCAATGTGGGGGAGCGCTTTCCAGTTCCCGATGTCCCTGGTTCCCGCGAAGGGATGTCGCCTGATGCGGTGCTCTACGATGTAAGCGACCGGGACCTGATTCAAGTGGCCGCACTGCCGGCTGAAGTTGAGGTAAACCGGCACCGTGCCAGTATCGAGCGTCAGATTCAAGGCTATGGAGCATTCCTTGGTGTCCCCTTTCTGTTTACTTCGTATCGAAATGCCACTCGTTATATGGGGTTCGGTCCCGAAGAAGCCATGTACGTCCTCGTCCGCGTCGACAAGAGATATTCAACGTCTGATGTGCAGCTGAACCTTAAGCAGCGTCTTCCAGAGGTCGATGTTCTGACGCGGGATGAATTTGCGCGCAAATCTCGCATGTACTGGACGATAAAAACGGGTGCCGGGGGCGCGATTGTAACCGCAGCGGTCCTAGGGTTTCTGATAGGTCTGGTGGTTGTATCGCAAACTATCTACGCCAACACCATGGAGAACATCGAGGAATACGCGACACTAAAAGCTCTTGGAGCATCGCAAGGTTTCGTGGCGCGCATTGTGCTTACGCAAGCCCTGATTTGCGGGGCAGTCGGCAGCATTCTGGGACTGCTGGCGGTTGTTCCCAGCATTGGCTATGCAAAATCTCTGATTCCTTGGATCTACACTCCTTGGTGGTTGCTTGTGGTCATGGTCATGCCAAGTTTGGCCATGTGCTCCTTGGCATCCATAGCTTCAGTTCGCAGCGCTCTCACAGTTGAGCCGGGAAGGGTGTTCCGTGCCTAATCACTTCCTAGGCGTCGAGAGTGCGAGTGTCTCGTTCGGCAAGCGGGAGGCACAAGTCCGTGCGCTGCGGGGCGTTTCACAATCCTTCGAGCGTGGCACGCTTTCGCTGGTTATGGGGCCCTCTGGTAGCGGGAAAACCACGTTGTTGTCACTGCTTGGCTGCTTGTTATCGCCCGATGAAGGGACGGTGTTCGTAGAGGGTGTCGCGGTAAACGGACTGAGCGAAGCACAGAGGACAGCTGTTCGTCAAAAGAAAATCAGTTTTGTTTTCCAGGCCTTTCGGCTTTTTCGCTCTCTTTCCGCGATTGACAATGTCGCGCTTGGCTTTGAACTTCGTGATGCATCCCTGCCCGGTCGAATGGAAATGGCAAGAGATCTACTCGTTCGATTTGGTTTGGGAGACAGGCTCAACCAAGAACCCAACGAACTCAGTCCGGGGGAAAAGCAGCGAGTTGCAATTGCGCGGGCCTTGGCCGGAAATCCTCCCATTCTTCTCGCGGATGAGCCGACCGCCTCTCTTGATGCCCAGGCCGGAAGGAACATCTGTCAAATTCTTCGAAGTCAAGTTGATGACGATGGGAGAACAGTTGTTGTCGTGACCCACGACCCGCGATGGCAGGAATTCGCCGATCGCACAATCACTCTATGCGATGGCCAAGTAGAACAAGAAGAGAAAAAGCTATGACGGCCCGCAGCAGATGGAGCATTGCTGGTTCCGCGGTGGTCTTGGTCACTGTGGCTGTCGCGCTCTTAGGACCTACGCGGAACAGGAATTCGGTCGAAGCTCATGGGATACCTTCCGATAGGGCTGTCGCGATTGTGGCATTCGCCTCCCCTGGAAGGGTCGAGGGAGCTTCGGAAACCACGCAGATAGGGGCTGCTGCGGATGGCGTCCTAAAGGCCGTCTACGTGAAAGAAGGTCAGCTCGTAAAAAGTGGGACCTTACTTGGCGAGATCGGCTGCGATGATTTGCAAGCGAGTTTGCAAACTGCGATAGCCGAGGCCGATGGCGCACGGCAGACAAGAACCCGAATTCTGAGGGGTGCACGTGATGAGGAGAAGAAAATAGCGACTGAAAAGACGGCAGCCGCCCGGGCAACATTCGAAGAGGCCAAGTCGCGGCTGGGCATGCAGCGCGCTCTCTACGAAAAAGAAGAGATCTCTCGGGCTACGTATGATCAAGCAGTCCGTGATCTGGGGGTGGCGGATGCTAACTTCCGAGCTGCTGTTCGAACTGAGGAGCTACTTGGAGCGCCCCCATTGCAGGAAGAAAAGGCGCGAGCTAATGCAGACGTGCTCGCCGCGGAGGGCCGCGTTCGAATGGTCCAGGAACGTATCGGGAAGTGCTCCATTTCTGCTCCGAGCGATGGAACCATTTTGAGGGTCTATGCCAGACCCGGCGAATCCTTTAGCACAGTCACTCCCCGCCCATTGTTCAGTCTCGCAGACACTTCCACACGGCACATTAAGGCAGAAGTAGACGAAAGTGACGTAGACAAAGTGTCTGTTGGGCAGAAAGTGGTGATCCATGCGGACGCCCTTGCAGGAAAGACGCTCAACGGATCAGTCGCGAGCGTATCCGCCATAATGGGTAGGAAGAGCATCAACACAGGCGACCCATCCGACAAAAGCGACCGGGACATCCTGGAAGCGGTGATCGATTTGCAGGACCATGCTCGGTCATTGCCAATCGGACTCAGAGTCACAGTGCAGTTTTTGACGACCGCCGCGTTAAAAAAATAAGAAGAACTGCCGGCGAATGACCGAGTGACCGAGTAGTGCTGCCGGAGAAAAAACGCGCCTCGTAGCGCGGCACGGAGTGAGCTCTTTCTGCCATTGGGGCAAGCAGCTAACGTTCTGCAAGTCGCTACTATCAAGGGCCGTAGGTAATCCAGAGCGAAAATCGTGCTTAGCGGGATTTGCTGCACTATTCAATTGAGGGTATTGATCGCCGCAAGGGATGAAATGGATGGCGGAACCACCACTCGAAGCGTGCGTTGCCGTCGCGCTGATCAGAGATGCCGAGGAATTTGAGAGGGCGGTTGCTTCTTGCAAGCGAGCTTCTGAAACTGGGTGAGCGAGACGCGGTTGCAGAATACCTCGGATCGTGCCGCACATTCTGATTCCGCAGCCGCGCCACGTTGGATAAGTGGATAGAGCAGATCCGGACCGGTGACGATTTGGGGTTTGACTCTTCACATTTTAGTTTATAGCCGGCCAAGGATTGCTCGCGTTATTTTTCGATGCCTTCGTCCTCCCGCCCCGGGATCGGCCACGTCTAGTGCGAAGGCGGGCTCGCCATCTCTATTGCCCACACCGCGGCCGGACGCATATACATGGAGGCGCGGAAATTTCCCGTGTCGTCCCAGGCTTCCGGAGTGCGAAACCAGTAGCCTTTGGTCTCATAAATTACGTGATGAATGCCCCATGCTATGTGGTAGGCCTCGTTTTTCAGTCCTTCGCTGAGGAGAAGAGCTGCTAGCGCGAAGCTTGTACCTGCCCAAACCTCTTGCGCCTGCTCGTTGTCGCGAATGATGCTGCCATCGGAAGCCATGCCGTTTGCGGCACCGATTTCGCCCTTACCGAACTTCATCACATTGTTCGCAAAGATTTTCTTGAGCGCCGAGAGTTGCATTCCTTTCGGCACGAGATCGCCCAATCCCGTCATATTTGCGTACCATTGTCCGGCGAGTTGGTCTGCCTGAATGCTATCGCGGTATTCGCTCTGCGCGTCGTAGCGGAAGTATTCGCCATTCCAGAGCTTGTCGATATAGGTTTTCTGGGCCTTAAGGAACAATGCGTGATAATCCTCAGCCGACTTGTTCTCGCCAAGAACAAGCGCAGTTTCTTCCGACGCGCGCAATGCCGCTAGCCAGAGTCCTCCGCAGTACGCGCTCACTCCGCGCACGATCCACGAGTCATAAGTCTGATCGGGATACCCGCTGTTTTCAGGTATGCCGCCACCGCGATCGAATTGCTTGAGATAGGTCATCGCGGCCTGAACCGCCGGCCACATCTCACGAAGAAATTCCTTATCGTTTTTCCCGGTCAGCACATAATCGCGATACACCATAAGAACGAATTTCGAATTCAGATCTTTCCAGTCATTCGTGTCCTGCCAGCCTGGTTCATTTACGGAAAGGAATGGATCGCCTTCCGGAACGCCCAAGTCATGCGGCACGGCGCCGACTTTCTTTCGTTTGTGCAACACCGGGCTGCCGGTTTCTTGCGTTTTTGCGACCCATAAGCCCAACTCCGGATACTCGCGGGGCACGGTTTGCGCAAACTCGCGCAGCACCTGCTTGTCGATGGTCGGCCAAAACTTCAGAAGCGCCACGGAGGCATAAAAGCGGACGTCGAGCGTTCCGTAGTATGCGTAGTCAAAGCATTCAAGCTGAGCAAACGTGGCAGGGGCATTGCGGTCAGAATTCAGCTGACGCCCCCAAAACGTTCCGCCATCGGTGAGCGTGTACAGCTCGTTGAACAGCATGCCGCGATACCATGCGGGCTTGCTTTCATCCTGGACGTAGGGTTTTTGCCACGCATCAATGGCGTTGCTCCACTCCGAGGCGTGAAGCAACCCGTCGCGAGCAATCGCCCAAGAACTAAGGCCGCTGGCGCCATAAAAATCAGTGTAGCGGCGGTTCCACTTGCGGCCCTGCCCGAATTCCACAACAGGAAAATCCCACGCGATGACCATGGGAATGATTTTCCTTTCGCCGGGTTGCAAGGTGAATTTGATGGCAATTGCCCCGCCTACCTTTTCGCTGGCGCTAACCCAGGAGGTATCGGTGTTCGCAAGCGTTCCATCCTTAGAGAAAGGAGCCCATACGGCCTTGCCGTCACCGTCGGCAAGAAACTCCGTATGGTGGAAGACTTCTACGCCTGGCGACTCGAGAGCAGCGATGGTAAATTCGCCATCCCATTCGTTTAGGACGTTGTCTGCGCGACTGCGGCCCAACACGACACCTTTCATGGCTGCGTTTGCCGGCATCGTCTCCTTGCGAAAATGATTTTGATTGCCCTGATTCAAGACAGCCGCAAAATCGTGGGTGTACGTTCGAAACCATCCCCCCATATTCGTCCATGACAACATAATCGAAACGGTGACGGGTTTGTCCGTGGGGTTTTCTGCATGCCAGCGGTAAACGGCTACCGGATAGCTGCTCTCCTTGTAGTTTTCGGGAAGGATCGGCGAGAACTGTTCCAACATCACGTTGGCTGGAAATTTGTCCCACTTGTAGCTATACCAAGACTTCGGGAAAAGTGCCGCATACTCGCCGGCGCCCACGGGATAATCCCACTGCCAAGCGGATAGTTCAGCGTTCTTTGGGTGATCGGTTGTGAGGACGCGCGCTATTCCCGCGTTTTCTCCGGCGACTTGTTGGAACATGGCAAATTGGTTTGCGGATACCGGCGCATATTTGTGGACGGCGCTTTTGATATGCCAGCGCGCAAAATCGCCACGATACGTTCTCGAAAAAGTTCCGGCGCCGAATCCTCCAACAGGTGCGCCCTGCCAGTAGCCATCATCGATGTCTGTTTTGTTTTTCCGGACTCCGGGATCTTCAAGAGGTTGCCCGATGGGCCGCCGCCAAGCGATCTTCGGAATTTCGTCATCCGCGCGGGCCATAGGCAGCGCTGTACAAAACGTGGAAGTCGCAGCCAGTAGCAGGAGCAAATGTTTCTTCATCCGGCCTCCGAAGACGTGGACATAGAGACGGAGGCCCTTTGATGGCGCTCCGGTCGTGCAACTTATGATTACCTAAAGCAAAAAAAGAAAGCAGTGGTCCGCAAAGGAAAAAACGCTACGGTCGCATCAGTCGGCCAAGACTTTACCGGCTGCCAGTCGTTCCCGAAGCCTCTTTTGCGGAATCGGTCTTCCAGTACTGATTGAAGCCAATATAATCCGACGGAAGGTTGGCCAGAATCGTTCGTCGCAGTTCAAGAATGTCTACACTTCCGAGTTTTTTGTAGAGAACTTTGCCGCTTGGATCCAGCAACAGCGTGTAGGGAACAGCTGACTCCCACGTCGGATCGAATGCCGCCTGTAGATCGGCAGTATCATTCGAAGCGAACAACAAGTTCCGGCTGGTGGCATGTTGCTTCTCAAGCATCCTGAGCACGCCGTCTTTTTCGTCCGGCATGTTGGTAGACACGGTGATCAATTCGAAATCGCGAACCTTATACATTTGAAAGGTAGTTTCAAAGTCCGCGAATTCGTCGATGCAAGAACCGCACCACGTTGCCCAAAAACTGACCAACACCATATGCTTGGCTGGATTTTCTCGAAGACGTTTCAATTCTTCCGCCGTCGCCATGTCCAGCTTCACCGGCTGTTCGCCGATTTTTCGCAGCGCGTCCGCGCTGGAGGCTGATTTTTCCTTCCACTTGGTCGAACACCCAAAAACTCCGGTGTGCTTGACCGTTACTTCACGATTCGCCAATAGCGCATCGATTGCGTTGCGCGCATCCTGAGTCTTCACCAGTTCGGTGCGATAGCTGTTGTCCATACGACCTTCGTAGCGTAGCTTGCGGTCTTTATCGAAAACGAAGACGTGAGGAGTGGCCTGCGGACCATACGCGCGCGTAACCGCCTGTGTCTCGCCGTCATAGAGATACGGGTAATGGAGATGTTTATATTCGAATCGAATTTTCATCTCTTCAAGACTGTCGCTAATGTCGGACGAGTCCAACTCGTCGATTCGAAGTGCTTTTGGGTCGTTCGGTTCAATCGCTACGACGGCGACGCCACGATCACGGTAGTCGGTCTCTAGCTGCTGAATCCGCTGTTCATACATTTGAGCTATCGGGCAGTGATTGCAGGTGAAGACGACGACCAAAATCGGAGCGGCTGCGTAATCCGCGAGTGTATGGGTCCTTCCATCTACGCCGGGCAGAGAAAAGTCAGGAGCGGAGGAGCCCAGCGCCAGAATGGGATGACCGGTCGGGGTCGCAGACGCAGTCGTCGAGATGTCGCCAGTGGCTTGTGCCTTTGAGAGCGCCAACAATAACGCGAAGAGCAGTTGCCACATACAGCTCCAACCTCCTTTTCGAAAAAGCTGACCGAAATCTTTCGTCGATCCCGTGATTTACTTCGGCGATTCAGTTGCAGATCTAACCGCGCTCGAATGAATCGCGGGCCGCTCATTCCCGGTCCCTGCGGATTGAGTCGCGAGCGGTCTTGGCGATACATCGGCATTCACAACACCCATCGCCCACTGGATGGCTTCGACGTACATTCTCTGGAGCCGAGGATCGTCCCAATTTTCCTCGACGTGGCCAAGTGTGGAGTAGTAGACGCGTCCCTTTCCATACATCTTGGCCCAGGTAACGGCGAAATCGTGGTCCTTCCGGTGAACGCGTGGATTATTCAGATCGAGTTTGCTGGCGTCGAGGCGCATCAGGACGCGAACCTTGTCTCGCGAGAAGTCTCTCATCTGATAGATCTCGTCCTTCAGGACAAACGACTTCGGCCACTGCTGCATGCCAGGGAAGTCTGGATCTTCGACGATAATGGGCGCATCAAACGTGAGCCAGGGATGCTCGTCGAAATATCCGCCGATCATTTCTCCGTACTCGGGCCAGGAGGTAAACGTAATGGTTGCGCTGTGCACCCCGATAAATCCCTTTCCGTCGTCGTGCACAAATGAGAGCAATGCCGCCTTCTGTTCTGGATTCATCTCGAGCTCGCCGCCGGTGTAGAAAAGCACTGCGTCGAAGTCATTTAGATTCTTGGCGTTGTATTCGAGTTTTTTCTTTGTGAGTACTTCAGTGTCGGTTCGAATCGTCGTTGTCCACAGACCGGACTCACGGCCCAGGCGTTCAATCGTAGCCATGGCGTGCGACACCGACTCATGGCGGTAGCCTTTTTCTTCACCGAGCACAAGCAGATGCTTCATCGGTTGAGCGCCGGCTTGTGCTTGAGCCTGGCATCGGCCGCTTAACGCCAAGCAAAGAACGATCACAAGCGTTCGAATGCTCTTCACTCGGAGCCTCCACGATACCGACCGCCAACGCATCTACTTTCCATTTCCGAGCCAGAGAAGTGCATTTTCGAAAAGTGTATTTTGGATTGGGTCGCGATAAACCGTGGGTCCGTGGCCCATATTGATGTAAAGCATCCTGTATTTTGTATTCGTCCACACGACGGGAAGATCGCCTTCGGTGATGATGTCCTTTTTCCCAATCGGATAGTTCGAAGGATCGAGCGTCAGGAGAACGCGGACATCCTTATTGAGCCGAGGACTGGGCTTCCAGAGATACCACTCATTTGCCGGGGCCTCGTAAGTTGCAGGCAATTCCCTGGTCACAGGATGCGTTCGATCATCGATGATCAGTTTCGCCGGCAGGACGGGCCAATTGTTCGAATAAAACACTGCGCCGCCGAGAAACTGGACGAACCACGGCCAATGCGTATCTTTGTCATTGTACGCAGCGACGTGGAAACCAATCCACCCGCCGCCGTGTTCCATGTACTTTTCGAATGCCGCTCGCTGCTCGGGAGTCTGGGGGAAGTTGTTAAGCCACAGGATGAGACGATACGGCTTCAAATCGTTTTCGTTGAGCTTGTTCCAGTCGGTGGTGGTATCCAATATAAAGTTATGTTTTGCCGCAAGGTCGTTGAAAAAGACCAGGGCGTCTTTGGCGGTCTTGACGTGATCCGGCTCGACATCGGTGGAATAAAAGGCCAGGACTTTGAAGGCTGGCTCCGCCGCACGGGCGAACCCGCTTGAGAAAATCAGGGCAAGAGAGGTCGCCATCACCGCCTGAATTAGAACAGATAGAAATCTTCTACGGCGAACTTTCATTTGGACACGAACCTGGTTCATTTCTCGCGAGTCTCCTGCTGGCCGGCAGCCCAAAAAATGGCGTTAGTAAAAATCCGGGTGAACGAAGGATTGCTGAAGTGTTCGGGACGATGACCCATGAAAATGTAAACGTTCCTTGCTTTCATGTGTTCGTTTGTCCAGATCACCGGGTGATCGCCCATCTTCTTATCGGTGGCCGGCGTATAAGTTTTTTCATCAACGCTGGCGAGTACTTGGACATTCGGCCGAGGCGTGGTGTCGTAGGTGTACCACTCCTCGTTTTCGATCACGAATGGCGATGCAACGCCTTTCATCACGGGATGGTTTCTGTCCTCGACAGTGACCGTGCCCGTAGCGAAGCTCGCGATGTAATCCTTGAAGCGGATGCCTCCCATGAACTGGTGAAACCAAGGCCACATCTGGAAACCGTCAAACTCTCCCAACAGAGTGGCGTGATGAAATCCGATCCAACCACCTTTGCCTTGTTCGATGTATTTGATGAAGGCGGTTTGCGCCTTATCGGTCCAATTGTACGGAGGATAATTCAACTGGATGAACAGCTTATATTTTGCCAGAAAAGCCTCGTCGATTTTTTGGGTGTCGTCGATGTAGTCCACGGTGAAATTATTTTCGCTCGACAGCTTGTCGAGCCAGGCCTTTGCGGCATCCACGAACGGTTTGTGCACGCCACCATGTTCGGCAAGCGCGACGACGCGGAATCGAACGGTATTATCCTGCGCGGGCGTCAAGCAGCCCACCAAGCAGGACGCAAGAGCGAGCGCGAGGAATCGCCGAAGCATCCTGGCATGCGAGTTTCCGCCGAACCGGGCCATGTCAGTGAACATGCACCGCTCCCGGCGAAGAGATTTCCTTCGCGGGTATCGCCGCGTCAAATTTCAAATTGAAAAACCCGACCATCATTTCATCCCAGCTTTGCTGGCCCCAAATGACTGCCTTGGTCGGATCCGGGTTTTCCGGATTGTTTGGCGAATTGTCGAAACGGGCGGTGCACTCAATTTTTGTGCCCTGTGGCAAATCAATCGGATCGGCAAGGTTGTACCAAAGCTGCCAATGCCAGTTATAGGCGGGAACACTCAGAATGGTCTCCGTTTTGCCATCTGGAAATGTCAGCCGATATTCAAACGATTTGCCGCGCGAGTGCATGTGCGGGTGCAGGCCGACTAGCGTTACGGGTTTCTGAACCTCGAACGAGGCATCTACCTTGTAGTCCGGGTCGCCCGGAGGGATCTTGAATGTTCCGTTTGAGGCGGAGAGAGTCAAGATGCGATCTTTGGGAGGAGATTTCGAAAGGACGAGCCCAAGCTTGGTCTGGTCCGTCGTAGGCTTGCCGTTTGGCGTGTAGTGAACTTCAAAAACGATGTCAGAACCTGCCTTGATGAGCTTGCCTTCACCGGCACGCAGAATTTCGGCGGGCTGTCCCGGCGCGTATCCGACGAGGAAATCGCTGGGCAACGCGCTGGTGTCGGTCTTGCCATCGGTTTTCGGAGGCGCAATGAAGAATACGCCGGGCTTCTGGTCCTTGAAATAATCGGAGCCGGGCTCGCGAAGATACGCGATGATGTGGTGGACCACCGCGCGATCGGTTGGGCGTACCTCGAGTGCCTGAACCCATTTGTCTTCCGTAAAACCAGTCGGAACGATCACGTACTGATAGTCCATGACTCCGGCGGCCGGGACCGAGAAAGGTTTGGGAAGTTGAAGTACCACATCTGGCGCGGGGATGCCCCAGCCCTCCACAAAATCTTTCACTGGAGGCGGCATGTCCTGCGGGGCGCCTTTTTGCGCTCCTCCATTGACCCACGCCACCAGAGTTCGAATTTCATCCGCAGACAACGATCGTTCGTTGGCGAAATGGCCGTAGCGCGGATCGGCAAACCAGGGCGGCATGATTTTCCTGGTCACCACCATCTTCATCGCGGCCGCCCAGGGCAGCGTATCTTCGTAGGTGAGCATCGAGAAGGGAGCAGCTTCGCCCGGCCGATGGCACGTCTGACAGTGCTTCTGTAGAATCGGCGCGACATCCCTGGTAAATGTCGGGTGCGCACCAGGCGGTTCCTGCGAACGCGATTGCACCACAAGACAAAATATTGCGGCCAAGAGAGTGGCAAAGTATGCGAGGAAGCGTCCGACTACTGCCATTTGTGTTCACCCTCCACGATTGTGATGTACCGGTCGATGGGAAGATCGCTGAAGCGTTGAGTTCCGAGCCCAGGCTGCGGCCACTTCACCTCGAGGGAATCGATTGCCGTTCGTTTCCCCAGCCCCAGAACCATGCGCGGGTCGTGAGCCGACAGATAGCTGCCTCCGCCTACTTTTAGGCGTGTGCGTATCAGATCTCCGGCCTTATAGGTGACGACAGCGCCAATGGCATCCGGATTGGCCTTCTTCCCGATCAATCGAATGCCCAGCCAGTGGTTCTGGCGAGCGGCATTATTTCGAAGCAGGACCGGCGCACCGTTGTTCACGGAAATTAGAACGTCCACGGCGCCATCATTATTGAAGTCGCCCAGCGCCAATCCTCGGTACGACATATTCGCAGCAAAGACCGGCCCGCTCTTTGCGCTGACGTCTTTGAACGATTTGCCCTCTTTGTGAAAGAGCAACAATGGCTCTTCGTAGGTTACTTCACCGTGGAGCAAGCCGATAAGGTCATCCGGATTGCCATTCGCAAGGAATAGATCAAGGTCGCCATCATTATCGTAGTCGAAGAATTTCAGGCCCCAGCCGCTCATGAATTTTGTGGCCTTGGCAATCCCTGTAGGAATGGCCAGATCGTCGAAGGTGTTATCGCGATTGTTCTGATATATGGCGAAGTCTTCTCGATCAATGTTGGCGACGAAAAGATCTTGCCAGCCGTCGTCGTTGAAATCAGCCGCATCCACTCCCATGCCCGAGCGTGGGCGTCCATTGGCGCTGAATGCCACACCCGCTTCCGTCCCAACCTCCGCGAAAGTTCCTTTTCCACTATTCAGAAATAAAAAATTGGCGACAGTGTCGTTCGTGACGAAAAGATCCAACCACCCGTCATTGTTGACATCGGACGCCACGACGCCCCAGGCTTTTCCTAAATGATCAGCGATGCCGGATGCTTTGGAAACGTCGGTGAAGGTGCCGTCTCCGTTGTTGCGGAACAGCCAGCTGGGCATCGGCTGGTAGATTTGCGGAATACAATAGTGACGCCTTCCGTCTTCGTGAATGCCACACGGCTTGTTCTTTTCTTTGCTGAAATCAACGAACTGTCCGACGAATAAATCCAGAAGCCCATCATTGTTGTAGTCAAACCATACTGCGCTGGAAGCCCAGCCGGGAGCAGCCACGCCGGCCTTCGCGGTTACGTCGGTGAAGGTGCCGTCTCCGTTGTTGTGGTACAAAATGCTGCGACCGTATTGCGTCACATAGATATCGGGGAATCCGTCGCGATCATAGTCGCCAACAGCCACGCCTTGGCCAAATCCGCCCGCAGCCACGCCGGCTTTCTCGGTGACGTCGGTAAACGTTCCGTCGCGGTTGTTTCGATACAAAGCGTTTCGCAATGGAGGGTCGGGTGCGTAGAAATCACACTTGCCGCTGTTGACAAGATAGATGTCCACCCAGCCATCGTTGTCGTAATCCAGGAACGCGCAACCGGCCCCTGTAGTTTCAGGCAAGTATTTCTCGGGAGATTTTCCATTTACGTGAACCCAGGAAATGCCGCTGGTCGAGGCAGGAATCCGTTCGAAAGGGAATTCCTCCACAGGTGCGGCTGCACTCAGAACTCGCGGGCAGGCCCCGGCCAACGCGGTCGTGGCCAACCCTCCAAGCAATTGTCGCCGAGTTATCAATGGGGTTCCGTCATTTAGAGACGCTGTAGCAAAAGACTCCCCTGCCAATGTTAGTGCGCGTTGCCTTCCGTCGGCGGGGTGTTCTGCGTCAATCGTCGATGAATGGCAAATTCCTTGTCTGCTTCTTCTTTTTGCCCTGTTCGGCTCAACGCCACCGCCAGGTTGTAGTGCGCCGATGGATTTCCTTGCTGCAGCCGCACAGCAGACTGCAGCGGCGGAATAGCTTCTTCGTAGCGTTTTAGAGTGACCAGGCAAAACCCCCAGCCCATAAAGGCATCGCCAAAGCTCGAGTCCAGTTTGGCTGCTCGCGAAAAATGCAGAATGGCTTCGTCAAGTTGGGATTCCTGGCGTGCCATCTCTCCCAGAATGTATTCGGCGCCCGCGTTTCGTGGATCAATCTCAATCTCTTTCTGAAATTCTTCTTTTGCGCGCTGTATGGATTCGGCCTCAGGCTGAGGCCGGGAAAGCAGCAATCTCCCCAACAAATAATGCAAACTCGGCGTATCAGGCTCTTTCGCGATCATTTCTTCATACTCGCGCTGGGCCTCGTCCCATTTACCCTGCACCTCGAGAGCTTCGGCATTGAGCTTGTGAGCCGGAAGAGATTGCGGGGCGCTGCGGCCAAGGTCCTGCGCGGTGCGGGAGGAAAGGTCGGAGTACGCGTGGACAAGTATGAAGAGAACTTCGGGATCCTTGGGGAACTGATGGCTTAGCAACCGGAGAAAATCCAGCGTGGAATCACGACTATCCATCGTTAAGGAGCAGCGCAGGCCAAGAACACCAGCTTTTTTCCTAACTTCCGCGGGACCTTGACCTTGTAAGACACGTTTCAGGGCTGGAAGAGCTTCGGGACAGCGTCCTTGCTCTGCAAGGGTCATGGCCTTTTCCGCGTTAACGGTGGCACCGGAGCCAGCAGCGGGGCCGGCTTTGGGTTGCTGAGCCGCGAGGGGCGAGGCGGAGAACCAAGGGCTAATCACGAGAAAGAGGACAGCAGTTGCGCATGGGATCCTGAACATTCGGGTCGTCGTTCTAGAAAAACAATTCAGCCGGAAGTAGTCAAATGAAAAATGAGGCAGACGGGGGGTGTACGCCTGCCTCATTAGCTGGTCGTGCTAGAAGTAAAGCTTCAAAGCAAACTGAATGTTTCTCGGAGGCTGCGAAGCCTGTATGACACCGGTAGTGCTGGTTTGCACGGTGGTATTGGGAACCGCCAAGTTGACGCGGTTGAATGCATTCAAAAAGTCGCTGCGGAACTGCAGCTTGAAGCGTTCGGTCAGATGGAAGTTTTTCTGCAGGCTGATGTCCCAATTGTAGAATCCGGGGCCGCGCAGACCGGCGAGTTGCGGCGCGCACGTTCCGAAACCCGCCGCGTTGGCATAGTTGTTGGGATCAAACCACTGGAAACCGCCACCTTGCGCTGCTGTTGCCTCGCGCCGGCCAAAAACGGTGTTGGTGCCGTTGCAATCCGGACGCAAGCCGCGGGACGCGGTGCCGGTCTGGTCGCTGCCGTTGTTGTAGAGCGCCAGGGGGAAGCCGGTGTGCAAGGTGATGATCGGGCTGATCGTCCAGTTGCCCACCACGGCGTCCAACGCCTTGTTCATATCGCTGCCGAACTGCTTGCCTCTTCCGAACGGCAAGTCGTACACGGCATAGGCGGTCAGGTTGTGAGCTTCGTCGTAGTAGCAGGGGGCCCATTCGGCCTGCGGGTCGTAGATGTTCTGCCAGTATGGCGAAGCGGTCGAAGAGGCACGCGAACCGGACCAAGTGCCGTAGTAACCGGTGTTATTGGACATGCACTTTCCGTAAGTGTAGGCCACCTGATACTGCAACCCCTGGCTCTGGGTCTTGTGGAACACAGCCTGCAACGCGTTATACATCATGCGGCCGTTCGACTGTGTGCCGGATACCGTGCCGCCGCCGGTGTTGATGGCGGCAAGCAAGGCCGGGCCGTCGCCGTTCGCAAAGAACGGGCTGGGCGAGGTGCAAGGCGGCGTTCCGCAGGAGCTGGCGGGTTCCGCTACGGCCTGCCCATAGTAGAACGGCACCATCAGGTGGTAGGCCACTTGTCCGACGTAGCCGACCTGGAAGGTGGTGGTCGGGGTGAATTGGTGCTGCACCGTGAGGTTCCACTGGTCATCAATCGCGGGCTGCACGTTCTTGTCCCACAGACGGAAGACCGTGCCGTTGTAGCAGGTGAAGTTCGGGCAGCTCAGGCCGGTATTGGGCGGCGAGATGATGCCGTCGGAGGCCGTGGTGCCAGGGAGCGGCTGCAAGAGGTACTGCGTCTGGAATTCAGGGCTGCCCGGTGAGCCGCCGTCAAACGGCGGATTGAGGGGGAGGCGAAGGTTGGTTCCCGTCCCTTCCATATAGGAGGAGATGGTGAACGCACCGCGCACCACCGTGCGGCCGTTGAAGCGGCTAGGCGTCCAGGCAAAACCCAAACGCGGCTGGAAGTCTTTGCCACCGTACTGTCCATCGTAGAGAGCGCGGCTGGCGCCGCTCTTGCCGGCGAACTGCACCTGACCGCTCTGAGGATCGAAGTTAACCTGCTGGTCCTTATCCTCGACCCATGGCGTATGCGCTTCGTAGCGCAACCCGAGGGTAAGGGTCAGGTGGTCGGAAACTCGCCAGGTGTCCTGTCCATAGAACGAGAAGATACTGGACCACTGCACCCACTGACCGGTGCTGAGGCCGCGACCAAAGGATGTCGGCAAGCCCAGGAAGAAATCAGCCATGCCTTCGCCGGTGTTCTTCAGCGGGCTGGTGGACGCCGATGAGGTGAAGTTCGGTCCAAAGACCATGCCGCCGAGCGAACCGCTGTTGCCGGAATAGAAGGCGGTGATTTTGTCCCGCATGAACTCGCCGCCGAACTTGAGGGTGTGGCGACCGCGAGTCCAAGTGACGGAATCGTCCGCTTGCCACACTTTGCTATCGAAGTTCTGCGTGACCATGCTGTTGCCGATGTTGGTCAGCGTGCCGTTTCCGGGGCTGGTCGGCGTGCCGCCGCCGAAATCCAAACCAAGCAGGCCGACCAAGGGATTGGAATTCGGAATGCCGATGGACTGACCGAAAGCTCCTACCTGTTTGTCCCAGGTGGTGCCCGTGTTCAGCGTAATGTGGCTCCAACCAAACCGTGCGTCGTTCACGAGCGTGTTGGAAATGGACCGTGTCCAGTCGCCGACGGTGTTCCAAATCGGGGCTGTGACTTCGCCATTACCCAAAAGCAGTTGCGAGTTGGTGGACGGGTCTATCTGGAAAGCGCGAGTGAAGCGGCCGGAAATCAAGTCCTTGCTGGAGGCGCGGTAATCCACCTTGATGTCGCCCTGATCGCTGTTGAACGCTTGCGATTTGAGCTGAATCGCGTTGTTAGTCAAGCTGTTGTTGATCGCTTGGGGATACAGCGGAGAAGCAAACAGCGCTGACGCCACCGGGCTGATCATGCTGGACGGAATGATGTTGCCGGCAAACGGAGTGCGGGTCGTCGCAGCAACGCAAGCCGTGCCGTTCTGTCCCGTCGTACCTTGGCACGGGTTGTAGAGTTGGATCGGCGTGGTCCCGTTCAACAAGGCGCTGAAGTCGCCCTTCATTTCCGCTGGCGTGAAGACCGAGATAAAGCTGCCGGCGGGGGGATGGTCAAACCGCTGCCCCTGGTAGTCCACGAAGAAGAACAGCTTATTCTTGAGGACCGGGCCGCCCAGCGTGCCGCCGAACATGTTCCAGCGTAGCGGAGCGCGGGCAATTTCGCCGCTCGGGTTGATCTTGTTTTCCCACTGGTTGGCGTTCAGTTTGTCGTTGCGGAAGAACTCCCAGACGTCGCCGTGGAAGGCGTTGGTCCCGGACTTGAGGGACACGCTCACGATGCCGCCCATGAAGTTGCCGAATTCGGCGGAGGCGTTGTTGGTAATGAGGTTGAATTCCTGAATGGAGTCCGGAGATGGAGTGTAGCCAAGCAGGTTGTCCGAAACTTCGTTGTTGTCCATGCCGTCCAGCAGGAAGTTGTTGGCCTGCTCGCGATTGCCATTGATGAATGGCCGTGCCCCGGAATTCACATTGTCCCCATTATTGAAACTGCTGGGGTCGGGGTGAACCGAGCCGGGTGCCAGCAGCGTCAGCTCTACGTAATTTCGAGTAGCCAGCGGCAGAGCGTCATTCGTCGCGGCATCTATGATGGTGTCAACTTGTGTGGCCTCCGTTTTCAAGATCGGAGCGCCAGAGGTCACTTCAACCGTTTCGCTGATCTGGCCGACTTTCATTTGAACGTCGATCGTGGCGACTTGGTTCAACTGCAGAGTAAAAGCAGGGTAAGCCACCGAAGCAAACCCTGGCTTTTCTATTCTTAACTCATAGCTGCCGACTGGGAGTTGCGGGATGCGGTACAGGCCCGCTTCGTTGGTCGTCGCTGAGTATACGATTCCCCGTTCGATCGACTTCGCGCTAATCACCGCCCCGGCCACCACCGCACCGCTGGTATCCAAAACCGTTCCGGTCACGGTAGCGGTCACTTCCTGAGCCGTTACTGCTTGCGCTCCACTGAAAGCAAGCGCCAAACTGAGCAACACCCCAAAAACCACCCAAAAGCTATTTTTCATTAAATGCTCCCCCTGAAAGAGGTTGCTACCCAAGAGGCGCGCAACCACTCTTCCATCCGATTCGAGATAAACCACAAAGCCCCAAAGTACCCGATGGCGCATAGCTATATAGCGGACGGTTTCGCTTGTCAAGAGAAAACTGCTGATTTATGAAATTCGTGCCACCGCTCTATGAGCGGAAGCAAGACTGCTCTATATTGCTCCTTCCCTGGGAGGCGGCAAGGCGCCTTAGGGCAAAGGCAACGGTTTGCGGTCGGGAGCTTGAAATATCGTCATTTGCGCATCTGTTTTAAAGAATCGTTACGGTCGGCAGTACGGATCGAACATTTTGCGTTTTCGTTCGTCTTTAGTTCTGACGAATATTTGGTTGTCGTGTAACTTCCGGTGCAGTCGAGGAAACCGAGATGTTGACGAAGGGGGTTCCCGCCTACCGGCGGATCCAGGGAGCGATACGCCGGGTCATCGAAGCCGGCGAACTGAAGCCCGGGGACGCTGTGGCCTCGGAAAGGGAACTCGCTCGTTTTCACAACGTCAGCCTCATGACGGCTCGCCATGCGCTGGTTTCGCTTGAGCGCGAAGGAGTCGTCGAGCGTCGCCGCAGCGTGGGCACGTTCGTCGCCGCTCCCAAAATTCACTTCAACAAATTAATGAGTTACACCGAGCAGATGGGAAGCCGCAGGCTGAGGCCGGTTTCAAAGATACTGTTTGCGAAAATCATCGAAAATGAAGAAGAGGCCACCGCGCGCCTGTCCCTCCCGCCGAAAAGTCGTGTGCTCAAGCTGGAGCGTTTGCGGCAGGCGGCAGGCGAGCCTTTCGCTCTCGAGACCTGTTACTTCTCTGCAGCGCAATTTTCCGGATTGCTGTCGGCTCAACTGCAGACGGGGTCTCTGTTCTCGACCTTGGAACGAGACTACGGTATCGAACTTGGCTATTCCGACGAAGAAGTCGATGCAACCATTGCCGATCCTCGAACGGCCGATCTTCTGGGAGTCTCAAAACCTGAGCCGCTGCTCCGAATTCGCCAAGTCATCTATTCCACGAAAGGGATTGTCATTCTCTATGTTTTGGGGCTATATCGTTCCGATCGTCACAACCTCGTAATCCGAAGATATCGATAGGTACGCGTTCCAAACGAGTCTGCGTGACGCACCGGTGCACAATATTCCATGAGGTCGGAGCCATCGCGGACGTCCCAGAAGGCTAGAGCACTAGCTAACCTGCCATCCAGGCGTTCTTCCCTGCGCCAGTTACTTTCCTTTCAATTGATTGCCTCTCTCGTTGTCAGTCTCCTATTCGCTTGCGTTATCCAGACAAGCGCGCAAAATCAGACCTCATCTGCGACTCAATTCGTGGATGTCACCACGTCCGCGGGGATCAAGTTCACGCACTTTAAAGGAAACAAAGGAGTGTCCATCAATCTCGAGGAATTTGGTCCAGGGGTGTGCGTTTCCGACTTCAACCGGGACGGCTGGCAAGACATTTACTTTGTGAACGGGCGGGATCGTTACGACCGCGGCATCCCCGTCAAGAACGCGTTGTATCGAAACAACGGCGATGGCACGTTCACGGACGTGACCGATAAAGCGGGCGTGCCCGGCACCGCCTACGGCCTTGGCTGCGCTTGGGGAGACTACGACAACGACGGTTTCCCAGATTTGTTGGTAACGCAGTTCGGCAGCAATGTGCTGTACCACAACAACGGCGACGGAACCTTCACCGACGTAACCGCTAAGGCCGGCGTCGGCGGCACGGAGTCGGGTCCGATTCATTCCGGCGCCACTTTTGTCGATTATGACCGCGACGGATGGCTAGACCTGTACGTCGGGAGTTACGTCGCCTTCGATCAAAATAGCAGGCGCTATTGCAATATCGGCGGAGTGCTCTCGAGTTGTCCGCCGAGCGCCTACTCCGGCAGCCCCAACGCGCTGTATCACAACAACGGCGATGGCACGTTCACAAACGTCTCGGCCGCAGCCCACGTCCTTCAGCCGGATGGAAAGAATTTGTCCGTCGGAGCGGCGGATTACGACAACGACGGATGGCCCGACCTGTTTGTTGCCAACGACGGATTGCCCGTGTACCTCTACCAGAACCTGCATAACGGAAAATTTCAAGAGAACGGCGAGGCCGCGGGGATGGCGTTCACCATACGCGGACAAACCATGGCTGCCATGTGCATTTCGCTGGGCGATTACGACAACGATGGTTGGCTCGATTTGTACATTTCGGACTTCCAGAAAAGTTCGGACCACCTGTGGCACAACGCCGGAAAGGGCTACTTCGACGAAGTAAGCGACGAAGCGGGTATCACGGTCCCGACCCGCGACGTCCTGAGCTTCGGCGGCGGATTTTTCGACTACGACAACGACGGCTGGCTCGACCTCTTCATCGCCAACGGCCACGTCTATCCCGAAATCGAGCAAGTCTCGCCGGAAACGCACTACAAACAACAAAACTCACTGTTCCACAACGAGGGCGGTGGAAAATTCAAGGAGACCTCCGCGCCAGCTGGATTGAGCGCTCTGGAGGCTCGCGCGGGTCGAGGCGTCGCTTTCGCCGACTTCGATAATGACGGCTGCACCGATGTAGTAGTGGCGAACAACGGCGATCCGCCGACAGTCCTTCACAATGCGTGCTCTCACAAGAATCATTTCGTCAATTTTAAACTCGTCGGAACAAAGAGCAATCGAGACGCCTTGGGAGCCCGCGTCCACCTTACCGCCGGGAAAATATCGCAGATTCGGGAAATCGCCGCGGGCGGCAGTTACCTTTCCCAAAGCGATCTCCGAGCCAACTTTGGTCTTGGGAGTGCCACAGTGGCGTTCACCGTGGAAGTAACCTGGCCAAGCGGCGCTCACCAGGTCTTTCACGACGTGAAGGCCGACCGATTCTACACAATCCAAGAAGGCCGCCAAGAGTTGACGCTACAGGAATGGCATCTCCCTCAGCGCTAACTTCTCGGCTGCAGGAGCATCTTGGACGAAGTTGGCAAAGTGGTTTCATTCCCCTTTCTGACGAAAGTCGCTACGCCACTGGCATCGAGCAACTTGTATGCCTTCTTAACTTTCTAAGATGAGATTTCACAGAGGATTTTGATCCAGCTGCGCAGATTTAGACACAACCCAATCTCTATTATTTGGTTTCCTGATCGGGCTGCGACAACTGAGGCGGCAACTTGATTCTCGCCGCGCTCCTGTCGAACTTACTGCTGCCGGTCGGAAGCACGCAGTTTTTTCATTGCCATGGCAGCGGAGTGTGACTTGCCCCAGTGGCACATTGCATCCAGCAAGGGTCGCAGAGACTTTCCGAGAGGAGTGACGGCGTAAACCACGCGCGGCGGCCGGTCGGGATACACGGTACGTTCAACGATTCCGGTGCTCTGTAAATCGCGGAGTTGTTGTGCAAGCGTTCGCTGTGTGATTCCGCTAATACTGCGCTTCAGTTCGGAAAACCGCTTGGCGCCTTGAAAAAGTTGTTCAAGAATGGCGCCTTTCCAGCGTCCACCTACGATACGAGCGGTGGCTTCTACCGCGCAAAGTTCTGGACGTTTAGCCATAGTGTGTCTAGTCACAAATTGTATACCATGTACGGTTCAGGGGCCACGTATTTAAATATAACCATGCTCTTGCGTTCTTCATCTATCTTGACCACGGAAGATATCGACGCTGGTTTTGTAAGCGGCACGGTAGGCTTCGAGACCAATCGTGGTATTTCGGACTACGGGAAACAACGACTCGGGGGAACAGATGCAGCTGGCAACAACAAGGTCATGGGACAGTAAGAAGCACGGCGCCGTGTCATATCTGATGCTCGTCGTCTGCGTTGCGATTTTAGCCGGCCTAAATGCCGGATGTTCCAGTTCCGCTAAGACCAACGCTGCTCCAGCACCGGCGGAAGTGAATGTAGCGGAAGTCATCTGCAAGCAAATCGGCGACAGTGACGAATTCACGGGCCGCCTGGAAGCCGTGCACGCAGTCGAAGTGCGTCCGCGCGTTTCTGGCTATTTGCAAAGCGTGCATTTTAGGGAAGGCGAGATCGTTCAACAAGG
>WNFR01001182.1_pt1 | contig 28694 bp, 28 predicted proteins | sample 5400221 | NCBI WGS metagenome assembly WNFR01 (sample SAMN13153357, study PRJNA577476) | soil metagenome | isolation source: 40 cm soil under Madrone tree | place: USA:California | collected 2016-06-14
CGACTCCTCACGGAAGTCGATGGCAAGCTTATGGAACGTAACGATGCAAATGGTTATAACCGACCAGGCGCGATCTACACGCTTTCAGACTCAAACGGCGAGTCCAAGACTTACGTAACCGGCGCAACTGACGCGACGCTTCCCGGAACGTTTCGTGTTGGCGACTATCTGTCCAAGAAGAAGTGGCAGCTGAGCTATTCTGTGAATGGGCGAAACATATCCAACTTTCCCCTCATCTTTTATGGAATCATGTCGGGATTTGGATTTTCACTCGTAACGTTTAGTCTCGTCCTCGCGATTCAGCAGCGACGACGCAACGGTTAGTTCAATTAGGAATATTAGGCCATCACTTGTTTGAACGCGGACACGAACGCTTCCATCTCGGATCTCTCGCCGAAAGGAGTCGCGATCAACTGCTGGACGATTGATCGGCAGGTTTTTGCTGAGCTTTCACTGCTGCTTCGTACGCAGCTTCGCCTTCCTGGACGTAACAGCGGGTGAAGAATCGGTCGTGGTATTTGTCCCAGCCCTGGGCAAAAAGAAATTCGTGAGCCTGCTGTGGAGTGTATTTGAACTCGGCCATGCTCCGGCCTTGTTCGCGCGCCGGTTGCGCGTCCTCCGTTCCAAAAACAAAACAGACGACGGCCTGCGATTTCACCGGGATTTTGCGAGTCTCTCCAGTTTTTGGATCCGTGGCGGAGTCGAGACGCGCAACGAAATGCCGGCTGCGCTCGTCCGGTTTGTACATTTGCATCACCATATTCTTCTTAATAAGCGCTTGCTCTTCTTTGGTGAAAGAATCCGCTTTGCTGTTGTGAGCCCATCCGAGACAAATGATGGCCAGGAGCAAGAGTTTTTCGGTTGTCAGGAGAAGTCTGTTCATAGACTTCTATTCGCGAGAAGATGAGTTTTCTTTCAGACGGACAACGCCGCAAGAAAGTGGCGTTATTCAGTCGCGCGACGAGTGCGCAGTCGCCACAGCAAAAATGTTGTTAGTGCGCCCACGGCAAACAAAACGGTGGCCGGCGGTTCGGGCACGGCCGAACCATTGAGCTGAATTTCTGACACGCCCAAAGCGGCGTCACCGGACGTAGCGCTGATCCGCACGGCGTCAGTGATGATCGGGCCGAGCGGCTGAAATGTCACTTGATCGGCGTTCGGCCTCGTTCTGAATCCGGAGCCGGCGCTGATGGGAGGCACGTTCCAAAGTGTCAGCCAACTGTTCGTGGAACTATCGTGATATTGCAGCAGATAGCTGTCGTTGTCGTCCGCTTGCATGATCGCGCCGCTGATGGAGAAGAAGCCGCCGAGATCGATCTCAATAGTAGTAGGCGAATTTGAGCCATTAGCCGGCTGCCCGTCAGTGGTGGTCCATTGGACGGATTGACTGACGGCGCTGCCGTAAGCGGTCGACTCAAGCGTGAAAACACCATCGTTGATCACGCTCAGTGGCGTGGACGGATTGGTGATTTGCGCGGAGCCGTTGACCACGATCACCGGTTTGTTCAACGCGACATTCGTATCGGCCTGAACCGCAATCACGAGCGCATGAATGGCCATCAACCCAGCAATAGACCCAAGTCTCATTCTCGTTCCGGACTAGAGAAACAATCGTTCAATTATCGATGGGGAAATGTCAAGGAGCGCATGATCGCGTTTACGCCGCCAGCACTTGCTTGAACGCGCTCACGAATGATTCCATCTCGGACTTTTTGCCGATCGTTAGCCGCATGTGATTCGGATACGGCGGAAACAAGCGGCCGACGGCGACGTCTTTGTCTTTCATCGCTTTGATGATTGGCACGACCGGCTTTCGGCAATCGAACATGATGAAGTTGGCCTGCGACGGAATTGATTTGTAGCCCATCTTCTCCAGCTCGCGCAGCGTGAACTTTCGCGCTTCGTCATTCATCTTCTTTCCGTTGGCGACTTGATCGGCATCGTCCAGGCTCGCGCTCGCTGCGGCCAGCGCCATGACGTTCACGCTGTCGAACATTTGGAACCCTTTCATGCGCTTGATCGTGTCCGGTTGGGCGACGCAATAACCGCAACGCAACCCGGCCATCCCGTAAACTTTGGAAAACGTCCGCGCCACGAGCAGGTTCGGATGATCTTTCACCAGCGGGATCACGCTTTCGTAATCCGGGCTGTCGGCGTAATGAAAATACGCTTCGTCGACCAGAATCATCGTGTCCGGCGAAGTCTTGGTGATGAAATCGCGGAGATCGTTCTTCGGCGTGATACTCGCGGTCGGATTGTTCGGATTGCAAACGTAAATCAATCCTCTCTGCGCAGACGCGCCCATTTTCGCGAGGTCGTGCGCGTAACTGCTCGTCAACGGCACCTTCACCACATCCGCGCCGCAGGCTTTCGAGTATTCGAGAATCGATTCAAATGTCGGATCGGCCGCAACAAGTTTGCCCTGCGTTGGTCCGGTGAACGTCTCCGCGCACAGTTTTAGAATCTCGCTCGAACCGTCGCCGAGGACGATCTGATTGTGACTCACGTTGTTGATCTTCGCGATCTTGTCGATGAGCACATCGTTCGCTTCGTCAGGATAGCGATTGCAGACGCCGTGCGCGCTCTTCATCGCTTCGTGTGCTTTGGCCGATGGGCCGTAAGGATTTTCATTCGCGCTCAGACGGACAACCGAGCCGGTTGAGGCAGTTTTGGCAGCCGATGGCTCCGTGGCCAACGTGATTCGCGGACGAACGATCGCAGCAGCGGCGCCGATGCCGAGCAAATGAGCAAAGTGACGACGAGAGATGGAATGGGTATTCATTGGAAAGCCTCCTGGTCGGAATTTTGAACCCGTTCGCGTATGAACGCGAGGTCGAAATTCTTCTGTAGCGGCGCTCTGTGAGCGCCGCATTAATTCGTCCGACGCTCATAGACCGCCGCTACAGTCACGCTAGATTTCGCCAATGCTGGGTTTCCTCAAAGATCGACATCGGAAGCGATTGAAGGCGCGTCCGTTTTCGAACGAGTGGCTGAAGATCATCAAACGGAACGTGGCATTCTTTGTTAGACTGGCGGCCGCTGATCAGGCCGAGCTTCTCGATCACATCCAGGTTTTTCTGGCGGAAAAAAGTTTTGAAGGCTGCGCAGGGCAGGAGATCACAGACGAAGTTCGAGTGACGATCGCCGCGCAGGCATGTCTGCTCCTGTTGCATCGAAAGACTGATTACTTTCCACGGCTTCTGACGATTCTCGTTTATCCGACGACGTATCTGGCCGACGAGCAACGGCCGATCACCGCCGAGATTTGGGAAGAAGGAAAGCACGCTCGGCTCGGCGAAACTCAGCGACAAATGGGGTCGATGGTGCTGGCGTGGGACGCGGTGGAATCGGGCGCGGCCGATCCGTCCGACGGCAAGAACGTTGTGCTGCACGAATTCGCGCATCAACTCGACTTCGAAAATCTCGCCGCCGACGGCACGCCCGCGCTTGCCACCCGCCAGCAACAACTCGTCTGGCGCGAAGTGATGCGGACCGAATTCGCGTCATTGCGCGCGGCGGATCAAACCGGAATCCCAACGTTGCTCGATACCTACGGCGCGACGAACGCAGCGGAATTCTTCGCCGTCGCAGTCGAGGCATTTTTTGAGCGCCCGTTGCGACTTCGCTCGCAACATCCGCGTTTGTACGCGCAACTTCAGCAGTATTTTCGGCAGGATCCGGTCGATTTTTCGGCCGAGAGAATTCGAGCGAGCTCGTAAACCTTTGAACGAGAAGGTACGCGCGCATGTCTCACGTTCACCTATGAGCAAATTGATTGCGTTACTAGTAGCGGGAATGTTTGCAACGGGCGCGGTGTTCGCGGGTGAACACGGCGATTGCACGAAGCAAGCCGGCAACACCGGGAAGCCGGCGTGCGCGGTCTCGCTCGCCACTCTGAACCTAACGTCTGATCAACAGACGAAGATGGACAAGATCATGGCTGAGCATCACAAGGCTGGTTGCTCGGAGGCGAGCGAAGCCAAATACACGCAGGAAGCGAAAGCGATCCTGACACCTGAGCAGTTCGCCAAATTCGAGGCGGAGTGCAAAGAGCACAAGGATAAGGCAAAGACCTCGACCTAAGGTCCGAGGTGCGAGCCGCACCTGCATTCGACTGGCCTTCGGGCTTGTTTGGTTGACGAAAATCGCGTCCGCTTAACGGTGGACGCGATTTTTATTTCTCGAAGCCGGAATTAGTGACGATCACACCGTCCCGAATCAGCACGCTGCGCGTTTTCAGCTGGCCGTGGTCGGGCGTGTTGAAAATTACTAGATAGCCGGCAAACCGTTGGCCGGTCGCATTCGGCATTTCGGCGGCTTTCGGTTCGCTTTGCCAATCGATGCGCGACACGTCGAGTCCGTATTTTTTCAGCCAGGTTACGATGACTTCTTTGTAGTTCGCCGGATACGCGGCAAAGTCCGAGCTGGCCGGGCCCTTTGCCGCTGGCGCGGCAGTCGGACTTTGCGTTGGCGGCGTGGTTGTGCCGGGAATCACTTCAGCTTTGCCTGGCGGCGCGATGATTGGTTCCGAAGACGTGACTGATGCAACCGAATTGATCGATGCCGATCCAACCGCTTGGCTGAGCAGGTCCGCTAATCGCCAGCCGGCTTTGTGCAATTCGTCGCGAACAATTCTTGCCGACCAATCAGCGTAGCTAACCCGGTCCGGCATATTCTTTTCGCGAGCATTACCGGCCATGACGGTTTTCTCCTGATCGAGCGTTTCGTGGACGTTGATGAAGTGCAGCCGCTCATGCGCCTGTTTTGCGATCGGTAGAATATCGTCGGCCCAAAATTCGCCGTACTTTTTTAGCGCGACATTTGCCGGCGCGCGCCAGTTCTTCGGCTGCTCTTTTGCACAGCGATCGATGATTTTCTGCTTGGCTGGTTCGATTAATTTGAACCGTTCTTCGCGCGATAAGTCGGATGGAAGCGAGGGAAGATTGGCCATCACGGCTTCGTTGTCCCAAAAGCCGTGCAACTTTAGTCCGCGCTTACCAGTTATTTCAGGCACGCCGTGGAATAAACGCAGGATTAGGGTGTTGCCGCCCTCATCTTCGACGCCAGCTTGACCCTTGTCTGGATCAACCGCTTGTCCGGCGTGATTAAAATATTCCGCCCCGACGTGAAGCGGCTGGTGGATGTCGCCGGCGTAATGCGCGAGCAACGTTACCGCGACTGGCTTCGTGATCTTGCGTGGATTTTCCTCCGGGACATCGCCGCGCAAAACGTCCACGCAATAAGCGATCATATGGACAACGTCCCATTGGGTTCGGCCGGTTTTGCCGTCGGAATATTTCTCGAGATTCAAAACCGGCACGTCGGTGTAGTGAAACCAATGATGCGACGGCGTCGGCGATTTCGGATCCTGCGTTGGCGGATTCGCGCGCCAGAACTCGCGCAACTGATTGTCGATCTTTGAATGGTCGGAATAGTGCGGGAACGCGTTCGTATCATCGACGCCGTTTTTGTCCCAGGCTTTGATTTCATCCGCAATGGTCGACGCGCGTTCGAGGGTGATGCCGTCGGTAAGGGCGTAGATTTTCTGCGCAGCGGGCGTGTTCGCGATCAGCTTGTCGGCAATGCCGCCAACAATTTCATGGCCGGTTGGTCCGTAGGGGAATGCAGATCCTAGCGAAATGAAAAGCGCGCTTGCTGCAAGCAGAATCCGATTCACGTTCGTTCCGGCTGAATTGTCGCGCGGAGCTTTTCGACGCGGTCCCGCAGTTTGTCAAAGTGCGAGCCCGACCAATAAATCTGGCCGCAGCCGCTGCAGTTTCGAAATCGCTCGTAGTAGATCTTCGTCAGCGGTTCCAGTCGATCGACGACAGCGGCCTTCGCGACCGGGCGCAGCGGCGCATTGCAACGCAGGCAGCGCGAGAACGGCCGGATAAGCGCGCCAAGCTCAAAGCGCCGCAGAACTTCGGTCGTTTGCTCAAACGGGTTTTGTGATCGCAGATAGCAACCGTGACGGAGCGCCGAATGCATCAGTAGGCGGCGGTCGCGGGTGAGAAGGGCGCGTTGTTGAGCCGTCGCGATTGCGACGAGTTGTCGATCTTCGGCGTCCCGATCATAAACGACATCTATTCCGAGGAGGCGAAGATCGCGGACAAGTTTTCCTAGGTGCCCATCGGCAACAAAGTTTCGAATTTCGCGAACTTGCAGCCGATTTTCTGGGAAAAACGTAAAGCGATCTGAATCGATACCGTAGACATCGACCACTGCATCTTGGGCCAAGACCTTGTCAAACCCGTTTGGTTTCCCACTCATTAGAATCAGATCGACCTCGGTGTGAGGAACGCCGCAAGCCTCGATCGCGTCCTTGACCGAGGTGCGCTCGTTAAGCTGCCGCCGAATCTTGCCCTTCCTCGATTTCAAAAAGAACGGCAGGTCGCCGTGGAAATCCAGCTCGACCGCGAACTGCTTCATCGCGTTAGCCGAGCCGTCGCGTAAGCGTATTCGAAAGTGGTTGCCCGCGGCCGGCCCATGAGCCTTCCCGGCCCAAGCGGCTCATCTTCGCCATAGTAACAGTCGATCTGCCAGCGCCGGAGTCCGCCGCCGGTATCGACAATCTTCCAGCGAGCGCTGCCGAACACGCGTTGCACATCGGGGGACGAAGTTTCGAAAACGTACCCGCGCCGAAGCGGGCCCGACAATTTGGCTGCCGCCGAAAATCGCGGGACCAACGTGCCGCCACCGCCGCTTGGGCCCGACGATGAGTAAGCGTAAGAATTGCCGCCGACGTACTTAATGTAATTGCGGCCGTTCACCGGCACCGTGATTCGCCCGTAACCTTCCTTCATGACCGAGCGCAGGAAATCGCGCGGATAGGTTCGTCCGTGCAAGCCGCGTTTGGTCACGCGCGTCGCGTCGAAGCCGCGCTCGAAGCTGAAGCCCGACTCTTTTGGCGTGTAGTAAAGCGTGCAGACGATGAAGTATTCGCCCGCGTGGCCTCCTGGACGGCGTTCGAGTCGTTCGTTCTCGATCTTCAACCGCTGCACAACTTCCGGCCAGGGAATCTCGGCTGACGCCGTAGGCAAGATCGACATCGACGCCGCCAAAGGAGCGAAGGCGGCTAGTCGTGAAAATAATCTTCGGCAGGGCCGCCGAGCAGAATCTGGATCGGCAGCTTTTCGCATTCGTACTCGTAGGGCGGTTGTTTCCACGCGAACGACTCCGGATATAGTTTTCGAATACAGCGGATTATTTCAACACCCGTTTGGAACGATCGGTAAACGTTGCGATCAAGGACGTGAATCTGAGCGCCGCCGCAAAGTTCGCCCGCAAATTTCTGGAACGTCGGCTGGAAATAATCTTCGCGGAAGAAAACGCCCGGCAATTTCAAGTCATTCAGGACACGGCAGAGTTTTTCGGCGTCGATGAACGGCGCGCCGAAAATCTCGAATGGTCGCGTCGTGCCGCGGGCTTCGGAAATGTTCGTGCCTTCCAGTAAACACATCCCTGGATAAACGATCGCGGTATCGAGGGTTGGCATGTTGGGCGAGGGCATCACCCAGGGCAGCCCCGTCTGATCGAACCACATCGCGCGCTGCCAGTTTTTCATCGGCAAGATCGACAATCGACATTTCGGAAACACTTCGTTCCGGAACTGAGTAGCCAATTCGCCAATGGTCTTACCGTGGCGGATCGGAATCGGATGCAGGCCGACGAACGATTCGTAGCCGGTCTCGATCGTCGGTCCTTCTATAGTGACACCATTGATCGGATTGGGCCGATCGAGCACAACAACGTGAACGCCGCGGCGCTCACACGCGCGCATGCACAGATACATCGTCCAAATGAAAGTGTAGTAGCGCGCGCCGATGTCCTGAAGATCGACGAGCAAGCCGTCAAGGCCGGCGAGCATCTTGTCATTCGGCTCGCGATGTTCGCCGTACAAGCTGTAAACCGGAATGTGCAGCCGCGGATGCTCGTAGCTTTTCCACTCGATCATGTTGTCCTGGGTTTGCCCGAGAAAACCGTGTTGCGGGCCGAAGAACGCTCGGAGTTGAAAGAGGTCGCCATTTAACCGCTGGAGAATTCGAGACGCGTGTTCCAGTTTCGAGGACACCGAAGCCGGATGGAGCAGCGCCCCAATCTTCGCGCCAGAAAGTTCCTGCGGCCAGAGCTCCGGCAAATGATCGAGCGGAATTTCGACAGCCATTGTTGATTTATCGCGCTAGTTTTCGCCGGGCGAAAATTAAAACGATCCCTGCCGCGGTGAATGCGGCGCAGCTTTCGGCAAACCATTCACCGTGGCGGGTGTAGAAAGTGAGTTGTCGATTCTGCGGGGCATCTAGTTCGCCGGTCAGAACCCCTTCCGTGAAAGTGTTGCCGGTGTCGTCGCGAAGGATCTGGGTGACGCGACCGAACTCGTTGATGAAACAAGTCACGCCTGTGTTCGCCGCTCGCACCATCGGCCGGCGATTTTCGACGCAGCGGAAAACCGCGTTGGCGAGATGCTGGCGCGATCCCGACGAATGCAAAAACCAGCCGTCGTTTGTTATGTCGACGAAAAGATTGGCGCCGCTCGCAACAAAGCGCCGAACGAGATCGCCGACGGTGTCCTCGAAACAGATGAGCGGCGCTACGCGCGCATCAGCGTTCGTGAGATTGAAAACGGTGTGCTCCGCGCCGGGAGTGAAATCACCGGGAACCCAAGTGCTCGCAATGGCCGCGAACAATGGAAACGAGTGCCGCAGCGGAATGTATTCGCCGAACGGAACGAGATGAATCTTGCGATAAACCTGGACGCGTTCGCCGCCGTTTGAGATGAGCAGCGCCGCGTTGTAATCATGTCGACCTTCGAAGTCGAGGGTGCCGAGCATTAAATCTGTTTTCATGCTCGCGGCAAAATTCTTCACGAATTGGTAACTCGCGCCGTTCGGATCGCGTGCAGGATCAGGCGTCGAGCTCTCCGGCCAGACTAGCAAGTCAGGTGGCGGATTCGCTCGCACCGCGAACTCGCTCAGTCGCTGGAATTTCTCGAAGACTTGCGCGGCGAACTGCGGATCGAACTTCTCCAGTTGCGGCACGTTCGCCTGGATTGCCGCCACGCGTACCGGTTTCGATAACGAAGGTACTTGCGCGCGATGGAGGCCGAAAGCAACGAGCGCGACCATGCCCACCATCGTAAGAGTGAGATCGAAATGCGGGCGCATCCGACGAGTTCGTGCTTCGACGAACAGCCGGACCGCAGTCGTGACTGCGATAACGTTTGCAAAAGCGAGCGCGAACGAGAGCCCAGCCACTCCCGTGAATTCGGAAACCTGAATCAGCGGCCAGCTTTGGTGAAGGGCGACGCCGAGACCGTTCCAGCCGAATCCGCTGAACAACCAACCGCGGACCCATTCGTGTGTCGCCCACGCGCACGCGCCGGCAAACGCGACCGCCAAATTTCGCCACGACGTCACAAATGAGTTGGGCTTGAGGAATCCGATGAACCACGCCCAAAACCCAAAGTGCAGGCCGAGATAGATCGACAACAAGAATGACAGACCGTGCAGAAAAAAACTTTGGTAGAGATCGCCCAGCGCGCCGAGCCAGCTGAATGTCGCTGTGAAGAAAACAATTCCGGAAACGTAACCGAGCAGAAGATTGCGCAGCCATCGCCGTCGCGAGTTTTCGTTTGAAAACCAAACTGCGGCGATGAGCGGAGTGAGAGCGATCCAGCAGAGCCACGCCTGATCGAACGGCGCAAAGCAACCCGCGCAAAGCAAACCGCTACAGATCGCAGCGAGCCACGGCCAACTGTTCTTCAAAAGCGCGAGCACGCAGCGATACTACAGGCTGCAAATCACAAACTCCAAATCCCAAAGCGGAGTTGGATTAACCGCGTCGACGCCGACGGCGCTCGGGTTCGCGTCGGCCGCTAGGATTGAGTGCATCCTTCAAATCGCGCGCATAGGAAGCGTTCACTCGGAAAACCGCGCGCTCAACGTCTTCCATCGTTCGAACAGTCACCTTGTCCGCGAGAATGTAGCCCTGCGAGATAAGACCATCCAATTCGTCGAGGAACTCGGCTTCCTCCAAATCGCCGATTTTTTCCACGAGAAGCTTGCCGTAAGTCGGCGCGCCGGAGAGTCCCAGGGTTTTCAGCAGCGTAATCTCGCCGCCACTCAGATGGATTTCGCGGTGCATGATGGTTCCAACCACCGTCTATTCGAGCAGCTATTGCGCCACCCGTCGGCGCGCGTCGTTTTCTATCCAAGCCCAAATGCTTTCGAGCCGCTCGCCGATCTCAGATTTTATCTTAGTTAGTTGTTCAGCCGTAAATTTTTCCCGTTCCGGCCGGCTCTGCGCAAAAATGTAGTATTTGATCTTCGGTTCCGTTCCAGAACCGCGCACTGCGATTCGTGTCTTATCGGCCAATTCAAAGATCGACATTTTCTGTTTAGGAACAACGTCGCCTTCCACGTCGCGGATCGTTTGCTTCTCGAAATCGGTAATGCCCGTCACTTCCGACCCGGCGATCTCCTTCGGCGGATTGTTCGCGTAGGATTCGAGCAATCGCGCGATCTTGTCCGCGCCTTCCGCGCCTTCGAAATAGATCGAGGCGTTCTTTTCCTCGAAGTAGCCAAATTCGGCGAACATTTGATCGAGCAATTGATCGACGGTTTGGCCGCGGCTCTTCGCGTAAGCGGCCATTTCGCAAAACATGATCGCCCCCGCGTTTCCGTCCTTGTCCCGAACGAAATCGGCGCCGCTGTAGCCGTAACTTTCTTCGCTGCCGAAAACGTAAAAGGAGGAATACTTCAATCGCGCGGCCCGCGTTTCCTCTTCCGACATCTGCCGGTATTTTTTGCGGATCTCGTCTGGCAGAGCGCGTTCGTATTTCTCGAGCTTGGCTCCGAAATACTTGAAGCCGGTCAATGTATCGACACAGCGCACGCCAAAACTTTCAGGAATCACTTTTTGCATGTCGGTGGTGACGAAAGTTTTAATCGTGACAGCGTGCGTGCGGTTTTGTTCGTTGAGAATTCCGAGCTCGAAGAATTTCTTGAGCCGGTAGTACGAGAGCAACGAGCCGATCTGGTTTCCATTGATCAACTTCATCTCGCCCTGCGCATCGCGAACAGCGACGCCGAGCCGGTCGGCATCAGGATCGGTCGCGATGACAATGTCGGCGTTAGTTTTCTTCGCGAGCGCAATGCCGAGCGTTAGCGCTTCGGCGTTTTCTGGATTCGGCGATTTCACGGTCGAAAATCGCGGATCGGGTGTTTCTTGTTCTGGAACAATCTCGAAAGTGAAGCTCAATCGCTTGAGCATCGGCTTGAGCGTGATCGCGCCTGTCCCGTGCAACGGTGTGAAAACAAGACGCAGCGACCCTGCGTCATCGAGCACGCGTCGATCGACAACAATCGATTCGAGCCGCTTCATGTAAGCTTCATCGACATCTTTGCCGAGAGTGATGACTTTCGCTTGTCGATCTTTCGGCAACGGCTCGTAAGTCTCGCTCGTGATTGCGTTCACTTTTTCGATAATCCCGCGGTCGTGCGGCGCGATCACTTGCGCGCCATCGGCGAAGTAAACTTTGTAACCGTTGTCATGCGGCGGATTGTGGCTCGCTGTGATCACCACGCCCGCAGTCGCGTTGACATAACGAACAGTAAATGAAAGTTCCGGGGTCGACCGCGGCCCATCGAAAACGCAGGCGTCGCATCCGTTTTCGACTGCGACCTTGGCGGCAAGCGCGCAGAACTCCCGGGAAAAGAATCGCGTGTCGTGGGCGATCACGATTTTCGGCCGACTGTCGATCTCGTTTTTCTCGTGCCATTCCTTCGCGTAAGCGACCAGGCCCCGCGTCGCGCGGTTTACGTTGGCGAAGTTCATCGCGTTTGTACCGACGCAAGGAAACTCGGGGCGTTCGTTAGGCCCGGCGCTGCCGCGTTCCGCTTTGGTGACGACCTTGCCGATCGTGCGGCCGCGTAAACCGCCGGTGCCGAACTCGAGCGTTTTGTAAAATCGATCGTTCAGCTCGTCCCAATGTTCGCCCGTCACGAGCTCGGCGATCACACGCTGGTAAAGGTCGGAAGGCGCGGCTTCGAGCAACGATCGAATGTTCCTGACGGCGGATGCGAGCAGCTTTCCGCTTTTCAAAACATTCTCGAGGGTTTCGGTCATGCGGACGGAATTTCGATTGCGGGAGAGCGGTTTCAAGGCTTAATCCATTGCGCCTGAAATGCGATGAACATTCACGAGTATCAAGCGAAGGAGCTGCTCGAGCGGTTCGGCGTCGCGACCACCCGCGGCAAAGTCGCGTCCACGCCTGAGGAAGCGGAAGCGATCGCGCGCGAACTTGGAAAGATCGATATCGTCGTGAAGGCGCAGGTTCATGCCGGCGGCCGCGGGAAGGGAACTTTCAAAAACGGATTCAAAGGCGGCGTCCACGTCGTGAAATCGCCGCAGGAAGTGCGCGAGGTCGCGGAGAAGATGCTTGGCCAGACCCTCGTCACCCATCAAACCGGCCCGGCTGGCCGAGTCGTCCGTAAGGTTTTGGTGACGGAATCGGCAGAGATCGCGCGCGAAATTTATTTTGCGGTCATCCGCGATCGTCCAAGCGCGGCGCCGTTGATCGTGGCCAGCACGGAAGGCGGTGTGGAAATTGAAACGGTGGCGGCAAAAACGGCGGAGAAAATCATCCGCGAGTTTGTCGATCCTCTTGCTGGTCTGCAACCATTTCAAACACGCAAGCTGGCGGAGCAACTTTGTTTCGAACATTCACAAACCAAAGCGGCGTCGAAATTATTCGATGGACTGTACCGCACGTTCGTCGGCTGCGATTGCGCAATGGTAGAAATCAATCCGCTGGTCGTGACCAAGAGCGGCGAGGTGCTTGCACTCGATGCCAAGCTCGATTTCGACGACAACGCGCTTTATCGACATCCGGAGATCGCGGCGATGCGCGACACCGCGGAGGAAGATCCGCGTGACGTCGAAGCGTCGAAGCACGGACTGAATTACATCGGACTCGATGGCAACATCGCCTGTCTTGTCAACGGCGCCGGCCTCGCGATGGCGACGATGGACATCATCAAGTTTTACGGTGGCAATCCGGCGAATTTTCTCGATGTCGGCGGCAGCGCGACGGAAGACCAGGTCACGGAAGCGTTCAAGATTCTCGTGAGCGACAAGAATGTGCGAGCAATTCTGGTCAATATTTTCGGCGGCATCGCGAGAAACGACATTATCGCGCAGGGAATCATCAATGCCGCGAAAACGGTAAAGTTAACCGTCCCGCTGGTCGTGAGATTGGAGGGAACGAATGTCGAGGAAGGTAAGCGGTTGTTGAAAGAAAGCGGATTATCGCTGATCACAGCCGATGACCTTGCGGACGCCGCGCAAAAAGTAGTCAAAGCCGCGAAAACAAAATGAAGATTAAGAACATTGCGTTTGTTGGAATTCCGGTGACCGACATTCATCGCGCGCGCGAATTTTACGAAGGCGTGCTTGGTTTAAAGCTCACGGAAGAAATGGGGAAGGGACATTGGGTCGAATATGCGATCGGCGAACAGACGCTCGCGCTCGCGAATTTTCCCGATCGATGGAAACCATCAGCGGAGGGAACGAGCGTCGCGCTCGAAATGGAAGATTTCGACGAAGCGATCAAGCGATTGAAAGATCGACAGGTGCCCTTTGATGCCGAGCCGTTCGAAAGTCCATGCTGTCACATGGCTGTTGTGCAGGATCCGGACGGCAACAAGATCATCATTCACAAACTCAAACCCGAAGACGAGAAGGAACCTTGTCCATGATCACGAACGAAGTCGCATTCATCGCCATCGCCGTTACCGATAAGGAACGGGCGCGAAAGTTTTACCAGGAAACGCTTGAGCTAAAGCCGAGCACGACGGCAATGGACGGCGCGTGGATCGAGTACGATCTCGGGCCGGTCACGATCGGTGTTGGTTGTCATCCTGATTGGAAGCCTTCGCAGCCCGGAACCGGCACGAGCGTGGCGCTCGAAACAGATGATTTCGACGCTGCTTACGCCAAACTCAAGGAGCGCGGTGTCACGTTCGATATGGAGAAGTTCGAATCGCCGGTGTGCTGGATGGCTGTGTTTCGCGACCCGGACGGAAACCGGCTGTTGCTTCACAAACGCAAGAAGAAATAGCGAATGTCCGTTCTCGTCGATAAGAACACGCGGCTCGTCGTTCAAGGGATCACCGGCAGCGCCGGCGCGTTTCACACGCGGCAATGCATTGAGTACGGCACGAATGTTGTCGCCGGAGTCACGCCCGGAAAAGGCGGGCAGAAGTTTGATGCGAAAATCCCCGTTTTCGACACCGTTTGGGAAGCAAAACAGAAAACGAACTGCAATGTCTCAATGATTTTCGTGCCGGCGCCGTTCGCGGCCGATTCCATTCTCGAAGCGGTCGACGCCGATCTCGATCTTGTCGTTTGCATCACCGAAGGAATTCCGGTGATGGACATGATGCGCGTGAAAGCGCAAATGCGCGGCAAACGCACGCGACTGATCGGACCGAATTGTCCGGGAATCATAACGCCCGGCGCATGCAAGATCGGCATCATGCCCGGCTACATTCATAAAGAGGGAAAGGTCGGCGTGATCTCGCGCTCAGGGACTCTGACTTACGAAGCGGTCTGGCAACTCACGTCGCGCGGTTACGGCCAATCGACCTGCATCGGTATCGGTGGCGATCCGATCGGCGGGCTATCCCATCTCGATTGCGTGAAACTTTTCAGCGACGACAAAAATACCGAAGCAATAATCTTGATCGGCGAAATCGGCGGCAGCGCCGAAGAAGAAGCGGCGGCGTGGATCAAAGATAATTGCAAGAAACCGGTCGCGGCGTTTATCGCGGGAATGACCGCCCCGCCGGGGCGCCGGATGGGTCACGCCGGCGCGATTGTTTCCGGCGGGAAAGGAACCGCCGCCGGAAAAATCGAAGCGCTGAAAGCCGCCGGCATCGCCGTCGCCGAAACACCAGCGACAATTGCCGACACGCTGATCGCGCGGTTGAAAAAGTAATTACTGGGTGACCGATTCCGTTGCGACCAGGTTCCCGCATGGCAGATGCGCAGCTTTCCAGTCCATCGCCATTTGGATCCGGGCGCGGCCGCTGGGGTGATCGAAGAAAATAAATTCTTCGAGCGGCGTTGGGTCGAGTTTTCTGTAGGCGCCGAGTTTTAGAGCGATCGTGGCTTCGCCATCCGGTTCGCGCGAACAATTCATTCCGAATTGATCGGCTTCACGTTCAGTTGTGCGCACGATCGAATTCAGGACTGGCGTCATCAAGAACGTGAAGGTCACAAAGATCAACATCAGCAACGGCAGACTGGCCGGATCGTCGATGCCGCGGACCTGCCAGCGTTCGCCCCAGCGTTGCAGCGAGCAATCGAAAACGAATTTCGCAATGGCAAAGCCGAAGAGCGCGAGCACTCCCAAGTAAATCGTGAGCTTCGCGCCATGATTCAAAACGTAATGGCCCATTTCGTGGGCCATGACCGCGCGGATTTCCGGCAGCGTGCATTGCTTGAGCAAATTGTCGTTCAACGCGATGCGCGTGGTGCCGAGCATGCCGGCAACATTCGCGCTAACGCGAGTGGTTTGTCGGGACGCGTCGACTTCGAAAACTTGCATAACTGGAATCTCGTTGGCGCGCGCCATCGCGAGGATCGGATCGCGGATGTTCGGATTGGTAAGCGGCTTGTAGGTATTGAAGAGCGGCTCGACAAAGACTGGCGCAACGAAATTTCCGATGAATGAAAGGACGACGACCGCCAGCGTTCCCCAAATCCACCAATTCCGGGGCGATCGGCGGAAAACTGCGTACAAGATCGACAATGCAATGATGCCGGCGATGAGTCCGACGACCAGCGCAATCAACTGCTCGGCGATCCATTGGCCAAAACTTTGCGTGGCGAAGCCATATTGATGCTCACGGATGAAGAATTGATAAAACGCGAGCGGAAAGCTCAGAACGGCAACGACGAGAATGTAGACGAGTGCATAGATCGCCACTTGAAGCGTTTTGGAACCGGTTACCCTTTCGGCGAAATCGCGCAGCTGCGCCGAGAATTTCGATGCGAGCAGAAAAATCGCGATTGCGGCGCCGACCAAAAAATTCCAAAGCAGCAGCCAATAGCCGCCTTCGAAATACGCGTCTGCTTTTGCGCGTTGATCGGCAGGAACTTTATCGAGCCAGGCCTTCGTCGCTTTGGCTGGATCGAACGAACTGACCGATGGCGAAGCCGGCGACGGCGAAACTTCTTGCGCGCGACACACGTTCAGTGAAGCGACCCAGACCAGAGCAAGGCAAAGGAACAGCCGAAAGATCATGGATCCATGGATAGCGAACTGAACCGTGAAAGAAAAGATTGGAACTACGTAACCCGGGCCGCATCTGGCCGGTCTCGTCGGATATATGAGAGTCATTTTTTGCTCGCTAACGACCGCGCTGCTCGCTTCGGCCGCGGTCGCGGCTGAGCCGTCGCCGACGAGCTTCATAGTTGACGGAGTTCAGCGTGAAGCGCTCGTTTATCTTCCATCGACATCGTCCAAAGCGAAGGCGCCGGTAATTTTGGCCTTTCACGGCCATGGCGGGAACATGCACTTCGCCGCGGGTGGAATGGCGTTTCAGAACGCGTGGCCGGAAGCGATCGTCGTTTATCCCCAAGGATTGCCCACGCCGGGAATTGTGTTGGACCGCGATGGTAAAAAAGCTGGCTGGCAAGATTTTGTCGGACAAGAAAACAATCGCGACCTGAAGTTCGTCGATGCGATGCTCAAGACGCTGCGCGAAAAATATTCAGTCGACGATTCGCGGATTTACGCGACCGGTTTTTCGAACGGCGGATTGTTCAGCTACTTGTTGCTCTCGCAGCGCCCGAATGTTTTTGCGGCGTTCGCGCCGGGCGGCGCAGTTTTGCTGCCACAAAATGCGCTGAGCACTCCGCGTCCGGTTTTCCATTATGGTGGACGCAGTGATCGGCTTGCGAAATTCGAAAAACAGGAAGCAACCATCGAACAACTGCGAAAGTTCAACGGCTGCGTCGGCGCAGGCGAGTCGTGCGGAGAAAACTGCACGATCTATAATTCGAGCAAAGGCGCTCCGGTGGCGACGTTCGTGCATCCCTACGGCCATTTGTATCCGCCGGCGGTCACGCCGTTGATCGTGAAATTTTTCCAGGACCATCCACGCACCTGACATTCGATTCCGCTGGACTAAAAATTTCCGTCGATAAAAATTATCGACGAATGAAAGGGCTTGCGTTTTACGCCGCGATATTGTTTTTGATCGGCAGCGTGGTGGGCCTGGCGCAGCAAGGTTCGCCGGCGGACGCGGCTTTATACGGGCCGTATCCCACGAATTACAAAGACGTCGTAATGAAATGGCTCAACGAGCAATTGGTCGATGCCGCGAGCGCGCAGATCGAGTGGCAGGGCGATCCGCAGCCGGCCGATCTCGGCAAGAACGGCGAACATCTTTACGGCTATCTCGTTCAGTTTAGGGTCAACGCGCGAAATCGGTTCGGCACTTTCACGGGAAAGCAACAGCACGGCGCCCTGATCAAGAACGGCGAAGTGATCAAAGGTTTAGGATTAGGTTATCGATAAAAATATGAAACTCAGCTCTCGATCGAAATTGTCAGGGGAAGGTCTTTTTCCAATTCTGATTGTCCTAGCGCTCATCCTGGTCGGCGTCTGGTGGTACCTCGAATCGACCAAAAAGTCGACCGAACGGGACGGCATTCGTTATGGTCATGAGGTCATCGACCGCCTCGTGGTTAAGCACGACCGCTCACTTCTCGATCAGGACCTCGATCCTCAGGCAAAAATCGAAATGCCACCATCGCAACGTGACTATCTGATTCAGCGTTTTGCGCAGCTTGGTGAACCGGCGCCGCCCATTAAGATTGATGACAACGTGAGTTTCGACTCCGGCTTTTTCCATGCCCACGGCGTTTTCACCGCGACGCTCAATTACTCCGGACAAGGAGCCACCTTGCAGATCGCTACATCGCAGGGAGATACGAAGTGGTTGATCAACAACATCACCCTATCGTTTGGCGCGCCGCCTCACTGATTCCGGCGATTATCGATCTTTGCAGTTAAGCGAGAAACCGGTCGAGCGAGTCGAGGCAAATCTGCGACCACGTTTCGAGCGAGTCGCGTCGTGCCAGCAATTCCTCTTTCCCGAGGAACGCGATGTTCGTGATCATCGCCTCGCGCTTTTCCACTTTCGGCTCCGCTAGTTTGAAAACATGGACGACCGCGAGGTGAACTTGTCCGACTTCATTGCTGTCGTCGTTTAGTAGCGCAACGATGCAATCGTCGAACCTTGTGTCGATTTGAATTTCCTCACCGACCTCGCGTTCAACGCCCGCGCGATAAGCCGCTTCGTCGAGCGCGAAAAGGGATTCGTCACTCTCGTTCATGTGTCCGCCGATTCCGATCGAGCCTTTCGCAACGAGACGCTGTTCGCCGGCTTTTTTGCCGCGAATGTAATGCAGCACCTTGTCGCAGTGTGTCAGCAGGACGTAAGGAATTACTTGTTTGTGCGTGGGATCTTTCTCGGCCTGCGCTCGGGGCAGGAAGAAATTATTCCCGCGCGATAAAATTGCGTCTAAATATTTTCCGGGTTCGAAGTTCAATCCTTGAAACGCGCCGAGTTGATCGAACAGCGAACGCTTGATCACGAGAATGTTTTCGTCCGGAACATTCATCAGAACGAATAACTCACGCCGATCTGCGGCCCGATCAGATTCAAACTCGGATTGGGATCAGTTTGGCCGCCATTGGACAAATGTTGGTAGAGGGCACCGGCATCGATTTTCCAATGTTGGTCGAACTCGTAGGAAAAACCGATCCCGGTCAGAATGTTGAAAGTAAAATCCTGTCCCTGTGAGCCGCGCATGTCCGGGTGACTGTCGATCCAACCGAGGCCGAGGCCGCCGGAAAAATACGGGACGATCCGCCAGTTCGGTCGCACGAAATTATAGCGCCCGCCAAAGTTCACGCCGAAGTAATGGTTCTCGACGCCGCGAAAGATCGGTTCAGCCAAAAACGTGAGGCAGAATTGATTGTAACCGCGCGTCCAATCCCAAGCGCCTTCGGGGCTATCGTTCACGCCCCAGCGCATACGTCCGGTAATGAATTCCGGTCCGATCTCGTAGCTGTCGGGATTTCCAAAGACGCCAAGCAAATAGCCCGATTGCGCCGCGACTTCGAATCGCGGCGGATTTAGCGCGTCGACGGCACTCTCCTGCTGAGCGGCAAACAAAGGCTGAATCGACAGCGCCAGTCCCACAATTCCTGCGCTAAGAGATTTCATTTCGCGCGCAACGATAAAGGCACGCGACCGATTTTCAATCAACTGTCGACGGAGCGGGCGCCAATCTTTTTCCGAAAATGTCGCGCAATGCTGCACGCGCGGCGTGATAGCCGCACATTCCATGAACGCCGCCCCCCGGCGGAGTGGATGACGAGCACAAATAAATTCCGCGCAGCGGCGTACGATAGGGAGTCGGGCTGACGATAGGCCGCGCGATCAATTGCCGGAGATTCGCCGCGCCGCCGCTGATATCGCCGCCGATCAAATTCGGATTCGATTTCGCCAAATCAGTCGCAGCCATTTTATGGCGCGCGAGAATGCAATCGCGGAATCCGGGCGCGAACCGTTCGATCTGCGCTTCGATTTTGTCGGCGATGTCGATCTTCGAACCGAACGGGACATGCGCGTAGGCCCACAACGTATGTTTCCCGCGCGGCGCCCGCGTTTCGTCGAACAAGCTTTGTTGCGCGACAAGAACGAACGGTCGCGAGGGAAGTTTGCCATCCGCGACCTCGCGCTCAGTGTTCGCAATCTCATTGAGCGTTCCGCCAAGGTGGATCGTGCCAGCACGGCGGCACGCGTCCGATTTCCACGGAATCGGTGAACTCAACGCGTAATCGATTTTAAGAATTCCAGGCGCATGTCGGAAACGTTCCAGGTGATTGCGATAATTCGCGGGCAATCGATCCCAGGCGATTTGCGCGAACTGCCACACCGTCGTGTCGAACAACGCGATTCGCGATTTTGGAAGATCATCGAGCTTCTCAACGCGCCGATTGGTTTCGATCGTGCCGCCGAGTTCCAACAAATAATTCGCGAGCGCGTTCGAAATTGATTGCGATCCGCCGCGCGGCAGTGGCCAGTTGACGGCGTGACCGGCGGCGCCAAGTACGAGAGCGAACGCGGACGACACGAGCGATTCCAGCGGAATAAATGAATGCGCGGCGATGCCGGCGAAAAGCGCACGAGTGGGTTCGTTCCGAAAAAGCGATTTCGCGAGAAACGTGGCCGGACAAAGTGCGCGGAGTCCAAACTTCGCCAGCGCGATTGGATGTCGCGGAATATGCACGATCGGCTGAAGAAACTCGGCTGAAAGTTTGTTCCAATCGCGCGCCAGCGGCTGAAATAATTTTCGATACGCTTCCGCGTCTGTGCCGAGCTCATTCGCCGTAAGATCGACATCGCGGTGCAAACACGCCGCGCTTCCATCATCAAACGGATGCGCGAGCGCGATTTCAGGCTCGATCCATTGCAATCCAAATCGTTCGAGAGGCAGCGTTCGGAAAAATGGCGAACCGGCGCCGAGCGGATGGATTGCTGAGCAAACATCATGAACAAAACCTGGCAGTGTCAGTTCCGCTGAACGCGCACCACCGCCGATCGTCGAATTGGCTTCCAAGACGACGACCGACAATCCGGTGCGGGCGAGCGTGATCGCGGCCGCCAGCCCGTTCGGCCCGGAGCCAACAACGACCGCGTCGCGTTCAGCTTTCATGAATGATCGCGATTGCCGACAGATTCAATCGGGCGGACGAAACCCGTACTCGGCGCGCAATTTTTCCCAAAGCCATTTGGTTAACGAATCGTCGCGATTTGCCATTGTGCTCGCGATTGATTCGGCCTTCGTCACCTCTCGGTTCAAGCAATAGACATAGGTCAGCAGCAAAAGATTGTCTCGATTAGCGCTGCCCGAATTCTGTTTCTGATTTAGCAATTCAATCGCTCGATTGTAATTCCGGTCCGCCAGAGCTGTGGCGATTAAGTCGGGTACCGTTTCAGCCGGTGGCGGATCTGAATTGTTGGCAACTCTTTCGGCGAGACTGACGCGAAACGAGTTGGTTCCCAAGGTTTCCAAAACCGGCTCGCGCAAATTCGACCCGCGCAGATGCACATCGAGATCGGCGAGCCAATTCGTTTTCTCGAATCGTGAGCGATAGCGCATTTCGCGAATGACGAAAAACGGATCGAGTCTCTCACTGCGCATCGGTGGAAATATCTGTTCGATAAGTCGCGATCTTTCCGCACGCCCGGCGGCAGATGTCGATCTTACGTACTCGAACGCGAACGCGTGAATGTTCTTGTCCTCGGGTGCGCTGTCGCCGAGTCGCTTCGGAAACAGGTCGGTCAGCGGCTTGGTTTCGCTGGTGATTCGATCGATCTCGTCGCCGTCCATCAAGAACATCGTCACGAGTTCTTCCGGAGTCTCGATGCCGATGCGCGCAACGTCTGCTTTGCTGTTCGAATCACGCCACAACCTTTGCAGCTGTTCATTGTCGATTTTTTGCGGCGTGCCTTTGATTCCCATCATGATCCATTCCTCGTCTGGGCCAGACCAAATCAGAGCGTTCGGAAATGCGTCGTGGAAAGCGCGCAGGATCGATTTCGCTTCGCGGACGTTGAGCTGGTAAATCGGCAGCCAGAACGTAGCGATGCCGCCGTCGTTCAATCGATCGTTAATCAATCTAAAAAACTCTTGGGTGTAGAGATTCACCGCGCCGGCAACTTTCGGCGGCGGCGGTTCGCCGGTGATGATGTCGTAACGCTTCGGCGTCGCTTGCAGGAAAAACCGGCCGTCTTGAACAATCGCGTCGACTCGCGGATCGCGGAGCGGATTTGAATAGCCCGCGTCGCGATACTCATCAGCCAGCGCGAACACTTCTTTGGAAATGTCGACGACGTCGATCTGCTGAAGATCGACATCGTGCGTCAATGCATCAGCCGTGACGCCGCAGCCGTAGGCGATGAGCAACGCGTCGCGCGCACTAGGATCGAGAGCAATGGGCAAGTACGCGAACGACCGCATGTAACGCTGGTTCACCGGATTCGTTGCCGACATTGAGAATCCATTTGTAACCAGCCGGTAATAATAGGGGACGCCAAAAAGATCACGCCTGAGCAACTGCCACGTCTCGGATGTGCCTTCGATCTTTTTCGCCAAATGCTGGCCTTCGTCCTCGAACAACTTTCGCGCGTTAGCGAAATGCAGAGCGTCGCGATGAAATGGAAACGTCGCGATAATTGCGATGAATGCACCAAGCAGCAGTACTACCGCAAGACGAGACGATCCCGACGCCCAAAATGCGCGGCCAATTACCAGCAGTGCGAGTATCGAATATCCAAAAGCACAAAAGATCAGGCTGGATTGAAATCCGATCGTCGGCAGCAAGACGAATCCGGCGAGGATTGGTCCGATCGCCGCGCCGGCGGTGTTGAACAGGGTAATGATGCCGACACTGTTCATTCGGTTTTGTACGGTTTCCTGGACCGCGGCCGCAATCGTTGGAAACAGCACGCCGGAGATCAACGAGACCGGGAACATCAAGGCGAACGCGAGAAACGCGATTGTCTGCCACGCTTCGAAATAAAAGTTCGCTTCGCCCGGTTTGAGTCTGGGCACCGGAAAAAATTCGTAGCAAAGCAGAGTCGCGATCCCGGCAATCAACAACAAGATCGACAATGCGTTTCGCGAGACCCGCGACGAGGCTCCTGAGATCGCGCCACCGATTCCGATTCCAGCGAGTACGACAGCGAGCATTAAACTGAAGGCGCTTGCCGATGACGCGATGTAAAGCCGGAGAAACCGAAACCAAATAACTTCCAAAGCGAGAAGAATGAAGCCCGCGCCGAAGCTGACCAACAAAAGACGCCAAGGAAGTTGGTAATCGAATTCGAATCGCAAGCGTCGCGGTTTCTCCGATGATGTCGATCCACCTGAGTCAGATTTCGCCAGGAAGAACGCGATTGCTGCGGCAATGCAATTCAAAGCGCCGGCGCACAAACTCGTGCCGAACAGGCCGAGAAGTTCGATGAGAAAAAGTTCGCCGATCAACGCGCCGGCGACTGCGCCGAGCGTGTTGAAACCATAAAGAATACCAATCGCGCGCCCGAAGTGCGCGCTGGCAAGTTGTCGATCTTCGAGAACGACCGGCAACGTGAGACCCATCGCGGTTGTCGGGATCAATAAGATTACGAACGAAATCAGAACGCGGAGCGCGAGCAGAACTGATTGGTGCGACCAAAGGGCTTGAAAAAGCGGACGCAACAATTCGCCGAGGACTGGCAACGCGAAAACGATCGTGCAACCAAAGATCGCGACCGCGATTTCCAACACGGCGTAAAGTTTCAGCGGGCGCGTCCGGAATTTTGCTGAAGCGGCAATCGCGGTCCCGAGCGCGAGCCCGGCCATGAAACTGGAAAGGATCAGCGCCGCCGTCCAAATCGAATTGCCGAACGCGAGCCCGCTCAACCGCAACCAGAGCGTTTCAAAAATCAGCGCGCTGATTCCGGAAAGAAAAAGAACAACCGAAAGAATCGCCAGTCGCACCGCGCGATAATAACGCGCCGAACGACGATGTCACCCAGCGTAATTACTCTTTGCCGAAGTCGACTTTGCCGCTGTCGAGATCGTACACCGCGGAGATGATCCGAACATCTTTTGCGAGATCGCCAAGGTTTGCGTCGCTGCGAACTTTCGCCGCCATCAAGCGCGCGTTTTCGGCGACGGCGAGATCCGTCGCATCGCCTGGCTTGCCTTTGGTGGCTTGGACGGCTGGTTGAATATCGCGGACCACTGACTGCAAATGACCCGGCGCATTGTCGCTAGCAAGAGCAGCCGTCACCGCGCCGCATCGTTCGTGACCGAGCACAACAATCAGACGCGCGCCGAGGTGTTCGACCCCGTACTCGATGCTGCCCAGAGCATGGTCATCGACCAGGTTGCCGGCGTTCCGAACGACAAAAATATCGCCAATGTTTTGATCGAAAATAATTTCGGGCGACGTGCGGGAATCGGCGCAGCCGAGAATGATTGCAAACGGATGTTGGGATTGAGCCGTCTCGGCGCGGCGCGCTGCGGTCGGTTTGCCTGCCGAAACTTTGCTGTTCACAAAACGCGTGTTGCCTTCCTTGAGTTTGGCCAGCGCCGCATCCGCGCTCACAGAAGCGACTGGATGATCTGCGGCAAAAACAAACACAACTACGCTAAACAGACTAACGAACGCGATCAGCTTGGACGGAATGTTCATGGTGATCGGTGATTATGACCCGCGAAACCCGCCAAGGGCGAGACATGCTTCATCTCCGCACTAGTGTGGCAATTCCCCAAACGAGCCCGGCAATTACTAGCGGAGGACCCAAGATTCCAAAGCCCGTGTTTACGAAGAGATTATTCAAGTTCAGTTGATCCAAGTGCAACGCGCGCTTCTCCTGTAGGCCTTCCGTAGCAATTCGGTAGGAGCCGGCCGTGTCAAATGTTACCGTTCCAATTGCGATTCGAAACGCGCCTGGCGAGTTTCGCCGAGTCGTCGGCCATTTACTCCGCAGCGGGACGACAGTTCCGTCCGACGTTTTGGTAATTCTGATGATCATACCGGGCGGTAGACCAGTCGGAAAAGTCATGAGTTTTCCATTAAAGGCTCCCTCTACGTCGGTCCAAAGAGTATACGTGCCCGGTTTTGCAACAGTGAAAGTGACATCGCCCGGAACCAGTAATGAGATGTCCGGACCTGCGAACGACGCGAGGATAGGACTGATTGCCCAAATGGTTAATCCCGTTCCGAGAACAATCAGAACCAGTGGCCAGATGAGACGGATAACTTTCTGGATACGTCGATGCCCTTTAACTTTCACAAACTCGCTAACGTGCGGTCGAGGACTTCGAGGAGAAAGTCAGCGTCTTGTTCGTTGACGCACATCGGCGGTGAGAAACGGATCGTTTGTCCCCAGAGTCCGCCTTTGCCGAGAAGCAGTCCCATTTCTTTGCTCGTTTCCATGACCTGCGCGCATTCGTCTTTCGCAGGTTCTTTCGATTGTCGATCTTTCACCAGCTCGATCCCGAGAAGTAAACCTTTGCCGCGGACGTCGCCGATGATGTTGTGCTTTTCTTTTAGCTGTCCGAGTCCGGCGAGAATTCGGTTTCCAATCTTGAGCGAGTTCGCCTGAAGTTTTTCGCGATCGATCACATCGAGAACCGCGCTGCCTTGCGCGCATACGACCGGGTTGCCGCCGAAAGTGTTGAAGTGCGTTCGTTGCGCGAGCGCGGCCGCGATCTTCGGCGTCGTCACCACCGCGCCGAGCGGACAACCGTTCCCGATTCCTTTCGCCATCGTCACGATGTCGGGGATCACGCCTTGAGTTTCGAATCCCCAGTAATGAGTTCCGGTGCGACCGAACCCCGCTTGCACTTCATCGGCGATGCAAACGCCGCCGGCCGCGCGAACGTGTTCGTACGCGTGTTCCAAATAGTTGTCGGGAAAAACAACGCAGCCGCCGACGCCTTGAATTGATTCGGCGATGAACGCCGCGACTTGTCCCGGCGTCGCGAAGTCGATCAGGTTCTTCACGTCGTCCGCGTAATTTTTTCCCGCATCGGCATCGTCGCGTCCCCAAAGTCCGCGATAGGGATCGGGAGTGATCGCGTGATGAACGCCGAAACTATGCGGCACATTAAATTTCCAGCCGCGATTACCGGTTGTTCCCATCGTCAGCGTGCTGCCGCCGTGATACGCGTTGCGGAGCGAAATGATTTCGTAGTTGTTGGTGTAAGCGCGCGCCATCAACAACGCGAGATCGTTCGCTTCCGAGCCGGAGTTGGTGAAATAACAAACGTTCAACTCACCCGGCATTTTCGACGCCAGCTTCTTCGCGTACTCGACGATGTTCGGTTGGAGATAAATCGTGGTCGAATGCTGGAGCGTCTCGTTTTGCTTGTTCACAACTTCGACAACATCGGGATGACAATGGCCAACGCTTACGGTTACAATTCCACCGAGCGCATCGAGATATCTGCGGCCGTGCTCGTCCCAGACATATTGCATTTTTCCTTCCACCATCATGAACGGCTTCTTGTAGTAGAGGAAAATTCCCGGGTTCAGGAATTCCTTGCGCAGCCGCAACACTTCGTCGGCCGATGCTCCATTGTATTTCTTTGGCTTGTGATCGAATGGCGGAAGATCAGGCAATTTCATGTGGGTCTTGCTAATTTGCGCAGGAGGAGATATGCGACAAACGCAATCGCGAAGCCGACGAACCAGGCATAATCATAGAGTCGGACGAAAAACGCCGGCACCTTCGCCGGATCGGCAAGTTTCACCGTCACGAGAAATCCGGGAAGATTCGGCAAGATCGCGACGATTAGCGCAACAATCGCGACAATGCTAAAACCATTCGTGTAACGATATTCGCCGTCGCTACGATAAAGCGCGCCGAGGTGAAGTTGTCGTCGCCGCAAAACATAATAATCGGCGATCATGATTCCGCCGATCGGTCCGAGCAGCGCGCTGTAGCCGACGAGCCAGGTGAAAATGTAGCCGTTCGGATCGGCCACCAATTTCCACGGTATCATGATTATTCCAACAATTCCGGTGATCAGTCCACCGATGCGAAATGAAATTTTCTGCGGTGCGACGTGCGAGAAATCGTTGGCCGGACTGACCACGTTCGCGGCGATGTTGGTGGCGAGCGTGGCGATGCAAAGCGCGAGCATCGCCACGACGAGCACGATCGGATTCGTGAAATGGGTCAGCACATCGACCGGGTCCCAGATTGTTTGTCCGTAGATGATCGTGGTCGCGGAAGTGACCGCGACGCCGATGAATGAGTAAAGGGCCATCGTTAATGGAAGTCCGAGCGCTTGTCCGATGATTTGATCGCGCTGCGAACAGGCGTAGCGCGAGAAATCCGGAATGTTGAGCGAGAGCGTCGCCCAAAATCCAATCATTCCGGTGAGCGCGGGGACAAAGAAGACGAAGCAGAAAAACATGAAACAAACAAACTGCGCGAACGTGATGCCGAGGAAATTCTGAGTTGATCCAGTCGCGAGACCCGGCGCGAAGATCGACATGATCTTGTAGATCGCATTGCCACCGATCCAGGTTTGAATTCCAAACCAGCCGCACGCAACGAACGCGCGCATCAGCGCCGGAATGTTGGCGCCGCGCGTGCCGAATGATGCGCGACAAAAAACCGGGAAGGGGATTCCGTAGCGAGTCCCGGCGTGCGCGTTCAGGATCATGGGAATCACGACGATCAGGTTGCCGAGAAAAATGGTGAAGATTGCCTGCGACCAATTCATGCCACCGCCGATGAGTGACGACGCGAGCATGTAAGTTGGAATGCAGGCCGACATCGAAATCCAGAGAGCGGCGAAACTGCCGACGCGCCATTTCCGGCGATCGCCCGGGACTGGCGCGAGATCGGCATTGTAAAGACGATTATGCTCGGTCTCGATGTCGACGTCAGGCGCGATTGAGATCGAGCTCATTAGAAATGCGACGGCTCGCGTTGGAGAAATTGGCCGCGTCCGAATTCGCCGACGAACTTTCCGTCGCGCGCTGCGACTTTGCCGCGAACCGTGACGACGTGCGGCCGGCCTTCGATTTCCATTCCTTCGAAGGAATTGTAATCGACATTCAGCTGGTGCGTTTTCGCGGAGATTTTTCCGCGGTACTCACGATCGAAGACGACAATGTCTGCGTCGCTGCCAACCTGGAGCGCGCCTTTGCGCGGATAAAGTCCAAATAGTTTCGCCGCTTGTGTGCTCGCGCTGTCGACGAACTTGTGCATGTCGATCTTTCCGCGCCGTGCGCCGTGCGTGAAATACAAATTGACCCGATCTTCGAGCGACGGAATGCCGTTCGGAATTTTCGTGAAATCGTCACGGCCCATTTGTTTTTGCGTTTCGTAATCGAACGGCGCGTGGTCGGTCGCGAGCGTGGCGATTTTGCCGTCGAACAAGCCGCGCCACAGCCGCTCCTGATTTCTTTTGTCGCGGAGCGGGGGAGACATCACGTTTTTTGCGCCTTCGAAATTTGGCTCCGCGTCCATGCGATCGAGCAGCAGATATTGAATCAGCGTCTCCACCCAAACATTCACGCCGCGTTTCCGGCCGGCCATCGCTTCGTTCAACGCTTCTTCGCAGCTTGTGTGGACGATGTAAGTGTGCGCGCCGGTTTTCTCGGCGAACTCCATCAAATGCCGAACGCCCATCGCTTCAATTTCCGGCGGACGGCTCCAGTAATGCCACTTCGGTTGAGTTTTTCCTTCGCCCAACAACTTTTGCTGCGCTTCGAGAATGCGATCGGCGTTCTCGCAATGCGCGGTGACGATGACGCCGAGTTTCTTCGCCAGTCGCAACGTCGCTTCGAGTTCCTGATCGTTCAGATCGAACGCGCCTTTGTAAGCGAGAAAGATTTTGAAGCTGCCAATGCCGCGTTTGACTATCTCGATGAATTTGCGCTCGGTGTCGGCGTCGTAGCGCGTCACGCCCATGTGAAAGGTGAAATCGCAAGCGCTGTGGCCTTGCGCCTTGCCCAGCCAAAGCTCGAACGCGTCCATCGGGTCTTCGGTTTTCATCGGGCAGATCATTTCGATGAACGTCGTCGTGCCGCCCACGAT
>WNFR01001566.1_pt1 | contig 28673 bp, 29 predicted proteins | sample 5400221 | NCBI WGS metagenome assembly WNFR01 (sample SAMN13153357, study PRJNA577476) | soil metagenome | isolation source: 40 cm soil under Madrone tree | place: USA:California | collected 2016-06-14
TGCCTCGCACTTGCGCCAGTCGTAGTCCGTGCCCCAATAGCGCGCGAGTGCCTGACTGGTCGCGAGCTGTACGCCCTGCGATGCGTCCGTGACCGTTTCCCGTTCAGGCCACTTTGTCGTGTTTATACGCCTGCGCAATTCGGTAAGTTCTGCTTCCGGAAAATTCACATTAAACGGACGAAGTGCATCTGCCTGCTCGCTGCCTCGTTGTGTAGCACTGGTTTGCGTCATTGTGTCCTCCTCTTGAGTAGTTTGGATTCTTCCGTCTACGGACCTGGCGATTATTGTTTTTACGTCCCTAGAAGGACGAGCTCCATCGGTGAGTGGGAAAGACGCTATCACACAACGGACGTCGGGAGCATTAAGCCCCGCTAAGTGCTTCTGTTTACGCATATCGCGTCCACTCCCCAGTGTCGGCTAGTCGGAAGCTATTGTTGGCTGGCACAGGGACGAATTGACGGCTATTCGTTGAAGTGACCGGATGTCCGTTGGGACCCGACTGTACACGAAGTGTGCACGAATCGAACGTTTTCAGTGCATTGGGGTTAGCTTTTGAGCGCAAGCAGGTCTTAGTAAATGCGCTCATGTGGGTCCGGCTCACCATTGAACACTACTACGCTTTCAATGGTGAAATGATCGACAAAGAGCGACTCCTGCATAAGCGGTTCCCAGATGCCGTTTGGAAAATGGTAGAGGACCTCTTCACGTGCAATTCGCCAGGCCCTCACCGCGTCCGGCACTGACGTCATGCGCCAAGGCTTCGCCCAGAGCACAGCCCAGTCCTCTGCGCAGATCCTCGACAAATTCTTGAACATCATGCCCACGGTTACGATTCGCGAGGGCCACCGCCTCAAAATCTACCTCTCGGGCGACCTGGCTCTGTCCGACTACGACAACCACAAATTGCCCTCAGACCTCTGAGGCGTGAGGAGGAAACAATGAAAAGCAAGCTTCTCGTCTTTGTGCTCGTCATGGGTCTTGCGGTCGGCACCGCTTCGGCACAGTTTGGGAGCGGTATAGTTTACGATCCCACGAATTACCACAACGCACTGCTGCGGTATTTCCAGTTGCAGCAGCACCTCATTCAGCTGCAGAAGAGCTATGCACAGCTTGTGACCCAATACAATTTTGCTCTTCGGATGGCCCGATACGTCCAGAACATGCCCGCCCGCTATCGCGCCCAGTTCTCCACATGGCGGAATGCGCTCGCACCCAACACTTAGGAAAGCGTCACCAACCATTATCGCGGCGCGTCGGGTATTCCCTTCCAGGAATGCGACGAACCCGAGCTCCCCTTTCGCTCGCGCTTCCCATTCCCGTTCTCCGTAGTCATGGGCGATTCCTTGGGCTTCCGTCCACACCCGCTTCGCCGATGCCGGATTGATCTCCAGGTCCGTATAACCCTTTGCCGCGAGGCACCACAGCCGTAGTGTTTTGTCGCTCTTCGCAATCGGAAGGTCCAACTCTTTTCCAAGAATCTCAGAGACATCAACCCAAGACATGGTTTCCGATTGTGCCCGAGTTCTGCCCACTCGCGAATATACTTCGTTGCGCTCGTCCCCTTTCAGCTTGAATAGTTGCTCTGCGCGGATATAGAGCGGCTCAGCCTTTGGCCAGTTGAAAAACCACGCAAGACGATTTGCTTCTGCAAGCAGAATTTCAGGATTGCTCGAAGCTGCGGGGTCCCGCAATAAGTCAGCGACTTGCGGCCTGGGATCGGGGGGCCACGTTAAGTACATCCAAATGTATTTACGTGAAGTGACAACAAGGGTTAGGGCGAAAGAGAGGCAAAGACAAACAGCCAGCCAGCGTTTCGAGGCGCGCAACCGCACGGACAGATACCTCTGTGTTCATCGCCGCTGGGCTGTGTCGATGTCGATGCACAATGCTGTGTAAACGCTATATCACCGATAAGGTAAAGAAGGGAATAGTACTCGCTGGTACAGAGGATGTTGGTGGACACCTGAATTCCGGTGCCGGGCCTGATTCTTTTCAAAGACGAACGGCTAAAACGATCCTTCCTCCGAGGCAGTTCACCTGCGCTCTACGGGAATGAATTCACTTCGTGGTGGAAACGCTGGCAGAGCCAGTGTCCGGAGTAGCGTCGCTGTCGGTCGCTGTCACCGTGATGGTATGCGTCCCCGAACTCAACGAGGACGTGTTCAGAGAAAATGAATAACCCACATTCGGACAGCCCGGCCTGCCCGGATAGACCGCACACACATCCGGACGGCTAATCCCGTAGGTTGCGGTGCCTACGATAGTGCCATCCACCTTGACCTGCACGCTGCTGATGGCGGTGCCCACCGCAGACGAATTGTCGATTGCCCATCCGGAAATCGTCACCGTGCCCGATACCGTTGATCCTTGCGACGGTGTATCAATGTAAACCGTTGGTGGAGTGGCCTGCACAGTGACCGCGACACTCGTAGAGCCCATGTCGGGAGTTCCGTCGCTGTCCGTGGCTGTTACCGTGATGGTGTGCGTCCCCGAACTCAACGAGGACGTGTTCAGAGAAAATGAATAACCCACATTCGGACAGCCCGGCCTGCCCGGATAGACCGCACAGACATCCGGACGGCTAATCCCGTAGGTTGCGGTGCCTACGATAGTGCCATCCACCTTGACCTGCACGCTGCTGATGGCGGTGCCCACCGCATACGAATTGTCGATTGCCCATCCGGAAACCGTCACCGTGCCGGATATCGTTGATCCTTGCGACGGCGTATCAATATTAACAGTTGGCAGAATGGCTGAGCCGCCGCACGCGTGGGCATTGGCCTGCTCCTCTTCTTCATTATCATAGGTAACTGATAACTGCACTCGATAGAGATTCCTGCCCAGATTGTTGCCGCCATACTGCGCGGGAAAGGTGCTCCAAAAGAGCAGAGGGTTTACCCCCGTAAATTCAAAATTGAAGCCGCTCGAGCTGTTATCAACAATAGAAGGGTAGTTCGCATCATTGAAGCCTTGCACTGGCCCTCCGGGATCGGTGATCAATTGCGCGGTTCCGAGAATGGGCGTGGACTGGCTCCAACAGGGAATCGCCAGGCTCTTGGTCGTCATGTAGTACACGGCGTTAGTTCCACCGTAGAGCGTGTGGATCAAGATGTAGCGTTGGGCATTGGTGTCGAAGACGAGTTGTGGCGGCGCGGCATTCAGGTTCGAGCCATTCTGCTGGGGCAGAAAGACGGCGATATTCTGGGCGGGAAAGGATTGATAATTGCCTCCGCCGATCCACGCTTGCCAGCCATTCGGATTTGTAATGTCGTGTGTACGTATCAGCGCGTAGCCCGTCTTATCGATGGGCGCCTGATACACACCATTGGCCGGGTCAATTTGTGAAAAATTTCGGTGAATGTAATAACTGACGGCGTAATAGTACCTCTCTTCTTTAATGACTCGTGTGGGCTGAAACATGCCACTGTGATTGAGCGCCTGCAGGTAAATCTTATCCGCGAGGGCCAGCGACCCTGTCCAGTAAAAAGCTGTCTGCGCCACCACGTGATTGTTGTTCACAACGTTGAGCTGCCACGAGGCCCCGCCGTCGGCGGACACAAAGGAATTGATGGTATTGGCCCAGCTGTTCGAGGTCGCTGACAGCCCATTCGCCGTAGTCTGGTCACAGTCTCCGTTCAGCAGACAGGCATACCATTCGCTGTGAGCCAAAGAGTAGAAGGTCCTACCATCCAGGCTATACGGCCCTGAGAGCCAATGATGATAGTTGTACAGGTTCTCGGTGATCTGACTCCCTCTTTGCGTGCTGCTATATATCTCGTTGGGATCAATGGTCAGGTGTAGCAGGTCGGGCCCCCGCATTCGGTACGCCTCGTAATGCGGGATCATTAGGTTCACGGTGCCATCTGCTTCCCTCCACGCTGTAATCTGCTCGTCCGGAATGTTCAAGGGCTGTTGTTGATCAGTCGTGTGATCGAACACGATCACCGGTTCTCCTGTGATCTTGATCTGAGCGATTCTCTTCGGGCGGGGGTGCGAAGTGACTTCGTCGTTCACCGTCTGCGCCGACACCTGGCTGCGGCCTAGAACAATAAAGCCTGGGAGCAGAACGAACCCCACTACCAAAGCCAAAATCAGGTATCTCTTCATAGTTTCTCTCCTCTTTCGGGTCCTACCTGTGAATGGCCTACCGTTGGGGTTGCTGTGCTGCTTTTACTCCCTGGCAAACAGGGAGTCAAGCAAGATTCACACTTGTCTGCAGGAGTCAAGGAGTAGCGATGTATCTGCGCGGCGAAATGCGTGAAGACCGCACCGCGGGATCCCGCAGGAATTATCCCGAAGCTATGCCCAATGGAGAGGGTAGAAACGGAAGCAATGCACGGAAACTGACACGAACCGGTCTAACGAGTACCGGAGCCACAGTGGTAGGAAAAAAGAGGGCAGAAATAGCGAGTCTATCTTGACTTTCTTCGAGGCTCGCCTTTGGAATCTTCAGGAGGTTCTTGACTTAGCATTTTAACTTGTTCAACTTGTTCCCTGTAGGAGCCCGCCTCATAAAGAACCTCGCCGGCGTCACCGTAGACGTAAATCCAAAGGTATTCCTCTGACATCCTGTCCGCCAAGTCTCTGGCCTCATCGAAGCTCTCGAAGTCCTTACTGAGCGGACCGCTCGGTGAGTCAAGCGTGTTGACATGATCCAGACCTATGACCCGAACGTCGACCAGGTAAGCGCTTTGTTTCTGAGGTGGTCGAAATCAATCGTTATGACCCCGATTTGGACGAGTACGACTTCGGCGTAATCTTTCAGGCCCGCCAGGAGGAGCCATGAACGTTCCTGAGAAACCCACGCCCGCGGTGTCATCGCCCTCCGAATATATCCTCGACAACTTTAAGCCGACAGACCGCATTGCTGTTTTGGTTCTCAACCGGCGGCTAGGTGAAACCACTCAGAGGATCACGACAGCACAAAAGGCCTCAAGCCCTGAATTCCAAGCATGGCTCCGATACAAGAACGCAAATGGAGCGGACATCTATATAGGAATGAATGCCCTGCAACATCATGCTTCGACCCGCACCAAAGATGACACGACCAATTCTCCCAAATCGCATCTGACCTGAGTCCGCAGGGGAAAACAAAGTGACCCGATTCTGAAACTTCCATTCTCAATGAGCAGATGGTTTTAGAGTGGACAATCGATTGAGTCTTTTTCGAGCGTCCAATATCTTGGGCATACCAGGGTCGGCTGCTCTCCATATATCGAGGAACTTCTGATACGAGGAAACTGCTTCCGCAACACGCCCTAACGCTTCGTTACAAAGACCGTCGTAATAAAAAGTCAGTGGCCATGCAACCACTGGGAGATCGCTCTGCGTCAGTACTCTTCCCTTGGCTTCTTGAACGTTCTTCAATAATTCTATAGCCTTCTGCCAATCTCCCGTCATCAGGTACGCTCTGCCCAAGAAAAAAACGTAGAAGGGGTCATCGTCCTTTTCACTGATGAGTTTTAGACCACGGATCGCTTCATTGAATCCCCCATTCTTCAGATCGTTCATAGCTGCGGCGAATTTGGAGTCCAAAGGCCCAAGACTGCTTTCCCTTTGCGAAGGTTTGGAACCCGCAAGAGTGACCCCTGCTATCTTTCTATTTACCTCGATTATGGCAAGAAGTTTTTCAGCCTTCCGGGAATCCGAATCGCCCGAAGAAATTTCCTTCGCCACCTTGAGCTCAGCTTCCGTGTTTTTGGCGTCACCTAAAATATCATCCACCATGGCCATATCAAGCAGAGGACTTGCGCGGTCCCCTGGCTCTTCCAGAGCACTAAGTTTTGAAGCGAGGGATCGTGCTTCTGCTATCCTCCCCTGATATGTTAACCAATCAATTTTGTACTCTTGTGCAGTTGTGAAGAGCACAGATCCATGGAATTTCTTATTCGACTCAGCAAAATGGCTGAGTTTTTGCCCGGCTCCTGCAACGTCATCTTTACCCAGGAGTGCCAATCCGACGGGTATGTCAAACCACGGATAATTCAAGGATTTCTTGGTCAGGTCATCGTAAATGCGAAGAGTGTCGTCGAACCGATTTCGAGAGACACGCAACATCATAGTGTCAAAATTGCACAGGGCGTCGAGTGGGGTGGAAGCGAGGCATTTCTCAAGAGCGGCTTCGGCCTCGTCGAATCTGCCCATTTCCAAGGCTACATCTCCGTAGTAATAGAGCACGTAGGGATTGGCTGGCGTCATATCCGCCAAGAGCTTAAATTCCTCTATCGCCGTTTCATCATCTCCCTGAAGATGTGAACTCATGGCCTTAACCTGTCTTGCAAAGTTTGGATCTTGGATCTGTGGGGAATGTTCGGCCTGTCTTAGGAATTCGGTAGCTCGATCGTACTGATCATCCTGCTGACTAATGTAAGCAGCCCTCAAGTAAGCCTCACCGAAAGCAGGGTCGCTTTCTGTAGCATCTTTTAGGGTGACAATCGCTTGTTCGTCATCTCCCTGGGCTTCGTATGCGATTGCCAGATTGTAAGCCTTCCTGGCCTCAGTGACACGGGCGGCTGAATTATCGTGGCCGTTTGCAAAATGCCGGCTAACGAACAATGCCGCCAGGATACCGGCTAAGGCTAGGCCGATCATAAAAAGAAAAATAGACGGCCGGTAGAGACGGTTGGCCTTTCGCGGAACGAGTTTTTGTAATTCGCTGCTGTCCTCAACGGGTATTGCGACTGGTCCATTTCGCACATAGCGCTTTCCGCTGACAAGGGTCAAGGACTCGCGGTTCTTCGGGATGGTGACCCACACCACTTGCTGGCCGTGTTCGAGAGACGTTTTCCCCATGTCAGGCCGCAATGCAGGCTTGCAAATAGAATTCGCCACCCCCACGATCCGTTGCATAGTCTCGTCAGGGTTAGGCACCCCCAGCGTCTTTCCTTGATCGTCAACCCCAACGAGTATGGTTCCCCCCTCGGTGTTTGAAAAAGCGGCAATGTCGTGGGCAAAGTCAGTTGCGTTCTTTGGGAAACTAGCTTTGAACTCTATGGTGAGTCCCTCACCAGCCATAATTAGCCGTTCGATCTCATCTCTTGTCACAGCAGTTCACATCTCCATTCAACCACGAACGGGGCACAGCGGAATGGGCAGAGTCTTTCCGTTCTCCCTTGTCCCAGCTAGTTTGAGATTTTTGAGGGCGTTCGTGCTTCTCGGGGCCAATCTTATGTTGAGTTGCCGGAAGTTCAAGAGGGAAATTAATTTGAGGAGGATAGGTTGTGAAGGCTTTCAGATCGATTTGGCGTTCTGCAGAGCGATCATATCTGCTTGGGGTCCACAGAAGCCCCTGGGCGTCCGATTCGTTTTCCTTTGGCTCTGGCGTTCCGCATACCAGCCTTTACGCGTTCCACAATCATTGACCGCTCCATCTCTGCGACTGAACCCAAAATCGTGAACACCATTTTCCCCAGCGGTGTTGAGGTGTCGATTTGCTCCGACAGGCTGACGAACTCAATACCGAGAGCCTTGAACGTCTCGAGGGCCCTCAGTAAGTGGGAAACCGACCGGGCAAAGCGATCAAATTTCCAGACGACAACGGCATCAAAATAGCGCCGGTGGGCGTCGGTCATCAACGGTTCAGCTCGGGCCGGCTATCCTTCGCGCCACTGATGCCGCGGTCAACGTACTCCCCAGCGGCTTCCCAACCCCGACGCTGGCAATACTCCCGTAGTTCGCTGAGTTGCATTTCTGGAGATTGCTGGCCGCTGTTCGTAGACACCCGTGCGTAGATCGCGGTTCGCATGCCGAGCCTACCCCTTCCGCTTCTGCAGATGTTTTTTGACTCGAATGATGTCGCGTTCACTCCACAACCTAACCGTAACACCACCCACTTTTTGCAATGGAGGAACGGCTATCTTCCCGGATGTGACGTGCCGCTGGAGCGTAATCCAGCTCACGCCAATCTTTGGGGCCGCTTGCTTCGTGGAGTACATTTTCATTCTGATATAGACCTCTATCAGGTGAATGCCAGGATTGCAAGGACATTCGTGTCATACGTTGGCACGCACAGTTGTCATACGCGGCCAGTAGAATCATTGTGCCCGGTTTTGTGCCCACCCTCGAACTAGCGGAAGTGGGCATGGGCGACGATGAACGACGTGATGTCCGCCAGAATGCGGAGTTTTGCTCATCTAAGCCAACTTGAGCTAAGTGCCGCTAAGTCGTTGAAAGTTCGTGCACCCAATCTTTGCAAGCAGGGGGTCACCGGTTCGATCCCGGTCACGTCCACCAAAATCCCTTTAGATTTGATGTTTTTCCGGGTTCGGCAGGAATAGTCTAATCCTGATTTTACCTTTCCCTTACCCTTTAGAAGGCAAAAAGGCCACCCGCCATAGAGACTCGGAATCCCCGGGCGGCGGGTGTCGATGCTATGATTTCACTTATGGAACCAGTTACTACTACGACGGCCTGGACCATCGCGCTATCCTTCGTCGGATAGGCAGTACTCTACCTGGTAGAGTACTCTACGCTGCGAAGCATATTTCTCCCCTGTGGCTCCCTCAGAAACCTTGGAGAATCTAGCGCTCTTACTCAGGAGCCACTCGCAGCGCGGGCTGCCTGTTGGCTGGCCATTTGGGCCATTTGTTCCTTCATCTTCTGTTGCATTTCCTTAGGTGTGGGTTGTGCGATGTGCGTAGCGACCATCCAAGTGTAACCCTCGGGATCGACAACGGTCCCACAGCGGTCGCCCCAAAACATATCCATCACGGGTCCCTTAGCTGTGGCGCCGAGCTTTTCCGCCTTGGCGACCGTCTTGTCTACGTTCTCCGTCAGTAGATACAAACTTGTCGGCGAGGCGCCGATTGTTTTCGCGCTGCGGGAAGCCATTTGCGCCATTTCCGGTCCCAACATTAATGTTGTGCCGCGGAGTGTCAGTTCGGCGTGGATCGCCTTGCCGTCCGGACCATTCATGATCCCTCGTTTGGCAAAGCCGAATGCCTTTTGATAAAAAGCGGCCGCGGCTTTCACATCGGTCACCGTTAGCATTGCCGTTACCGCACCGTACTGTTTTTTATTGAGCGGATCGATTTTTCTGGGCATAACACTCCTTTTGTGAGGCGAGTATTCGGACTGAATTTCGGCGAAGTTTGTTCACCGCTCGAAGAAGGTTCGGAGCAGCGGAGATTGAGAATACTTCAATGAGAAACGGCCGGTCAACGTGCGAGTAGATGGCACGGCACGCCTCGCCGAGACTCTTCCAGCGCCCGGGAGATTCTGACGAACGCAATCCATCACCAAGGTTCTGTCCGGGGGTTTGGCAAAACGGAAGAGCCAACCGACGAACTAAGTAACGGCAAGAGCGTCGGCTAGCGCGGCAAAGAGGGAGAGCCAACCAAGATTGGACCAGATCCCGTCCTACCGGTCAATGTCTGACCGGAAAAACGCTACTCTCACTTGTTATATAAATAGAAGCGCGATGCCGAGGACCTTATGAGCGGCGACTCCTTACCCATAGCCTTTCCGCTTTCGCGCTTTGCGAGTGACGCTTGTGAGGTTACCGATCTGTATCGCGAACTGCGAAAACCTCTGCTTCGGTACCTGGTTTGCCTCGGACTTTCGATGGATGAGGCTCAGGATACTGTACAGGATGCGTTTCTTAGCCTGCATCGTCACTTAGCCTCAGGCGGATCGAACGAAAACATTCGCAGCTGGGTGTTTCGCGTCGCCCATAATCAGGCCAGAAATCGGCAGACTAGCTATCATCGCCGTTTCGGCGAACCACTTGATGCTGAGATTGACGTGATGCCGGACCGAACGACCCCGGAACGGCTCGTGCTTGAGAAGGAAAAGTTCCGGCAGCTCGAGAAGGCGATCCGTCAACTGACGGAGTCCGAACGTGGATGCCTGTTGCTACGCGCCGAAGGATTACGTTATCGCGAAATCAGCGATGTTTTGGGGATTTCAACCTCCACTGTAGGCGATACGGTAAGTCGGGCGATTAAGAAATTAGCGGAGAAATGCAATGTGTGACTTTTCAGATAAACTGGTTGCTTGGCTCGACCACGAACTTCCGGACGAGGAAATGCCCGATGTCGAGAGGCACGTTCGGGATTGTATCGAATGCAGAAGACAACTCACCTCATGTCAGCAAGCGAGCGGGACATTTGATGCATATTGCGATGCTGTGCTGGCATCAAAAACTCGCCGAAGACTGCAGCGGTGGGCGCCGGTGGCGTCGACTGCCGTGGCCACGGCGCTGGCTGCCGCATTGTTCCTTGTTCTGCCGCGACCCCGCGTCCAGCCGGTCATTTCCCCTCCTTCGGTGAGAACCGGGTCACCGCCCGTCGTTGTTCAAACGGCGCCTCCCGCGGTTAAGGCGGTTCATCGGCGACATGCGATCCAGCGAGTACAAAGTCAAAGTGCGAACGGGCCGATGACTGAGCCTGCTATCGAAATCGTCGTATCCGCGGAATCCATCTTTCCGCCGGGAGCTGTTCCCGAGGGAGTCATTTTCACCGCAGATGTGAGCATTGCAGCGGATGGATCGGCACAACAAATCCGACTGCGTCCGCAACTCGGTGGGTTTCAAAGGAGAGTAACCGAACCATGAAATATACACTGGTATTTCTTCTGGCAGTTTGCCCTTGCGCATCTGCCCAGGATGGGACGAGAACGAATGTTGTGTATCAAAGCGCTCGCTCTGGTGTGGTGACCGCAGGAGCAATCGGTAGAGGGATGGGCGTGCCGATTCAAGGTGCGCCGTATTCGGCTACGATTACCAACGAATCGATGCAAACACTGGCCGACGGTACTCACATTGTTCAGAACACCACCGGAACGACCGCTCGCGATTCACAAGGGCGAACGCGCCAGGATACTGCGTTGCCGGCGATCGGCAACCTATCCGTGGCCAATGCCCCACACCTTGTCTTTATCATGGACCCGCTGGCGCAGACGTCGTACACCTTGAACATGACGGACAAGACTGCCCAGAAAATCTCGATGGCTACGGGCGGCGCGACACAGCCTGGCGGGCCGGGGACCTCGAGAATATTTTTCGCACAGTCGAGCAGTCTTGGGGCGATCGGGAATCCCCCACTGCCGGGAATCGTGATGCAGAAAACCGTACTTGGAGATGAGGAGGCTCAGGTCAGCACGGAGGATCTGGGCGCCCAGACCATGGAAGGTCTGATCGTGAATGGAGTGCGCACCACACGGACCATCCCCGAAGGCCAGATTGGCAACGATAAACCTATCAGCATTGTTACCGAGGTCTGGACTTCGCCAGATCTCAAGAACGTCGTGTACAGTAAGCGGAGCGACCCGCGAATGGGCGAGCAAACGTTCAAGCTGACAAACATCGTCCGCGCTGAGCCTGACGCTTCGGTATTCACCGTTCCCGCGGATTTCAAGATCATGGACGGCCCGCAAAACGTCATCTACCGATCGAACCCATAGAGGCGCGCGTCGACGGTTCGAAGCCAATCGAATTGGTAGAATCCCTCGAATCAGAGATCGGTAAGTTAGAGCGGAATTCGTTTCGAGAGCGCGAGTTCGAGGCTAGTATAGCGAGCGCTCGACAACTCTCGTCGGTCCTGAAACAAGAAATGGCATGAAACCTAGAATCACACTCATCACACTAGCTGTTGATGACTTGGAGCGATCACTTGCTTTTTTATCGAGACGGCCTTGGCTTTACAACCAATGGAATCATCGGAACGGAATTCGAATACGGCGCGGTTGTCAAGGTCCGCCAGGGCAGGGAATGCCCGCTTGCGCGCGACTAGCGCGTAGAAAATCTCGTCGAAGCGCGGAATCTACGACTTCTTAGCCGAGGCGTCGCTCACCTTATGACCTGTCGCCTCTTCGACGACCGAAAACGCTCCGCCGTTCTGCGACATTTCGAGTTTGAACGTATATTCGGTTTTGGAAACATGTTTAACGGTGACACGCACATTCATCTTGGTGTCGCCCATCTTGGATTCCGCGGTCCAGTTCCAAGTGTCTCCATTCACCGTGCCTTTCGCATCGATGGCGTCACCCGTGTTTGTGAATTCATGGTAGGTGTAAACCTTTTCGTTCGGATCATATCCCAAGAAGGAGACGCCCTTGCCTGGCCCCATCGGCCCGGTACCTTCCGAGTGGCACATGACGAAGAACCCGCCCGAGTACCACTCGCACTTTTCCGTGGATGTGAACTTGCCTCCGGGCATCGGTCCAAATGGTTTGGCCTCGCCCTCCACTTTCCAGGTGCCGACGTTATAGTCGAGATCCTTGACCTCTGGCCCGGGCTTCGGTGGGCCTTGAGGCGCCTGTGCTTGGATGGATGCAGCAAAAAACATCATGCAAACCGCGAGCATTACTGTCGTTCTATTCACAATCGCCTCCTTTGGAATCGGCTCCGCTGCGGGTCTAGGTCCGATGGGAAGTCGTGTTCACGGTGCGGCGGGGCGTGTGAGGATGATACACCTGTCTTTCGATTTGAGCCGAGAATCCTTCTGACTTCGTGGTCTTCGTGGGGCGCCGCTTGATCGAACGCGCCATTCCACTGCAGTGGTAAGTGGCAAGTGGATAGATTACAGCAAAAACCAAAACCAACTGCTCATGCGCATTTGCGCCACATGCACGGACAGATCAACGTCAAAACCGACTGCCACTGCAACTCCGCACGTCATGGACCACAGCGTCGGAGCACCGCAAATTCAGAGGTAACTGCAACCCGTCGGAGCAGTGCAGAGTCAAAAGCAATAGCTACTGCGAAATCAACGATAACTGCAACAGCCACTGCCAACCCTCGGAGCACTTGGCGTGCCAGAGTACTCTACGTGAGGAAAATGGTCATCTGACTCTGAACCTTAATATATGTGTGGTTCTTTCTTCTCCCCCGTGTGGCCCGAATTTCGAGCTTTCCACCGGTAAAATACTGCCAGCCGGAACAACGAACTCGATTGCCTCTTTTGGGAGGCGCACCCGGAGGTACAGGAACAGAGAGGGACTTGGTGAAAGTCGCGACCTTCAACATCAACAACATCAATAAGCGGCTTGATAACCTCTTGTCTTGGTTAGCCAGCGCTGAGCCGGACGTGGTTAGTCTCCAGGAGCTCAAGGCGGAGCAGGGAGCCTTTCCCGTGAATGCCCTTCGAACTGCCGGGTACGAAGCAGTCTGGCAAGGAGAGCGTTCCTGGAACGGCGTGGCAATTCTCGCGCGAAACCACGTTCCTGTGCTGACCTGCGCCAACTTGCCGGGAAATCCTGAAGATCACCAAGCCCGCTACATCGAAGCGGCTGTTCAGGGAGTCCTGATGACCTCCATCTACCTCCCCAACGGGAATCCGCAGCCCGGGCCGAAATTCGACTACAAATTGGCCTGGTTTGAGCGCCTCATTGTCCATGCCGCCGAACTCATGGCGAGCGGCGCCCCCGTGGTGTTGGCCGGTGACTACAACGTCGTGCCGACGCCGCAGGACATTTATCCGACTCGATCGTTGGATAACGACGCGCTGATCCAATCCGAAAGCCGCCAAGCATTTGCGCGTTTGCTGGCTCAAAGCTGGACCGACGCAATGCGGAGGCTAGATCCGGACGGGCCGCTTTGGACGTTCTGGGATTACAAATATGAGCGGTGGCCGAAGGACAAAGGCATGCGGCTCGATCACTTTCTGCTCTCGCCGAAGGTGTCGGACCGACTCGTGGACGGTGGTGTCGACCGATGGGCGCGTGGGCAGGCAAACGCGAGCGACCATGCGCCGGCATGGATAATGCTCGATCTTTAGACCAGAGCTGCGAAGGCGTCACGGTATTGGTTCCAATGTGCGGGTCGTCCGCAGCACGAAGGTCTCTTTTATTGCTGACTAGCGAACCGATTCTTCTTCCTGAGGCTCCGCATTCTGTCGATATCAACTTGCTTCCTCGCGGAATTGTTGAGGCGGCTGTGTTTGATCGTTTGGGCCGCCTGTGTTTTTTGATTAGTTTGTGGAGGGCTTCGAGGGAGATATGATCGACCAGGCCAACGTTGATGCCGAGGCGGAGCTTCAGATCAGTTTGCCCCGAACCGGTGGGCGTCTTCGAAGAGCGATCGAAGAGGCGTTGGGTAGGATCAGGCAGAGCAATTTCTGAGTATGAGCAGGAGTTCTGGAGACGCCATTTCCTTTAATCTGACCGACCAGTTTGTGGACCGCCACATCAGAGAAGGCCGGGCTCAAAAAGCGGCGATTCGATGCGGCGAGTCGGTTTGCACCTACGGCAATTTGGCTGCCGATGTAAATCGCGCAGGGAATGGCCTGTTGAGTTTGGGGTTGCAACGCGAGCAACGAGTACTGTTATTGCTGCCCGACTGCCCGGAGTTCGCCGTTGCGTATTTCGGTGTCATAAAGATCGGCGCTGTGGCCATCCCGACGAGTACTGCTGCTCGAACGGCCGATTACGACTACTTCCTTCGCGAAAGTAAGGCACGTACACTCATAGTTCATTCGACGCTCTTTGCGGAAGTTGCACCGGCTCTAGGTGCGCAGCATTTTCTCCGACACGTCATTGTCGTCGGCGAACTTCAGCCCGGGTGCAAACACTGGAATGAGTGGCTTGCCCAGAATTCGTCTGAACTGGATGCCGCGACGACAAGTGCGGAAGACGTCGCGTTTTGGTTGTGGACCTCGGGCACCACCGGGCGCCCGAAGGCGGCGGTACACCTGCACTATGACTGGATTTCCTGCTGCAGAAATTATGCTATCGAAGTCCTGGGTATCGGCCCCGATGACATAACCTTCTCGTCGTCAAAACTCTTCCATGCCTATGGATTGGGCAATGCACTTATGTTTCCCCTCTATGCTGGGGCGAGCACGGTTTTATTTTCGGGCAAGGCGCAAGCCAAAGCGGTATTAGGAATTGCTCAGGCCGCCCGGCCGACGCTTTTCTTCTCTGTTCCAACGTTGTATGCCCAGATGCTCCAAGAAGCCGAGAGAGAATCGTACTGCTTGGACAGTGTTCGACTCGCGGTTTCCGCAGCGGAACCACTTCCAGCTGACATTTTCCGCAGGTGGCAGCGCAAATTTGGTGTAGAGATTCTGGACGGTATCGGTTCGACTGAGGCACTTCATATTTATTTGTCCACGCGGCCTGGCAACGTGAAGCCTGGCAGCACGGGGAGCGCGGTTCCGGGCTACAAATTGCGCATCGTTGATTCAGATGATCGTGAGGTTCCGCCGGGCACGATTGGAGATCTCCTTGTGTCGGGCGACAGTATCGCGCCCCGTTATTGGAACCGCCGACGGCTAACGGCTGAACGCATGCGTGGGGAATGGTTTTTCACCGGCGACAAATACTGGATAGATAAGGACGGCTACTACTGGTATGCGGGCCGTTCCGACGATATGTTTAGGGTTTCGGGCCAATGGGTCTCGCCGGCTGAGGTCGAAAGCGCCCTCATAGAGCACGGATCCGTCCTAGAAGCGGCGGTGGTTGCTTATCAGGAAGATACAGGACTCCACACTCCCAAAGCGTTCGTCGTGCTTCGGGAAGGCATCCGAGCTACTCCTGATCTCGCGCTCGAACTGCAGGAGTTCGTCAAACATCGCATCACGCCATACAAGTACCCCCGACATATCGAATTCATGGACAAACTGCCTAAGAGCGCGGCCGGAAAATTGTTGCGCTACAAGCTGCGTGAGCTCACGTCCGGCAATTTGATTTGAACGGCCAAGAAGATTCTTCGGGATTTGTGCTGCTCGGCCTCATTTTTCCATTGATCGCGGGTGCCTCTTAATCTCAATCGGAAGTCATGCTGGCAGGAGACTATGAAATTGATGCGCCTGCCATGGCCAGAAAGTTGCAAGCGCTGGTGACCGATGCTGACTCGTCGCAACACAGTGCCGTGATTGACGTGTGTGACGGGAAAAACCTGGTTATCCAAGGACCACCGGGAACGGGAAAATCGCAAACCATCACGAATATCATTGCCGCGGCGATGAGTAGTGGGAAGCGAATCTTGTTCGTGGCCGAGAAGATGGCTGCGCTCAAGGTGGTGAAGGGCCGGCTCGACAGCTTTGGCCTCGGGCACTTCTGCCTGGAAGTCCATTCGAACAAAACCAGGAAGACTGCCGTTCTTAAGTCCTTCGAGGACAGGTTGAACCTGTCCGGCTCCTATCCGGATTTGAGGCAGCTGCGGCAAGCACTCGAGTCTCACGAGCAAGCGCGCAGCGAGCTTATCCATTACGTGAATAAATTAAAGGAAGAAGTAGGGGAAACGGGACTCAGCACGCACGAAGTGTTGCGAGCGAATTGTGTGCGCACCTCGATTGGAGAAGCGTTGCCTCCGGGATTGCGCGGAGCACGCATCGTCGAGCCGGTCCCTCAGGGCATGGCATACGCAGCAATCGCAGGGGTTCCACCGTTGTAGCTGCAGACCGCTACCTAATTAAGGTAGCGATGCGGCGGTTTTCCGCACGGCGTGTATACCCCAGCCCGTGACGGTCCGTTTCCTCATCTTGACGGAATATAACACACTTGTTATAATCTGAACCATGAAGCCGTCCGAATTCAAATCCGCACGTCTGGCCAAGGGATGGACCCAGACACGAGCTGCCGCGCACCTGGGGATGACGCAAGCTTATTTGAACTTCCTCGAAAACGGCAAAAGGCGCCTCACACCCGAACTCGTTCGCCGGGCGACCTCCGTTTACGGATTATCTCCAGGAGTGCTCCCTGTAGCTGATGTCTTCGTACCCACCGAGGCCGACGATCAACGGTTGACCGAGTTGCTCGGGAAACTTGGCTATCCGGGGTTTGCCTATCTCCGCACGCGCGCGCCGAGGAAGCATCCTTTTGAAGTCTTGTTGACAGCATTGGCACAGAAGCGTCTCGATGCACGCGTCGCGGAGGCCTTACCTTGGGTTGCCTTGAAATATGCGCAGCCGGACTCCAGGCTTGTCGAGAACGCACGGAAGTTTAATCTCCAAAATCGTCTCGGGTTTGTCGTCAGCCTCGCAAGGCAGCTGGCGGAAATGCGGCACGAAGCTGCGAGAGCGAAGGAGCTGAGCCAACTTGAAAATCTCCTCGATGATAGCCGGCTGGCCAAGGAAGATAGCTTCTACCGCCCGCCTAGAACAGAGAGTGAGCGGGATTGGCTTCGGACAAATCGCACAGAGGACGCCCTGCACTGGAACTTACTGACCGACATGCGGGCTCAACACCTTCAATATGCCAGCTAACAAGGAAGCACGACTGCTCCCGTCACCATGGAGAGAGTTTCTCGCTGAACTCGACGGGATGCTGCACGAATCCCTCGAACTGCATTGCATCGGCGGGTTCGTCTTCACCTATTTCTACGGCTTGCCACGCACAACGGGCGATATCGACTATTACACTGCAATCCCTGCGAATCTCAATTTGGACGACGTAGCCGGACAAGGCTCACCTCTTCACACGAAACACGGAGTTTGGCTTCACCGTGTGGCCATTGCAAACCTCCCGGAAGATTACCCCAGCAGGCTCACTGACATGACTCCGGGTGCGTTCAAATGCCTGAAACTGTTTGTGCCCGACCCATACGACTGCATCCTGTCGAAGCTGGAGCGCAATGCGGCGAAAGACAGGGACGATGCCGATTATCTGTTTCGTTCCCAGAAACTCAACGCACAGGTACTGCGCGACCGATATAAGAACGAACTACGGCACAACCTCATCGGAAACGTGGAGTGGCACGATAAGACCTTGGAGCTGTGGATCGAGATCTTCGAATCTCAAACGTGATATTACTTGTCCCACCGCGTAAACCTGCGACCTCTACCATGCCAAGGTAGCGCTCTTGAACCTACGTGCAACGGTTTCAAACACCGTTGTAACTCACAAAGGAACGTCTAGTTGGAGCTACGGAATTCGGATCACAACACTTTGTCGAAAAGTCGGCTATTCGTTGAAGTGGACCGGATCTCCGTTGGGACCCGACTGTACACGAAGTGTGCACGAATCGAACGTTTTCAGTGCATTGGGGTTAGCTTTTGAGCGAAAGCAGGTTCCCCGATTTGTTGGAAAGGTTAGTAGTTAAAGTTTCCAGTGGAATTGTTGGAGTAGAGTTTCGTGCTTTGCAAGCAGGGGGTCGCCGGTTCGATCCCGGCCACGTCCACCAATTTCCTACTTTGAATTTCGATCCCGAATGGATTCCGCCGCGGCTCAAACTCCGTGATTTCGCCGCAGTGGAGCCGGTTAGCAACCTTAGCAGCTCTTGGGATTTAGCCGAGCAAATGAAACTCAGGCTGCAGCGGCAACTTCGTCACGCGAACTTTTGTGGCGTCATAGAAAGCGTTGCCGATCGACGGGGCGATGGCCATGATCGGCGTTTCTCCGGCCCCGGCGGAGGGAATGTCCTTGCGGTCCAGCAAAATCGCTTCGATCTCCGGCACATCCTTAAACCGCGGCACCCGATAACTGGAAAAATGCGCATTCGAAATGCGCCCCTTCTCAAATTGAATGGACTCAAAAAGGGCGCCGCCGAGTCCCTGAATCATCGCCCCAACCACCTGGTTCCGCAGCCCGTCGGGATTCACGATCGCCCCACACTCGAAAATTTCCACCAGTTTTTTAACGGTCACCGCATTTTTCTTTCGGTCCACAAGAATTTCCGCGAAGGTGGCGACATAGCTGCCCTTCTCGTATCCCGCAGCCACTCCGAATCCCTGCCCATCTTCGGTTTTCTGCCGCGGCCAGCCAAATGCTTTCGCCCCTGTTTCAAGCACAGCGCGCATTCGCGGGTCGGCCAAATTCTTCAAACGAAATTCGAGCGGATCCATGGAAGCCGCGTGCGCCAGCGAATCCATGTGCGTCTCTCGCGCGAAATGGTTCGCGGTTGCCGCCAGCCCTCGATAAGAACCGCTGCGCAGCACCAGTGGAACCTGGTGGTATTCGGTAAGCTGGTTCGCCACCACATACGGCGTGTCGATCCCGGACATTCCCGAGTGATAGTTGTGAAATTCCCACGCGGTCAGCTTCCCATCCGCCGTGATCCCGCCCTTCACGTCAATGACGCCGGCCGGCCGAAAATAAGCCCACGTGAACTCCTCTTCGCGCGTCCAGACAAGTTTCACGGGGCGTCCGCCGGCAGCGCGCGCCAGGCGTGCCGCTTCCAGCCCCGCATCGCTCGTGTGCTTTCCGCCATATGCGGAACCGGTGTCCGGCACAATCACGCGCACATTCTTTTCCGGCACATGGAAAATATCCGCCAGGTCCTCACGCACGGCAAACGGCCGCTGCGTTCCCATCCAAACCGTCAGCTTGCCGTCGATCCACTGTGCCACGGCTGCGCGCGGTTCCAAAGGAGCATGCGCGATGTAGGCAACCGTATAGCTCGCATCCAATTTATGTACGGCGGCTGCCAACCCCTCCTCAACCGAGCCTTTCGCCTGCCGGAAGCGTGCTTCCTTTGAAGGCTGCGCGTTTTTCTTCAGATACGGAAAGATCTCTTGGTCTGAAATCTGCGGCGCTTCCTTCCACTGCACGCGGAGCGAAGCCAGTGCGGTTTCCGCAGCGGCAACAGTCGGAGCCGCCCCGCCCACAAGATCTCCATCGCGCACCAGCACGACATCCTTCAACGCTTTCGCCGCCGAATCGTCATAAGAAATCAACGTCGCGCCGAACGACGGCGGCCGCAAAATCTTGCCGTACAACATCGCCTCCGGCCGCAGGTCCGTGCTGTAGCGATGCCCGCCCGTCACAAATTCACGAGCATCCACCTTGGGAACGGGCTTCCCGGCGACAGTCCACTGCGAAGCCGGTTTGATCGGATCTTCCGCAGGAGGTTTCAGCGCACCAATGTCTTCCCGCGCAATCTCCGCATAGCGAAGCGATTTTCCCGACGCCGGATCCGTCACTTTCCCATCGCCCGCCACAAGTTTATCGGCCGGCACATTCCATTGTTTCGCCGCCTTCGCCACCAGCAGATCCCGCGCCGCTGCCGCCACTTTCCGCAGTTGCGGCGTAATCGTCGGCGTGGTTCTGCTTCCAAATGTCCCAGCGTCAAAGGGAGTCAGCGCCGTGTCCGCCAGCACCATTCGAACGCTCGCAAACGCCACGCCGAGTTCATCGGCAATCGTTTGTGCCAGTGATGTCCGTACGTTCTGCCCAATCTCCGCCTTCCCCGCAAAACCGGTGACCGTGCCGTCCTCTCCGATATGCAGCCACGCACCGATTTCCTTCGGCAGTTCCTCCGGGTGATAGCCGTGCGGCCCCGGCGCTGTTTCCTGCATCGCGGAGACATTCTTGGCCACCGCAAACACGGCCATGCCCGCGCCAAAAATCTTGAAGAAGTCGCGCCGCCCAAGCGCAAACTGGTGCATCGGCATCGCCCGGAATTCGTAACGTTCCGGTTCCAACAGGAATGTTTCCTCGGTCTTCCTCATTTCGACCGCTCCTGCATCGTTTCCGCGGCCCGCTGCACCGCCTCAATAATCCGCGGATGCGTCCCGCATCGGCAGATATTTCCCTGCAGCGACTGCACGATTTGCTCCGCGCTCGGATGTGGATTCGCTTGCAGCAGCGAAACGCTGCTCATGATCATGCCGGAGGTGCAGTACGCGCATTGAAACGCGCCCGCATCAAGAAAGGCCTGCTGCACTGGATGCAAGGCCCCATTTTTCTCCAGGCCCTCAATGGTAGTAATCGGTTTCGAAACGGCGGCGCTCACTGGGATCTGGCAAGACCGCCGCGCCGTCCCCGCAATTAAAACCGTGCACGCGCCGCACATGCCCTCGCCGCAGCCGTATTTCGTGCCGGTCAGGCCCAGTTCATCGCGCAGAACGTAAAGCAGCGGCGTATCCGGCGGGTAATCGACCGAATAGCGCTTTCCATTAATTTCCAGTTCAATGCTGGTTCCCATACCAGGTCCCTTCCAGAAAGCCACCCAGCCGAATCAATGCTTGTGGCAGGTGTCACAGGAAGCTTTGGCGTGATTGATCTCATGGCAGTTCAGGCAGCCATACATGGTCGTCACGCTCGTCACTTCGGACATGGTGGCCATCTCCGCCACCGCTCCATGACACGTTTCACATTTTACTCCCGCGGCCAGGTGAGCGCGATGTGTCCATGCAATTCCCGGCAAAACCTTATAGACACGCACCCACGGGATCGGTTCTTTCGAACTGGCATACGTCGCCAGCTTCTGGATCGCGGGCTTGTCCTTCGCGATCGTCGCGTGGCACTGCATGCAAGTGGACGTCTCCGGGAAAGTCATCAGCTTGCCCGGCTCCGGATTCGTGTGGCACTTCGCGCACGGCAGGCTGAACGCCAGATGCTGTTTGTGGCTGTAGGGAATCGGCTGCTCCGGCGCCGGATGCGGACTCGGATTGTCCGGCACCATTTTCTTCGCCGTCTTCTGACCGCTCGCCAATCCGCCAAGACAAAGAAGGATAGCCAGAGCTTGTACCGCGACCCTAGAGGTCCCGCTCCCCGCGCTCCGCATCATGACTTCTCCTCGCACCGAAAATAAAATCCCGAAATTCCCCGCCCGTCAGGCCTTCTTGGCGACAACTTCTTCAATCGAAGTCCCGAAATCTTTCAGCATCACTGTCGCGGCGTTTCGTCCCGGTCCGCCCGTCACCGAGCCTCCGGGATGCGTCGTCGCCCCCGTCTGATACAACCCCGGAATCGGCATGCGATGTTGCGCCCAGCCTGCCATCGGCCGCAATGGCCCGGTTTGCGCCGCGCTCTGCGCTCCCGCGTGCGCGCTGCCGTGCCAGAAGTGCGGATTCATCCGCTCCAGGTCCAGCGGACTCTCCACAAATCGCGCCAGGATTTTGTCGTCCGTCAAGTTCGGCGCAAACCGGCGCAAATATTTCAGGTTTGCGTCGGAAACGTCATATTTGATTTTGTCCCAGTGCTCCGGTCCTTCTTTCAGTTGATATGGCTGCCAGCCAAGCACCTTCAGCGTGTGCATTCCCGCTGGCGTGCGCGTCGGATCCGCAATGCTGCAGCAGATCACCTGCAGCGGAGGCTCATCGAGATTGATCATCCCGCGCGTATCGTCAAATCCAAACCGCAATGCCCGGTAAGGAGACGCCAGCAATCCCGATTCCACCGGCGAAAGTGTCCCGCCATCCACTTTGTAAATCGGCGGCTCACTGGTGGCGTAATGAGTGACGAACATGGCATTTTCTGCCTGCCACGTCTCGACGCCGTAAAGAAAATCCTCGCCCCACATTTCCTTCGGCGCCATATCCACCAGGTGCTTGATGTGGATAGTGGAAACCACCGCCTTCGACGCGCGGTAAGCACTGCCGTCGCTGCATTCCACGCCCACGCATTTTCCGTTTTCCACGATCAGGTTCTTCACCCACTTGTTCACCAGGATCGTGCCGCCGTGCGCTTCGATAAAACGCCCCAGCGCTTCCGTCAATGCACCGGACCCGCCTTTTGGCAAAGGCCGTCCGCTGTGCTGTTGCCGCGGCGCGCCATACGCCAGGCGCCCCGTCACCGGCGCGTCCGGCGGCTCGGCAGCCAGATGCGACATGAACAGCATGAACGTGCGGCAATGGTCGTCTTCAAATGTGTCGTTAATCACGTCCCAGGCCGACATTGCCAGCCGCCGTTGCCACTGTTTTCCGTGGGGGACCTGCGCCAGTTGATCGTTCAACGGTTTTCCGAAACCAATGGGCGTGAATGATCCGGCGACGATCAGCGGCCGAATCGCGTCCAGGTCCGCCAGCATTTTTCGATAAGCCGCCGCATCTTTCTTCGAAAACTTTGCAAATTCCGCGCACGTACGGTCCAGGTCTTTCCATTGCGTCAGGTAACTTCCATCGGGGAACGGTACGTGAAATATCGGGTCCGGATCGATGTACTCCAATCCATAATCGCCAAGTTTCAGCTCGTCGTTCTTGATCAGCGGGTTGTCTTGAATAAAAACGTGCGCGGTTGAGCAGCAGTCGTCGTGAAAACCTTTCAGCGTCAACTCCGCCGTTTTCACTCCGCCGCCGATCTTGGGCCGCCCTTCCAGAACCAGGCAGCGGTAGCCAGCCTTCGCCAGGTACGCCGCCGTAATCAGGCTGTTGTGCCCCGCGCCTGCAACCACGATGTCGAACCGGTCAGAAGTTCCAGTCACCTGCTGAAGCGCCATATGCTTCACAGCGAGCGGTGCAATCGCCGCACCCTTCACAAACCGACGCCGCGTGAACTTCGTCATTCCGTCTCTCCATAGCGGCCCCGACCCGGTCGAGGCTCCGCCCTTATTTTCGTTTCTCTATGACTTGGTCTTCACCACTTGCTCAAGACTCGAGCCAAAATCCTTCAACATCACTGCCGCCGCATTTCTCCCCGGCCCTCCGGAAACCGATCCGCCCGGATAAGTCGTCGCCCCCGTCTGATACAACCCCGCGATCGGCATCCGGTGCTGCGCCCAGCCCGGCACCGGCCGCAAGGCCCCGGATTGCGCCGCATTCTGCGCCCCGCCGTGGCACGTGCCATGCCAATTGTGGGCGTTCATGCGCTCCAGGTCGAGAGGGCTTTCCACGATTCGCGCCAGAATCTTATCGTCGGTCAGATTGGGCGCGAACTTTCGCAGATGCTTCAAATTCGCGTCGGAAACTTCGTTCTTGATCTTGTCCCAGTGCTCCGGTCCCTCTTTCAACTCATAAGGCTGGTTGCCGACGATTTTAATCGTGTGCATTCCCGCCGGTGCGCGCGAGGGGTCGGCTACCGTGCTGCACACGATAAGCAGCGGCGGATCTTCCACATTCACGTTGCGCATCGCAAAGTCATACGAAACGCGCAATCCGCGCTCGGGAGTTGCCATCGTCCCCGAAGCCACAGAAGAAATCGTGCCGCCTGCGACAGGAAACTTCGGGGGCTCGGTAGTAGCGTAGTGTGTCGCAAACAGCGTAATGCCCGCTTTCCAGGTCTCGACCCCCGAAAGAAAATCCTCGCCAAACGCTTCCTTGGGAGCCATGTCCACCAGGTGCTTGATGTGGATCGTGGAAAGCACCGCCTTTTCCGCTTTGTACGAACTCCCGCCGCTGCACTCCACGCCCGTGCACTTTCCATTTTCGATGATGAGCCGCGCGATCGTTTTATTCGTCAGGATTGTACCGCCATGCGCTTCAATCAGCCGGGCCAGCGCCTGCGTCAAAGTTCCAGAGCCGCCTTTCGGCGTCGTCCAGCTCCACCGCTGCCGTCCCGCACAGATCGAATAGGCCAGCCGCCCCGTTGCCGCCGCTTCGGGAGGCTCCACGGTCTGGTAAGCCATCCACACCATGAACGCGCGGCAGTGCTCGTCCTCAAAATTCTCGCGAATAATTTCCCACGCGGACATCGCCAGCCGCCGCTGCCAGATCTTTCCCTTAGGGTGTTCGGCAAGCCGCTCGTTCAATGGCTTCCCGAAACCGACTGGGGTATAGGACGTGGCCGCAAAGAGCGGCTTCATCTCCTCGTATTCCGTCATCATCCGGCGATAAGCCTCGGCATCCTTCTTCGAAAACTTTGCGAACTCGTCGCAAGTGCGATCCATGTCGCGCCATTGCGTGATGTAGCTTCCATCGGGAAAGGGAAGGTGAACAACAGGATCAGGGTAGAGGTATTCCAGCCCGTACTGTCCAAGACCCAATTCGTCATCGCGCAGGATAGGGCTGTCCTGGATCAAAACGTGCGCCGAAGAGCACACGTCGTGTTTGAACCCGCGCAGGGTAAGTTGCGTGGTTTTCACGCCGCCGCCCACAAGGGCGCGGCTCTCCAGCACCAGGCAGCGATAACCCGCCTTAGCCAGGTAAGCGGCCGCGATCAGGCTGTTGTGTCCCGCGCCTGCAACGACAATGTCGAATTGATCCGGCATCAGGCCGCGTTTCTCCGGCAGTTAACTGAGGTCTGTCTCCAGCCGTAACCTTAAACCGCGTAGTGCTCAGACACGCCAAAAAGGCGGAATAAGAACTGGCAAAATCAATTAATTGGTCTGGTTACTGTGCCACCATACATTAGCCTTCGTCAAGCGTTTCTTCGTTGTAACCCTTTTAAAATTATGATACTGCTCGCTGTATCTTCCGTGCGGTGTGGCGGTTAGACCACTCTCATCCAACGCCTTTGGAGGCTTCCCATGCGCCCAGTGCGCCGCAATCTGATCCTGAGCGTTTTGTTTGCGACTGGCCTTGCTTTCGCATTCTCCCCCTCGGCCGTGGCCAACCCTGACGGGGAAGCACAACGGCCACTGGCAAATCGCCTTTGGCCAGCAAACATGGATCGAGTAGCCTTTTTTGGAGTGCGGGAGCTCTGCTCCCGCTTTTACGGTCCCGCCGATCCACCCAAACTATTCTTGGGTGCCGCACCCTCCGATTTTGAGGGTGCGGGTTTTTCTTCGTCCTACGCCTACCGCTTCACCACTTCCTCAATACTCGTCCCAAAATCCTTCAACATCACCACCGCCGCATTCCTTCCCGGCCCCCCGGTCACAGAACCTCCCGGGTGCGTCGTCGCCCCGGTCTGATACAAACCCGGAATAGGCATCCGGTGCTGCGCGTAGCCCGGCATCGGCCGCATAGCTCCCGATTGCGCCGGCCCCGAACCTCCCGCGTGGCAGCTTCCATGCCAGTTGTGCGGATTCATTCGTTCCAAATCCAAAGGACTTTCGATTGTGCGCGCCAGAATCTTATCTTCCGTAAGATTCGGCGAAAAATGCCGCAGGAATTTCAAATTCGCGTCGGATACCTGCTGCTTGATCGCATCCCAATGTTCCGGCCCTTCTCTCAACTGATAGGGCTGGTAAGCAACAATCTTGACGGTATGCATCCCCGCCGGCGCGCGCGAAGGGTCGGCAAGGCTGCAGCAGATCACATGCAGCGAAGGATTTTCAATATTCACTGAGCCCGACTTATAGTCATAACTCATCTGCATAGCGCGTTCCGAATTAATCATGAACCCGGAGTGCACCGGAGAAAGCACGCCGCCGGCAGCCGTGTACTTAGGCGGCTCCGTCGTTGCATAATTTGTCGCGAAGAGCGTCAGCCCGGCCTCCCACGTCTCCGCGCCGTCCAGAAAATCCTCCCCCCACAATTCCTTCGGCGCCATGTCCACAAGCTGCTTGATATGAATCGTCGAGACCACAGCTTTTGCGGCGCGATAGGAAGTTCCGTCGCCACACTCCACGCCTACACATTTTCCATTCTCGATAATGAGCGCACTGATCCACTTGTTCGTGAGAATCGTTCCATGATGCGCCTCGATAAAACGCGCCAGCGCCGTCGTCAGCGCGCCGGACCCACCCTTCGGAAGCGGCCGGCTCTCCCGCTGCTGGTGCAGCGGAATATACGCGGCCCGCGCGGTAGCTGGATCGAGCACCGGCTGCAGCGAGTACGGGCAACCCATCATGAACGCCCTGCAATGGTCGTCCTCAAAAGTCTCTTTCAGAATCTCCCACGCGGACATCGCAAGCCGCCGCTGCCAGATTTTCCCGTGTGGATGCGCCGCAAGCAGTTCATTCAGCGATTTTTCAAATCCAACCGGCGAAAACGTGACCGCATTCAGCAGCGGCTTCACCGTTTCATACTCCGTGAGCATCCGGCGATAAGCCCCGCCATCCTTCTTAGAAAACTTTGCAAACTCCGCGCAAGTGCGATCCAAATCGCGCCACTGCGTCAAATAGCTGCCGTCGGGAAACGGCATGTGAAACACGGGATCTGGATAAATGTATTCAAGTCCATAATCGCCAAGCTTCAGCTCATCATTGCGCAACAAAGGATTGCCGTGAATCCCGTTGTGCGCCGAAGAACACACATCATGTACAAAACCTTCCAGCGTCAAATGAGCCGATTTCACTCCTCCGCCAACAATCGGCCGCCCCTCAAGAACCAAACAGCGGTATCCCGCCTTCGCAAGATACGCCGCCGTAATCAGGCTGTTGTGCCCGGCCCCCGCAACCACAATGTCAAATTGCTCAGGCATTTTGGTTTTCTAAAAACTCACCGCGCCGCCAGATTCTTTTGCAGCGTCGCGCCGTCCACTTCTTTTTCCCAGCGCGCCACCACCACCGTCGCCACGCCATTCCCGATCATGTTCACAGTCGCGCGGCACATGCTCATGAACCGGTCGATCCCCAAAATCAGCGCCATTCCCGCCACCGGAATCGTCGGAATCACCATCAGCGTTCCCACCAGCGCGATGAACGAAGCGCCTTGCACGCCGCTCGCACCCTTCGACGTCAGCACCGCAACCGCCAAAATGGTCAACTGCTGCGTTAACGTCAGATGCGTGCCCGTAGCTTGCGCCACAAATAGCGCCGCCAGCGTCATGTACATGCTTGTGCCATCGGTATTAAACGTGTAGCCCGTCGGCACAATCAAGCCGACAAGCGCCTTCGAACATCCCAATTTCTCCAGCTTGGCCATCAGCGTTGGCATCGCCGGCTCCGACGAGCTGATCGCCAGCACCAGCACAATCTCTTCCTTGATATACCGCAGAAATTTCAAGATGCTGAATCCGCAAGCCCGGCAAATGAGCCCCAAGATCAGAAAGACAAATAGCAGGGAAGTCAGATAAAACGTCGCAATCAGTTTCACCAACGGCCCAAGCGACGACAGTCCGAATTTTCCCACCGTAAACGCCATCGCCCCGAAAGCACCAATGGGCGCAAGCTTCATCACAATGTTCACCACTCCAAAAACCGCATGCGTCAGCGCTTCGAACAGGTCCATCAGCGGCTTGCACCGTGCCCCAATCGCAGACACCGCAAATCCAAACAAAATCGAAATCAACAACACCTGAAGAATGTCGCCCTTCGCAAAGGCGTCCACCACTGAGCTTGGAACAATGTGCAGAACAAAATCAGAAACGCTTTGCGCTTTAGCCTGTCCGGCATAGTCCGCCACAGCTTTGGCATCGAGCGTGGCCGGATTGACGTTGAATCCATCTCCGGGCCTCACAAAATTCCCCACGCACAATCCGATAATCAGCCCCAGCGTGGACACCACTTCAAAATAAATCAGCGCCTTTCCGCCGACTCGGCCGACTTTCTTCATGTCTTCCATGCCGGCGATGCCCGTCACCACGGTGCAGAAAATAATCAGCGTGATGATCATTGTGATCAGCCGGATGAACCCGTCACCAAGCGGCTTCATCGCCATCGCCGTGGCCGGACGGAAATATCCGAGCACCACGGCAGCCGCCACGGCGAAAAGAACTTGAGCAGTTGGATTGAGGTAGAGAGGTTTCTTCGTTCCGGCGGGCGTGGTCATAGAGGAGGCCGCGAGCACGTCGTTGATGGCAATCTACACCTCTCTCAGAGAGATTCTTGCAGACGCTGCCTTACAACCACTTTTCCGGTTCGCGAATGGTGCCGGCCAGCTCGCCAAGAAATTCCGCCGCCCGTGCTCCATCCACCACGCGATGGTCGCTCGAAAGCGTCATGGTCATCATCGGCCGGATGCCGGGCTTTCCATCCACGGGCACCACGGCGTCCGCGATCGCGCCAACCGCCAGAATCGCGCACTGCGGCGGCGTAATGATTGCCGTGAACGCATCCACCCTGTACATTCCCAGGTTGCTCAACGTAAACGTTCCGCCGCTGATGTCCGCAGGCCGCAATCGGCCGGCCCGCGCGCGTTCCGTCAACTCGCGCCGCAAAACGGAAAGCGCGGCAATCGGCTGCTTGTTCGCAATCGGAATCACAGCGCCCACCACGCCGTCCTTCACCGCCATCGCCACGCTGATGTTGATTTCCGGGTTCAGGCGAACTCCGTCTCCAACCCAGCTCGCATTCATCCGCGGATGCTTTT
>WNFR01002942.1_pt1 | contig 28621 bp, 26 predicted proteins | sample 5400221 | NCBI WGS metagenome assembly WNFR01 (sample SAMN13153357, study PRJNA577476) | soil metagenome | isolation source: 40 cm soil under Madrone tree | place: USA:California | collected 2016-06-14
AAGAGCGCAGCGAAGATGAGGTTCAGCACGATGTAAACGGCGGCAACGAACGCGGCAAACTGCGGCCAGCTCAAACCGAGCAACCATTGATAGGCGTCACGCCACTCTAGACGGCCGGTGTTGACTTTGAGGAACTCGAGCTGACCGGAACGAACTGAGACTGGCTTCGGCATCGAAGGAAAGGATGAAGGATGAATTAAGAATTAAGAAAGGCGAAGAAAAAAACCGGTGCTGAAGGTTGAATCGGCGCCGCGATCAGCGACCAAGACTATAATATCAAGATCGACAATCTAACTCGCACGTTTGAACATGAGAGGTATGTCGGTCCGAAAAAGAGATCCGGAAAGTCGCCAGCGTTCCAAAGTGTTGGTCCTGGTGGATGAATCGAATGTTGGCAGTTCGGTGAGGACGGCGGGACGCGGTCTCGATTGGCTGAAGCTCCGCGATTTTCTGGCTGGTCCAAATACCGGACGCGAGCTAATCGAGATGGTGGTTTATGCGGGGTTGCCGCCCGCCATCCCGGTCTGGCAGGAGGAGCGGGACAAGAAGAACAAGTTCATGCATTGGCTGCGCTCCAACGGTTTCATGGTTGTGACCAAAGATGGGTCACCCGCGGAGGAAGGACATTACAAGGCGAACGTTGACGTGATGATGGCGATCGACGCCGTCGAGCTTTCCATCGAGATGCGGCCCGATGTTGTCATTCTTGTAACCGGCGACGCCGATTTCGCGTATCTGGCGATTAAGTTGCGGCGACACGGGATCCGCGTGGAAGTCGCGTCGGTCGCTGCAAATCTCGGACAGACATTGCGATCGGCCGCGAACGAAGTAATCGATCTGGCGCCATTATTTCGGACATTTGAGATAATGAAGGCGCAAGATGCACCGCCGCCAGCGCAGCGACCATCGCAGCAACAGCATGGCAGGAGACGGCCACGATTCCGGGCTGTGCAGCCGCGTGACGGCGGCGGTGACGCGCGAGCCTAGAGATGTGACCGGAACGGCAGCGCGAGCCACCCGATCGTATTCAAGATCAAATACCCCGCGCTCAGGAGAAGAGTTTGGGCAAAACGTTAGCAACAAAATCGACCGCGAAGTGCCCGATCATGTTTGCAATCAGATCGCGACGCCAAAGATAGAACGCAGCCAGGATTCCGCCCAGCGCCAGAGCAATCAGGATGTTGGCGGCGCCGCCTGTCCAGTGGCCAAGCGCAAAGATGGTCAGTGGAATGGCGGCAGCCCAATAACGATTCAGACCCAGAGTTTGGAATCGTTCGATGGCGTAGCCGCGATAAAATAATTCTTCCACGACTCCGGCGCGAAACACGATGAGCGTGATCAGCCAGAGCGGAAGTTTTTCAAAGGCGGCCGAGCCGGGGCCGTGCCCATATCCGGTGAGCGCAGCCAGCACCCCGCCCACGATCGCGCACGCGACCGCGATGACGAGTCCCCAGAGAACCGATTTCCACCACGTCGATGTACCGAGGCCAACCGAGGTGAACGGGAGCCGTTCACCTCGGCCGATCAAAACGAGCAACACAATCGCGCTCATCCAAATCAGCGATTCCTTCCAGATCGCGGCGGTAAAGGTGAGCGTGGGCGAAAAATAGGAGACCGTTTGCCGGACGAGTAACATCGCGAACAGCGACAGGAACAGGCCGATCCAAGTGGCATTCCGGAATGCGGGTCTCGGATTGCGGATTTCGGAAAGGGTAGACATAGGCACCATTAGGATGCTGCGAATCACCGAACAGATTCAAGATTGTTGTGACTCTCGCCGTCGTAACTCGCTGTTCTAAGCGTGGCCAGCAGACACAGCGGCCACCCGAGTTCCCATCGGACTATGCCGTTCGTCCAGCGGCTTGATTCGCTTACGCCCGCAAGCTCACCCGTTCGGGTCACCCATCTATGTCGCACCGCTTCCCGCTGGCTCCATTCCCAGCAAGCCGTGTTGCGGCTACAAAAAATCTGCGACTGACACAGCCGCCTCTACAGAACTATTTGATCTTCGCCAGAATGCTTTCCATCTCTTCGCGGCGGAAGGCACGCATGGTCTGGCTCTTGACGTTGCCGAGTGAGCCGACCTTGAGAAAGAAAGCGCTGATGGTTTCGTCATCGGGCGCGTCGAGCAAGAGAACGACGTCGTACTCACCCATCGTCCAAAATGCGTCGGTGACCTTCATGCCCATTTTCTCGGCCTCGGCGGTCGCGGCGGCGGCGCGTTTGATAGAATCCCTGACGTTGCGAATGCCCTGGTCGGTAAACTGAAGAAGACTGACATACTTAGCCATATTTTCTCTCCTTTCGTAAGGTTTCGTTTGAAAGATTATGGCAGGGCTCGTGTGTTTGCAAAAGCAGCGTGGCGGAGAGGACAGAAGTCAGAGAACAGACTCGCGCGGTGATCTCTTCGAGTAGATCGCAATTCAGTGCGCTCCGGCCGGCACGGGTTTGATCCGGCCATCGCCCGCCGCGGCGGGTTCAAGCGCCAGCTCACCTTCGTGATGCGTGTGCGCGCTGCGCAGAAAGGGCACTTTATCGAGCACGTGTTCCTGAAACCATTCGAGCCAGAGATAAATCACCGGAGTGACGAAGAGTGTGATCATCTGGGAGAAAATGAGCCCACCAACAATGACCAGGCCAAGCGGGCGACGCGAAGAGGCGTCCGATCCGACGCCGAGTGCGAGCGGCAGTGCGCCCATCAGCGCGGCGAAGGTTGTCATCATGATTGGGCGAAAACGCTCCAGGCTGGCTTCATGAATTGCCTCGCGCAGAGTTAATCCCTCGTCGATGCGTTTGAGCGCGAAATCGACCACGAGGATTCCATTTTTCTTGACGATGCCCAAGAGGAGAAACAGTCCGATGACGCTGTAGAGGGACAAGGTCGATCCAAACGCCCAAAGCGTGAACAGGCCGCCGACAACTGCGGGCACGATGGCGGGAAAGAGGACGGTGATGGGATGGACATAGCTTTCGTAAAGAATTCCGAGAATCACATACATAACGAAGATCGCGGCGATGAGTAAAAGTGGCAGCGCCTGGAACAGCTGGCGGAAGACGAGCGCTTCGCCTTGGAAGGCGGCTTGCACGCCCGAGAATTGCTGATGGACTTGGGCGAAGCTGTCCTCGATGAATTTCGTCGCGTCACCGATCGCGACGTTCGGCAGCAAGTTAAAATTAATCGTTACGCTGGTGAACTGGTTGTAGTGATTGACCGCCTGCGGGCCGACGACCTGCTTGGTCGAGGTAACGGCGCGCAAGGGCACGAGATTGGATGCAGTGCCGGTCGTAGTGGCGATGGCGCCGCCGGCCGCATTTGGATTGGAGGTGGCGCCGCCGCTGTTACTGCGGACGTAAAGATTGTCGAGATCGGCCGGCTGGGCGCGCTCGTTGTCTTTCACTTCGAGGATGACCTGATACTGGTCCTCCGGCTGTTTAATTAAATAGACGTAGTTCTGCGAGTAAGCCGTGCGCAAGAGACTTTGCACGGCTGAAGTGGAAACGCCGTAAGTAGCCGCGCGTTCACGGTCGATATCGACGGTCAAATTGGGCGTGCTGTTGTAGAAATCGGAGCGCACCGAAGCGAAACCTTTGAAACTGCGCAGCTTCGTCATCAACTGATTGGCGGCGGCGTAAACATCATCGGGGACAATGCCGCTGAGCGTGTAGGCGTATTGTCCCTGGGTCTGATTGGTAACGCCGACGTTGATCTGGAGCACCGGGTTAGGCTGCAAGACCGCCGTGATGCCGGGAATCGAACCAATTGATTTTTGCAATTGGAGGATGCACTGCTCAATTGGCGGCCGCTGACTGCGCGGCTTGAGGAATCCGAAGATGAGTGCCTGTGAGGCAGCGCTGCGACTGGAAAAACCAGCCAGGGTAAAAAATTGCGCGATGTTCGGATCGTCTTTGAGCTTCTGGTTGACCTGCTGTTGATAAGCGCGCATCTGCGCGGGCGACGAACCTTCCTGGGCGATGAAAACACCGCGAACGAAACCGCTGTCTCCCGGCGGCAATAACGTGAAGGGCAAATGAGTGAAGAAAAACCAAAGACCGAGTATGCATGCGAGGAGAATAGGAATAGTCAGCCAGGCGCGGTCTAAAAATTTGTCCAACGCACGCCCGTAAGCGGCAATGACGCGTTTGATGAAGTCACCGGTCCATGTCTCCATCCGCGCGCGTTTATGTCCGGCCTTGCGTTCGCCGAGAATGCGCGCGCACATCAGCGGAGTAAGCGTAAGTGAAACCAGACCCGAGGCGAGAATCGCTACGATGATGGTCACGGAAAATTCGCGGAAGATTCGGCCGAGCAATCCAGGCAAGAAGACAAGCGGGATGAAAACGGCGGCGAGCGAGAGCGTCATCGACAGGATGGTGAACGAAATCTCACCGGCAGTATTGTAAGCGGCTTTTACAATCGATTCGCCGTGTTCGGCGCGACGGACGACATTTTCAAGAAAGACGATCGCATCATCAACAAGAAAACCGATGGCAAGCGTCAACGCCATCAGAGTTAAGTTGTTGATCGAAAAATTGAGCATCTGCATCACCGCGAAGGTGAGCAGCAACGAAAGCGGCAGGGCGACAGCCGGAATGAGCGTATCGGTGGCACGACCGAGGAAAACGTAGATCACCATCACCACCAGCATGAAAGCGATCACGAGTGTGAATTTTACGTCTGCGACAGAATTGACGATGCTCTGCGACCGATCGAACACCGGGACGAGTGTGATCGATCCGGGCAAGCTCGCCCGCAATTCGGGGAAAAGCGCTTTAACCGAATTTGCCACTTCGACTGCGTTGGCGCCTGCTTGTCGTGAAACCGCCAGCACGACGACCGAGCCCGGTGGATTAAAACCGCGAATCCAAAACGTACGCGAAAGCCGTTCGTCCTGCACGCTCTGGCGAACATCGGCCACGTCGCGCAGATAAACCGGCGAGCCATCCTTGTTCCGAGCCACGATTAAATTTCGATATCCGTCCGCCTGGTCGATCTGCCCGTTCGGCAGAAGAACAAAGGTGCGATGCGGCCCGTCGAACTGTCCGGCACCGGAATAAACCGTTCCCGCTTTAATCGCGCCCGCCAGGTCATCCATTGTCAGTCCGCGCGAAGCAAGGGCAGCCGGATCGGCTTTGATGCGAATCGCGCTCTGGACGCCGTAGATATTTACCTGCGATACACCGGAAAGAATGGCGATGCGCTGCGCGACGGCCGTCGAAGCATACTTATAGAGATCCCCGTCCGTCAGCGTATCGGAGAGCAAACCGAGCAGATAAATCGCCTGGTCGTTCGGATTCGTTTTTGTAAACGTCGGCGGGCTTGGCAAATCGATTGGCAACTTGCCGGTCGCGCGCTGGATTGCGGCCTGCACATCGGTCGCGGCGTCGATGATGCTTTTGCCGAGATTGAACTGAAGAGTGAAAGACGTGTTCGCCTGCGTGCTCGCACTGGTGATGATGTCCAGGCCGGGAATTTGCAAAAACTGCTTTTCAAGCGGCGTGGCGATGTTGTTCGCCATCGTCGTCGGATTCGCGCCGGGATAGGAGCAAGTGACGTTGATGACCGGATAATCAACCGCCGGCAGATCGTTGACGGCGAGTTTATTGTAAGTGGCGATTCCGGCGACGATCACTGACAGCGTCAACAGAATCGTCATCACCGGCCGCCGGATGAACGGGCCCGAGAGACCCGAGCCTGTGACCTGAACTAACTTGCCGCCGGGAATATCTTTTGGCGGCAGGTCAGCCGTTACTGGCCGCGCCCCTTGTTGTCGATCTTGCGCGGGATGGGACGAATCGTGTTCATGATTCGTTGCGCCATCGTGTTGATCCGGCCTATCCATGCGAGCAACCTGATTATCTACATTGCATCTTTAGCAGCGACCTGGCGGTCGCTCTTGGGAGCACCGGCGTCGTAGGGTTTTGGATCGACCTTTACCCCGGGCGCAAGAGCCAGCTGACCGGTGATGACGATCGTCTCGTCCGGCTTGAGACCATTTTCGATCACTGTCATATCGCCCTCCTGGCGCTGGCCCGGTTTAACTGGACGCAAATCGACTGTGTTGTCCGGTTTAACTACAAAAACGAAAGGTCCGCCTTGACTGATCTGCACCGCCTGCGACGGAACCAGCTGCGCATGTTTCACGACGTCGAGAATGAAACGCACGCGAACAAATTCCGACGGCCAAAGAGCGCGATCGGGATTTGGCGTGATGGCACGCGCCTTGACCGTGCCCGCGCCGGGTTGCACGGCATTGTCGATGAAATAAAGATCGCCCATCCTGGGCGGAATTGAACCATCGGACAAATCAGTTTGCACTTTCACGTTTGGACCGCCGAGATAACGCCGCACCAGAGCCAGATCCGTCTCGGCAACGGTGAAATCCGTGTAAATCGGATCGAGTCCCTGAATGGTGAGCAACACTGCGCCACCGCCGCCCGCATTTCCCCCGGAGACCACGTTGCCAATATCGACAAGTCGCAAACCGGCGCGTCCGTTGATGGGCGAACGAATGTTGCAAAAATCGAGATTCACCTGCGCGGCGGCGACCGCCGCTTCCGCGGTTTTCACCAAAGACTCGTCGCTTTTCACTGTTGCCTGGGCGGTGTCGAGATCCTGCGGTGAAATCACGTTCCTGGCACGCAACTCCTGCTGACGCTTCAGGGTGATTTGATCGAGAAGCATTTTCGATTGCGCCTGGCCGAGCTGGCCCTGCGCCTGATCAAGCGCGGCTTGATATGGACGCGGATCAATCGTGAAAAGTAAATCGCCCTGTTTCACATCGGCGCCATCCTGAAAGTGACGCGCAATGATCTGCCCGCTCACTTGGGCCTGGACCTGCACGGTTTCGTAGGCGCTGCAGGTACCGATTTCATCGAGATAAAGCGGCACGTCCTTGGTGATCACTTTCGCAACAAGCACCGGCCGGACCGGTGGTTGGGAGGCTTTGGCCACCTCGGCCCGATGCTGAAAAATGCGATAGAGAACGAAGACGGCCAGGATGATAAAAAGCAGATACGCCCATCGAGGAATAGATTGACGTCCGAGGCTGGTCTTCTTCATTTGGCCACTCTCATGGCAGGACGGGGCGCCCTTCTTTTTTGAATCGGATGCCCGTTTCTGTTCTGGCCGTTGCGGTGTGGCCCAATGGGTGGCACCCCATTTCTCCGGAGCTTATCGCGCCTCTCTGCTTTCTCACAAATTCGGGTCAGCACTTTGATGCAGGTTCGCAGATCCGCCGGTGGAATATCAGAAAGCAATTCATGCCGAAGTTTATTCGCCGCCGATTTGATCTGAACAATGATGCGCTGGGCGCGTTGACCAAGATGAACCGTGTTGCAGCGACGATCATGCGGCGAGCTTCGGCGCGTGACCCAACCTTCCCTCTCCAGCCGATGCAACAACGTCACGACAGTCGGTTCTTCCACGCCCAAGCGCGCCGCGATTTCCGTCTGGGTCAGCGCATTTGGGGCGATGGACAAATGCAAGAGTGTGCGCCACTTTGCCTGGCTCAAACCCATCGGCTTGAGCCGCTCATCCAGCTTGAGGCGCCAGGCACGTGCGGTCCCATGCAAGAGAGGGCCAATTGTTTCCCAATCAGAGATCATGGAAAAGTGGAATTAGTTAGCATGCTAACCAATTCGATTGTTGTCAACCAAACGGACGCATCGTCGTCAATCGATCTTAAGAAGAATAATCGATCGATGACGATAATCTGTCATTCCAAGGACGCGATGCGCACGACGCGGCGCCCAGCGCACGCTTTCTTCGACTTCCTTTTCTTTCTCCGGCTGGACGAGGACGTAATCGGCGTCGAGCGGCAGATCGGTAATCTCACTTACGTAAACCAATTTCGACTGCGTATAAAAAAGAAAAGGCTGGTAGTCCGGATCGAGCGCATAAACGAGTTCCCCGCGCGGCACGGCCGCATCGATTTGCACGGCAATCGACTTGACCTTTTGCCTTGCTCGCAATTTCGGAACGAGCACTGCTGCGTAAGCAGAAATGCACACGCAGGTGATGATCACCACCGCTGCGACAATACGTTGCCGATCCCGCGCCGACACTTTTCTGCCGCCAAAAAGTTTTGGCCAGCTAACTTCTTCCGCGGTTAAGACCGCGGCGCAGAGCACGCAGGCTGGCGCGAGCAATGGCATCGCGTAGCGCGGCAGCGATCCCGGGAAAAGATCGACAATCAGAAGCGGAATCGCGATTCCCCAGCTCAAGCCACGGACGATGTCGAGCTTGCGTTCAGACGAAAATTTTGCGTGGGGCAGGGACGGCAACAAAAGAAGCCACGGCAGAAAATAAGCGAGGCTGCGCGGAAGATTGAGGATCCAGCTGGAAAATTTGAAATCCTCTCCTCTCAGCCGCCCGGAGAATTGCCTTGACCACTTGAACATCGCCAACTTCACGGTCGTACTTTGAGCAAAAGGGATGGCCCATGCCGCAAAGATACCGAGCATCACTGCGATGCCGACCAGATGTGCGGGATGAAAAAAGATTCGCGCATCTTTCGCCTGCCAAACCACAGAAAGTACGACGGCGTAGAAAAATAAGAGATGCATCGGGCCTTTCGTGAGCAAGCCGAGCCCGAGAAAAATGGATGCGGGAATCCAAACGAGCCACGGCGATTTGTCTTGTTCCCAGAAGCTTAACCAAAAAATGATCGCCAGGCCGCAAAGTGAAACGTAGAGCGCTTCGATCTCGATCAAACGCCCTTTTTCGATTATTCCAAAGTTCGTCAGCCAAATAAGCGCGGCGAGGACCGAGCCGGTGGGACGCAGGCTGGCTCGCGCGACAGTGACAAGCGCAACCGCGACTGCGAGCACGCAAAACGCCGAGGGCAAGCGCGCCGTCCACTCATTGCGCTGCCCGAAGATTTTGAATGACGCCGCCACCAGCCAGTTAATGAGCGGTGGCTTGCTAAAGTACGCGGCGCTTCCCACTCTCGGCACGATATAGTTGCCGCTCTCGAGCATGGTGACGGCCGGCAAAATACGCCGGCCTTCCTCGCCCTTGATTTCAAGGGAGCCGAGGGCTGGCAAATAGATTGCAGCCCAAACTGCCGTCACCATCAGCAAGGCTGCAAGGCGGGACATGCCCTGACTCTGTCGAACCGCTTGCGGGGTTGCAACGAGTATCCGCCGCGCGCTAATCGAGCCGAACCATTCATGTCTATCTTACGGGCATTTGGCGGCTTGACGAAGTGGCCCCGAAAAATTAAAGTAGGCGTCTAGTCCGCGCTGATTGGAGTGGGAATGGATGTCCCACTCTTTTTGGTCTGCGGGCTAGACGTTTTTATGAACGCCGAATTTATTGCCATGCTTGATTACCTGGAACGGGAACGCGGCATCAAACGCGAAATCCTGCTCGAGGCAGTCTCGAGTGCGCTCCTTTCGGCTTCGAAGAAAAGCGTCGGCGCCGCCCGCGATCTGAGGATCGACATCGATCCGAGATCGGGCGACATCCGTGCGCTTGCCAATCTGGTGGTTGTCGAAAATATCCAAAACCCGCAGGACGAAATCACGCTTGCGAAAGCGCGCAAGATCAAGCCGGAGGCGAAGATCGGAGATACCATCGAGATGGAAGTGACGCCCCGCAATTTCGGTCGCATCGCCGCGCAGACCGCGAAACAAGCGATGATGCAGCGTATTCGCCAGGTCGAAAAAGAAATGATTTATGAGGAGTTCAAGGATCGCGCCGGCGAAATCGTCAGCGGCACCGTGCGCCGCTTTGACCGCTCTGACGTGATTCTCGATCTTGGAAAATTCGAAGCGATCATGCCGCAGCGCGAGCGCGTCGTGGTCGAAGATTACAATGTCGGCGACCGGCTTCGCGCCTACGTCGTTGCGGTCGATAACGGGATCCGTGGCCCTGAGATTATCGTCTCGCGCAGCCATCCAAATTTCGTGCGCCGTCTTTTTGAACTGGAAGTGAGCGAGATTGCCGATGGCACGGTCGAGATTCGCGGGATCGCGCGCGAGGCCGGTTATCGAACCAAGATTGCGGTTTCGAGCGCGAATGAAAAAGTCGATCCGGTGGGCGCGTGCGTCGGCATGCGCGGTTCGCGGGTGAAAAACATCGTGCGCGAACTCAACAATGAAAAGGTCGACATCATCCGTTGGAGCTCCGATCCGAAAGATTTTGTGCTCGAAGCGCTCAAGCCCGCCAAAGTCAAGAACCTCGTCTTCGATACTGAGAAAAAAAGTGTCCAGATCTCGGTGGACGAAGATCAGCTTTCATTGGCCATCGGGAAAAAAGGACAAAATGCGCGTCTGACGTCGCGACTCACTGGCTGGGAAATTAATATCGACAAGGACACGTCGGCCACTGCCGCCGTCGAACAGAAAGTTGCGCAGGCCGCCCAGACACTGGCTGGCTCCCTGCCAATTACCGAGGAACAGGCGGTCACGCTTGTGAAATCCGGCTTTACGAATTTGGAAGGACTGCGCGATGCCGATGTAAAGGATTTTGTGGACATTCTCGCCGTCGATGAAGCGAAAGCGCGCGAGATTCACGAGGCGGTACATCGGGAAGAGATGGCGCAGTAACATGGCTCTGCTTTAAGGCGCTCGAGCCATGAGCGGAATTCTACAGAACAGCAATGGCAACAAAGACGACCAGCAAAACTGCGGCGCGCAAACCGGCTGCTGCCAAAGCGGCGAAGGCCCATGCCGTCCACAAGCCGGCCGCTCCGAAAGCCGCTAAGAAAACCACCGAGCATAAAACCGTGCCGGCACACACACCGGCTCTGGCAAAAAAAACGGAAACGGCGCATCCGCCTGCGGCGAAACCACCTTCGGTGCCGCCGCAGCGTGACGTTAAGAGGGTTTCCCTCATCGACGAAAAAAAGACGCCAAAGAAATCTGAAAAGGACGGCGAACTAAAAAAGAAGACTGCCGTTCTCCCGCCCATCTCGCGTATCCGCGCTTCGCTGGAAGCGGAGGTGGTGCCAGCCAAGATCGACAAGCCCGCAGCAAAAGTTGAATCGCCGAAGGAACCGCAGGCTCCGAGTGTTAGCGTCGATGGAACGGCCGAGGCTGCGCCAGCGGAACCGGAAGTCGAACCTCAGAAAATCATTCACATCAAGCCGCCGATCATCGTCAAAGAGCTCGCGACTCAGCTCGGCTTGAAACCGCATCAGGTCATCGCCGAGCTGATGAATTTCAATATTTTCGCGAACATCAATCAAATGGTGGCGCCGCCTCCGCCAGTAATTGCCAAGAAAGCGGAACTCAAACCGCGCGGCCCCATTATCACTTTCATGGGCCACGTCGACCACGGCAAAACTTCGTTGATGGACGCGATTCGCAAGACGCGGGTGGCGGCGGGCGAAGCCGGTGGAATTACGCAACACATCGGCGCATATCAGGTCGATTACAAAGGATCGAAAATAACTTTTATCGACACTCCCGGCCACGCTGCCTTCACCGCGATGCGCGCGCGCGGCGCAAACATCACTGACATCGTTGTGCTGGTAGTAGCGGCCGATGACGGGATCATGCCGCAAACGATCGAGGCGATTAATCATGCCAAGGCCGCGCCTCACGTGAAAATCATGGTGGCAATCAACAAGATCGATCTCCCTTCGGCGAACATCGACAAGGTGAAAAAGCAATTGCAGGAACGGGAGCTCGCCCCGGAGGATTGGGGCGGCGAAACGATTGTCTGTCCGGTTTCCGCCACGAAAGGCACGGGCATCGATCACCTGCTGGAGATGATGGCGCTGCAAGCGGAAGTGATGGAACTGAAAGCGTCGCCTACCGCCACACCCCGCGGCACAGTTATCGAGGCCCAGGTGGAATCTGGCCGCGGACCCACCGCCACTGTGATTGTGCGAATGGGCACGCTGAAAACCGGCGACCCGTTCATCTGCGGCGATTACGCCGGCAAGGTCAAATCACTGATGGACGATCGCGGCCAATCGATCGAGGAAGCCGCCCCGGCGACGCCCGTAAAAGTGCTTGGTTTTACCGGACTCCCGAATGCCGGCGACGAATTTCTGGTTATGGAATCGGAGCGCTCGGCGAAAACTTTGAGCGAGGAGAGATTGGAGGCGAAACGCGCAGACAAATTGACCGTACCGCAGCGCGCCACCCTCGAGAGCTTGCTGGAAGGAGCCGACGGGAAAAAAGTTTTGCGCATTGTCTTGAAGTGCGACGCGCAGGGCTCCCTCGAAGCGCTTGTTGGCGCGTTGAAGCAAATCGAGAGCAAAAAAATCGACCTCGAAATCATCCACGCAGCGGTGGGGCCGATCTCGGAGTCGGACATTCTTTTGGCCAGCGCATCGAATGCTGTGGTCGTCGGCTTCAACATCAAGGTGGAGAGCATGGCGGTGCCCGCGGCCAAACGCGAAGGCGTCCAGGTCAAGCTCTACAGCATCATTTATGAATTGCTCGACCAGATTAAAGAAGCGATGGCCGGTCTGCTCGATCCGGAGCATCGCGAAACAGTCATTGGCCACGCCGAGGTGAAACAAGTCTTCCAACTGAGCAGAGGCATCGTCGCCGGTTGTCTGGTCACCGATGGCCGTATCGCCCGCGCGGGCCGCGCGCGCGTCCTGCGGAAACGCCAGCCGGTTTATGACGGCGGAATTTCAACACTGCGCCGTTTCCAGGACGACGTGAAGGAAGTGCGCTCGGGTCTTGAATGCGGCATCAAACTCGGCGACTTCAACGAATATCAAGTGGGCGACATCATCGAGTGCTATCAACTCGAGCAGATCGCGCAAAAATTGTGAGCCGGTAGCCACGGCGCTCTGTCGCCGTGGACGTGTAACAACAGCGCCCCGACAGAGAGGGGCGGCTGCATTCAAAATGAAACATCGAAAATTACGCGTTAACGAAGTGCTGAAACGCGAGCTCAGCATCATCGTCGCGCGCGAAATAACGTTCGAAGGCGCGCTGGTCAGCATCAACCATGTCGATGTAACCGCCGATTTAAAAAACGCGCACGTCTTTGTCAGCGTTCTCGGGCCGGCCAGCGGCGCGAGCATCATTAATACACTGGAAACCCATCGCCCGGCCCTGCAAGCTGAGTTAGCGCGCCGGGTCGTTTTGAAATACACACCGCATCTCGTTTTTCATCTCGACGATTCTATCGAGCGGGGCACCCGCGTGATCGAGATTTTGCAGGAGATCGAAACGTCCTCGACCAAGCACGAGTGAGCGCGGCTAAGTTCGAACAAATCGGCCGGGCGTTCCGCGAGCACCAACGCTTTGCCGTCCTCGGCCATCTCCGTCCAGATGGCGACGCGCTCGGCAGTCAACTCGCGCTCGCTCTTTCACTCAAACAATTCGGCAAAGAAGTGCGCGTCTGGAATGAAGATGGAATGCTCGAGAAATATTCCTTCCTTTCCCGTGCCGAGCTTTTGACCAAACCGCCTTCTACTCCGGAGGATGTCGACGTTGCAATCGCACTCGACACCGCCATCCAAAACAGGCTTGGCACCGCGCTCAAGGCCATCCGCTCAGCGAAAATTTGGATTAACATCGACCATCACCCGAGCAATCCAGGCTACGGCGATCTTGTTTATATCGATCCAATCGCACCGGCGACCGGGCAAATCCTCTTTGAGCTAATCAAAAATCAAAAACTTCCGCTCGATCGTGATATCGCTGAAAATCTTTACGTCGCGATCAGCACCGACACTGGCTCGTTTCAATATCCAAACACGACGGCACGGACCTTTGAGATCGCGGCGGAGCTGGTCCGGGCGGGTGTCGATGTTGGACCGGTCAGTCAACAGGTTTACGAAAATTTTCCGCGCCGGCGGGTTGAATTGTTGCGCGAACTGCTGCGCACAATGCGCTTTGAAGGCAAAGGCCGTGTCGCCAGTTTCAGCCTGAGCCTGAAAACGGCGGCGGAGCTGAAGGTTATTTCCGAGGATAATGAAGGCCTGATCGATCATCTCCGCGCGATTCGCGGAGTCGTGGTAGCGGTTTTTTTTGAAGAGCTGGCTGACGGCAAGGTGCGCGTAAGCATGCGTTCGAAGAACAAAAAGGTAGACGTGTGCGCGATCTGTCAGAAGTTTGGCGGCGGCGGACATACGCTGGCCGCGGGCGCGCGTATCCAAGGCCCGCTTGCTGAAGTGGAGGAGCGCGTGTTAAAGGCAATTTGTGACGTCGTTGACTGCAATTCCTGACGGCGTTCTTCTCGTGGACAAGGCCGAGGGGATGACGTCGCACGACGTGGTCGCGCTCATTCGGCGCAAACTCGAGATGAAAAAAGTCGGCCATTGCGGCACGCTCGATCCCATCGCCACCGGTCTGCTCCTGCTCACGCTCGGGCGCGGGACAAAGATTCAAGATCTGCTCATGAGCGAGGACAAGGAATACGCCGGCACGCTCATGCTCGGGGTCACAACCAGCACGCAAGATCGACAAGGAGAAGTGATCGATCAACGGCCCGTTCCCGCGCTGGATGAAAATCAAGTTCGCGCTGCCTTTGAAAAGTTTTGTGGCGATTTTTACCAAATGCCCCCCATGGTTTCGGCCATCAAACACGGCGGCATCCCACTTTATAAACTGGCGCGGCAGGGAAAAGTGGTCGAGCGGGAACCACGGTTCGTCCATGTTTATCGCTACACGGTCGATCGGATCGCTCTTCCCGAAATCGATTTCAGCGTTGTTTGCAGCAAAGGTTTTTACGTTCGCACTTATGTTCACGACATCGGCGAAACGCTCGGATGCGGTGCGCATTTGAAATCATTGCGCCGAACAAAGTCAGGACGATTCGGCGTCGATCAAGCAATCAGCGTTGCCGAAATCAGAGAAGCGTCGCGCGAAGAAATCTTGAAGCGCATTTTGAGCCTGCCGGAAGTTTCGCGCATGCGCGGAGCATAATTACAAGATCGACAATCATGGAAATTTTGCGCTCGATTCCAGAGCTGAGCCACCTGCGCGGTCCGATTTTTCTGGCCATCGGCGTTTTCGACGGCGTTCATCGCGGCCATCAAGCGGTCATCTCCACCTCCGCGCGCCATGCGCATTCCGCGAATGGGACGCCGGTCGTGGTCACATTTGATCCGCATCCGGAGAAAGTCCTGCGGCCGGAGGCGGCGCCGCATTTGCTCACGGCTACGCAACACAAGATTTCGCTCATCCGCGCGCTCGGTGTCGCCCATCTGCTCATGATCGAGTTCAATCGTGATTTTGCATCCACGCCGCCGGAAAGTTTTGTCGAGCAATTGGTCGGGAATTCGAAACCGTTGCGGGAGATTTGCGTCGGTCACGAGTGGTCTTTCGGGAAAAACCGCGCCGGCAATCTCGACCTTCTCAAGAAACTCGGCGCGCGCTTTGATTTTAACGTCATCGGAATTCCGCCGGTGAGCGTGAATGGGACAGTGGTGAGCAGCACGGCAATCCGGCAGGCGGTGGAAAAGGGAGATTTCGCCAAAGCGGCCGAGATGCTGGGCCGCGACTACACGATCCTGGGCACAGTGGTGCGCGGCGACAATCTCGGGAAAAAAATCGGCTTTCCGACCGCAAATCTAAGTGCGCACAGCGAGCAATTTCCGCCCAACGGTGTTTACTTCGCCGAGGCCTGGATCAATGGCGTTCTCTATCACGGCGTGGTCAATCTCGGCTATCGGCCAACTGTGAGCAGAGATAAATCGGAGCGAATCCTCGAAATTTATCTGCTCGATTTCAATCGAGACATTTACGGCGAAGACGTCGAGATTCGATTTGTCCAATATCTTAGAGCGGAACAGAAATTCGACAGCCTGGAGGCGCTGACCCAACAAATCGATGCCGACGTCCGGCAGGCCCGGCAACTCTGCGCAGCGTAATGGTAGGGACGGCGCGCTGCGGCGGCCGCGGGCAACGCGGCACGCTGTCCCTACCCTAGTCGATACTTCGCAACGCCGATTTTCCTGACCCCACGAACATTTTTGCCCGTGCCGTTAAACCAAACATAAAGATTCGCGCTCGGCACTCTCAGCTTTTCCGAAAGTTCGCGAATCGTCGCTCCTTTGTGGCCGGCGGTGCGCAACACTCCTATAATTTTCGCCGTGAGCGCGCCGCGTTTGGTGCGCCGCCGCCGACTTTGGCTTCGTCTTGCGCGGGAAACGGTGACAGGTGCGCTCCCGCCCGCGCTAAGCGACGGAACGCCGAATTTGCTCTGTAAGCGCACCATTCGGCGATTAATCTCCTGAATTTGGGTCATAAGCGCTTCCTTGCGCTCGGAAAGCTTGACCAGTTGTTTAAGGGCCGCGCTCGGAATATTCGTCAACATTCCTCATCTTCGCGCGCAAGATCGGCAATGCAAATGTAAGATCTAAGATTGCAGATCGGCTGTCTTAGATATGGACGCAATAAGACCCCCAGTCATAACTAAGATTCCGCTGCCAAGCGCGAGCGCGAAAAGCCACAACGTCGGGATCGTCGCCAATCGCGACATTCCGATCACGACAAAACGGCCGCCGTCGGACAGGGCGTATGCGAGCGCACTTCCCAGCGCGGTCAGGCCGATGAGGATGATCGAGCGTAGCGATTGATGTCGCCATTTCGCGGGAGGCAGCTTCCGGATGACGCGCGCGGTGAAGCCGTCATCCTCGATGTACGGAGCCGCCTCACGTAACTGTCGATCCAACCATTCTTCCTGATTCTTATTGTCCATTCTCAACTCGTCCATGCCGCCAGCGTGCGTTTTAATTTTTCCCGTCCTCGCAACACGTTTGTTTTAACAGTGCCAAGCGGGATGTCGAGCACACGTGCGGCTTCATCATGTGATAAGCCATTTTGGCAACAAAGTAAAACCGCCGTTCGCTCATGCAACGGCAGCAAACTTAGAGCATGCATAAGATCATGTCTTAGGCCTGGATCGACAACATGCGGATCGTGCTCCCTCTGCAATTGCTCTTCGTCGATCCCAACGAACTCTTTTCGACGCCGTGCGTGTTCCCGAAAGCAGTTATAGGCGATCCGGTAAAGCCAGGTGGAGAAGCGCGCTTCGCCGCGAAAACTGCGGATATGTTTGTAGGCACGTAGAAAAGTTTCCTGCGCCAGATCATCGGCCAGCGCAATATCTGCGCGCGTAAGCTGGCGCAACAGACCACGCACACTCGATTGATGCCGGCGAACCAGCTCGCCAAAAGCGTGTTGGTCGTCATCGACAAGAACTCGAGTAACCAGGTCCGCATCGGTTAGCTCCACATTGGGATATTATGATACTGGCGGGGGATTGTCCTTCTTCTTCCCTTCCAGCTTCCAAACAATGAGATACCCAATGCCGATCAGCCCGGGAATAAGACCGAACGCCCAGGCGCTATCGTGCCAGCCTTCGTCAACTACGAAAAACGTCATCACACTGATTCCGATGGCGATGAGAATAACGCCACGTCGCAGATCGGAGCGCGGGCGCGGCGCAGCCGGAGGAGCAAGCAAAGCTGTTGGGACCGGTTGTCCTTTTTCTACCATTGTCTGCACTGTGCGGTGCAGCGACCTCGCTCTGAGATAGTTCATGAACATGATCACACCGACGATGAGAACAGGCGCGCCAAAGACCGTGAGCATCGTAATTCCAACGATGGGAACCACCAGTTCTGGAATGTCGCCCGAACCGAGACTTTCACTCCCGTGATCGCCAATGGTGACGCCGACGCGATGCTTTTTAAATTTCTGGTCGAGCCGTTGCTGAATCTTGTCAGCTAACTCGCTAGACTCGCCAGACGGCGAAACGCTCGCTGTCGGTGCCGGCGACGGACTGGCGGCGACAGGCGTAGCCGTCGGGCCCTGGCCAAACACGTTCACCGCGAGCGCGATCGAACATAGGCATAGAACAAACAGTGTTTTCATGGTGCTCCTTTGCAGATGAGATGCGACCGGCGGCTGGTTCGGATTCAAAAATTTTGAAAATAGCTGGCTAGCCACAAACAATTAAAGGTTGCGCCGGGAATGCTGCTGGACATTATTCCTTCCCTTTCAAAGCCGCGGGTGTAGCTCAGTGGTAGAGCACCTCCTTGCCAAGGAGGACGTCGCGAGTTCGAGTCTCGTCACCCGCTGTTTTTCGCGCTTAAGTCTTACGCGAGCACCTCGTGGATCGCGCGCACTTCCTTCACCATTTGCTCGTATTCATCAAGCGTGAGCGCCTGCGCAGCATCGGAAAGCGCTTCGTCGGGTCGCGCGTGCACTTCCACCATGATGCCATCCGCCGCGACGGCGACACCGGCACGCGCCAGCGGCGTCACCATATAATTTCGGCCAGTCCCGTGCGATGCATCGACAATCACCGGCAGATGTGAGATTCGTCGCACCGCCGGAACTGCGGCCAGGTCGAGCGTGTTGCGCGAATGTTGCGCGAATGTGCGCACGCCTCGCTCGCAAAGCACGATCTGGTAATTGCCTTCCGCCATCACGTACTCGGCGGCGAGCAGCCATTCCTCCAGTGTCGCGGCCATTCCGCGCTTCAAAAGAACTGGCAATCGCGAGCGGCCAGCACGACGCAGGAGGGTAAAATTCTGCATGTTGCGCGAACCGATCTGAATCACGTCCGCGTATTTTTCGACAAGATCGACAGTCGATTCATCGAGCGCCTCGGTCACAACCCTGAGTCCAAACTTGTCCCGAACATCGGCCAGAATTTTCAATGCTTCTTCCCCCAGCCCCGCGAAGGAGTAAGGCGAAGTCCGCGGCTTGAAGGCGCCACCGCGAAAGAATTGCGCGCCGCTTCGCTGCACCGCCTCCGCCACCGAAAAAGCCTGGTCGCGACTTTCGATTGCGCACGGCCCGGCGATGATCGCAAGCGAACCGCCGCCGATCTTTGCGCCGCGAACATCGACAACCGTTGGCTCGGGCCGTAGATCGCGCGAGGTCAATTTGTAGGGTTTGGTCACGCGAACCACCTCGGCTACGCCCGGCAAATTCTCGAAATGGCCAATGTCCACCGCGCCTTGATTGCCGGTCACGCCGATGGCCGTGCGCGTCGCTCCCGGCATCGGATGCGCGCGAAAGCCGAGCGACTCGATCGCGTGCACAACGCCGTCGATTTCGCGTTGCGTCGCGCCGACGTTCATTACAATCAGCATAAAACCTTCAAATTAACCCTGTGATAACGATTCGACGACAAATTGGGAATAAAAAGCAAGACCGTTCACCGGTCGGCAGGCCGATGCAACTCGATCGGCGGAAGAGTCTGTTCGATCGATTCTCGCTCTGCTTCCAATAGTTTTGGCAGCTTTAAACTGCCGCCCAACTGGTCGACCGGCTCGTCAATTGCGAAACCAGGACCATCAGTCGCGATCTCAAACAGGATCCCGTTCGGTTCGCGAAAATAAATCGAATGAAAATATTGCCGATCGATTACCGGGGTAACGTGCAGGCCTAGATCGACAAGTTGGCTTCGCCAATGCAGTTGCTCCTCGTCGTTCGCCGCCCGAAACGCGATGTGATGCACCGTGCCTGCGGCAATGTTTCCAAATTGACCGCTTGACCGTTCAACCACATCTACGCGCGCACTGGTCGATCTGTCATTCAGCGCAAAACGGCGCCGACTTCCTTCCGTTGCGATCAAATTAAAGCCAAACATCGCCAGTAATTGCTCTGTCGACTTCGCTTCCTGGACTTCGAGCGTCGGCGCGTGAAATGCGCGAATGGCAAACTCGTCGGCCACAGCGCTCGCAAAGTTAAGATCGACATCGTCCAAATGAGCGGAGGCGATCAATTCGAGCATCAATCCGTCCGGATCGATGAAGCGAACGCCTTCCTCATCGAAGCGCCGAAATTTTTCTACGGCAATCACTCCTTCCTTTTTCAATCGGTCATTCCAATAGCCGATTGATTGCGTCGGAACTGCGAAACTTGTCGCAACTACCTGGCCAGTGCCGCGCGTGCCGCGCCGCGCGCCGGGCCACGGGAAAAATGTGATAATTGTTCCCGGCCTTCCGGTGCGGTCGCCGAAATAAAGATGATACGTGCCTGGATCGTCGAAGTTGACCGTACGTTTGACGAGCCGCAGACCAAGGACCTGGGTATAAAAATCGAGATTGCGCTGCGGATCGGTGGCGATCGCAGTGATATGATGGACGCCGAGAAGTTTCACCGGGATTAGTGACGCATGTATTTGTGGAGAAGGCTAGCCGCTCCGCGCTGGTTGATCGCGAATGAAGAATTGCTGCGATCACGTGTTCGGGACCGCCTGACAGTAATCGAACGACCAGACTGGAAGCGTGTGCTGCTCGAGGTTGCCTGCAAGTCTCGAGAGCAAGCGCGTGCGCTTCTCAAAGAATTCGACGGACGAGCTGAAAGATTGCCGCGCGATTGGCTGGAGCGTTTGGCTAAGGAAAAATGTAGACCACTCAGGGTTGGGAAACGGCTCGTGATCACGCACGCAAAAGAGAAACGGGAAGCTGGCAGCTTCCCCTACAGATTGGTTTTGCCGGCCGGGGCGGCATTTGGAACCGGTCAGCACGCGACGACGGCGATGTCGCTGCGACTACTCGAGCAAGTAACTCGCGCATGGACATCAGGCTGGTCGCTTGTCGATCTTGGCACGGGCAGCGGAATTTTCCCGCTGGCGGCAAAATGTTTCGGCGCCAAGAGCGTGACCGGGATCGATGTCGATCCGATTGCGATTGCAACTGCGAAACAGAACGCGCGCCTGAACAAGATCGACAACGTGAATTTTCAAGTGGCGGATGTGCGGCGCTGGAATTGTCCTCATAAGATCGACATCATCACCGCGAACTTGTTTAGCGAATTGCTGATCGAAGTTTTGCCGAAGTTGAAACAAAGTCGCTGGTTGATTCTTTCGGGGGTGTTACGCGGACAGGAGAAAGAATTGGTCCACGCGCTTCGTCAAAACAAGATCGGCATCGTGGAAGTGCGTCGTCGGGGAAAATGGATTGCGATTTTAGGTAGGGGCGATTGAGGTCAATCGCCCCTACCTGAAAAAATTTGACGCGAGGGAAGGCGGCCAGCTACTTTCCCCCACCCTTAGCGGCTTCGGTTTTCTGCATCGAGCGGTTTAATCATAAGCCGCTGGAACAACCATGCAGACCGAAGAACTTTCCTACGCCATCGTTACGCCGTATTCGATGCGCAAATCGCGCACCGGCGGGATTGTTGCGCGATTGATTTCGCGCACAGGACTTGATCTCGTTGGTTCGCGGATGTTCGCGCCAAGCGCGGAACTGGCAAAGCGCTACGCGCGAACGATTGTCACCGAAACCCATCCAGGCCATCGGGCGACGCAGGAATTGATTCGCGATTACGTGCTGAAGAATTTCACCGGAAAAATCAATGGTCAGCAGCCGCGCGTTTTGTTTCTCGTCTTTCGCGGACCGGACGCGATCGAAAAAATTCATCGCGCGGTTGGACACATCGTGCACGAGCGCACGAGTGGCGAAACAATTCGCGACACTTTTGGCGATTACATCACCGATAGTTCCGGCGAAGTGACCTACTTCGAACCCGGAGTTCTTGCCGCGTTCAATGCCGAAGCAGTCAAAGGCGATCTGAAATTGTGGGCGGAGTTTTCCGATCGCGATGGCGGCATTGTCGACCGTGCGATCGAGTTTCCCAAGGGCGCGAAGGTGGAGAAGACGCTTGTCCTGATCAAGCCGGACAATTTCAAATTTCCGAACCTGCGGCCGGGCGGCGTCATCGAAGTTTTTTCCCGGGCCGGACTCTATATCGTCGGGTTCAAGGTCCATTGCATGAGCGTAGCGCAGGCGGAGGCGTTTTACGGACCGGTGCTGGCAGTTCTCGAAGAAAAGCTCGGGCCCGAAAAAGGACGGAGGGCGTGGGAGGAGATTGTCGAGTTCATGGCCGGCTTGAAACCGAGCCGATGTCCGTCGGAGGAGCGCGAAAAACCTGGCACGGAAAAATGCGTCGCCATTGTCTATCAGGGTCTGGAAGCGGTCCGCAAAATCCGGGACGTGCTCGGTCCGACCGATCCGGCCAAAGCGCCACCGGGTTCGATCCGGAAAGAATTTGGCCAGACGATTATGATCAACGCGGCGCATGCTTCCGACTCGGCCGAGAACGCCAAACGCGAAATGGCGATCGTCGCCGTGGATGAGAATAACTTCAAACCTTTGATTGAAAACTTCTACCGTCGCCAATAGTGTGCGCTCCCTGAATTTTGCAAACTCATAAGATCAACATGGAAATTTCCGAACGCGCCGCTCAACTCACTCCCTCGCTCACGCTGTCGATCGACAGCAAAGCCAAGGCGATGAAAGCTGAAGGAATCGACGTCTGCGGGTTCGGCGCGGGCGAGCCTGATTTCGACACGCCCGAGCACATCAAAGCGGCGGCAATCGCGGCCTTGGAAGCCGGCTTCACAAAATATACACCGAGCTCCGGTATTCCCGAGCTGCGTCAGGCGATTGCCGAAAAATTAGCGGCCGACAACCAGCTTACTTATCGCGCCAGTCAAGTCGTGGTCAGCAACGGGGCCAAGCACGCCTGTTACAACGCGGTGCTCGCCACCTGTCAGCCGGGCGACGAAGTCGTGATCCCGGCGCCGTACTGGGTGAGTTATCCCGACATGGTGAAATTGGCGGGTGCGGACCCGGTGATCGTGCCAACGATGGAGCGCAACGCCTGGAAAATGCGCGCCGAAGATTTCGAAAACGCGATGACGCCGCGCACGAAGATGTTGATTCTGAACACTCCGTCCAACCCGACCGGCTCGGTTTACACACGCGAGGAATTGCAGGCGATTGTCGATGTTGCGGCCGAGGAAGACATTTACATTTTGTCGGACGAAATTTACGAGAAGCTCGTTTACGACGATGCCGAGCACGTGAGCATCGCGTCGCTTTCCAAGGAAGCGTACGACCTCACCATCACCGTCAACGGCTTCAGCAAGTCCTACGCTATGACCGGCTGGCGCCTGGGTTATCTGGCCGCGCCGGACGCGGTCGCGAAAGCCGTCGATTCCATTCAGAGCCACACGACTGCCAATCCGTCCTCCTTCTCGCAGCATGGCGCCCTCGCTGCCTTGAAGGGCGACCAGCAACCACTCGCCGACATGCGCGAGGAGTTCGATATGCGCCGCAATTACATGGTCGATCGCATCTCGAAAATTCCCAACGTAACCGCGGTCAAACCGCAAGGCGCGTTTTATGTGCTCGTCAATATCAGCCAGCTCGGTCTCACTTCGCAAAATTTTGCCGACCGCCTGCTAAGCAAAGCAAATGTCGCGGTCATCCCGGGCGCGGCCTTCGGCGATGATCGGACGGTTCGACTGAGCTACGCCACGAGCATCGACGTAATTAAGAAAGGTCTGGATCGCTTTCAGGACTTTTGCCGGACGCTCTAATCGATTGCGGATTGGCGATTGCGGATTGCGAATAGAGCAATCCGCGCGTTGGTATTCTTTCCGCACTCCGCAATGGCTGGTTCTCTCGCGCTCGTTCTCCACGCTCATCTGCCATTCGTTAGGCATCCGGAACACGAGCATTTTCTCGAGGAGGATTGGCTCTTCGAGGCGATCACCGAGACTTACATTCCGCTGCTGAGCATGATGCAGCGATTGGTGAACGAAGGTGTCCCCTTCAGGCTCACCATGTCGCTCACGCCGACGCTTTGCGCAATGCTCCAGGATGAGCTTTTGCGAGAGCGTTACGTGCGACATGTCGATCTTTTGCTTGATCTCGCCGACCGCGAGCGAAAGCGAAACCGCAATCACCCAAAGCTTCGAGAGCTGGCCGAATTCTATTCCGACATGTTTGCGAAAACGCGCCGGTTCTTTGTCGATGAATGGAAAGGCGATTTACTCGCAGCCTTTCGGCAGCTTCGCGAAACCGGTGCGCTCGAAATTATTGCCTCGGCCGCCACGCACGGGTTGCTTCCGTTGATTCAACAACAATCGCCCGAGGCCGCGCGCGCGCAGGTTTTGATCGGCCGCGATGTATATGTCGATCTTTTCGATGTCGATCCGAGCGGATTCTGGCTGCCGGAGTGCGCTTACACGCCCGGTTTGGAAACGATTTTGCAGGAAGCGAACATTCGCTGGTTCGTTGTCGATGCGCACGGATTGCTCTTTGGAAAGCCGCGGCCGCGGCGCGCAATTTACGCGCCGTGTTACACGCCGGCCGGCCCGGCCGCGTTCGCCCGCGATCGCGATTCAAGCCGGCAGGTCTGGAGCGCGCAGGAAGGTTATCCCGGCGATCCCGCCTATCGTGAATTTTATCGCGACGTCGGTTTTGATCTTCCCCTCGAGCATCTTGGCCCAATCTCGCGGGGCGGTCGAAAATTTTCCGGCGTGAAATATCATCGCATCACCGGCCGCGGCAAGGAAAAGGAATTGTACGACTGCAACGCGGCGGAGAAAGCGGCGGATGCGCACGCCACTCATTTCCTCGAACAACGGCGCGGCCAGATTCGAGAATTAAGCGCGCTCGATGTCGATCCAATCGTGATCGTCCCGTTTGACGCCGAATTGTTCGGTCACTGGTGGTTCGAAGGGCCGCGCTTTCTCGAGCTCTTCATTCGCAAAGCGGCGCACGAAGATTTCTCTCTGGCCACGCCAGGCGAGTTTCTTCAAGCCCATCCGACCCAGCAAACGATCGAACCTGCAACATCGACGTGGGGCGACAAAGGTCATCTCGAAGCCTGGCTCGACCAGGCCAACTCCTGGATTTATCCGCATTTACATGCGGCCGCCCGCAGCATGACTCAAATCGCGCGGCGGCATCTGGGCCATTCAAATCCATTCGCTGATCGCGTTCTGAAACAACTCGCACGCGAACTCTTGCTCGCGCAATCGAGCGACTGGGCGTTCCTTATGAAAACTCGAACCGCCAAAGAATACGCGACAAAACGAACAATCGATCACCTCGTTCGCTTCAATCGCTTGCATGAACAGTTTGCGGCGAACAATGTCGATAAAACATTTCTCGGCGAGTGCGAGCGGCGTGACAACCTGTTCCCGGATTTGAACTGGCGCTATTACTGTAGCGACGGTCTATGACCGCCGATCAAACAAATGCGACACTTATGGAGCGCCGCTACAGACTTCTCATGACAAGCCGACTGATACTTACCGCTCTTACCGGGGCCGGGATGCTATCGATCGCACTGGCGCAAGAATCGCCAACCGCCTCGCCAAGTCCGACACCGTCACTGACGCCGGAGCAAACGCCTTCGCCGACACCCGGGCGAAGTGCTCGCCTCAGTTTTATTCCTCCACCAATGGATGGGACGATCAGCCTCGGCATTTACGATACGAATCGGAAACTCGTGCGCGTCTTGCATCGCGAAGCCAAGATCGACAATTTCACCGTCGACGCAGACTCGCTCAACACGACCTGGGACGGAAAAAATGATATCGGTGAAGATTTGCCGGCGGGAAAATATCATGCGCGCGGTTATTTGGTCGGCCGTTTGAAGGTTGAGCAGATCGGTCAAGCAGCGACTTTTCCGGCTGATTCCGAAGCCCCTGGAAAAGTGCGGGTGAAGCTCGTGCCAAATCCGCTTACGAACGATGCGAATGCGATTATCGATCTTAGCATCGGATTCGATGAGAAAGGAAGCTACTTGAAAACGATGGATGGATTGCCGTTATCCACCGTAAGCGAGATGCCGAATTTGGTTCGCGCCTTAATCTCAAAGAACAACGAGAAATCGGTCGATGTTTGGCAGGATGACGGCACGACTGCCCGCCAGTTTCGCGTGTCGAACATCGACAAGATGATGGCATTCGACTGTGGCGATTTTGAATTGAAGTAAGCGCCGCTGGTCACGACGCGAAATCTTTGTTAGTTACGGCAGCATGGCAGTTGAAGTTCAACAAACTCTGGCCAAGGCCGCTGGGTTCAGTGGCACGTCTTTGCACACGGGCGAAAACGTTTCGCTCAAATTGCAGCCTGCGCCGGCCGATCACGGAATCAAATTCAAGCGCAAGGATTTGCAGGACGAACCAACGATTGACGCGAGGATCGACAACCTGAAGACGGTGGAGCGCGCGACGACCATCGGCGAAGGCCCGGTCCGGGTGCACACGGTCGAACATATTCTCTCGGCGCTTTCCGCGATGGGGGTGGACAATGCCATCGTCGAGATGGATGCCAACGAGCCGCCCATCGGGGACGGCAGCGCGCAACCGTATGTCGATGTGATCAAGCGCGCGGGCCTGACGCCGCAGGAGGCGCCGAGAAAATTTCTCGACGTGCGCGAACCAATACATATCGAATCGAAGACGGGCGCGGTCCTCGTCCTGCTGCCGGACGAAAATTTTCGCATCTCATGCACGCAGGCCGGACCGAATAACCGGTTCACGCAGTTTTTGTCGACCGAAATCACCCCGGCGATCTTCGAGCGCGAAATCGCGCCGGCACGGACGTTTGTTTACTACGAAGACGTGCGCGCGCTCATGGACAAAAATTTGATCAAGGGCGGCAGTATTGAAAACGCGGTGGTCGTGCGCGGCGACGCCGTTCTAAGCAAAGAACCGCTGCGTTTCGAGGACGAATTCGTGCGGCATAAAATCCTCGATATCATCGGCGATCTCGCGCTGGTCGGTCGTCCCATTCACGGTCACGTCGTAGCGATAAAACCCGGTCACGCGGTAAATGCGGAACTAGCACGTGCACTGGCGCGCGAACAGAAACGAAGGAGCGCGTTAGAAGTGCCGCGGGCGATGCCGCGTGGCGATGGTGGACTCAATACCGACGAGGTGATGCAGATTTTGCCGCATCGATATCCGTTTCTGATGGTGGATCGAATCGTGGATTTTGAAGGCGAAAATAAGATCACGGGCGTCAAGTTGGTGTCGATCAACGAACCTTTTTTCCAGGGACATTTTCCCGGGCATCCCGTGATGCCGGGAGTAATGCTGGTGGAAGCGATGGCGCAAGTGGCGAGCGTTTTGTTGTTCAGACTATCGAAAACGTCCAGTCGGATTGGTTACTTCATGAGCGCGGACGGAGTGAAGTTTCGCAAACCTGTTTTTCCCGGCGATACCATCTTCATTCACGCCGAGCTGACGAAAGCGCGCGGCAATCGCCTGGCGAAAGCGAAATGTCATTGCGTGGTGAACGACGCCGTGGTCTCGGAAGGCGAACTGATGTTCACGTTCCTCGAGAGATGAGCGACGCGCAGATTCATCCGACGGCGATTGTCGATGGAAGCGCAGAGATCGGAGCGGGAACGGTCGTTGGGCCATATTGCGTGATCGGGGCCGACGTCGTGCTCGGCCCAAATTGCTGGCTGCAGCAGCATGTCACGCTTTGCGGGCCGATGCGCGCGGGTGCGGGAAATAAATTTTATGCTTCCTGCTCGATCGGGCAGCAAACCCAGGACCTGAAGTATCAAGGCGAGCCGACTTATTTGGAAATCGGCAATGAAAATACGTTTCGCGAATTTGTCACGATCAGCCGCAGCACGACGAGTGAAGGAAAGACGCGGATCGGCAGCCGGGGAAGCTTTCTCGCTTACAGTCACATTGGGCACGATTGCCAGGTTGGAGACGAAGTGGTTTTTTCGAACAACGGCACGCTCGCCGGCCATGTCGAGGTTGGTGACAACGCGGTGATGGGCGGCCTCACCGCCGTGCATCAATTTTGCCGCATCGGACGATTCGCCATCACGGGCGGTTGTTCCAAAATTGTGCAGGATGTTCCGCCGTTCATGATCGCCGATGGCAATCCGGCAGAAATTCGCGGTGTCAATCTCATCGGTCTGGAACGGAAAAATTATCCGCCCGAGAGCGTGAAATGGATCAAGGAAGCGTTTCGCCTGATTTATCGCTCGAAATTCAATACGCGTCAGGCGATCGAAGCCGTCCGCAAGGAATTGCCACAAAACGAGGAGATCATCCTGCTCATCGAGTTCATCGAAAAAAGCGAGCGCGGAATTATTCGTTGAGCGCGGCTCTCAGCGCTTGGGCGTCGGACTGGCCGGTGGCGCAGTGAGATCCTGTTCCATTTTTCTAAGCAGCGGTGCAGCTGGTGCGTCCGGCGCGCTTTGTAAAGCATTGCCTATGAGATCGAGAGCGCGCTTCGAATTGTTCTGTTTTGTCCAGGCATCGGCCTCTTCCAGCGTCACACGCAGAATATCGTCTCGCTTCGGATAACACTGCCGTGCCTTGCCAAGCTGGCTGGCTGCTTCGGCAAAATGTCCATCGCGCGCTTCCATCAGGGCGAGGTCCTCCATCATCGGACAATTGCGCGAGGTCGATGCAACTTGCCGGGCCAGCGTCCGAAATTCTGAAACAGGACGGAGGATATTTTTCATCGCGAATTCGTGATACATCTTCCACTCATCGGCCCGGCCTTTGGTCGAATCACGTGGCGCATCGATTTGCAGCCACGACGCGTACGGCCGATAAAGCGGGTCGCCGACCATCACCGACATCCAGGACAGCGCCCGGATCGACATATAGGCGCTCTCGGCAAAGGTGAAGCCGTGCAGTAGCCGGTCGTTGAAAGTGTCGAGATGCGCTGTGAGTTGCAAATACGGTTCGTAGACATTGCCTATGCTTGCGGCCGCGCCCTTGGAAACAAGCGGCGCCACCCAGTTCGCCTTCGGATCGCGCAACGTGTTTGCGCTAAACGAATGGATGTGGACCGCGATCGCGCCGGGAACAAAGCGGAACTCCGGCTCGGTGAACGGACCGGCCACCCCGCCTGCATACCAACCATAATAAAGAGCACAATCCGTCATCGGGTAG
>WNFR01001431.1_pt1 | contig 28606 bp, 31 predicted proteins | sample 5400221 | NCBI WGS metagenome assembly WNFR01 (sample SAMN13153357, study PRJNA577476) | soil metagenome | isolation source: 40 cm soil under Madrone tree | place: USA:California | collected 2016-06-14
TGAAAAAGTGCGCCGCTCCTTATCGCGCCGGCACGCCGAACCCGCGCGCCATAGCCGTCGCCGCCAGCACCATCAGGACCACAAGCACCGCCTGCACGAAGCTGATCCGCGCGAAGCGGCTCGCGGCGCGCGTGTCGGGCACGCTCCCGCCAGCCACCGCCACACGCCACCGAATCAGGGCAATCATTGGTGCGACCTCGAGAATCAGAATCGCGGCGAGCAGGCCCATCTTGGCCCAGAAGACGTGGTTGTGGAGGTAATAGAAGCTGCCCTTCTCGAACCCGCCGAACGCCCGGACCAGGCCCGTGCCGATCCATATGAGCGCGGCGACGCCCCACCAGGTATCGGCGTAGAACACCCGTCGCAGGCCGGGAACGTCGAGCTGAGACTGGAGCGCGCGACCGCGAGCCCAGACCGCGCCGAGGCCCACGCCCAGCGCGAGCAAATGAAAGGCGGCCAGCAGCCATCGGATCGTCAAGGTGGTCGGCCCTCGACTAGAAATTGTACACGAATTTGAACAAGTAGAAACCGAGAGCCAGGCCGCAGAATGCCAGGAGGACGCCCATTCTCGCCTTCCTCCTTGTAGGGGCACCACCCCGCTGCCACCGACCCTCGAAGCCGATCCAGAATGCCGCCAGTCCGCTCAATCTACCAGGGCCGGCCTTCCACGAAGCCCGCTCCCGTTGTAACCTCACACAACCAGCCTGCGTCCGTCAGGTCCTCCACGAGCACAGCGAGCATCATGCCCGACCAGCCTTGCGTTCACATCGCCGCGATCACCACCGTCCGCCACGCAAAGCGCCGGGAGTGCGAGGAGTGCGTGAAGATCGGCGCGCAGTGGGTCCACTTGCGGACGTGCCAGCAGTGCGGCACGACCCAGTGCTGCGACGACTCACCCAACCGGCACGCCAGCAAGCACGCCCGGGCGAGCGGCCATCCCGTGATCGCGTCCGCGGAGCCAGGAGAGCGCTGGCTATACTGCTATCCGGACGACGCGTTCGCAGAGTATTGATCATGGCCGGCGTGCTCGGCATCCATCACGTCACCGCGATCGCGAGCGACCCCCAGCGCAACCTCGACTTCTACGTCGGGTTGCTCGGCCTCCGGCTCGTCAAGCGCACCGTGAATTTCGACGATCCGGAGACATACCATCTCTACTACGGCGATGACGTGGGCACTCCGGGGAGTATCATGACTTTCTTCCCCTGGCCCGGCGCCAGACCCGGGCGCCACGGGACTGGACAGGTCGCCGTCACAGCGTTCGCCGTGCTGCCACGCTCGCTCGGATTCTGGGTCGAGCGGCTGGTGCGTCACGGCATCCGGTACGAGGGGCCGACCAGGCAGGTGATCTCGTTCAGGGACCACGATGGGTTGATGCTCGAAATCGTCGGCGACCTCGGCGCCGAGGCGAGGCCCGCCTGGGGAGCGGCCCCCGGCATTCCGCGCGAGCACGCGATCCACGGCTTTCACGGCGTTACCATCTGGGCGGACAAGGGGGACGCCACCGAACGGGTGCTCGTGGACACGCTCGGCTTCCGTCCGGTGCATGAGGACGGCACCACCCGGCGCTTCGCCGCCGGCGACGGCGGGCCGGGAACCGTCGTGGACGTGCGCTCGGTGGGCGGCTTCGTGCACGGCGCTGGCGGCGCGGGGACGGTCCACCACGTGGCCTGGCGTGTCCCCGACGACGGCGTGCAGCTCCAGATGCGTGAGCTGGTCACACAGGCGGGGCTCAACCCCACGCCGGTGATCGATCGGAACTACTTCCACTCGGTCTATTTTCGCGAGTCGGGTGGCGTGTTGTTCGAGCTCGCCACCGACCCACCCGGCTTTGCCATAGACGAGCCGGTCGCCGAGCTCGGGCAGCGCCTGATGTTGCCGCGACAGTACGAGACTCACCGCGCCCAAATCGAGGCCATCCTGCCTCCCATTCATCTTCCCGTCACGGCGTCGGCGGCCACGCTACTCGCGAGCACCACGGGGCCTGAGGACGTGAGCGGTGACGCGCTCGGCTTCATTCACCGCTACCTCCCGCCAGCCGCCGGAGCGGAGCTCGCGAGCAGCACGACGCTGCTGCTACTGCACGGCACGGGCGGGGACGAGGAAGATCTCATTCCCCTCGGCCGAGCCCTGGTCCCGGGTGCCGGGCTCTTGAGCCCGCGCGGCAACGTGCTCGAGCGCGGCGCACCGCGTTTCTTTCACCGCCTGGCCGAAGGGGTGTTCGACCAGGAGGACCTGGCCCGCCGTACCGAAGAGCTGGCGCAGTTCATCGAAGCGGCCGCCAGGACGTACGAGCTCGATCGCACGGGCATAGTGGCGGTGGGGTTCTCGAACGGCGCGAACATCGCCGCGAGCTTGTTGCTGCGACGCCCGGGGCTGTTGCGCGGAGCGGTGCTCTTGAGTCCCATGATCCCATTCGAGCCCGATACGGTGCCCGATCTCACGGGCACGTCGGTGTTCATCGGGGCTGGGCGCGCGGACTCGATCGCGCCCCCCGCGCAGGCCGAGCATCTGGCCGAGCTGTTGCGCCGCGCGGGGGCGGCTGTGATGATCCACTGGGAGCCGGGCGGCCATTCGTTGAGCGACGGCGAGGTCGAAGCGGCCCGGCAGTGGCTCTGGCAATCGGTGGTGGAGCGACCTCAGGAGCGTCGGATGCCTATAGCCAAGGAGACCTGAGTATGGCCCTCGATGAGGAGCAGGCACGCGCTGCGGCTGAGGTCGCGGCGCGCCTGCGCCAACGCGGAATCGCACTGACCGGCGCCGAGCGCCCTGACGACCTGGCCGATCTGCTATCCGCGGTGGAGCGCTTCGAAGCGGTGGTCGAGGCGCACGGCGGAGACTTGATGGTCGACGACCTGAAGAGCTCGCAGCCGGACGACCAGCACTTCGTCGTGCCGCGACGCGCGCCCGGCGAGACAGTGCGCGCGTACGTCGTCAGGATCGATGAGGCGGCGGGACGGCTGCGGGGTCACCCGCGCCAGCCCGACTAGTGGGGGATGATCGTCGGCGGCGTCCTCGGCGTCGAGCATTGGCACACCGAAGAGTCTCCGATCCAGGCCGGCTTCGCGCCGAGCGTACCTGGCCGTTGGGCGTTCGGATTCTCGGCACATTTCTGAGCGTCGAGGCGGCGCGGAAGCGGCTCTGCACGCCCGTTTACGGGCAGACGCCGAGCCGCGAGTTCACTCGCGCACACCGCGAGCGGCGTAGTCCTTCTTCCCCCACACTCGCTCCGCTTGCCACAAGTGCCGATGCTGGTGCCGCGGCAGAATCGTAAAGCACGAGTACAAGTTGTAGCGCACGCGCGCGTTGAAGGGCGACGTGACCCGCACCTGAGCAAGCGGCAGGCCGTCCGCCTGCGCCAGACAATCGAGCTGCGCTGCCTGCAGGCGATCGAATTCCTGGACGAGCAGCTCAGGCGCGGCCACGCTCGACGGCAGGAACCGCGCGATGGTCTTGAGACGGACCCGAACCGGCGGTCCCATGGTGGCCCATAACAGCCAACCGATGGGATCGCGCCGGTAGCGACCCGGCGGGCGCCGCTCGACCATGCGGGCGCGCGACACGGCATGGCTCAACAGCGGTACATAGGCCAGCGACGTGAGATTCAGGTGCGCCACGCACTCGGCCACGGACCAGCGCGCCGAGTCGGCCCGCCTGGGCCACTGCTCGGCCGGAAGCGCGCGCACCAGCTCGTGGAGTCGCGCTTGCGCACTGCGATACTCATCGGCGATCAGCTGCAGTTGCAGATGCATGTCTCTCATTAACCTCCTCTGCCGCCCTTGCCGCCCTTTGCCGCCCTGCCTCTAGTTCACCTTTCCCTGCAAGCGTCGTAATCCCCCGATCGCCGGAGCGTAGCCCGGCATTTTATCCAAAGCGCGCCCATACTCGGCCACCGCGTCCAGCACCCGGCCTTTCTTCTCGTAGATCCGCGCCAGGTTCACATGCGGGAACTGCGGCGCTTCGTAGCGCGGGGCGTCCATCGCGCGCTTGAGCCACGGAACCGCGTCGTCCTCGCATCCCAGCTCGATCAAATAGCACCCGATGTCGTTGTACGGATTGCCGAAGGTGGGATCCACCGCGATCGCGCGTTTGCACTCGGCGATCGCCTCTTCGTAGCGCCGCTGGAACGAGTACACCCAGCCGAGAAACGTGTGCGCTTCCGCCGTCGGCCGCTCCGCGAGCGACGCCTGATACAGCTGCACCGCGCCCGCCAAATCGCCCGCCAACTGGCACTGGTACGCGCGCTCGAATAACTTTAGCGCCCGAGCTCGATCACCCACACGCCAAGCTTATTCAGACCTCGCCGCCGTCGCCATCGCGCCCGTTTATCAGCCTGCGGTTCCTCGTCCTGCTCGCGGCGGTCGCCCTGGGCTGGAACCTGAACGGCTACCGCCTCTTCGACCCTGACGAAGGCCGCAACGCCGAAGTGGCGCGCGAGATGGCGCACACCAACGACTACGTCGTGCCGCACCTGGACGGCCTTCCTTATCTCGACAAGCCGATCGTCTACTTCGCCGCCGCAGCCGCCATGATGGAGTTGTTTGGCCCGACCGAGGCCGCCGCCCGGTTACCCGCCTACCTCGCCACGCTCGCCACCATCTGGTTGCTCGTGTGGTTCGCGCGGCGCCGCTGGGGCGAAGAGGCCGGCTGGCTGGCCGGACTCGCCTACGCCACCATGGTGCTGCCGCTCGCCTACGCCCGCACTGCCATCTTCGACAGCACCCTGACGCTGTGGACCACGGCCGCCATCGTCTGCTTCACCGAGGAGCGGCCCGTCCCCGCCTGGGCCGCGATGGCCGCCGGCGCCCTCACGAAGGGCCCCATCGCCGTCGCCATCCCGTTGCTCGCCCTGGTCGCGCACGCCCTGGTCACGGGCACGCCGGTTCGGCGACTGTTCCCGCGGCGCGGGCTCGCGCTGTTCTGCGCCATCGCCCTGCCCTGGGTCATCGTCGTATCGATCGAGCATCCGGACTTTCCCGGCTACGTGTTCCTGCGTGAGACGCTCGAGCGCGTGACCACGCGGAGCTTCCACCGCGCGGCGCCCTTCTGGTACTATCTGCCGATCGTTCCCCTGGCAGCCTTCCCGTGGATTGTCCCGGCGCTCGCTCGCGTGAAGAACCTCCGTGCCACTTGGCAGGCGAGACATGACGCCGGGGCCACCGAGCCGCTGCTCTTCGCGTGCTGGGTGGTCGTGCCGCTGGTGTTCCTGTCCCTCAACCAGTCCAAGTTGCCGCAGTACGTGCTGCCGCTTATGCCGGCGCTGGCGCTCGCAGCGACGCGGAACCTGGTGACCGGTGGGAGCCACACGGCGGCGCGGGTCTATGTCGGCGTCTCAGGCCTGGCGGGCCTGGCACTGGTGGCGCTTACGCACTGGCTCCCCGCGCCCATCAGCCTGACACCCGCCGAGAAGACCGCCATCCCGCCGGCCGCGGTGGCGCTGGGCATCGTCGTGCTCTGCTCAGCAGTCCTTGTCGGGCTCGGCGCCGTCACCCGCCGGCCCCGCATCACGTTTTTCGGGTATGCTGTCGTTGTTATGGCCATCCCGTTCGTGTCCGGAAACCTGCTCGTCGCGGTAGGAGAGGACCGCTCCTCCGCCGCCGTGGCGAGCGCCACCGCCGCGGCGCTCGAGCGCAGCGGTGACACCGGCACCGTGCTCGGCGTGCTCGCCTACCCACCGTCGCTGCCGTTCTATCTTGGTCGCACCATCCCGGTGGCGACTCCGAGCGGTCAGGAGCTCACCAGCAACTACATCGCGGACAACGTAGAGCGGTTCCGTTCCATTCCCGGCTCGCCGCTGCTTCCGGTGGGCTACTGGCGTGAGGCGTTGGCGCGTTGTTCCATGCCCACGGTGTTCTTGGCGGGGGCGGGGCACCGCGACGTACGCGCGACCCTCGGTGCCACCCTGCCCCTGCTCGCGGCCGACGACCACTACGCGGCCTACGGACCCTGCCGTCCCCCGCAACCTCCACAACCTCCCCGGCGGGGCGGAGGGGGGCGGTAATGTGCGGCATCTTCGGCGCCGTCTCACTCTCGGGCGCACCGCTCAAGCATCCCGACTGTGTCGCCGCCATGGCCGCCGCGTTGGCCCACCGCGGTCCCGACGGGGAGCGCATCGTCGGGCACGAGCGCGCGCGCCTGGGCGCCCGCCGTCTCGCCATCATGGACCTGACCACCGGTGACCAGCCGTTTCAGAGCCCCGATGCTTCCATCTGGATGGTCTGCAACGGCGAGATCTACAATGCGCCGGAGCTGCGCCGCGAGTATACCCTCGCCGGGTATCCGTTCCGCTCCATGGGCGACATCGAAACGATCGTGCCGCTGTACGAGCGCTTCGGCGCGGACGGCGTCGGACGGCTCGAGGGAATGTTCGGCCTGGCCGTGTGGGACGACCGGCACGCACGGCTGGTGCTGGCGCGCGACCGCGCCGGCGAGAAGCCGCTGTTCTGGACCGAGGTGAACGGCGAGCTGCGGTTCGCGTCGGAGATTCAGGCGCTGCTCGCCTTCCCCGACCAGCCGCGCCGCGTGCACGCCGCGGCGGCGGCGCTGTACGGCGCGCTCGGCTACGTCCCCGCCCCGTACACCATGCTCGAAGGCATCTCGAAGCTCGCGCCGGCGCACCTGCTGGTCGCCGACCGCAAGGGATTGGCGGTGCGCCGCTACTGGGACCCCGCCGCCGTCGCCGCGCGGCCGTCGCGGCTCGACGGCCCGGCCACGCTGCGCAACGTGCTGCTCCGCGCGGTCGAGCGCGAGCTCATGTCGGACGTACCGGTGGGCGTGTTCACCAGCGGCGGGCTCGATTCCTCGTTGCTCGCGGCCGCGGCCGCGCGGGTCATGTCGGGCGAGCGGATCCACACCTACTCCGTCAAGTTCGCCGAACCGGGCTACGACGAGAGCCCTCACGCCGAAGCGGTGACGCACCACATCCGCACCATTCACCACGTGGTCACCGCGGACGACGCCGCGCTCGAGCACGCGTTCGAACACGTCACCCGCGCGCTCGCCGAGCCCGTGGGCGACCCCGCCATCCTTCCCACGTTTCTTCTGGCCGAGTCGGCCCGGGCGCACGTCAAAGTGGTGCTCTCCGGAGAGGGCGCGGACGAGCTGTTCGGCGGCTACCCGACGTACCTGGGCCACAAGGCGGCGGGGTGGTTTCTCGGCATCCCCGGGCGAGCGGCGCTCCGCTGGCTCGTGAACCGGCTGCCGACGTCGACCGGCAAGGTCACGCTCGAGTTCCTGCTCAAGCAGTTCGTCGCTGGCGCCGAGCTGCCGCTCGTCCAGCGTCACCTGACGTGGTTCGGTGCGCTGGGGCCGGACGAGCGCGTCCTCGCGTGGGCCGGCAGCCTGTTGAATGGCTTTCCCGGGGATTCGTCGCTCAACCGGGTGTTGTGGCTCGACTTCCTCAGCTATCTCCCCGATAACCTGCTCGTGAAAGTGGACCGGGGGACAATGCTCGCGTCGATCGAAGCACGGGCGCCCTACCTCGACCGCGAGGTGATGGAGCTGGCGCTGCCGTCGCCCGCGGGGCTCAAGGTGCGGGGGTTCAGCACCAAGGCGATATTAAAGGAAGCGGCGCGCGGGCTCGTTCCGGACGCAGTGATCCGGCGCAGGAAGCGCGGGCTGTCGGTGCCCGTGGCGCGGTGGCTCAACACGGGACTGCGGTCGCTCGCCGATCGCTATCTCGCGGCACCTCGCCTGTTCCCGGACGCGCCGACGGCACATCTGCTCGCTGAGCACCGCACGGGCGCGCGCAACAACGCTCGCAAGCTATGGCCCATTCTCATGGCGGAGCTGTGGGCAGAGCGCTGGAACGTGGAGACGGCATGAACCGCACCGAAGCCCTGCAGTTGATGCACGAACACACCCAGTCCGCTTCGCTGCGCCAGCACATGCTGGCGGTCGAGGCGGCAATGCGCGCCTACGCCGAGCACTACGGCGAAGACCCGGAGACGTGGGGGATCGTGGGCCTGCTGCACGACTTCGACTACGAGAAGTTCCCGAATCACGAGCACTCGCCCACCGAGGGGCATCCCGCGTGGGGCGTGCGGCTGCTCCGGGATAAAGGCGTGCCCGAGCCCTTGTGCCGCGCCATACTCGGTCACGGGAGCTACACCGGTGTGCCGCGCGACACCAAAATGGCCCAGACGTTGTTCGCGGTGGACGAGCTGTGCGGCTTCCTGGTGGCGTGCGCGCTGGTACGCCCCTCCAAGAGCTTCGCGGACCTCGAGGTGTCATCGGTGAAGAAAAAGCTCAAGGACAAGGCGTTTGCACGCGGGGTGAACCGCGACGACGTGAATCAGGGCGCCGCGGAGATCGCCGTGCCGCTCGAGGAGCACGTCGCCTTCGTGATTCAGGCGCTCCGTCCCGCGGAGAGCGACCTCGGCCTCGGCCCGCAGGCGGCGGTGGGGTGAGCCTTCCTGCCGCAGCCGGGCCGGGCGCGCCCGACCCGCTCGCCCTCGCGATCGACCGGGCGGCAGGCGCGCGACCGATCGAGGGCAACCGCCTGGAGCTTCACCCCGACAGCCCGCGCGCGCTCGAGGCGATGCTCGCCGCGATCGTCGCCGCGCGCCGCTGGGTGCACTTCGAGAACTACATCATCCGCGACGACGCGACGGGCCAGCGCTTCGCCGACGCGCTCGTCGAGCGGGCCCGTGCCGGCGTCGGCGTACGCGTCTTGTACGACGCCCTCGGCTCGTTCGGAACGTCCCGGCGCTACTGGCGGCGGCTCACCCAAGCCGGCGCCGAGGTGCGCGCTTTCCATCCGCTCCTCACGCGCCACCCGTTCGACTCCCTCTCCCGCGACCACCGCAAGCTGCTCGTCACCGACGGCAGCTGGGCGATGACCGGCGGGCTGTGCATCGGCGACGAGTGGGCGGGCGACGCCGCGCGCGGTCGGCGGCCATGGCGCGACACCATGGTGGCCGTCACCGGACCAGCTGCCGCGGCGCTCGACGATGCGTTCGCCCGCATCTGGCGGCGTGCCGGCGAGCCGCTCCCGCCCGACGAGCTGGAAGCCGATCCCGCGGAATGCGGGTCCTCGACGGCGCGCGTGGTGTCGGGCGTCCCCGGCCGGGCGCGCATGTACCGCGCCGTCCAGCTCCTGGCCGCGAGCGCGACGGACCGACTGTGGATCACCGATGCGTACCTGATCGCGCCGCCGCCCCTGTACGCCAGTTTGCTCGACGCCGCCCGGGCCGGCGTGGACGTGCGCCTGCTGGTCCCAGGGACGAGCGATCTCCCGGTCCTGCGGGATTCCACCCGGATCGGCTACCGCGACCTGCTCCGCGCGGGCGCCCGCATCTTCGAGTGGCAGGGGCCCATGCTGCACGCCAAGACCCTGTTGGTCGATCACCGCTGGGCGCGCGTCGGCTCGAGCAACCTCAACGTCTCGAGCTTACTCGGGAACTACGAGCTGGATCTGTTCGCCGAATGCAATCACCTTGCCGCCCAGCTGGCGCAGCAGTTCCTGCGCGACCTCGCGTCCAGCCGCGAGATCGTGCTGCAGGCCCGTCGGCGCTTCCTCCCTGCCCGGCTCGTGGGCGCGCCCGCCACCGCCGCGTCGCCCGTTCCCGAGCAACCCCACAAGCGCTCGAGGTACGAGCTCGGGGCCGTGGCCGTGGTCACGCTGCGGCGCGTGGCGGGCGGGCTGCGTCGCGCGATCACCTCGGCGGCGACCCTGTTGTTTGCCGGCGTCGGGGTGCTGCTAGTGGTGTTTCCGCGCGTGATGGCGATGGCGCTGGCCGCGGGGGCGTTCTCACTGGCTCTAGCCTTCGGTCTCTACACCTTCGAGCGGCGCCGCACGCGGGAGGCGGGCGATGGCTGATCCCCAACCCCCGCCGCAAGCCGCGCGTATAGCTCAGCAGGACGAGGCCGATCTGGTCGCCCGGGCGGTATCCGGCGAGCGGGAGGCCTTCGGCGTCCTGGTGGAGCGCTATGCCGGCGTGGCACGCCGGGTGGCACGCGCGGTGCTGGGCAATCCCGAGGACGCGGACGACGCCGCGCAGGATGCTATGCTGTCGGCGCTGGTGAAGCTCCAGCAGTACGACCCGCGGCGCCCGTTCGGCCCCTGGTTGCTGCGGATCGTCGCCAACGCCGCGACGGACCGGCGGCGACGCCGGTCGGTGCGCCGGGTCGAGCCCCTGGACGTCGGGCTCACGGCCGGTGGACCGCGGCCCGACACGACTGCCGAGCGGCGGGCCCTGAACGAGCGGCTGCGAGAGGCGCTGGCCGAGCTGCCCGAGCGGCGCCGCATGGCGGTCGTCCTGTTCGACGTCGAAGGCTATACGCACGGTGAGATCGCCGCGGTCCTCGGGATCCCCGAAGGAACGGTGCGATCGGAGGTGTTTCACGCGAGGCGCCGCTTACGGGTGCTGCTCGCGGACTGGAAGGAGGAATAATGAAGGATCCACTGCCGTTCGATCATCGGCCCGATGCGGTGCTCGGGAAGGCGCTGCGAGAGGCACTCGACCCCGGCGACGCGCCGGCCTTCATCGCGCGCGTGCTGGCGCGCGCCGAGCACGTTCGCGTGGCATCGTGGGACGCCGTGCTCGCCCGGTGGGCGCGGGCCGGCGTGGCGGCCGCCCTCTTCATCGCGCTGGCCGGCGGCTACTTCGTGGGCCGCGCGGCGGCGTCCCCCGCTGCAATTCGCCCGACGGTCTCGGACGTCCTGATCGCGCCGCCGGCGCACCCGGGGGAGGTCGAGGTCGTCCTCGCTTCCGTGATCGGCAACAACTAGCAAGGGAAAGGACCGTCATGTTGAACCGCTCCACAATCTGGGCCGTGGTGTTCCTCGTCGCGACGTTCGCGGCGGGGATCGCCGTCGGGGCCGGCGGCCGGGCGCTCTGGGTGCGCCACGCGTCTGCGGCGTCGCCCGATCGCGAGCGCGGCCTCGATCGGATGATGGACGAGCTGAACGAGGAGTTGCGGCTCGACCCCGTGCAGCGCGATTCGGTGCGGGCGATCGTGCAGCGCCACCGGACTCGGATGACCGCGGTGTGGGAGACGGTGCGCCCACGCTTCGACTCGATGCGGGCGGAGATGGACTCGGAGGTCGCCCGCCAGCTCACGCCCGATCAACAGGCCAAGTACCGCGACCATGTGGCCCGGTACCGGCATCAAAGGGATCAAGAGAAAGCCGACACGGGGTCGGGGGGACGGAGGGGAGGACGGAGGCAATGAGGGCCGGGCGAAGGGGAGTGTTCGCGGGAATCGTGTCGGCGCTCGTCTCGAGCGGTGTCGCGGCGCAACAGCAGCCGGCCCCCGCGCGGGCGGCACGGCTCCAGGTGTCGCTGGCCGAAGCGGTGCGGCGCGCGCTCGACGTGCAGCCGGCCATGGTCCAGGCGCGGGGCGACGCGCGCAACGCGGGCGCGAACAAGCGGTCCGCCTGGGGCGCCTTCCTGCCGACCGTGAGCACCAGTGCCTCGGCGTCGCGTAGCAACCAGGACCGCTTCGATCCTAACAGCACCACGCGCCTGCCACCCGGCTACGCGTACTCGGGCGGCCTGTTCGCTTCGCTCCAGCTGTTCGACGGGTTCCAGCGGTTCGCCAACCTGCGTGCGACCGCGGCAACCGAGGACGCCGCCAGCGCGGGGCTCATAAACCAGCGGTACCAGACGACGCTCACGACCCAGCAAGCGTTCTTCACCGCCCTCGCCGATGGAGAGTTCGTTCGCGTCGCCGAAGCGCAGCTGCAGCGCGCCAAGCAGGAGCTGCAGATCGCGGTGAACAAGTTCCAGGCCGGAGCCGCCACCCGCTCCGATACGCTCACGGCAACCGTGGATCTCGGCAACGCCCGGCTTGCGCTGCTTCAGGCGCAGGCCAATCTGGCCACGGCGCAGGCCAGCCTCGGTCGCCAGATCGGAATCGATCAGCCGGTGGAGGCGGCCCCCGACTCGACGTTTCCGGAGCTTCCCGACACGACCGCCTTGCGCTCGTCGGCGGTCGCCACCGCACCGCTCGTGAGCCAGGCGGACGCCCAGGCCCGCGCGGCGCGCGCCCAGACGTGGAGCGCCCGTTCCCTATACTGGCCCACGTTGAGCCTCTCCTATAACAACAGCCGGACCGGCGTCAGCTCGCCCAATCTCCCGCTGTTCAATGGGTACCCTGAGACATCCGTGTGGCGCTTTGCGGTTCAGTGGACGCTGTTCAACGGATTCGGACGTGAGCAGAACCAGGTGGCGGCCAGCGTGTCGCGTGACGTCGCGGAAGCCCAAGCTGCCGACGCCCGCCGACTGGTCAGCGCACAGCTCACCCAGCAGCTCGCGGCGTTGTTCACCGCGTACACGCAAAGCAGCATCACCCAGGCGAACGTGGCCGCCGCCACCGAAGCGCTGCGTGTGCAGCAAGAGCGCTACCGGCTCGGCGCGAGCACCCTGCTCGACCTGCTGACCGCCCAGGCCAACATGACGCAGGCCGACGTGAACCAGGTCCAGGCACGCTACAACTACCTGATTGGCCGCGCCCAAGTCGAGGCGCTCGTGGGGCATCCCCTGTGACCAGCGTCCAGCCGACCGCGTTCCGCACCGGCGACACGCCGCTGCCCGATACCGTCATCCTCACGCACAAGCTGACGCGCGACTACGACATGGGCGGCGAGGTGGTGCACGCGCTGCGCGGCGTCGAGATCCAGATGCAGCGCAACGAGTTCGTGGCCGTCATGGGCCCTTCGGGTTCTGGAAAATCGACGCTCATGAACCTCATCGGCTGCCTCGACACCCCGACGGGGGGCGAATACTGGCTCAACGGTCAGCAGGTGAGCGATTTGTCCGACGATGAATTGGCACGGATCCGCAACAAGGAGATCGGGTTCGTGTTCCAGACCTTCAACCTGCTGCCGCGCGCCAGTGCCCTCCACAACGTCGAGCTGCCGCTGATTTACGCGGGCGTGGCCGCGAAGGAGCGCCGTGCCCAGGCGGCCCGGGCGCTCGAGCACGTCGGGCTCGCCGACCGGATGTCGCATCGGCCGAACGAGCTGTCGGGCGGACAGCGCCAGCGGGTGGCGATCGCCCGCGCGCTGGTGAACCAACCCTCGATCCTGTTGGCGGACGAGCCGACCGGCAATCTCGACTCCGCTACCGGCGAGGAGATCATGCGGCTGTTCCGTGAGCTGCACGACACCGGCCAAACCATCGTGCTGGTCACGCACGAAGCCGACATTGCGGCGCACGCCGCCCGCCAGATCCACCTGCGGGATGGGCTCGTCGAGCGCGACGTGCAGACGAAAGGCAAACCGTGAAGCGATTCCTGGCCCTGCTGCTCGGCCTCGCCGCCTGCCACAAGGCGCAGTCGGCACCGCTGTACGAGAAAGTTCCCGTGGCGCACCGCGACATCGTGGTCTCGGCGTCCGCCTCAGGCGCGATCCAGCCGATCCTCACCCTGAGCGTGAAGTCCAAGGCCTCGGGCGAGATTCTCGACATGCCGGTGCAGACCGGCGACGACGTCAAGAAGGGACAACTGCTCGCGAAGATCGACCCGCGTATCCCGCGGAACGACCTCACGCAGGCCGAGGCGAGCCTCGCGGTCGCCAAGGCCCAGCTCGACAACGCCACCGCGCAGCTCAAACGCAGTGAGGCCCTGTACCAGAGCAAGTCCATCGCCGAAACCGACTACGAGGCCGCGAAGCTGAGCTACGCTACCGCGCAGTCGGCCGTGGTCAACGCCGAGGCGAGTCTGCAGACGGCGAAAGACGCGATGGAGGATACGCAAGTCCGCGCGCCGAACACCGGTACCGTGCTCGAGCTCGATGCCGTTCTCGGCACTGTGATCTCGAGCCCCACGCGCGACGTGGGTGGCGGCACCGTGATCCTCAAGATGGCGAACCTCGACACCGTGCAGGTCCAGGCGTTGGTGGACGAAACCGACGTCGGCAAGGTGCAGCCCGGGATGCCGGTGACGATCACAGTGGACGCGTTTCCCAATCGCCCATTCGACGGCAGTGTCCTGAAAATCGAGCCGCAGGCGCAGGTCAATCAGAACGTCACGATGTTCCCCGTCATCGTCTACATTGTGAATCCGAGCCACCAGCTCAAACCGGGGATGAACAGCGAAGTCGAGATCCACATCGGCAACCGGCAGAACGTGCTGGCCGTGCCGAACGCCGCGCTGCGCACGCCGCGAGACGTCGCGTCCGCGGCGCAGGTCCTGGGACTCGACCTGCAGACCGTGCAGCAGCAGCTGGCGCAGGCCGAGACGCCGCGCTCCCCCGCGCGAGACTCGGCGGACGCCGGCAAGCTGCACGCGGCCGAAGCGACCAAGCCGGGAGCGCTGGCGACCTTCACGACGCCCAGCGGGCGGACCATCACCTTGCCGCCCGGGGTCACGCCGGAGCAAGTGCAGGCCGCGTTCGCCAAGCGCATGAGCGGCGCCGAGCTGTCGCCCGCGGAGCAGGCGCTGCTGACGCAGCTGCGCAGCCAGTTCCAGGGCGGAGGAGGGGCGGGAGGGAGCCGCCTGGGACGCGTGGCCAACCAGGGCGAGGGCGCGAGCTACATCGTGTTCGTGCTGCGGGGCGGGAAAATCACGGCCGTGCCGATCCGCACGGGGCTGACCGATCAGGATTACATCGAGGTCGCCCGCGGGCTCACGCAGCAGGATACCGTGCTGGTGCTGCCGAGCGCGTCGCTGGTGCAGTCGCAGCAGCAGTTCCGCCAGCGCTTCCAGAATGTGACGGGCGGCGGCTTGCCGGGCGTGCGGCAGCAGCAGGCGCAGCCCGCGACCCCGCGGTAGCGATGCTCGTCGGCGAGATCATCCGGGTCGCGCTCGAAGCGCTGCGGGCCAACAAGCTCCGCTCGCTCCTCACCATGCTGGGCATCATCATCGGCGTGGGCGCGGTGATCACGATGATCGCGCTGGGCTCCGGGGCGCAGAAGTCGGTGCAGGACCGGATTCAGGCGCTCGGTCCCACCTTGCTCAGCGTCTATCCCGGCCAGAGCTTCATGCGCGGCGTCGCGAGCGACCAGCGGGTGAGCCTCACGATGGACGATGACACGGCGCTCGCGAACAACGCGCGTTTCGTGACCGCCGTGGTACCGGAGCTGAGCCGCAGCCTCCAGGTTAAGAAGGGCAACTTGAACATCAACGTGAACGTCGTCGGCACGACGCCATCGTACGTGCCGGTGCGCAGCTACACGCTCACCGCGGGTCGTACGTTCACCGCAGGGGACGACGCGGCGCGACGCCGTTACGCGGTACTCGGCTCCGCCATCCCCGACATGCTGAACGCGAACCGGGACGCCATCGTCGGCCAAGAGATCATGATCCGCGGGATCTCGTTCGAGGTCATCGGTGTGCTGTCGGAGAAGGGGTCGCAGGGGTCGTTCTTCAACCCCGACGAGCAGATTCTCATTCCCCTCGAGACGGCCCGGTACCGGGTGATGGGCACCGACCGGCTGCGCGCGATCACGGTACAGGCCGCCGACCTGAACTCGATGAACCTGGCGACCCTCGAGATCGAGCGGGTGATGCGGCGCCAGCACAAGATCCGCCCCGGCCAGGACAACGACTTCCAGATCCGCAATCAGACCGACATCCTGAGCACGCTGCAGCAGACGACCGAGACCTTCAAGTACCTGCTCGCGGGCATCGCCGCCGTGAGCCTGCTGGTCGGCGGCATCGGGATCATGAATATCATGCTTGTGTCGGTCACCGAGCGCACCCGCGAGATCGGCGTGCGCAAGGCACTCGGGGCCACGCAGATCAACATCATGATTCAGTTTCTGGTCGAGGCACTGGTGCTGTGCCTCGTGGGCGGTCTGATCGGCGTGGTGCTCGGCTCACTCGGCGCGGTGGTCCTGTCCAAGCTGGCGCACTGGAACACCCTCATTTCGCCGCTGGCGATCCTCCTGGCGTTCGTGTTCAGCGCCGCGGTCGGGTTGTTCTTCGGCATCTGGCCGGCACGGCGCGCGGCCGCCCTCGATCCGATAGTCGCCCTGCGTTACGAATAGTCGGTTACAGCCTGTTGTGCGTAGTGCGTGGTACGTGGTTGCTGACGGTTCGTAGGTCGCCTGCCGCATCGCTAATACCGCAATATCCGGATAGTACCACGCACCACGCACTACGCATATTTTCTTCCCATGTTCGCCCTGCTTTTGGTCCTCCAGGGCGCCGCGGACGGCGGCGCGACCTACAGCGGTCTGACCAAACAGCTCGACGTGCACATCCCGCGCTTCGAGGCGCAGGTGAAAATCGACGGCGTGCTCGACGAGCCCGTGTGGAATCGGGCGGCGATGCTGACGGGCTTCTCGCAGTACCGGCCGGTGGACGGCCGTCCCGCCGAGGATTCGACCGCGGTGCTGGTGTGGTACGCCCCGGACGCGATCTATTTCGGAATCCGCGCGTTCGAACGCCACGGCGCCGTGGTGCGGGCCACGCTGGCCGATCGCGACAACATCGACTCGGACGACAACGTCGCCATCCTGCTCGACACCTACCTCGACCACCGTCGCGCCACCATGTTCGCGGTCAATCCGCTCGGCGTGCAGCAGGATGGCGTGTGGAGCGACGGCGTGGCCGCGGGCGCCGCGGGAGGCCCCAGCGCCGGCGGCAGGTTCGACGCGACGATCGACTTGAACCCCGACTACGTCTACGAGTCCCGCGGCCGCGTGACCGACCGGGGCTACGAAGTCGAGGTGCGGATCCCGTTCAAGAGTCTACGCTATCAGAGCGGCGATCCCCAGGATTGGGGCATCCAGATCGTGCGGGCGGTGCAACACTCCGGCTACGAAGAGACCTGGACCCCCGCGGTCCGCGCCAGCGCGAGCTTTCTCATTCAGGCGGGTCGCCTGGTGGGCCTGACCGCGCTGCGGCGCGGCCTGGTGCTCGATCTGACCCCCGAATTCACCACCAAGGTGGACGGCGCTCCCACCACGCCGGGCTACGACTATCGCGGCACGCCCGAACTCGCGGGCAACGTGCGCTGGGGCGTGACGCAGAATCTCGGGGCGACCGCCACCGCCCACCCGGACTTCTCGCAGGTCGAGGCCGACATCGGCCAGGTGACGCTCAACCAACGGTTCGCGCTGTTCTATCCCGAGAAGCGGCCGTTCTTTCTCGAAGGGCTCGAGCAGTTCGACACGCCCAACAGCCTCATTTACACCCGGCGCATCGCGCAGCCGGTGTTCGGCGCGAAGCTCGCCGGCAAGGTCGGCGGCCTGGGAGTCGCGTATCTCGGCGCCGTGGACAACAGCGACCAGTCGGCCACGGGTGCGCACCCGATTTACAACATGCTGCGCCTGCGGCGCGACCTCGGGCCGACGTCCACGCTGGGCATGGCCTACACCGACCGGATCGACGGCGACGACTACAACCGCGTGCTGGGCGTCGACGCGCACGTCGTGTGGCGCAAGGTCTGGTTCTCGGAAGTGCAGGTCGCCGGGTCGTGGACGCGGGGACAGGGCGCTGCCCGCGCGGGCAAGCTGTGGACCGTCACCTTCGGCGACCGCACCGGCCGCGCGTACGGTAACCACTACGAGCTGCTCGGCATCCAGAAGAGCTTCCAGGATACGAGCGGGTTCGTGAATCGCACGGACTTCGTGGCCGGCCGGACCTTCAACCGGTTCAGCTGGTACGGCCGCCCGGGCGCGCTGGTCGAACAGTTCACGGCCATCGTCGGATTCGCGCCGATCTGGCGCTACCGCGACTTCGGCCGTCTGAACCGGACCATCGAGGACACGCTGCAGACCTTCTGGATCGCGACCCTGCGGGGCGGGTGGCAGTCCCAGGTCACGCTCAGCCTCAACCACTTCGGGTTCGACGGCGCGGACTACTCGGGCTACACCGTGGGTACCACGCCGTTCGTCGTGCCGCACGACCTGTATCACCTCCCCGGCGCCGCGTTCATTTTGAACGCACCGAACCGCGCCGTGTCGGGCAGCGTGGTGCTGGGCTATTCGGCCGTGGCCATCTTCCCCGAGGCGTCCGAGGGCCACCAGGTCGCGTTGACCACGGTCGCCGCCCTGCGACCCACGCCGGCGCTGCGCCTCGAGGCGCGCTGGGTGCACCAGCGCCTCACCCGCGCGCGCGACGGGAGCCGGTTCTCGACCGCGAACATCCCCCGGCTCAAGCTCGAGTACCAGTTGACGCGCGCGATCTTCGTGCGCTACATCGGGCAGTACTTCGCGGAGGACCAGGCCGCGCTGCTCGACCCGCGCACGGGGCAGCCACTGCTCGTCAACGGCGACACCGCGCGCGCCATCGTGACCAACGACTTCCGGAACGACCTGTTGTTTTCCTACAAGCCGACGCCCGGGACCGTCGTGTTCCTGGGCTACGGCGCGTCGCTCACCGAAGCGGACGCCTTCCGGTTCCGGAACCTGAGCCGCGCTTCGGACGGGTTTTTCCTCAAGCTGAGCTACCTGTTCCGCATGTAGCCCCTCTACCCCTCCCCTCCGCTCCGGGCCATTTTCTCCTCCATGCCCGATGCGGCCGACCTGACCCAGCAGCTCGCCGACGAAGATAGCGCCAAACAGCGCCGCTACGTGCTCGCGAATACCCGCGTGCGCTGGCGCTTCGTCGCCTTGGGAGCGGCGCTGCTCGCGATCCTCCGCCTCGCGCGGGTGACAGCCGTTTCGTGGCTCTTTGTCCTGGGCTTCGCGGGCGTGTTCGCCGGCATCGGCTACGCAATGGCCCGACTGGTGCGCGGCGGGGAATTCCGCGCCTGGTACGCGCAGGCCGACATCGCGGTGAGTGCCGCGATGATCTCCGCGATCCTGTATGCGGTGGGACCGAGCGGACACCTGCTGTACATCGTGTACCTGATCGCGCCCCTCCAGGTGGCGCTGTACCTGGGCCAGACCGAGGCCTGGCAGGCCCTGCTCGTGAATCTCACCGGCTTCGGGCTCGCCACCGCCGTCCGGGTCAGCCAGGGCACGCCAGGCTGGACCTGGAGTGCGTTCACGCAGGAGACGCTGGTTCTGGGGTTCGTGAGCGCGGCGCTGGTGCCGACGTTGGGGAGGTTCGTCACCCGGCTGCAGACTGCCAGAGGCACGCTGGCGCAAGTAGAGGGCGGCGACCTCACGGTGCAGGTGCAGGACGACGAGCTGGACGAGCTGGGCTACCTCGGCGCGAGCGTGAACCGCACGACCGGCGCGATCGCCGGGGTGGTGCGACAGGTTCAGAGCCAGTCTCACGACCTCGCTGCCATGGCCCAGCAGCTCGCCGCGTCCGCCCAGGAGCTGCAGGCCGCGTCCCACGAAATCTCCAAAGAAGCGGAACGGCTTACAGAAGGCACGTCGCGCCAGCGGCAGCTCATTGGGCACGGGCGCGACGACTCGGAGGCCGCGGCCGACGTCGCGGCGCAGCTGCACGCGCGGGCGCAAGAGGCCGAGCGCCAGATCGCCGGCGTGGCGCAGCAGGCGCAGCGCCATGGCCAGGAGATCGCGCGGGCGAGCGAGCTGCTGGTGACCCTCGTCGACCACCTCGACCAGGTGTCCCGCGCCGCCGGCACCCTGGAGCTCGGCTCGCGCGAGATCGGCAAACTGGTGGATGCGATCACGCGCATCGCCAGCCAGACCGACCTGCTCGCCCTGAACGCGGCGATCGAAGCGGCGCGCGCGGGTCAGCACGGCCTGGGATTCCGAGTGGTGGCCGACGAGGTGCGCAAGCTGGCCGAGCAGAGCTCCCGCTCGGCGGAAGAGGTGCGGGCCCGGGTGCGCCAGACGCAGGACCAGATCGGGCAAGTGATCGCGGCCATGGACGAGGGGCGCCGCACGGCCCAGGGCGTGGGCGCCGTGTCCGCGGCGGCCCGGCAGGCGCTGGACGCCATCTTCGGCGACCTGAACGCCACCGTGAAGTTCGCCAGCGCGTTCGCCGGCGAGACGGAAGGACAGACGCAGCGGATCCGCGAGGTGGTGAAGCGGATGGAAGAAGTGGCGGGGATCGCCGAGACGGCGGCCCAGGGCGCCGAGCAGACCTCGGCGGCGACGCAACAGCAGATCGCCTCGCTGGGCGAGCTCACAACGACCTCGCAGCACCTCTCGGTCGCGGCGGCCAAGTTGTCGGAGACGATTCAGCGGTTCAACGTGAACGGAAAAGCGTAGGCGGAACCCCAGAGCCGCCGCCGGAGTTTTGAGCAAGGTGCGGTAACTTGAGACTCCGAGGAGCAATCATGTCGATTCGACCGATCAAGCGAATCCTGCAGTCGCAGCCGACCATCGAGGGCGCCGGCGTGCGGCTGCGGCGCGCGTTCGGCTTCGGTGACACTAAAGAGTTCGACCCTTTTCTGCTGTTCGACGACTTTCGCAACGAGAACCCTGAGGACTATCTCGCGGGGTTCCCCTGGCATCCGCATCGCGGCATCGAAACCATCACCTACGTCCTCGCCGGGACGGTGAACCACGGTGACAGCCTCGGAAACAAGGGCGCCCTGGGGGCCGGTGACGTACAGTGGATGACGGCCGGCAGCGGCATCCTCCACCAGGAGATGCCGCAGGGCGACCCACGGGGGCGGATGCACGGCTTCCAGCTCTGGGCCAACCTGCCGTCCTCCCTGAAGATGACCCGTCCGCGCTACCAGGACATCTCGGGCGGCGACATCCCCGAGGTGACGGATGACGACGGCACGCGCGTGCGGGTGATTTGCGGGAGCTTCTGGGGGAAAACGGGCCCGGTCGAGGGAGTGGCGGCGGACCCGCGCTATCTCGACGTGTGGGTCCCGCCGGGCAAGCGCAAATCGCTGCCGGTCGAGACGTCCGGGCACGCGTTTGCCTATGTGTTCGAGGGCGGCGGCACGTTCCGCGACGCCTCGGAGCCGGGCGCGGTCCGCACGGAGCAGGTGGGACCCGTGGTGACCGGCGGGAATCCGGGCCGTGGAGAGGTGCAAAACCGGTCGCTGGTGCTGTTCGACAGCGGCGACGCGGTGACGGTCCAAGCCGGCGACGCCGGTATCCGGTTCCTGCTCGTGTCGGGGAAGCCGATCGAGGAACCGGTGGCGTGGTACGGCCCCATCGTGATGAACACGCCGGACGAGCTGCGGCGGGCGTACGCCGAGCTGCAGGACGGCACCTTCATCAAGCAACGGTAGGGTCGACCGGCGTGCCGGCAAAGCGCCCTACCCTGCTCGCCGCCGCTGTGGGCGCGCTTGACCATGTTCGGGGATCTGCCGATGCGCCCGTTACCCTGGTCGAGTACGCCGACTTCGAGTGCCCGTTCTGCGGGCGCTGGTTCCCCGAGCTGCAGCGTGTGTTGCAAGACCTGGGGCCGCGCGTTCGCTTTGTATTTCGGCACTTTCCCATCAGCGAGCAGCACCCCCACGCCGAGTCCGCGGCCGAGGTTGCCGAGGCGGCGGGTGCGCAGGGGAAGTTCTGGGAGATGCACGATCTGTTATTCCAGCGGCAGGCTGCGCTAGACGCCGGCCATCTGCTCGCGTACGTTCGCGAGCTGGGACTGGATGCCGTGCGCGTGGAGCGCGAGCTCGAGCGGCAGGTGCATCGCGCGCGCGTGCGGGACGACATTGAAAGCGGATTGCGCAGCGGCGTGAGCGGCACCCCGATGTTCTTCATCAACGGCCGACGCCACGAGGAGCCGGGCGACGCCCGGACCCTGCGGGCGGCGCTGCTGCGGGCAAGCTAGCGCGACAAACCCTCGATCAACCCGTCACACAGAGGAGTAGCACCATGGCTCACGAAACCATGAACGACCTGCCCGAGAATGTGCGCAGCCAGGTGAGCGATCTGCTCAACAACCGGCTGGCGGAGGCGATCGACCTCCAGACGCAAACGAAGCAGGCGCACTGGAACGTCAAGGGCCCGAACTTCATCGCCCTGCACAAGCTGTTCGACGAGATCGACGAAGCAGTGGAGGAGTACGTGGACCTGCTCGCGGAGCGCGTCGTTCAGCTCGGCGGTACGGCCGAGGGAACCGCGCGGATCGTGGCCGAGCGCTCGGAGCTGCCGGAGTATCCCCTCACGATCTCGACGGGCGAGGAGCACGTCTGGGCCTTGTCGTCGGCGCTGTCCAACTTCGGGGAGCGGATGCGCCGGGCCATCGACCAGACGGCGGATCTGGGCGACGTGGGCTCGTCTGATATATGCACGGAGATCTCGCGCGGCACCGACAAGTGGCTGTGGTTCGTTGAAGCACACGCCGAGGGAGCGGTCAGGGCGCACCTGAAGGGCTGACCGCGCGCTGCAGCTCGGCCGCGCAGCGATCGGCCTCCCGCACGAGCTCTTCGACCGGCGCGGTGAGGAGCTCGTGGCCGAGCACCACCGGCTTGCCACCCACGAACACATCGCGCACGTCGCTGGCGCGCGCGGCGTACACCACCAGCGACACGGGATCGCCGGTCGCGGGGTGGAGGTGCGGCTCGCGCAGGTCGAGCACGACCAGGTCGCCGCGCTTGCCGGGCGCGATGGACCCGATCTCGTCCTCGAGGCCCAGCGCGCGGGCGCCACCGAGGGTGGCGAGCTCGAGCACCCGGCCGGCCGGAAGCGCATCGGCGCCGAGCCGCGGCTTCTGGATCAGGGCGGCGAGCCGCATCTCGGTGAACACGTCGAGCCGGTTGTTGCAGGGCGCGCCGTCGGCCCCGATCGCGACGCGACACCCCGCGGCCAGGAGCTCCGGAATCTTGGCCACCCCGCTCGCGAGCTTCAGGTTGGACGATGGGCAATGCACGACCGTAGTTCCCTGGCGCGCCAGGCGCGCCGTCTCGTGCGCGTCCACCCACACGCAGTGGGCCAGCGCCGCGCGCGGGCCCGCGATGCCGACTGAGTCCAGGTAAGCAATCTCCTCGATTCCCGTGGTACGCAGCACTGTCTCCCGCTCGACGATCGTCTCGGCGGCATGCGTGTGCAGCTGGGCGTCGAACCGCTCGGCCAGGTCGCTCGCGGCCCGGAGCAACGGTCCTGAGCAGCTGGGGACGAAGCGCGGGGCGAAGCACACCTGCAGCCGGCCGCCAGCGCCCGCCCCATTGTGCCAGCGTTGGGCCAGCGACTCGGCTTCCGCCAGCGCGTTGTCGGTCGATTCGGCGAGCTCGAGCGGCGCGCCCTCGGGATGCGCGTCCATGAGGCATTTCCCCACCGCCGCCCGGATGCCGATGCGCTCGAGCGCCTGGAAGGCCGCGCCGGTGTGCCGCACCGTCTCCATGTCGAGGATGGCGGTGGTGCCGCCGAGCAGGAGCTCCGCGGCGCCGAGCATGGCGGACCAGTAGACGGTCTCCTCGGTGTGGGCGGCCTCGAGTGGCCAGATGCGGCGCACCAGCCAGTCCTCGAGCCGCAGATCGTCGGCGAGCCCGCGGAACAGCGTCTGACAGAGATGGATGTGGGCCTGGATGAGACCGGGGATGATCAGACAACCGCTGCAATCACGCACCGACACGGGCGTGGGTTTGCGGTCCGCCCGTCCTGCCGTCAGGCCGACCGAATGAATCCTTCCGTCCCGCACGGTGACATCCGCCCGTTCGACTCGCCACTCGCCGTCGTGCAGCAGCACATCACCGCCGGCGAGCAGCAGGTCGGGAGTGTCAGAGTGTGACGGCACGGCGTCAGGTCGCGACGCGCGGTTGGGCGCTGGTCGTGTCGTCCGGCAGGTCGAAGTAAACGCGCAGCTCTTCCAGCAGGTCGTCTTCCGAGTACACGCCCGTCAGGATGCGCTCCGGTCCGCCGGGATCAATCAGCAGGTACCCGTAGGGATAGTCGAGACCCGACAAGAGGACGGCGCGGCGCGTGTGGTTGGGGAGCGCGACGTAGACGGTTTCGGCGTTGGTGGCGAGCAGCTTGATCCCGCCCGCTTCCAGCGCGGGTGCGATCTGCTCGGTGTAATACTTCAGGTCGTCGAAGGTGTCGGCGCGGTCCTCCGCGGCCATGGTGTCAGCCGCGCGCAGCCAGAACAGGACCACGCTCGGCTCCGCCACCACCCGCGGGGCGAGCAGGGAGCCGTCGGTCGAGTCCTGTGGCCCGATCCGCGCAAATTCCAGGGAGTCGCTTTTCTGCGCCATCCTGTCGAGCGGCCGAGTGCGGCACGCGGCCACGCACAGAAGCGCTACCAGCGCGCCGATTCGCATGGGTGGGAATATATTCGACCAATGGGAGCGGCGGAGTACGGTGGCGGTGACACCACCACAACCTTGGCGCGGCCGAGCAGAGTTGCTGCACATTCACGTAGGTTTAAGGTCAGCCACGAAGAATTAGACTGCGGGGTCGCACTCCAATCCTGGTTAGGCTGCTGCACACTGGATAAACATATGGCCTCAGTTATTCAATCCATCGCCGGCGAGTACAGGCGCTACAAGGCCCTCGCGGAAGGCGCCCTGGCCCAACTCAGTGACGGTGAGATCTGTGCGCCCGCGCCAGGTGGCGGCAATTCCATTGCCACGATCTGCTGGCACATCAGCGGGAACCTGCGCTCCCGCTTTACGGACTTCCTCACGAGCGACGGCGAGAAACCCTGGCGCAACCGGGAGGAGGAGTTTCAAGCGCGGTCCGTCGCTAGAGCGGAGCTGCTCGCCCATTGGGAGCAGGGCTGGAGCCCGCTTCTCACGACGATGGAAGCCCTCGACGATCCAGATCTCGGCCGCACCGTCACAATTCGGGGCCAGGCATTGGGCGTGGCTGAGGCTCTTCATCGCTCCCTGGCCCACACGAGCTACCACGTGGGCCAAGTCCTCTACGCGGCCCGAGCATCGCGCGGGGCCGCTTGGCGGTTCCTGAGCATACCACCGGGTCAGTCAGCGGCATTCAACGGCTCACCGGGTCTTCAGAAGCCGGACGCGCAGGCAGCGTGGGTGCGGCGGAGCAGCGGAGCGTAATGGAAAGCAGCAGCCTAACAAGCGCTTGAAGCTGACGGGCGCCCTTGGGGGAAGAATTGCGTTGACTCGCCGGCGAGCCTTTTTATCTGCCGCTCCACCGCCTTGCGCCAGCATGCATTGCGCCCGCAGCTTAAGCGCGATCCGTTAGGCCGGAGCGCGAATCGAGCATTAGATGCCCCTTGCACCAAGTGTCCTTCTTCTTCTCGGCATTGGCGATCCCCTGCTCCTAGTGGGCATCCTTGCCTTCGTGGGTGTGCTCCGCTTACCTACCCCCGTACCTCTGGCGCTGACGATCACTGGGGTCTTCCTCAACGCGGCCGCCGTCGTGGCGATTGTCAGAAGTGCTCGGCGCCGCAATAGTTGAGTATTCTCCGGCATTCTGCGGCGGCGGTAATCGTCCGCGGATTCGAGTAGACTATGACCACCGTTCGGCAAAGCATGAACTCGCCCGAGCAGAAGCTTCTGACGGAGATCAACCGCATTCGGTTCACAGTGCGACGACCTATCGTTGTCGCTCTGGATGGGGGCAGCGGTGCCGGCAAATCGACAATCGCTGAACGGTTGATGCGTCTTACTGATGTAGCTCTCGTTCCGCTCGATGATTTTTACCAGACTCTGATCCCCGAATCACAATTGCCGCACCAGACTGTGGAGCAGCGGCTGAACGGAGTGTTTGACTGGGCTCGCGTTCGGAGCGAAGCCCTTGAACCCCTCCGAGCCGGACGACCAGGCCGCTGGCATGCCTTTGACTTCGTGCGCGGTCTGGGCGAACGCGGAACCTACAGCCTAAATGAGCAGGTGACCGAGGTCGCTCCGGCCCCAACGATTCTAGTGGAAGGCGCCTATTCGGCATCACCACCGCTGAGAGACTTGATTGATCTCGCCGTGCTCGTAGATGCGCACAACGAGGCGCGTCATTTACGCACAGTCGCACGCGGGGACGATGCCGAATTCCTCGGGCGGTGGCATCAGATCTGGGATGAGGTTGAAGCCTACTACTTTGAGCATTTACGCCCGCCTGAATCCTTTGACCTCGTCATTCTCGATGAGGAGGATGCCACACCATCCAGTGGCGCGAACACGGCGCCGCCGCGTCGCTCACGTTGAGCCCCATGCCGCTGAATCTCGAAGCCGGCGGCCTAACAAGCGCTTGAAACTGCCGGGCGCTCACAAGTGATGTATAACGTGCCCATCACTCGCACCGCCTTGCTGGAATTCCTGCGGAGCCGTCGATATGCCGTGCAGAGTTCCCTCCACCCGGGCGGCGCGCCGCAAAGCGCGGTCGTCGGGATCGCCGTCTCCGATGCCTTCGAGATCGTATTCGACACCCTCGCGACCTCGCGCAAGCGACAGAACCTCCGACGGCGCGCCGAGATCGCGTTTGTCATTGGAAGCCTTGAGGGGAAGGACGAGCGGACAGTGCAATACGAAGGCCGTGCGGATGAGCCAACCGGTGCCGAACGCGCGCGACTCACGGAACTCTATCTCGGCGTCTTTCCCGATGGCCGTGAGCGCCAGCAGTGGCCTGGTCTCACCTACATCCGAGCGACGCCGACCTGGCTCCGGTATTCCGACTACAACGTCGACCCTCCCGAGATCGTCGAGCTGGATGACGAAGCGTTACGCGAGCTCAGGTGACGCGAAGGCGCTGGCTAACAAGCTCTAAGGGAGACAACCATGCGGCGGCTTTTGGTTGCGGTGCTTGTCACCGGGTTCCTTCTCGACCTCACAGATTGGGCTGGCAACGTGTACGTGCTGGGCTCCCTCTGGGCCAAGGCGGGCACACCCGCGCTGTCGTGGAGTGTTCTCGGGTTCGTTCCCGGTTTCGGGCTTGCGTTTGTCTGGTGCCTTATCTACCGCCTGTCGAGTCCCAGCTGGGGTCGATCGAAGCTGCAACTCGCCCTTGTGACTGCCGCTATCGTGTGGCTGGGTGGAGTTGCCATGTGTAAGCTCGAGTTGGCTACCGCTGGCCACTTCCCGGGGCTGGGTATCGCTATCGCCACGACCCTTCTTGCACTGGCGACGTTTGTCGTCATCGCGCCGTTGCTACCGCACCTCCTACCCGACCGCGTGGCCACACCAACTTGAGGCGGTATGGTCTCAGTGGCCGGAGGTTGCCGCCTAACATGCGCTTGAAGCTGCCGGGCGCACACAAGCAGGGAGGAGTTGTGTTCTCTCGCCAGCGAGCCTTTTTATCTGCGGCTCAACCTCCTTGCGCCAGCGGCTTAAGCGCGATCCATTAAGCGGCAAAGGAGCGGTCGGTGCACGTGAAGTCCTGTATGCCGGTTATCCCAAGCGCGGATCTCGAGAGGAGTCTGCGCTTTTGGGTCGAGGGTCTCGGACTTACCATGGACCGACCGATGCGGCAGGACGGTCGCCTGATCGGCTGTATGGTTCACGATGAGCACTTGTACTTTTGGCTCAATCAACGAGCGGGCACACCGATCAAGCCAGAGAACTACGAGGGCGTTCGGCTCTACTGGGCGCCCCGTGATATCCACGGACTCAGAGCCCGCCTGGAACGGCTGGGCTACGCCGTGTCAGAGATCACTGAGCGCGACTATGGTCAAACGGAGTTCTTTGTCACGGACGATGACGGATATTCGCACTGCTTTGGCGTAGCCACCACTAAGGGCGGCTAGTGCAGTGGCTGCTGCCCACGAGCAAGCCTTCCTCACGGGCGGCTCTGGCCTTGGGACGCACGCCGCATTCGGGCTCGGGCTGTACGCATCGGCACACGGTGTGCGTTACGTGCTGCAGCTTCATTTCCAACACTTCCGATTTCTCACTCGGGACTCGACTCATTGCGTCGGAGGCCACATGGCGGGGCAGGGATCTGCAGGAAACGTGATTGCGGCGCTCTGCAGCTTCTTCGTCCCGGGCTTGGGGCAGTTGGTTCAAGGCCGCCTGCTCATGGCGGTACTGCAATTCGTCTTAGCATGCGTGCTGTGGTTCTTCTTACTCGGTTGGATCATCCACCTGTGGTCAATCTTGGACGCTGCCTTGTGGAAACCCAAGGAGCAACCGGTTTCCTAACGCCATGGAGTCACCGGCACGCCTCCTCTCGTCCCGCCAGGCCTTCATCATGAATGACCTAGGAGCTTTCGTCTGGACTCCCGCCCGCGAGCGACATGACCAACTTCATCGAGTAGAACAACGCCCTCCCGCCTAAACTCTCGATCTCCTGATGGTCTTCCTTGGGGATCAGACCCATCGCGTATCCCATGTCGAGGTAATAGGAGATCTCGGATAGCGCCGAGAGCGTGCGATCCACGCACGCCGCGAACATGCGGCGATTCCGGAACCCCGAGCCGCGCGCGATGCGGCTCGAGGCGCACAAGGCCGCGGCCCACAGGTGCCCAGCGAGCGTCGCGTCCCGCTCCTCGAGCTTCTCCGCCAAGCGATGCACGGCCAACGTGAGCTGATGGCAGGCTTTGAAGGCGTCCAACTCCTGGTAGGCTGACACGCTTCAACGATGTGCGGGGGGACCTCCTGGCCGATAACCGGATTATCGCAGCCCGTACCAAAAAAGCGCGAACAGGGCGGCGCTGCTTCGTTCGTTCGCGGGTAAACCCGCGGCTCGGCTGTGCCCGTAAACGGGCGCGCGCGAGTCGAGTTGTCACGCCGGTTTACCGGCAATGCCGAGTCGCGGCTCTCAGCCGCGGACCCGCACCGTGACCCGGCCCTCCCCAACCCTTATCGGCCAGCGGGGCGTGTACGAGTAGCCCTGCACCGTTTCCTCGAAGCCGCGCTCCGAGCGCGACACGGTCGCGATGGGGAACTCCCACACCTCGGCCGCCGGCGTCAGATCGAGCTGCACCTGGGGCGAAACCGAGATCTCGGGACAGAAGAACGCATCCGCTGGGAACGCCTTGG
>WNFR01012268.1_pt1 | contig 28603 bp, 32 predicted proteins | sample 5400221 | NCBI WGS metagenome assembly WNFR01 (sample SAMN13153357, study PRJNA577476) | soil metagenome | isolation source: 40 cm soil under Madrone tree | place: USA:California | collected 2016-06-14
TGGATTCGCCTGATGCGGGTCCAGAGCCGGGTGCTCGACGCCGTCGAGCAGGATTTGAAGAAGGCCGGCTTCCCGCCGCTGGCCTGGTATGATGCGTTGCTCGAACTGTCGCGAGCGCCATCGGGCGAAATGCGCCCAGTCGAGCTGGAAAAGCAAATGCTGATCCCGCAATACTCGACCTCGCGGCTGATCGACCGGCTGGTGGACGAAGGGCTGGCGGCGCGCCGCGAGTGCAAGATCGACAAGCGCGGCCAGTTCGTCGAGATTACCGAGGCCGGGCGTGAGCTGCAGAAGAAAATGTGGAGCGCCTATTCCGCCGCGATCGAAAAGCATGTCGGCTCGAAACTTTCGGATGCTGATGCCGTGAAGCTCTCCGGTCTGCTGGACCGCCTGGGCTGCTCGTGCGGTGAGACGCAAGCGACGCTCGCCGCAAGAGACGGCGCGCCTGCACGATGATATTGTTTCCGCTTCCAGCTTCCCCGGACCGATCGGTACGCGGATGCCCCCGACACCGCGCGCGTTCGGCCGAAGCGCCCTTGATCCGGAACCTCCATGGCGCGTGACCAGATCGATATGACGCCGCTGCAATCGCGCGACGAGTTGGTGGCTTGGCTGGAAGCCGGCGTCAAGTCGCCTTCCGAATTCCGGATCGGTACCGAGCACGAGAAAACGCCCTTCACGCTGTCCGGCCATCATCCCGTCGCTTACGAAGGCGCGCGCGGCATCGGCGCGCTGCTGGAGGGCATGAAGCTCCTGCTCGGCTGGGAGCCGATCATTGAGCGCGGCAACATCATCGGGCTGTATGACGTCACCGGCGGCGGCGCGATTTCGCTGGAGCCCGGCGGACAGTTCGAACTGTCGGGCGCGCCGGTCGAGACCGTGCATCAGACCCAGTCGGAGCTGATGGCGCACCTGGCGCAGGTGCGCGAGATCGCAGCCCCGCTGGGCATCGGCTTTCTCGGCCTCGGCATGACGCCGTCGTGGTCGCGGGCGCAGATTCCGATGATGCCAAAAGGCCGCTACAAGATCATGACCGACTACATGCCCAAGGTCGGCAAATACGGCCTCGACATGATGTACCGGACCTGCACGGTGCAGACCAATCTCGACTTCTCCTCGGAAGCCGACATGGTCAGGAAGCTGCGGGTATCGGTTGCGCTGCAGCCGGTGGCCACCGCTCTGTTTGCCAATTCGCCGTTCACCGAAGGCAAGCCCAACGGTTCCCTGTCGTTCCGCTCCGAGATCTGGCGCGACACCGACAATGCGCGCGCCGGCATGATTCCCTGGGCGTTCCAGGATGGCATGGGGTTCGAACGCTGGGTCGATTATGCGCTGGATGTGCCGATGTATTTCGTCAAGCGCGGCGAGGCCTATATCGACGTCGCGGGGTCGTCGTTCCGCGATTTCTTTGAGGGCAGAAATCCCGCGCTTCCCGGCGAGCGGCCGACCTTGTCGGACTGGGCCAATCATCTCTCGACGATTTTCCCCGAGGTGCGCTTGAAGCGCTATCTGGAAATGCGCGGCGCCGATGGCGTGCCGTGGGGACGGCTGCCGGCACTGCCGGCGTTCTGGGTCGGATTGCTCTACGACGATACCAGCCTGGACGCCGCCTGGGACATCGTCAAACACTGGAATGCGCACGAGCGCCAGGCGTTGCGCGACGACGTGCCGCGCCTCGGCTTCAAGGCCAGGATCAGGGACCGCTATTTGTTTGAGATCGCCAGGGAATGCCTGGCGCTGTCGCATTCCGGCTTGAGGCGCCGCGGCCGCATCGATCACGCCGGCCGTGACGAGACCCGTCATCTCGAGCCGCTGGACCGGATTATCGAACGCGGACACACCCCGGCCGAGGAGATGCTGGAGAAGTTTCACGGTCGCTGGAACGGCTCGGTGGAACCCGCCTATGAGGAATACGCGTTCTAGAATGTGAGCATGATCCGGTAAAGTGGATACCGGTTTTTCCGAAAAGATCATGCTCAAACAAAAAGATAGGGCGGGATGACGATTCGAAGAAGAATCATCGCGCCCTGGGCCGGCTTGTTGACGCAGTTTTGTGCCGTTCATCCACCGTACAGGTTGATGGCGATCAAATGGCAACACGAACCGCCGAGCGTCCAATCAATCGAAAGCAGTCGCGTATGTGGAGAGGCCGCCTGCTCCGGGCGTGTTTGGCGATATCAGCCTTTTCATTCGTCGCGATCGCCGCGCGACCGGCGCAAGCTCAGGCCAATTTCGATCGTCCGGGCGGCGATTATTACAGTTCGCCGGTTGCCTCGGGCGATCCGGCGGATTGTGCCCTGGTGTGCGAGCGCGACCGGCGCTGCCGGGCCTGGAGTTTCAACTACCCGACCGAAATCGCCGGCGGGGCCGTCTGCTGGCTGAAAAGCAACGTGCCTGCGCGCACCCAGAATAGTTGCTGCGTCTCGGGCGTGCGCGGTGCCGGCGTGGTGGAGCCGCGCACCGGCGCTGAGGAAGTCTCGATCGACCGGTTCGGCGGCGACTACAGAAATTTCGCTTTGAAAAAAGACGAGGGCGACGACGCCTGCAAGGCGGCCTGCACCGAAGACAACAAGTGCCGGGCCTGGACCTATGCGCGGCCGGGATATATCGGACGCCAGCCGCACTGCTTCCTGAAAAAAGACATCAAGCCGCCGCGGCGCAAGGCCGGCTTCACCTCGGGCGTGGTGCGGTAGGAAACGAAGGCGCTTCGCGCTCTGCCGTCATTGCGAGGAGCCAACGGGTCGCGCGAATGCGCGCCCGATGACAGGCTCCGCGACGAAGCAATCCATTTTTCCAAACTACGAGCCTGCAATTTGGACTCAATGCACCGAAGTGAAGAACCGCGCGACGCGAAATCCGGATAGCCAGGTCCACACCGGCTGCTTGCGGATGCCGAGATCCCACGATCCGACCACGGCGTCGGCGCGGCCGATCAGATTATCGATCGGCAACAGCCCGACACCGCCTTCGCGCACCGGTACGCGGCTGTCGGCGGAGTTGTCGCGGTTGTCGCCCATCACGAACACATGGTCCGGCGGCACCGTCACTTCCGGCGTGTTGTCGAGCCAGCCATTGTCACGGATCTTGAAGATCGCGTGCGACACGCCGTTGGGCAACGTTTCGATATAGCGGCGGGCGGGCAGGACGCCGCCATTGTCGTCTTCGGCCGCGCCGATGCCATCGGCCTTCAGCGACGCCGCGCGATCATTGATGAAGAGCTGGCCCTGCCGCATCTGGATGCGATCGCCGGGTAGCCCGACGACGCGCTTGACCCAGGCCTGCGACCGGTTGCCCGGCCAGCGGAACACCACGACGTCGCCGAGCTTCGGCGTCTCGCCGAACACGCGTCCGGTCTCGGGCAGGTTGATCTGTATCGGCAGCGAGGCGGTGCCGTAGCCGTAAGGATATTTCGACGCCAGCAGCGCATCGCCGATCAAAAGCGTCGGCTCCATCGAGCCCGACGGCACGTAGAACGGCTCGGCGAGCGCGCCCTTGGCGACGAAGACCGCCAGCACGATCGCCGCCAGCTGGACCAGTTGCCCGCGCCAGCCTTGCTTCTTGGCGGCTGCAGTTTGATTGTTGACGCTCATCCGCCCGTTCCTCCGACAGTAATTCTCTCCATCCGCAGCGTCGGCTGGCCGACGCCGACCGGCACGCCCTGGCCGTTCTTGCCGCAGGTGCCGATGCCAGAATCCAGCGCCAGATCGTTGCCGATCATGGTGATGCGATGCAGGTCGGTCGGCCCGTTGCCGATCAGCATCGCACCCTTCAGGGGCGCGCCGATCTTGCCGTTTTCGATTTTGTAGGCCTCGGTGCACTGGAACACGTATTTGCCCGAGGTGATGTCGACCTGGCCGCCGCCGAAATTCGCCGCGTAGATGCCGCCCTTGACGGATGCGAGAATTTCCGCCGGATCGCGGCTACCCGCCAGCATGTAGGTGTTGGTCATGCGCGGCATCGGCACGTGCGCGTAGCCCTGGCGACGGCCATTGCCGGTCGGCTTCATGTTCATCAGCCGGGCGTTCTGGCGGTCCTGCATATAGCCGACCAGGACGCCATCCTCGATCAGCACGGTGCGATTGGTCGGCGTGCCCTCGTCGTCGATCGACAGCGAGCCGCGTCGTGAAGCAATGGTGCCGTCATCGACTACGGTGACGCCCTTGGCCGCGACCTGCTGGCCCATCAGGCCGGCAAACGCCGATGTCTGCTTGCGGTTGAAATCGCCCTCCAGTCCGTGGCCGACGGCTTCGTGCAGCATCACGCCGGGCCAGCCGGCCCCGAGCACGACATCCATCTCGCCGGCGGGCGCCGGCACCGATTCGAGATTGACCAGCGCTTCGCGGATCGCGCCGTCGGCAGCCTCGCGCCACGCCCTGCTGTCGATGAAGCGCGCATAGCCTTCGCGGCCGCCATAACCCTTGCTGCCGCTTTCCTGACGGTCGCCTTGCCCTGCGACCACCGAAATATTGACGCGCACCAAGGGGCGGATATCGCGATAGCTCTCGCCGTCGGGGCGGAGGATCTCCACCACCTGCCAGGTCGCCCCCAGGCTCACCGTGACCTGCCGCACCCGCGGGTCCTTGTCGCGGACATAGGCGTCGATTTCGGCGAGCAGTTTTACCTTTGACTCAAAGCCCGGGGCATCGAGCGGATTTTCGTCGCCATAGAGCCGCACATTGGTATGCGCGGGGGCGGCTGCAAAATTCCCGCTATAGCCGCCGCGCACCGCTGCAACAGCGTCGGCGGCGCGGATCAGCGCCGGCAGCGAGACGTCGGAGGAGTGCGCATAGCCAACCGCGTCGTCCTTCACGGCGCGCAGCCCGAACCCTTGGCTGGTGTCGTAGGTCGCCTGCTTCAGCCGCCCATTGTCGAACATCAGCGCCTCGGTCTGGGCATATTCCAGGAACAACTCGCCGTCGTCGGCGCCCGAAAGTCCCCGCGCGACTTCATGGCGAACCTGGTCGCGGTCGAGATTGGCGCGGTCCAGGAGGGAAGTTGTGGGGTTCATGAAGGCTCCAATTCAGAAGTTGCTGTCGTCCCTGCGAACGCAGGGACCCATAACCACAGGCCGTAGTGAGTTAAGCAAGGGACTGCGGAACGGTCGCCTTACAACATTGTAACCTGTGGTTATGGGTCCCGGCTCGCGCTTCGCTTGGCCGGGACGACGGTCTTTTCCAAGATAGGGATGATCGCTAAGAAGGGGAGGGCTGCCGGGCGATAACCCAGCGAGGCAGAATGCCTCACGGCAACTTGTCATAACCCTCGCCAAGTCCGTTCAAACTCAGCGGGAATCCGATGCCCTCTTCGGGAGTCTCGAAAATGATAAAGGTCGCGGTCTTGGCCGTGCGCAACTGGCCCAGCAGCTTGTCGTCCATCACGACCTCGGCGACGCAGCCGTTGGGCAGGCAGCGGACAAAACCGGCGCGGCCGACATCCTGATTGTCGAGTTTCAAGCCCAGCCCTGATGGCAGCAGCACGCCAAGGGGCGCCACCACCCGCATCAGCTTGCTCTTCTGGTCGGCGGTCTTCAGCACGATGACGGTGAGGCCGGCATTGGAGCGGTCTTCGGCTACCACGCTCTGGATCAGGGCACATTGCTCGCCCTGCGCCCCCGGCGGGGTATCGCAGCGGATCTGCCAGTCGCCATGGACCGAGCGCACGGCGCCTTGCGCGCCGGCGGAAGCGGTCAGACCAAACAGGAACGCGACGGCAAGGATGCCGCCCGCGAAGCTCACGGCAAATGGATTGCCTCGCCTTGCCGCTCTGCTCGCCCTGTGTTTCGAAGGCCCCATCGGGGTCGATCCCTTGAAATTCCCTTGGAAGTGTCGGTCGGAACCACGGACTGATACGGCAATCACGGCGCCTTGAAGGCGGGCCCCAGGCCCCGCCTTGCGCCGGGATGGCTGCTCCGTGAGCGAGCGAATCAGGCTCCTGTGGAGCACCCCGTCTGTGCCTACATCGGGCAATCCGCCTGTCAAGCGGCGTCGGAATGCAAAAGTGGCGCTTTTGCCTGATTTATCGGGAAATGTGACATCAGGAGAATACCCAGTGAGGCGTCGCTGCGCGCCCTACTACTGCATTGCGAGGGGCTGAGAATTATGGTTTGAGAGGCTGGATTTCGACGCGTTCTAGCGATCTGGCCCAAGTACTCCTAAAGTACATCCGAAGGCCGTTTGTCAGGGCGGATCGTGCAGCATTTGCCGTCCTCGGCGGAAATGCTTTGGGGTTTTATCAAGGGAGCGCGAGCGGCATGAAGGTGTCGAAGGGCCAGATGGGCCGGCGGTTGCTGGGATTTGCGGTAGCAGGCGTTGCGCTCGCAGCCGGCGGGGCGGCCTTTGCCGAATTGGGGCAGCCCGCGCCGTGGGAATACACGCTGCAGGAATCGGCCTCGCCGGTGATGGACAACATCATCTGGTTCCATAACTTCCTGCTCTGGCTCATCACCATCATCACGCTGTTCGTTCTGGGGCTTTTGAGGCCTGGACCCTGATTCCGGTGCTGATCCTGGTCAGCATCGCGGTGCCGTCGTTCCGGCTGTTGTTCCAGGAGCTCGATGTTCCCAAAGCCGATCTGACGATCAAGGCGACCGGCAAGCAGTGGTATTGGAGCTACGCCTATCCCGATAACGGCAAGTTCGAATTCGATTCGCTTCTGGCCCAGGACAAGAAGCCCCGGCTGCTTGGCGTCGATAACGAGATGGTGGTGCCGGTCAACAAGGTGGTGCGGATTCAAACCACCGGCGCGGACGTCATCCATTCCTTCGCGGTGCCGGCATTCGGCATCAAGATCGACTCGATTCCCGGCCGCCTCAACGAAACCTGGTTCAAGGCCACCAAGCTCGGCATGTTCTACGGCCAGTGTTCTGAATTGTGCGGCAAGGATCACTCCTTCATGCCGATCGTGGTGCGGGTGGTGAACGATCAGGAATTCGCGACCTGGGTGGAAGGGGCGAAGAAGAAATTTGCGGCCAATCCGGTGAATTCTTTCGCTTCAACGAGCGCAGCGGCGCAGTAAGCCAAAAGCCTGGAGCGCATCGAAACGGGACAAGGGCGACGGGACCGCAAGGTCCGCAAGGGACTGCAAGGCAGGATTTGAAAATGGCAACAGCGACACCGGCTCATAGCGATCACGCCCACGCGCATGACGATCACGCGCACGACCATCCGACCGGCTGGCGGCGCTTTGTCTACTCGACCAACCACAAGGACATCGGCACGATGTACCTGGTGTTCGCGATCATCGCCGGCGTCATCGGCGCGACGATGTCGATCGCGATCCGCGCCGAGCTGATGTACCCGGGCGTACAGATTTTCCACGAGACCCATACCTACAACGTGTTCGTGACCTCGCACGGCCTGATCATGATCTTCTTCATGGTGATGCCGGCGATGATCGGCGGCTTCGGCAACTGGTTCGTGCCGCTGATGATCGGCGCGCCGGATATGGCGTTCCCGCGCATGAACAATATTTCGTTCTGGCTGTTGCCGGCCTCCTTCGCGCTGCTTTTGATGTCGTCCCTTTTCGAAGGCGAGCCGGGCGCCAACGGCGTCGGCGCCGGCTGGACCCTGTATGCGCCGCTGTCGACCTCGGGCCATCCGGGACCGGCGGTCGATTTCGCCATTCTGTCGATCCACCTCGCCGGTGCCTCGTCGATCCTGGGCGCCATCAACTTCATCACCACGATCTTCAACATGCGCGCGCCAGGCATGACGCTGCACAAGATGCCGCTGTTCGTGTGGTCGATCCTGGTGACGGTGTTCCTGCTCTTGCTGTCGCTGCCGGTGCTTGCCGGCGCGATCACCATGCTGCTGACCGACCGCAATTTCGGCACCACCTTCTTCTCCGCCGATGGCGGCGGCGATCCGGTGCTGTTCCAGCACCTGTTCTGGTTCTTCGGCCATCCCGAAGTCTACATCCTGATCCTGCCTGCCTTCGGCATGGTCAGCCAGATCGTCTCGACCTTCGCGAAGAAGCCGGTGTTCGGCTATCTCGGCATGGCCTATGCGATGGTCGCGATCGGCGGCATCGGCTTCGTGGTGTGGGCGCACCATATGTACACGGTCGGCATGTCGTCGGCGACGCAGGCCTATTTCGTCGCCGCCACCATGGTGATCGCGGTGCCGACCGGCGTAAAAATCTTCTCCTGGATCGCGACGATGTGGGGCGGCTCGATCGAGTTCAAGACGCCGATGCTGTGGGCGATCGGCTTCATCTTCCTGTTTACCGTCGGCGGCGTCACCGGCGTGGTGCTGGCCAATGCCGGCGTCGACCGCGTGCTGCAGGACACCTATTATGTGGTCGCGCATTTCCACTATGTTCTGTCGCTCGGCGCGGTGTTCGGCATCTTCGCCGGCTGGTACTACTGGTTTCCGAAAATGTCGGGCTACATGTATTCGGAGACCATCGGGAAATTGCACTTCTGGTTCACCTTCATCGGCGTCAACCTGGTGTTCTTCCCGCAGCACTTCCTCGGTCTCTCCGGCATGCCGCGCCGTTACGTCGATTATCCCGACGCGTTTGCGGGGTGGAATCTGGTGTCGTCGATCGGCTCCTACATTTCGGGGTTCGGCGTGCTGATCTTCCTCTGGGGCCTGGTCGACGCCTTCGTGCGCAAGCAGCAGGCCGCGGACAATCCATGGGGAGCCGGCGCCACCACGCTGGAATGGACGCTGCCGTCGCCGCCGCCGTTCCACCAGTTCGAAGTGCTGCCGCGCGTGCAGTAATCGGAAATGCGTCGGGCGCCTGTTGGCGCCGCGCCTTAGGGAAGCCAAATCTTGTCGGTTGTCGATCGCAACGCCATCGAGCTGTCGCCCCGGATTTCCGAGGCCGATGTCGCCGACTACATCGCGCTGTTGAAGCCACGGGTGATGTCGCTGGTGATCTTTACCGCGCTGGTCGGCCTCGTGCTCGCGCCGGGGCATTTTCACCCGGTGCTGGCGTTCACCTCGCTTCTCTGCATCGCGGTCGGCGCCGGCGCTTCCGGCGCGCTCAACATGGCCTACGAGGGCGATATCGACGCAAAGATGTCGCGCACCGCCAATCGGCCGATCCCGCGCGGGCGTATCACGCAGGCGGAAGCGCTGACATTCGGCACTACGCTGGCGTTCTTCTCCGTGATGACGCTCGGCATCCTGGTCAACTGGTTTGCCGGCGCGCTGCTCGCGTTTACGATCTTCTTCTACGTCGTGATCTACACCATCGCGCTGAAGCGCTGGACCGCGCAGAACATAGTGATCGGCGGCGCGGCGGGCGCGCTGCCGCCGGTGGTGGCCTGGGCGGCGGCGACCGGATCGCTGTCGGTCGAGCCAATATTGCTGTTTTTGATCATCTTCTTCTGGACCCCGCCGCATTTCTGGGCGCTGGCGCTGTTTCGCAGCGACGACTATGCGCGTGCCGGCGTGCCGATGCTGCCCGTCGTCGCCGGCCCCGATGCGACGCGGCTGCAGATCCTGCTCTACACGATCGTGCTGATCGCGGTCGCCTTCGCGCCGTGGCCGCTCGGTTATTTCGACGCGGTTTATGGCGTGACCTCGCTCGTTCTCGGCGGCGCCATGCTGGCGCTCGCGGTCAGCGTCTACCGCCGCCGCGAGGGAAGCGAAGCGCGGCGCGCGACGCGAAAGCTGTTTGCGTTCTCGATCCTTTATCTGTTTGGGCTGTTCGCGACCTTGCTGCTCGAGGTCGTTGTCCGCGCGCTCGCGCCAACGATCTGGTAGAGGGGGCGCATGGCGAAGCAATGGACGACAAGCGGGAGCCAGATGGAATCGTCCTCACCGAGGCGCAGAAGAAAAGCCGCCGCCAGCGTTCGATCGCGATCGCATTGGCGCTCGGCGTTCTGGCCGTGCTGTTTTTCGCAGTCACCCTCGTCAAGGGGCCGGCCGTGCTAGTGCGGCCGATGTGATGGATATGGAGAACGAGCCGACGATGCCGCAAGCCCCGACCAGAAGCCTTGAGGAGACTTCACGCCGCGGCTCTCGTCGCGGCTTGGGTCGCGATGCGGCAGTGGCGGCGATCTGCGGCCTCATCGTGGTGCTGATGGTCGGCGCGTCCTATGCGGCCGTGCCATTCTACAACTGGTTCTGCCGCACCACCGGCTTCAACGGCACCACGCAAGTCGCGACCTCGGCGCCGTCATCGGCACCGCTGGCGCGCAAGATCGCGGTGCGCTTCGATGCCAATGTCGCGGCCGGCCTGCCGTGGAAATTCGAGCCGGAGCAGACCGAGATCGAGGTCAGGATCGGCGAAGTCGTCACCGTGTTCTACACCGTGACCAATCAAGCGGCGCGGGCCACGACCGGGCAGGCGGCCTATAATGTGGCGCCGCTCACCGTCGGGGCGTATTTCCAGAAGATCAACTGCTTCTGCTTCACCGAACAGACCATGGCGGCGGGCGAGACACGCGAGATGCCGGTGGTGTTTTACGTCGATCCGGCGCTGGTCAAGGACAGCGACAATGACGGGCTGAACGGCATCACGCTTTCCTATACTTTCTATCCCGTGCGCGATCCGGCAGCGAGGCCGCTGGCCGCGGGCGAGCCGGACAAGCGCGAGGGAAGACTTTGAGGCTGGCGATCTCCGGGTTCTAAAAGATCCCGGGATTTGATTTTTGGGACGAAGACGTGCCGGGTAAACCACGGCACCGCTAACGGAGAGACCGAAATGGCTACGGCGCAAGTCAAGCACCATGATTACCACCTCGTCGATCCGAGCCCGTGGCCGATCGTCGGCGCGGTCTCGGCCTTTATCATGGCGGTCGGCGCAATCGCCTGGATGCATCATATGTTCGCGGCGGCGCCGATCATCTTCGGGGTCGGCACCATCGGCGTGCTCTACACCATGGCAGGCTGGTGGACGGACGTGATCCGCGAGGCGCAGTACAAGGGCGATCACTCTCGCGTGGTGCAGATCAGCCACCGCTACGGCATGATCCTGTTCATCGCCTCCGAGGTGATGTTCTTCGTCGCCTGGTTCTGGGCGTTCTTCAACTCGGCGCTGTTCCCGGCCGATCCGGTCCACGCCACCCGCGAGGCGCTGTTCGGCGGCGTCTGGCCGCCAAAGGGCATCGAGACCTTTGATCCCTGGCATCTGCCGCTGTTGAATACGCTATTGCTGTTGACCTCGGGCACCACGGTCACCTGGGCGCACCACGCGCTGCTGGAGAACGATCGCCAGGGGCTGAAATACGGCCTGATGCTGACGATTGCGCTTGGCGCCTGCTTCACCTGCGTGCAGGCCTATGAATACGCCCATGCCGCGTTCTCCTTCGCCGGCAATATCTACGGCGCGACCTTCTTCATGGCGACCGGCTTCCACGGGTTCCATGTGCTGATCGGCACCATGTTCCTGACCGTGTGCCTGGTCCGCGCCTATCTCGGGCATTTCTCGCCGACCCAGCATCTCGGCTTCGAATTCGCCGCCTGGTACTGGCATTTCGTCGACGTGGTGTGGCTGTTCCTGTTCATCTGCATCTATGTCTGGGGCCACGGCGCGGAAACCATGGCCCACGGCGCGCATTGATCTGCCATAGCGTTTCCGAGCGAAGGCGATACCGGTTCGCATAAAGGAAACGCGTCAAAACAAAAGAGCCACTGTGCTACAACGGGGCGGCCGCAGGGCCGCCCTTTTGTTTGGGAACACCAACGCATGCAGGACCAAACACCTACGGTGACCGAGAGCGCGATGCGCGGGCTTGCCTGCAAATGTCCTCGTTGCGGCCGGGGCAAGCTGTATGCCGGCTTCCTCAACCTGCGGCCGAACTGCGAAGCCTGCGGGCTAGACTATGCCTTTATCGACTCTGGCGATGGGCCGGCGGTTTTCATCATCATGATTGCCGGCGCCGTCGTCGTCGGCTGCGCCCTGATCGTCGAGATCAAGTATCAGCCGCCGTTCTGGCTGCACGCGGTGCTCTGGCTGCCGCTGATCCTGGCGACCACGCTGTTGCCGTTGCGCTCGATGAAGTCGCTCCTGATCGCGCTGCAGTACCACCACAAGGCCGCAGAAGGCCGGCTGATCGATCGCGAGCCGAAATGATCGAGGCAAAGATGCGGCGGCGTGGCGTCGCTGGTTTCGGCCTGTTCACGCTCGCGATGGTGACGCTGTTCGTTGGGCTCGGGGTGTGGCAGTTGCAGCGCCGGGTCGAGAAGCATGCCTTGATCGCGGCCTTGAGCGAGCGCCTAGCGGCAACGCCTGGACCGCTGCCCTCGCCTTCGCAGTGGAGCGCGCTCACGCCGGCAAATGACGAATTCCGCCGCATCAGTTTTGCGGCGACGTACGAATCCCGCCCGGATGCGATGGTCTACAGTTCCGGCTCGGGGATTCGCGAGGATATTTCCGGCCCCGGTACATGGGCGTTCATGCCGGCGCGCCTGCCAGGCGGAGAGACCGTCGTGGTCAATGCGGGCTTCGTGCCAAACACGATGCAGGATCGCGAGCAGCAGGATCGCGCGGTGGCGCGGCTCGTCACCAAGGAGCGGGTGAATTTAACCGGCTACATCCGCTTCCCCGAAGCGGCGGGGCTGCTGACGCCGCCGGAAAATCCCGCAAAGCGGCTGTGGTTCACGCGGGATCATCTGGCCATGGCGCGCGCTCTGGGCTGGGGCGAGGGCGGTGCGCCGGTTGCGCCGTTCTATATCGACCTGGAGCAGCCGGTGCCCGCAAGCGGCATCCCGAAACCGGGTGCGCTCGAGGTCCATCTCAAGGACGATCATTTGCAATACGCCATCACCTGGTTTGCCCTGGCGGGTGCCGTGGTGATCGCCTTCGCGGTGTGGCTGCGGGCGCAGCGGCGGGCTGCGGCATTCCGCGAGCAGGACGTCTGAGCGCGGCGAAAGCTAGCCTGCAGCAGCTGTGCAGCGGCACCGCTGGCTAGAAATCCGAGGCGGATTGGCGCCTTTTGTGCGTGCGCCGCGAGCGGCCATGAGGCCGCCGCGCTACCAGCAAGCGTGATGAATTCTCGACGTCACATACCCTTCCCCCACGTCCCCGGCGAGAGCCTAACACGACGTTGGTTCGGGCGCCTGCTCATTCATCCGCCCGCTGGAGATGTGCCAAAGCCAACTCATCCTGCGCAGCACGGTTTGAACCGCGCCTAACCCTTCACCGCGCCCGCGGTGAGCCCGTGGATCAAATGGCGCTGCAGGAAGCTGAACAGCACCGCCACCGGGACCGTGCTCAAGATGACGCCGGCCGACAGCGGCCCCCATTGCACCTCGTACTGCCCGACCATGTAGAGCAGCCCGGCCGACAAAGTGCGCATGCTGGTCTCGGTCGTGAACGAGATCGCGAACAAAAGTTCGCTCCAGGATACCACGAAGGCGAAAATGGCGGTTGCGGCGATCCCGGGCGCGGCGAGCGGCAACACGATGCGGCAAAGCGCGCCGAAATGATTGCAGCCGTCAATCATCGCGCTTTCCTCGAGGTCGCGCGGTATCGAACTGAAATAGCCGACCATCATCCAGACCGTGAACGGCACGGTGAACGAAAAGTTCGAGTAGATCAGCGCCTGGTAGGTATCGACAAGGCCGAGCGCGCGCCATTGCGTCAAGAGCGGGGCGATCAGCAGCACGCTCGGAAACATCTGGGTGGCAAGAAAGATCAGCAGCAGCGCATCTCTTCCGGCGAAACGAAAGCGGGCGATGGCATAGCCGGCAAGCACCGACACCACCGTGGTGGCGACCATCGTGACCGAACACACCCAGAGGCTATTGAGAAAGAACCGGGAAAACGGCGTGACCGGCGAGGTCCAGGCATCGACATAATTCTCGAAGGTAGGGCGCACCGGAAGGTACTGCAGCGGCGTCGCGTAGAGTTCCTGCCGATCCTTCAGCGATGTCAGCAACATCCAGATGAACGGCCCGAGCGCAAACGCGGTCAGCAGCACCAGGCCGATCCAGACCACCGGGCCGCCCAATAGTCGCTCTGCAAGGTCTTTCGGGACGTGGCGGCGGGTCATTCGGTTTCCTCGACGCCTTTGGTGACGCGGAGGTAAAGCGCGGTGAATGTCAGCATCACGATGAGGAGGACGACCGAGAGCGCGCCGGCGTAGCCGAAGTCAAGGCTCGAATAGGCTTGCAGCAAGGTATAGGTCGACGTGATCTGGGTGGCGTTGGCAGGTCCCCCGCCGGTCATGACAAAGATCAGGTCGGCATAGTTGAAGGTCCAGATGATCCGCGTGGCGGTTGCGACGACGATGATCGGCCGCAGCAACGGCAGGGTAATGTGCCAGAAACGCTCCAGCACGCCGGCGCCGTCGACATGGGCCGCTTCGTAAAGCTCGTCCGGCACGGCCTGCAGCCCCGCCAGCAGCATGATGGCGAAGAACGGGATCCCGCGCCAGACATTGGTGAAGACGACCGCCGCCATCGCTGTGTCCGGCGAGGACAGCCAGGCGAGGCGCTCGTGCATCCACCCCGCGCGGATCAACAGGTCATTGATGACGCCGTAGTTCGGTTGATAGAGCCATTCCCAGATCAGTCCGACCACGACCCCGGGGATGATCCAGGGCAACAGCGTGAGCGTGCGCACCAAAGCGCGGCCCCTGAAGGCCTGCTGCAGCAGCAGGGCGGCTGCAAATCCGAACACGAATTGCAGGATGACCGAGCCGAACACCCAGACCACGGAATTCCACAGCGTCAGCCAGAACACGGGGTCCTGAACCAGGCGGCATGCACAGCGCGGCCGGCACCAGATATGAATAGCCGATCAGGAGCTTGCGCATCCGCCAGCTGATCAGCGGGCGGGTGCGCGGCTTTGCGAGGGTGAGCGTGGTCATGATGGTTCCTGCTGATTCGCTTTTTCGTCATGGCCGGGCAAAAGCGCGAAGCGCGTCTTCGCGCTAGACGTCCCGGCCATCCACGTCTTTCTTACCTGGTGCAGCTAAGAAGTGGATGCCCGGCCCAAGGCTGCCCAAGGCCGGACATGACGAGTTGCGTCGGAATGCCCAATTTCATTGGCTGCATTCTGGGTCAAACGCCTACGACATTTCCTTTTTCAGGATTTCGGCGAAGCGGTCGAGGCAATCTTTCGCGGAGATCTTTCCAAGGATCGCCTGCTGGATCAGCGGCACGCCGTCGGAGTCGATCTTGCCGCCCCAGCCGGGATAGGCGAGATAGGGGCTGACGATCCCGATTCCGAAAGAGTTCACGAAGCCCGCTAGCGTCGGGTCCTTGGCAAATTCCGGCTGCTTGAGGATCGACTGGCGCGCCGGCAGCAGGCCGAGCGTCGAGTTGTATTTGAGGCTCGGCTCGTCCTCGAGCATGAAGCTCATGAATTGCCACGCGCCTTCCTTGTTCCTGGCGCCTTTGAACATGGTGAGCGTCTCGGAGAACCAGAACGAGGCGCGCTTGTTGGCAGGACCGATCGGCACCGGCAGCGTGGCGAAATTGTCGGCGCCGACGTTCTTCTTCTGCTGGCCGCTGGAGCCGGAATTGTGCTGGTACATGCTGGTGACGCCGCGCCCAAAAGTTTCGACGATTTCGACGAAGCCGTCGGTCGCGGCACTCGGCGGCGTGACCTTGTGCTTGAGCGCAAGGTCGAGATACCAGGCGAGCGCGTCGACGGCCTCCTTCGAATTGATCACCACCTTGCCGTCCTTGAGCACTTCGGCGCCGTTGGCGTAGGCGAACTCGCTCGGATAGAGCAGCGCCCAGGTGCCGCCGCCGCGCATCCCGTAGCCGTACTGGTTCTTGTCCACCTTGGTGAAGGCTTTCGCGAGGCTGAGGAACTCGTCCCAGGTCCAGTCCGGCGTCGGCTCCTTCAGGCCGAGCTCTTTCAGGCGGTCGGTACGGTAGTAAATCCCGTCAAGCGTCACGGCCAGCGGAAGCGAGATGATCTTGTCATTGATGGTTACGGTTTGCCACGCCGTCGGTGCCACATCCGCATAGTGCTTCCAGGATTTTGCCCGCGCGGTGATGTCCTCGACCGCGCCCATGCCGTTGAACTGGCCGACCCAGTTGTCCCAGACCTGGCACAGATCGGGCGGACTTCCGCCGGCGATCGAGCTGATCAGCTTCTGGCGCGCCTGCGCCTGCGGCACGTATTCCATCTGCACCGCAAAATCCTTCTGCGACGCATTGAAGCGCTCGACCAGCGAGTTCATCAGCGCGATGCGCGTCGGCTCGGGAACGCTCCACTGAAAGCGCACCGGCTCGGCGCCCCACGCTTTGCGGGGGCCAATGAACGGAGCATCCCACCAGGCCAGATCGGCTGCGGCGATGACGCCCGCGCCGGCCATTGTGTGCAGCAGCCGGCGACGCGATAGCGAAGCACGCTCATCCATTTTTAAAACCTCCCGTTGGCCAGGCCTTTCCGGCTCTTGGTTGTGCCATGATGCCATAGCATCCCGGGCTGGAAAAGCAGCAAACATGCTGGCGCCTGGCGCATTCTGCTGATTTTCGGGTGTACCATTGCATTGGGATCATCCGGCTCGTCCCTCCCCGGGAACGACGAAAGGGCGTCCTATGCTTGTTTCGTCTCGGCTATTTAAAGTCACCGCTCTCCTTGTCTGCTTTTGCACCGGCAATTCAGTCCCGTGCCACGCGGAACAACCATCCATTGCGCCGGCCGAGATGGTCCAGATTCCTGTCAGCCCGTTGCCCTTCATCCTGCAGGGTTTCCTCAGACATTCCGGGGGCAAAGGCCTTTCCCCTGCCGTCGTCCTGCTCCCCGTCTGCGATGGATATGCCAGGCCGCTCGACGAAGACTGGGGAACGAGAATCTCGTCCTGGGGTTACGTCACGTTGACACTCGACAGTTTCGGTCCGCGCGGGATCAGGGATTGCGGCAACCGTGACATGAATTATCCCGAACTTGCATTCGACGCCTACCGGGGTTTGAATTTTCTTATTGAAAAAGGCTTCGTCGATCCAAATCGCGTTGCCATCGTCGGCTTTGCGTGGGGCGCCTTGCTGACCTTTTCAGCTGTCGAACGTGGCGCGATCGAACGCGCATCCAAACACAAGTTCCATGCAGCGGCTGCGTTCGATCCATTCTGCGGCAGCTACAAGGGAATCATGACCATTCCTACCCTGATCCTGATTGGCGAGCGCGATGACCCGGGCAGGGCAGATGCCTGCCGCAAAATGGTTGCTGGCGAAGATGATATGGGGATTTCCCGGCAGAAGGGTGAAGGTGCTCCGCTCCGGCTCATCGTTTATCCCGACGCGCATTTCGCGTTTGCCGTTCAAACCCTGCAGACGTCGACCCAGTAATACTCTGGTGCTTGGAGAGCGGAAGAGCCGGCGATCGCGTTCCGGCAGGGATGGCGAGCCAGCGTTTCATCTGACGCAAAGGGTGGGAAAGGAGTCCGAATGACCAAGGGCGGGCAGCTCAAGACGGTCACCGTCGCGGTCCTGGTCGCGCTCCTGTGGATGACCGGCAAGGCTGGCGCCGCGCAGTGCGGCAGCACTGCGGCTGGCTTCGAGGCGTGGAAGAGGCAGTTCGCCGATGAAGCGAGAGCAAGGGGCGTCAGCGCCTCCACCCTCGCAGCCCTCATGGCGACCAGCTATGCGTCTGCAACCATCGCCGCCGACCGTAACCAGGGCAGCAGCGGCACTCCTGGCGTCCATCCAGCAACGCTACGGCGTCCCGCCGGGGCCGCTGCTGGCGATTTGGGGAATGGAGACGGGCTTCGGCAGGTCGCGCGGAAATCAGAACACGCTGTCGGCCGTGGCTACTCTCGCTTATGACTGCCGTCGCACGGCCTATTTCACCGAGCAGCTCAACGCGGCGCTGACGCTGATCGATCGCGGGATCCTCTCGGCGGGCACCCGCGGCTCCATGCACGGCGAGGTCGGCCATACCCAGTTCCTGCCCAAGAACATCCTGAGCTACGGCACCGGCAGCCTCGACACCGCAGCCGGCGCGCTGACGTCGACGGCAAATTTTCTCAAGGCCCATGGCTGGCGCGCCGGCGCAGGATACCAGCCCGGCGAAGCCAATTTTGCAGCCATCCAGGCATGGAATGCCGCTCCGGTCTATCAGCGGGCGATCGCGATCATTGGCCGGCAGATTGACGGAGGATAGGGTAGCTCTGCGAGGCGCTGAAGATCGCCCGCAAGGAAAGCGCCTATCAATTTCACCCTGCCCTGGGCAAATCTGTGCCATCAGCGCGAGAGTACGAGTGGTCCGGCAGGAGGCGGCGGGCGAGGTACCGGCGATGACTGCACAGCCGATGACTGCGCCCTGGGTTGTGGGGGTTTAGGCTGCGGGATCGGGGCCGCCTGCGGAGGCGTCGACGGAGGCGCGAATGATATCTTCTGTCTGATTTCCTCCTCGACAGCCTGCAGTGACGCAATGTTCTGGGCCATCTGGTCTTGCTTGGCAGCGAGTTGTTCTATACTGCGCCGTACGACGTCGAGATTGGACGCCAAGGGCTCGAGCTGCTGCACCGGGGCAGGGGAAGTTGCAGCCACGGCTGGCGATTTCGTCGTCGAGACCGATAACAACCAGGCCAGCGTTGGAGCCCGGACTATCACCATCTCTCTTGCCGCATCACCGTAGGACTGCCAGGCAAGCGTGCCGCCGACACCGATGAGAACCACAATCAAAAATCGGCTAACGGCGCGAAATATTCGCCTGCCAACCGACGGCCGGTCGCTCGCGAGGTGATCGTCCTTGACGCTGGAGGAGCGTGGAGAATGGATCGACGGCTTCGCGGGCCGTTTACCAATTCGCTGATCGGATATGGCGTCCAGATCGTGTGCCTCGGCTGTCTGCCACTCCTTCTCTGCGAGAGGCGGGCTTTGCGAGTACTGCATTGGGTACCTCCACCAGCGGGTTCTTCTTGATTATTCACGGAAGAGGCTCTCATGGTTTGACGGAAGCGAGGCAGGAGCGCAGCAGCCCTAGGGCGATTGTGAGATCGTCGCACGCAAGCGCAATGATAAGCGCGTCATCTAGTGGTTCGTTTGTCCGGCCCGATGTCCGAGCCGGGTCCAGGCTGTGTGAAAACTCCGGCGTCGAACTTACGCGTAGAAAGTTTGTCTCAATTACATTGAATAAGCAAAGAACGCTCTGGCAGTCACCGCCGAAAGAAGAAAAGAGAGAAAACAATTCTGCGCATTCTCTGCTCGTGTCCGTTTTCACACAGCCTGGGTCACAAACGCACATTGGCCCGGCTTAGCTCACGGGCATCCTTGCTCGGCGCCTGACTGCGACCATATGCTTCGGAAATCATGTAGCCGGATAGCGTGTCATAAGCGGTGCCCCACGCTTCCGCCACTTCCGGCGTCCAGCCATCCCCCAGGCCTTTCTCCAGCGTCCAAAGCAACGCGGCGCCGACCACCGGATAGTGCTCCGCCTTCGCACCGTAGCTGACATGCCGCTTTGCCAGTGCGCTGGCGGCCGGCAAAACCTGCTCGAGATTGCCGAGACCTTTCACCACCCCGGCCAGCATTGTCATCAGCTTGCGGCGCTGTTCGATCATATCGTCAGGAAACATTGCCCTAATCTGCGGGGCGATGTCGAACAGACGGTCATAAAACAGCGCGGCCGCGGCTTCAGAATTCGGTGCAACTTTGGCAAAACTGTCCTGAACCAGTGCGACTTGTTTCGGGGTCATTGCAATTCTCCACGCGCTCGAATGAGAACCTGTTGGCGGCGGGCCTCACGTTCAGCCATGCACCTTTAGATATATGCGCATGCGGCGCGCGTCAGCTTCAGGAGCGTATGGAGTGCTTGTTGCCGGACGGCTTCAATGCTGGAAAAACAGGTTACGTCCGTAACTTTCCTGGGTATCGAAGGCTATCCTTGAAACAGTCGTGATCTGAATTTCGCGGCGGGCAGGCCGAGCTGATTTTGCCCGACGGGCAAATCACTTCCGATTTTCCGAAGTCGTGTCAAGGCCCTTTTGCAAAAATATTTCTGTTTTCTCCCGACCCAAATCAGTTCACTGATTCGCCCCGTCCGGTTCCGACAAGAGGGGCGTTGCGCACGTCATCAACGCGGGGCGGGATGCGGTGGACGCGGTTGGCGCACTTGACGAATGGTGCTGACGCGGACGGCGAAGTCGTGTGGTTCTGACGCCCCAATCCTTGGCGTCAAGTCTGCGATAGGAAGCGCAGGCGACGGTGTCAAAAAGCGTGGTCACCGAGGAGAGCGCGAAGTAAGCCGTAAAACCATTGCGCGGGGAATGTCGGGTGAATCCGTCTGAACCTGTGGTGACTAACTCGTGTGCTTTATCACTTCGCACGCGAGGCTGCGGGTGCAGTTGGCACCGAGATCGCGGACTTGCATCCGAAACTGGCGCGGAAAGATAAAGCGCCGCGCACCATGATCTTTTTCGCCGTAGCGGCATTTCCCATTGTCCCGAAAACGCTTTATGGTGCCGCGCGGCTTTTGCCATCGGCAGAACTGAATTATCAACCAATATCAAAGACTTAGGATGAAGCCCGAGCCTTTGGAGGGCGGTTTGACGCACTACGTTTCGACGCGGGGGGAGGCCCCGGCCCTAGGCTTTTGCGACGTGATGCTGACCGGGCTCGCCCGCGACGGCGGCCTCTACGTGCCTGAAACCTGGCCGCAGCTTTCACGCGAAACCATCGCCGGATTTTTCGGCCGGCCATATTGGGAAGTGGCGGTCGATGTGATCCGCCCGTTTATCGGCGACGAGATTGCCGATGCCGATCTCGGCCGCATGGCCAATGAGGCCTACGCCACCTTCCGCCACCCCGCGGTGGTTCCGCTGCGCCAGATCGGTCCGCATCAATTCCTGCTCGAGCTGTTTCACGGGCCCACCCTGGCCTTCAAGGACGTGGCGATGCAGCTGATCTCGCGGCTGATGGACCATGTGCTGGCGCAGCGCGCCAGGCGCACCACTATCGTGGTCGCAACATCAGGCGATACCGGCGGCGCCGCGGTCGATGCCTTTGCAGGTCTCGATAATGTCGATCTGATCGTGCTGTTTCCGCACGGCCGGATTTCCGACGTGCAGCGGCGGATGATGACGACGAGCGGCGCGGCCAACGTTCACGCGCTCGCCATCGAAGGCACTTTTGACGATTGCCAGGCGATCGTGAAGGGGCTGTTCAATCATCACGATTTCCGCGACGAGGTCTCGCTGTCAGGCGTCAATTCGATCAATTGGGCGCGGATCGTGGCCCAGGTGGTGTACTATTTTACGTCGGCGGTCGCGCTCGGCGCGCCGGAGCGGACGGTAGGCTTCACCGTGCCGACCGGAAATTTCGGCGACATCTTTGCGGGCTTCGTCGCCAAGCGGATGGGGCTGCCGATCCGGTGCTTGCGGATCGCCGCCAATATCAACGACATCCTGCCGCGCACGCTCAAAACCGGCATCTATGAAGTGCGCGAAGTTCACGCCACCGCGTCACCGTCGATGGATATTCAGGTCTCGTCGAATTTCGAGCGGCTGTTGTTCGAGGCGAGCCGCCGCGATGCCGGCACCGTCCGCCGGCTGATGGCGTCGCTGAAACAGTCCGGACGCTTCGTGCTGCCCGACGCGGTGCTGGCGGCGATCCGCGAGGAATTCGATGCCGGGCGGGCCGATGAGACCGAAACCAGTGCGGCGATCCGCGCGGCCTGGCGCGAGGCCGGCGATCTCGTCGATCCGCACACTGCGGTGGCGCTGGCGGTGGCGGATCGCGACACCTCGGATTCGAGGATTCCCAACATCGTGCTGTCGACCGCGCATGCCGCGAAATTTCCCGATGCGGTAGAGGCCGCCTGCGGGGTGCGCCCCGGGTTGCCGGCCTGGCTCGAGGACCTGACGACCAGGTCCGAGCACATCAAAGTCATGAACAACGATCAGGTCGAAGTCGAACGATTCGTGCGCTCGGTCAGCCGTGCCGCGAAGCAAGGAGTTGCCGGATGAGCGTCGATGTCACCAAGCTTCCCTCCGGCCTCACCGTCATCACCGACAGCATGCCGCATCTGGAGACCGCGGCGCTCGGGGTGTGGGCCGGCGTCGGCGGCCGCGACGAAAAGCCGAGCGAGCACGGCATTTCGCATTTGCTCGAACACATGGCGTTCAAGGGCACCGCGCGGCGCACCTCGCGCGAAATCGTCGAGGAGATCGAGGCGGTCGGCGGCGACCTCAACGCCGGCACCTCGACCGAGACCACCGCCTATTATGCGCGGGTGCTGAAGGCCGATGTGCCGCTGGCACTTGACGTGCTCTCCGACATTCTCGCCAATCCATCCTTCGTGCCGGACGAGCTCGAGCGCGAAAAGAGCGTCATCGTGCAGGAGATCGGCGCGGCGCAGGATACGCCCGACGACGTGGTGTTCGAACATCTTAACGAGCTTTGTTTTCCCGATCAGCCGATGGGGCGCTCGTTGCTGGGGACGGCAAAGACGCTGAAGAGATTTGACCGCGACATGCTGCGCGGCTATCTCGCCACCCATTACCGCGGTCCGGACATGGTGGTGGCGGCGGCCGGCGCGGTCGATCACAAGCGCGTCGTCGAGGAAGCGACGCGGCGGTTCGCAAGCTTCGATGCTGCGCCGGCACCGAAGCCGCAAGGCGCGGTGTTCGGCAAGGGCGGCTCCCGCGTGGTGCATCGCGAGCTCGAACAGGCGCATCTGACCCTGGCCCTTGAGGGGGTGCCGCAAACCGACCCCTCGCTGTTCTCCTTGCAGGTCTTCACCAACACGCTCGGCGGCGGCATGTCGTCGCGGCTGTTCCAGGAAGTGCGTGAGAAGCGCGGGCTGTGTTACTCGATCTACGCCTTTCATGCGCCCTACGCCGACACCGGCTTCTTCGGGCTCTATACCGGCACCGACCCGGGCGATGCGCCCGAAATGATGGAGGTGATCGTCGATGTCATCAACGACGCCGTCGAGACGTTGACCGAGGCCGAGGTTGCGCGCGCCAAGGCGCAGATGAAGGCCGGGCTGTTGATGGCGCTGGAAAGCTGCACCTCGCGCGCCGAACAGCTGGCCCGTCACGTGCTGGCCTACGGGCGCCCGCTGACGGTCGAAGAGCTGGTCGCCCGGATCGATGCGGTGAGCGTGGAATCGACCCGGAACGCGGCACGGGCGCTGCTGTCGCGCAGCCATCCCGCGGTCGTCGCCCTTGGCAGCGGAAGGGGTCTGGACACGGCGGTGGCTTTTGCGGAAGGATTGACCCGGCCGAAGGTCAAGGCGCGCCTTCATTGAGGGCTGCGGCGTACTGATTATCGCATGATCCGGAAAAGTAGGAACCGGTTCTCCGAAAAGATCATGCGCAAACAAAGAGATGAGATCATGATGCGATTTGGCTTAATCGCAACATGTTCTAGCGTTGGGGCATCAGGGAGTACTGCACATGGCCCTGTTTCGTTTGCCATCCAGCGGACCGGCGGCGCTTGCCCCGCGCGGCCATGGCCTCTTGCTACGCACGCCGCAGATGTCCGATTTTCTGCAATGGGCGCATTTGCGCGAATCCAGCCGGGAATACCTGACGCCGTGGGAGCCGATCTGGCCGTCGGACGACCTGACCCGCGCCGGCTTCCGGCGCCGGCTGCGCCGCTATACCGAGGACATCGCCGCCGACAGATCCTATCCGTTCATCGTGTTTCGCGAATCGGACGGCGCGATGATCGGCGGCATTACGCTCGCGAACGTCCGGCGCGGCATCGTGCAGGCCGGCACCATCGGGTACTGGGTCGGAGAACCGCATGCGCATCGCGGCTACATGACGAACGCGCTGCGCGTATTGCTGCCCTCGCTGTTCGGCGAGCTCAATCTTCACCGCATCGAGGCCGCCTGCATCCCCTCCAATACCCCCTCGATCCGGGTGCTGGAGAAATGCGGCTTCAGCCGCGAAGGCCTGGCGCGGCGCTATCTCTGCATCAACGGCGTCTGGCAGGACCATCTGCTGTTTGGCCTGCTGCATGAGGATTTTCGCGGCTGACACCGGGTTTTGCTGCGCCTTTGTGCGCCTTGGGTTCGCCGCCATTGCGCTGCTATAACGCGGCCCCAAGGGGGACGAGGGTCGGATGGGGATGCCAGGGACGTCGAATGGGTGACAAGCATGTGATCATGAGGGCTGCCGCGTCTGGCAGCTGTCGCAGGATCGCGCTTCTGGCCGCGGTCTCATTTGCAGCCGGTTACGGCATGTTGGCGGCGCCGGCGTCCTCGCAGTCGCTTGGCGATCGCTTCAAGAGTCTCTTTGGCGTAAGGCCGGAACAACCCGCCGAGGCGGCGCCGCCTGCCGAAGGCGAGACCGACTTGACCTGTCCTCCGGTCAGCATTCGCGCCGGCGCGTCGACCTATGCGGTGGCCGCGCCGGGCAAGCAGCCGGTCGGCAACGATCTGCGGGTTCAGGCCACCATCACGCGAACCGCCCGCGATTGCACGAAGAACGGCGACCAGATCACCGCACGGATCGGCATTCAGGGCCGCGTCATCGCCGGCCCGGCGGGCGCGCCTTCCACGGTCGAAATCCCGCTTCGCGTCGCGGTGGTGCAGGGCGGCGTGCAGGAGAAGACGATCGCCACCAAGGTCTACCGGACGACGGTATCGATGTCGGAGGACGGCAACGTCCCGTTTGCCCTGGTCGCCGAGGACTTGGTCTATCCGGTGCCGCTCGGCGCGGCCGGGGATTCCTACATCTTCTATATCGGCTTCGATCCGCAGGCGCTGAAACCGGAGCCCAAGCCGAAAGCGGCGAAGAAGGCGGAGAGCAAGAAGGCACAAAAGCCGCCGGAATGATCGCGGGCGGCTTTTGTCTTGGGGAAGGAAGGCCTCAGTTCAGCTTGGCGCGGACTTCGGCGATGCCCTTGGCCAAAAGCTCGTCGGCCATCTCGCCCTTCACCGATTGCGACAGGATGGTGGAAGCGGCAGCGACCGCGGCGTCGGCAGCGGCCGCGCGGACATCGGCCAGCGCCTGGGCTTCGGCCAGCGCGATCTTGCTCTCGGCGGTCTTGGTGCGCCGCGCGACGAAATCTTCCATCTTGGCCTTGGCTTCGCCGGCAATGCGCTCGGCTTCGGCTCTTGCGCTGGCAATGATGTCCTCGGCCTCGCGTTCGGCGCTGGCGCGACGCGCCTCATATTCCGCCAGCACCTTAGCGGCCTCTTCCTTGAGGCGGCGCGCATCGTCGAGTTCGGCCTTGATGCGCTCGCTGCGACGATCGAGCGTCTGCAGCACGGTGCGATGGACGCCCAGATAAGCGAACAGGCCCATCAGGATGACGAAGGCTACGGCGACCCAGAATTCCGGTTCGAACAACATCGCAACTATCCCTTCAAGGAGGCGTCAACGGCGCGCTTTGTCGTCTTGCCGTCGGGCTGCACCCCGGTGAGCCGCTGCACGATCGCGGCGGCGGCGTCGGCGGCGATGCCGCGGACGTTGCGCATCGCGGCCTCGCGGGTTTGGGCGATGGTTTTCTCCGCCTCGATGAGCTTGTGCGTCAAACGCTCTTCCAGCGTCCTGCGCTCGGCCTCGGATGCCGCGTTGAGCTTTTCGCGGGTCTCGGCGCTGATCGCGTGCGCGCGGGCGCGCGCCGCAGCCAGTTCGTTTTCATAGGCTTTCAGCTCAGCGTCGGACTCGTCCTTCAGCTTCTGCGCCTCGGCCAGATCGCCCTCGATCGCTGCCTGACGCTCGTCAAGCATGCTGCCGACGCGCGGCAGCGCGATTCGCGAGACAATCAGGTAAAGCGCGACGAAGGCGATGACCAGCGACACCAGCTGGGAAGCGAAGGTGGAGGAGTCGAACGGAGGGAATGCTCCGCCGTGACCGCCATCGGCTTCGCTGTGAGCGCCGGTCTTCTGGCCTTTTGCCTCGCCACGACTCTCAGCCATGGAGTTCTCCTGTTGCTGTCGTGCGCGCCGTCTTAAAAGACGACGCGAGGGAACAGCCTTAGAGCGGAACGAACAGCAGGAGCAGCGCGATCAGCAGCGAGAAGATGCCGAGCGCTTCGGTCACGGCGAAGCCGAAGATCAGGTTGCCGAACTGGCCCTGGGCGGCGGATGGATTGCGCACCGCGGCGGCGAGGTAGTTGCCGAAGATGACGCCTACGCCCACGCCCGCACCGCCCATGCCGATGCACGCGATGCCCGCGCCGATGAGTTTTGCTGCTGCCGGATCCATTTTTAGCTCCTTGAGGAAAGAAAGACGAAGGGTGGGTGGAATTCCCGGTACCGTTTAATGTCCCGGATGAATGGCGTCGTTGAGATAGATGCAGGTCAGGATCGCAAACACATAGGCCTGCAGGAACGCGACCAAGAGTTCGAGCGCGGTGAGCGCCACGGTGAGCGCGAGCGGGGCGATGCCGCCGATCCAGCCGATGGCGCCGAGCGAGAAACCGAGCATGGCGACGAAGCCCGCGAACACCTTGAGCGCGATATGGCCGGCCAGCATGTTGGCGAACAGACGCACGCTGTGCGAGATCGGCTTCAGGAAGAACGAGAAGATCTCGATGAAGACGACGAGCGGCAGGATGTAGATCGGAATGCCCGACGGCACGAAGATCTTGAAGAATTTCAGGCCGTTCCTGTAGAGGCCGTAAATCAGCACGATGAAGAACACCAGCAGTGCGAGCGTCGCCGTGATGATGATGTGGCTCGAGACGGTGAAGGTGTAGGGAATGATGCCGACCAGGTTCGAGACGCAGATGAACATGAACAGCGAGAAGACCAGCGGGAAGAACTTCATGCCCTCCGCGCCGGCGGTGCTGCGGATCATGGAGGCGACGAACTCGTAGCTGATTTCGGCCATCGACTGGAATCGCCCGGGCACCAGCTGCCGCCCCGCAACGCCGCCGATCATCAGGATCGAGATCAGCGCTACCGCCAGGAACATGTAGAGCGACGAGTTGGTGATGGCGATCGTCTGATTGCCGATATGGCCGATCGTGAACAACGGCTCGATGTTGAACTGGTGGATCGGGTCGATTTTCATCCGCGCGGCTCTTGGTCCTCCGGCTTTCCTGCCGGCAATCGAATTTCAAAGGCCAGGACTTCCCGTCAGCGCTCAGCGCCTGCCCGGGGTCACGCCCGCAGACCTCACCACGTTGACCACGCCGGCGACAAAGCCGAGCAGAAAGAACACGATGAGACCGAACGGCGATGTCGACAACAAGCGGTCGAATCCCCAGCCAATCACCGCTCCGACAACAACGCCGGCGATCAACTCCGAAGAAAGCCGGAAACCGCGTGCCATCGCCGAGGCTCTGGCAGCTGCGTCTCCACTTCCAGATCCGGGTTGGTCAGTCCTGATTTTGCGGTTGTCCCGAATTTCGGACAAACGGTGATCCAGACTTCCGAGCCTTGCGGAAAGCGCAGCTTCGTCGGACGATTTATCGCGACTTCCATTTCCGCCGTCTTTCGTGCCGTCCGCCATGTTGTGGAGACCCGAAACGATGTCGCAGTAGATGGAAATTACGCCCCGTCGCCCGCAAAAGCCGCGGGGACCATACTGACCGCCTCCAACCAAGTCAAGATTGCGTCGTAACCACTTAGTAAACTGATTTAATTGGATTATTCAGGCTAAATCGAACGCGGGCGGAGCCGTCGCGGCACCGCAATCGCTGGCTCGGGCGGCGATCGATCTTGCACAGTACTGGTCGGTCTGTTGGGATGTCCGGTAGCATCCAGATTGAGCTCGGGAGCCCGCATGCCGCGTCAGGTCGATTACTATTTTTCGCTTCAATCTCCGTGGGCCTATATCGGGCACGGTCCTTTTCGGGAAGTCGCAAATACCCACGGCCTCCAGGTCAATCACAAGCCGGTGGTGCTGGTCGATCTGTTCTCCGAAACCGGTGGCTTGCCGCTGGCCAAGCGCCATCCGGTGCGGCAGCGCTATCGGATGGTCGAACTGCAGCGCTGGCGCGACAAGCGCGACCTGAAGTTTCATGTTCAGCCGGCGAATTGGCCGTTCAACGCGCGGCTCGCCGACGGCGTTGTGATCGCGGCGCTCGAGGCCGGCCGCGATCCCGATGCCTTTCTGCGGCGGGCCTATGCGGCGGTATGGGAAGACCAGCTCAATCTCGCCGATCCGGCGACGCTGGTTAGGATCGCCGACGATACGGGACTTCCCGGCAAGCAATTGGTCGAGCGTTCCGGATCCGATGAGATCAGCGCGGCCTACGAGCAAAACCGCCAGGATGCGCTGGCGGCGGACGTGTTCGGATCGCCGGCCTATGTGCTCGATGGCGAGGTATTCTGGGGACAGGATCGGATCGAATTGCTCGCGGACGCGTTGAAGTCAGGGCGCGCGCCTTATCGCGCGCAGGTGTAGGATCAAGCGCAGGACAGGAAGATCTTATCGGGTTTTGAGGTGGAGCAATCCCATGATGACAGCGACACCGCCCTCAAAATTCTCTACCGCTACTGCTACCGCTACCGCCGCTGCGGCAGTGCTTGTTTGCCTCGGTGGATCAGGCTCGGCCGCCGCGGCATCGATGCCGGACACCGAGAACGGCCGTTATGCGCTGGCGCCGGTCGCCGACGGCGTACTCAGGTTGGATACCCGCACCGGCGCCGTCTCGACCTGCAACAACACCGGCGCCGGCTGGGCCTGCTATGCGGTGCCCGACGAACGCGCAGCGCTCGACGCGGAAATTGGCCGGTTGCAGGCCGACAATGAGAAGCTCAAGACAGAACTGGCGGCGCGCGAGCCGACCGTCCCCGGTAAGATCGACGAGCCGCTGCCGAAGGCGGACTCGTTGAA
>WNFR01003825.1_pt1 | contig 28588 bp, 33 predicted proteins | sample 5400221 | NCBI WGS metagenome assembly WNFR01 (sample SAMN13153357, study PRJNA577476) | soil metagenome | isolation source: 40 cm soil under Madrone tree | place: USA:California | collected 2016-06-14
TGACGGTTGTTCAGCGCATGCGACGGCGTCTCGGCGCAGGCGAAGTGGCTCATCACCAGGGTGATGCCGTGGTTGGGCATGCGGGTGCGTTGCGCGAGCGCGGCGGCCTCGTCGGCCGCAAGCCCGAGCCGGTTCATGCCGGTGTCGAAATGCAGCGCCGCGCCGCCCCGCCACCCGTTGGCGGTGCAGAAGGCGTCCCACTCCGTCAGCTCGGGGAGCGAGCCGATCACCGGACGTACATTGGCGTCGGCGAAGGCGGCGGCCGAACCGGGCGCGAGCCCGTTGAGCGCATAAATATCCGCGCCGGGCGCGACCGCCCGCACTTGGCGACCCTCGGCCAGATGCGCCACGAAATAGACCTTGCAGCCCGATTGCTCCAGCGCGCGCACCACCGGGGCGAGCCCGCACCCATAGGCATCGGCCTTGACGACGGCGGCGCTTTCGGCCGGCGAGGCCCGCCGCCGCAAGGCACGATAATTCGACTGGAGCGCGCCGAGATCGATGGTGAGCACGCCGCCGGTCTCGCGCTCGCGGGGGCCGGCGCTGACGACTTCCGGCTCGCGAGCTCCCTCGGCAGGTGTCGGATTCTCAGGTTCGCGCAACGCCATGGATGCTCCAGCGCTTGAAATTCCGGCCGTGTCTGTGCCGGGCGATTGAGTCGCAATATCGGCTGTGGGCGCGCGGGCGGCAAGCGCGACTATCGGCGGGAACCCGGGCGCTAAGCGTCGGCGCGGTGCCACTCGCGCGGATGCACCTCGATGGTCACGTGCGAGAGCGACGGAAAGCAAGCGAGCCGCTCGCGGTAGAAGGCGGGCGGGCGCGGCATCGGGGTCGTGATCGATACGATGGCGCCGACATGGCCAGGTCCGAGCCGCCACAGATGGAGGTCGCACAGAAGGTCGCCGTCGCGCTCGATCGCCATGCGGATATTCTCCGCCATGCTCGGATCATGGGTCATGTCGAGCAGAATCCGGCCGGTGTCGCGTATCAGCACATAGGACCAGCTCGCGATCACGATCGCGCCAAGGAGGCCTGCCAGCGGATCCATCCAGACCCATCCCAGAAAGCGGGCGAGCAAGAGCCCGAGGATGACCAGCACCGAGACGGCCGCATCCGCGATCACGTGGACCACCGCGGCGCGCAGGTTGTTGTCGCGATGAGTGCGATCGTGCGGCAGGCCCTGGCCATGGGCCTCATGGTGATCATCCCCATGATGACGCGTTTCCCCATGAGGGTGATCATGCGGATGGCCGTGACCATGGTCGTGATGATGGTCGCCGCCGCCGAGCAGGAAGACGCTGGCGACGTTGACGAAGAGCCCGACGGTCGCAATCGCGATCGCCTCGTCATATTGGATGGCGACCGGCGAGATAAACCGCATGAGCGACTCGTATCCGATCAGCACGGCGATCATGGCCAGCACGACGGCGCTGGTGAATCCCGCGAGATCGCCGAGCTTGCCGGTGCCGAAGCTGAAGCGCTCGTCGTCGGCGTGGCGGCGCGCGTAGCTGTAGGCGAGCGCCGCGAGCAGCAGGGCGGCCGCGTGGGTGGACATGTGGAGGCCGTCGGCGACCAGTGCGATCGAGCCGAAAACGAGTCCGCCGACGATCTCGGCCACCATCATGGCGGTGCAAAGCGCGATGACGGCCCAGGTCCGGCGCTCGTTGCGGACATGTCCGGTGCCGAGGAAGACGTGCCTGTGCGTGAAGCCCGCTTCGCCGAGGTTGCTCATGAGCGTCGGGCTCATTTCAAATAGGAGTGCATCACGTCGATCAGCTGCTCGGCCGCCCGGGTGTCGAGCGCGACGGCGTTGTCCGGTGGATTCACCAGATGGGTCCGCACGTGGTCCTCGACCACTTCCGCCATCAGGCCGGTGACCGCGCCCCGAATCCCGACGATCTGGTGCATGACCTCATCGCAGCCGGCCTCGCTCGCGAGGACACGCTCGAGCGCCTCGACCTGCCCGCGGATGCGGCGCACCCGGGCCAGCAGCTTGTGCTTCTCGCGGATCGTGTGTGTCATTATAGGGTAGGGGGGTATCCCATAAGAAGCCGGTCGTCAAGCGGCCGCGTGCGGGCGCGGCGGCGCGCCACCCAGCATTGGCCGTCGGGACATGTAGCGTTGGGCCGGCGCCTACATCCTGGCCGGCAGGTGGTCTTCGTTGGCGAGGTCGGCGAAGCGGGTGACGTCCGCCTTGAAGTGGAGCGGCACGGTTCCGGTCGGTCCGTGGCGCTGCTTGCCGATGATGACCTCCGCCTTGCCGTGCACGGCCTCCATCTCGGCCTGCCACTTGAAGTGCTCCTCGGTGCCGACGCGCGGCTCGCGATTGCGCAAATAATATTCCTCGCGGAACACGAACATCACGACATCCGCGTCCTGCTCGATCGAGCCGGATTCGCGCAGGTCGGAGAGCTGCGGACGCTTGTCGTCGCGGTTCTCGACCTGGCGCGACAATTGCGACAGCGCGAGGATCGGGACGTTCAATTCCTTCGCCAGCGCCTTGAGGCTGGTGGTGATCTCGGTCACCTCCTGGACGCGTCCCTCGGCGGCGCGTTTGCCCGAGCCCGACAGCAGCTGGATATAGTCGATGACCAGGAGGTCGAGGCCTTTCTGGCGCTTGAGCCGGCGCGCGCGCGCCGCGAGCTGGGCGATCGACAGGCCGCCGGTCTCGTCGATATAGAGCGGGATCGTCTCCATCTCGCGCGCCGCCTCGGCGATGCGGTCGAAATCGCCGGTCTCGATCTCGCCGCGGCGGATGCGATTGGACGGGATCTCGGTCTGCTCCGAGATGATGCGGGTGGCGAGCTGCTCGGCCGACATTTCGAGCGAGAAGAAGCCGACGATGCCGCCGTCCACCGACTCGACGCGTCCATCGGCCTTCACCTCGCCGCGCCAGGCTTTTGCGACGTTGTAGGCGAGGTTGGTGGCGAGCGCGGTCTTGCCCATGCCGGGCCGCCCCGCCAGAATGATCAGGTCGGAATGCTGCAGGCCGCCCATCATCCGATCGAGATCGCGCAGGCCGGTCGCGAGCCCCGACAATTTTCCGTCGCGCTGATAGGCATGCGCCGCCATCTCGACCGCGGTGGTGAGGGCCTGGGCGAAGCGCTGGAAGCCGCCGTCGTAGCGGCCGCTCTCGGCCAGCTCGTAGAGCCGGCGCTCGGCGTCCTCGATCTGGTTCTGCGGCCCGAGCTCGACCGGCGCGTCATAGGCGACATTCACCATCGCCTCGCCGATCCCGATCAAGGCGCGCCGCAGCGCCATGTCGTAGACGGTGCGCCCATAGTCGCCCGCGTTGATCACGGTGGTCGCCTCGGTGGCGAGCCGGGCCAGATACTGGCTGCCGTTCATCCCGCCGATATCGAGATCGGCGGGCAGGAAGGTCTTGAGGGTGATCGGCGACGCGCTCTTGCCGGCGCGCACCAGCGAGCCGATGTCCTTGTAGATTTTTTGATGCAGCGGCTCGAAGAAATGCTCGGGCTCGAGAAAATCGGAGACGCGATAAAACGCCTCGTTGTTAACGAGGATCGCGCCGAGCAGCGCCTGCTCGACCTCGATATTGTGCGGTGCGGAACGAAACAGCGGCGGATTTTCCGCCGGCTGCTTGCGAGCAGTCGATTCGACAGCCATGAAGGTCCAGGGTCGTTGTTGTTGCTACGAAATTCGACACGGCACTCACCTAAACTCGCGAAACATACTCGGGCGACGGTGACGAGCGGCAATTACACGACATCGCACCGTCGAGGAAACACGATCGGGGTCGTTTCCCCCTGTTATCACCGCTGAAGAATTTGTTCTTGTTAAGTCGAAACAAAAGGCTTGACGGTGACCCGGTGGTCACATGTGACGACATCCGCGTGAACGACGCCGCAAGCCATGGGATTCGCAGGGTCTTCGCTCATTCGCCCGCCAACCGCATCGGGCGGCGCTGTCCTCCTTCGAGCAGTCGCAGCCTCGTCTCCTCGGCGCCGATATAGGTGCGGGTGATCGGCACCGCATCCTGGCGTTTGGTGAGCTGGAGCTGGAACACCATCATGTTCTGCCGGGTGAAGGCCATCTCGGAGGCCGCCAGGTAGAATTCCCACATCCGGACGAAGCGCCCGTCATAGAGCCGCTCGACGGTCTCGCGATGGGCCAGGAAGCGCTCGCGCCAGGCGCGCAGCGTCTGGCCATAATGCAGGCGCAGGATCTCGACGTCGGCCACCAGAAGCCCGGCCCGCTCGACCGCCGGCAGGACCTCGGAGAGCGCCGGAATATAGCCGCCCGGGAAAATATATTTCGCGATCCAGGGGTTGGTGATCCCCGGGCCCTCGGAACGGCCGATCGCATGCAGCACCATCACGCCGTTCTCGGCGAGCACCTGGGCGCAGCTTCGGAAGAACCGGTCGTAGAAGCCGACCCCGACATGCTCGAACATGCCGACCGAGACCACCCGGTCGAATTTTTCCGCGACGTCGCGATAGTCCTGCAGGCGGAACTCGACGGCGCGGCCGAGCTCCTTCTCGCTCGCCCGGACACGCGCCAGCGCAAGCTGCTCCTTCGACAAGGTGATGCCGGTAACCCGCGCGCCGGTATATTCGGCGAGATAGAGCGCAAGCCCGCCCCAGCCGCAACCGATGTCGAGCACGCGGGACCCCGGCTCGATCCTCAGCTTGGCGGCGAGGTGACGTTTTTTGGCAAGCTGGGCGTCGTCGAGGGAGGCCGTGGGGGTATCGAAATAGGCGCAGCTGTATTGCCGGTCGGAATCGAGAAACAGCGTGTAGAGCCTCTCATCGAGGTCGTAGTGATGCGCGACGTTGCGGCGCGCACGGCCGCGCAAGTTGAACTGCTTGAGCCACCGCCATGCCAGCCGCAGCGCGTCGAGCGGGCTCCACCAGCGCAAGGCCCGGCCGTAGTCGCTGCCCATCGCCAATTCGAGCAGGTCGGCGATCGAGCCTTCCTCCATCACGAAGGTGCCGGCCATATAGGCTTCGCCGAGCTTGAGCTCGGGCTCGAGCAGGACCGCGACCTCGGCGCGCCGGCTGGTAAACCGGGCCGCGATCGCGGGGCCGGTTCCGTCGCCGAAGGTCAGGATCGTGCCGCCTGCGGTGGTCAGCCGAAAGGTTCCACAACGGATCATTCGCGCGATCAATGCGCGCAGCAGCCAGTCCATGGCGCGCCTCCGCAACGCCAAGGCCGCCGGGGCCGGCCCGATCCGGCAGGACTGACCCGCCGAAAGCCGGTTGGACGGCCAAGTCGACCCGGCCCTGCGCCGCGGATCGACAGGTTCCGACCCCTCTTACCGGGGTGACAGATAGCCACGGCCACAAATAGGTACAAGTGCGGGGGAAACAGTGGGGCGTTCGAACATTGGTCACTTTCGACAAATAGGCTAAGTCATGGAGTCGCCGCGCCTCGCCATGATCAGCGGTGGGCCATCGGCATTGGGGACGAGCTTGGAGGACGGGGTGGCCTGGCGATTCTCGAAATTTATCATCGGCTTGCTGGTCGCCGGCGCCGCCGGTTCTGCGGCCGCGCAGGACTATACGGCCGGCAAGACGCCGGCCCAGCTGTTCCAATCCGACTGTTCGGCTTGCCACAAGACGCCGCAAGGCCTGTCGAGGGGTATGGACCAGCGTTCGCTCGCCGGATTCTTGCGGGAGCATTATACGACCAAGCAGGAGTCTGCTGGCGCGCTGGCCGCCTATGTGGCGAGCGTTGGCGGGGGCGGGCAGCGGCCGCCGGCCGGGCCGGCCGGGGCGGCCGGGCAAAATCCCAGGCCGACGGTCGGTATCACGGAAAGCGAGCCGGGACAGAAGCCCGGGCAGAGGCCGCGGGCGAATGCCGCGGTGGCGCCGGAACCCAGGCCCGCCACCCCCGAAAGCCCCAAGCCGCGGCCGCGCATCGTGACGGCGCCGGCCGCCGAGCCCGCCCAAGCGCAGGACGACGAGGGCGAGACCTCGATCATGCGTGAGGATTCGTCCCGACGCGCGCGGACGCCGGCAGCGTCGCGCGAGGGCGCGAAGCCGGCGGGCATTCCGGTCGACCCGACCGCCGCCAAGCTCAAATCCTACGGCGCCGCGGGCGGCAGCGCGAAGGAGACCGAGCGCCTCGCGGAGCCGGCCAAGAAAGGTGAGTCCAAAGTGGAGTCCTATGCGGGCTCGGGGTCGCCGGCCCCGGTCGCCACGCCCGCGGCCCGCAAGGACGCGGCCGCGCCCGCCGACAGCGGCGTGACCAATTCGGTCACGGTGCCGGCCGCCAACGCGGCCCCCAATCCGGTGACCGCGCCGGCCGCCGATTCGGTCAGCGTGCCGGATGCCGACGCCGCCACTGTGCCGGCGGCCGATGCGGGCGCCGTGCCGGCCGCCGATACGGCCAATTCGGCGCCGCCCGCCGAGGCGGCAACGCCGGCGCCGAAGCGCAAAAAATCCGACCGCAAGAAGGACGCCGCCGGGACGCCCGGCAGCGGCGCCGAGACGGCCGCGCCCGCCGCCCCCGCGCATCCGCCGAGGCTGCCGCGTCGCGCCTCCGGGCCGATCATCCAGCCGCCGCCCGGGAACAACTAGCGCATGATCCCGAAAAGTTGACAGACTTTTCGGACAAGATCATGCGCAAAAACAAGAAGATCGAGAGCAAGATCGCTTCAATCTGAAGCGGTCTTGCTCTAGAGCCGCCCGTCAGCGACAGGGCGGCGGTCACGCCTCCGCGTCGCGCGCCTTGCGCGGCTTCTTGGCGGGCTTGGCCTTCTCGGTGGACTCCTCGTCCTCGTCGGCGGCCTTGGCCTTCTTGCCCTTCGGTTCCTTGGCGCCTTCCTTGTCGTCGTCGCCCTTGGTCTTACGGGCCTTGGCTTCCTTCTTGGTGTCCTTGGCCTCGCCGGCCTCGGCCGGCTCGGCTGCTTCCTCGTCCTCGCCCGCCTCTTCCGGCTGGTCGAAGAATCCGGCGGCCGTGAGCGCCTCGCGCTCCTCGGCCTGGTCGCGCCGTCCGATCACGTCCTCGCCGCGCGCGATGCGCTCGGCCTCGTCGGCGCTGCGCGCCACGTTGATCGTGACCGTGATCTCGACCTCGGGATGAAGCGCGACCGGCACCTTGTGCAGCCCGATGTTCTTGATCGGCGCGTTGAGCGCAACGTGGCTGCGGTTGACTTCCTTGAAGCCGCCTTCGTTGAGGATCGCGGCGACATCGCGGCCTGACACCGAGCCATAGAGCTGGCCGCCTTCGGACGCCTGGCGCAGCACGATGAAGCTCTTGCCGTCGAGGCCGCTGCCGATCTGCTGGGCCGCGCCGCGGAGCTCGACATTGCGGGTCTCGAGCGTCTCCTTCATGCCTTCATACTTGGCCTTGTTTTCCTTGGTGGCGCGCAACGCCTTGCCTTTCGGCAGCAGGAAATTGCGGGCAAAGCCGTCCTTGACGCGGACGATGTCGCCCATGTGGCCGAGGCGTCCGACGCGTTCGAGCAGAATGACTTCCATGGCTGGTCTCCTTTGAGGTCCGGGTTTCGATGGTGTGTGGAAATTCCGTTCAGGCGAGGGGGGCGGGCGGGCCGCGCATCGCTGCGATGCGGGTGCGCAGATCGAGCGCGATGTCGATGAGGCCGAGCAGCGCGACGAGCAGGATCGGCCAGCCGAAGATGGCGACGGCCGTATAGACTCCGACCAGCACGATGCCGCGGCTCTGCAGCCGGCGCGTGATCCCGTGCAGCACCGCGAAGCCGAGCGCCGCATAGGCGATCAGCAGGGTCGCGACCACGAGCGTGCAGGCGATGCCCACGACATCGGGCAGGAAGGAGCCGGCGATCGCCGCCGCGAGAACGAACGGCGTCGCCGCCGGAAACCGCATGTCCGCCAGATCCGGCCAGGGGCGCTTGAGCCGGCCCGAGATTTTCACGATGCGCGCCGCGAGCCAGAGATTGAGAAGCTGCGTCATCGTGGTGAGCACCGCCGCGGCCGGCGGCAGCACCGCCACCAGGATATCGATCAGCCGGTCGGGATCGGAAACACCCGGTACGGTGAGCGCTTCGCCGGGCGGGATGTGCATTTGCAAGCGAAGCATTCGCTCGAAGCCGCTGCGCAACGTCGCCTGGATGGCCGCCTCGCTGCCGCCGAACTGGGGCAGCGCCGCCATGATCACCAGCGCCCCCAGGATCGCGGCCCACACCACGAGCCGGCCCGGCGGGTACCATTCGGTTTCCCCGGCCGATGCGGCGGGGCGCGCGAGCAAAACCAGATAGCCGAGCCACCAGGCCGGCAGCCCGACGCTGATCAGAAAGGCCGGAAAGAAGAAGGTTCCGAATGCGAGCGCGAGGCCGAGCGCGGCCGCCAGTGCGGCCGCGAGGCCAGCCCAATGGCTCCAGCCGATCGCCGCGATCAGGACCGGCAACGGCGCGAGATAGAACAGCACGACGGAGAGGAACGAGCCGGAGAGCACGGACGCGAACAAGAGCGCGGAGGCTGCCCCCGCGCCGAATCCGATCAATCCGATCTGCAACCAGAACTGCGCCATCACGAAGCTGTCCCGCCCGGTAACGAGGAGCGGTTAGAGACGGATCATGTCCGTCCCAACCATCAGGCGCGGGACCGCCCGCGCCCTTAGTTTCGAGCATCGATCTCCGGCCTGACGCCGGAGATCCCGCCGCTCAGCGGATCACGTAGGGCAAGAGCCCGAGGAAACGCGCCCGCTTGATGGCGGTCGCAAGCTCGCGCTGCTTCTTGGCCGATACCGCGGTGATGCGGCTCGGCACGATCTTGCCGCGCTCCGAGATGTAGCGCTGCAAGAGCTTCACGTCCTTGTAGTCGATCTTGGGGGCGTTGGCGCCCGAGAACGGACAGGTCTTGCGGCGGCGAAAGAACGGACGGCGTGTTGCGCCTCCAGCTGTCATGCTCATCGTTCTTACTCCTCTGTCGCGACGGCGTCGGCCGGGCTGTCGTCGCGCGGCGGGCGGCCTTCCCGATGGCGGGGACGATCGCCCCGGTCACGGTCGCCGCGGTCACGGTCGAATCCGCCGCCGCGGTCGCCCCGGTCGAACCCGCCGCGGCGGTCGTCGCGATCCCGGTCGCGGTCGACCTTGCGCATCATCGCCGAGGGCTCCACCTCGTGTTCCTCGACCCGGATGGTCAGGTTGCGCAGCACGTCCTCGTTGATGCGCTGCTGGCGCTCGACCTCGACCATGGCGGCGGAGGGGGCGTCCACATTCATCAGGGTGAAATGCGCCTTGCGGTTCTTGCGCATCCGGTAGGTGAGGGATTTGACCCCCCAATATTCGGATTTGGCGATCTTGCCGCCCATCTGCTCTATGATCGCCTTGTACTGGGCGGTGAGCTCCTCGACCTGCTGGGTCGAGAGGTCCTGGCGCGCCAAAAAGACGTGTTCGTACAGTGCCATGAAAGGCCCTTCCTGTTGCGGCTCGTCCCGGCGCCTAGCCCTTCGTGCCCTTCAGGAAAGGCGCGAAAGAGTGCTCAGAAGGCGGGAACACGGGACGTCGGGCCGATTGGCCCCACCTCTTGCCGTTCGGCAAAAGGCCGTCCGTTCAGCTCCCGGCCGGGATCGAGCGGAAGCGGGGTTATAGGGGTTTTGGGCGGAAAGGCAAGGTTCGAAGCAGCGGGGATACGCCGGGACGGGCCGCAGGCACCCGCTTGCGGGGGAGGGGTTGAAGAGAGCTCACCTTGACATCCCGGGACCCGGCGTGTCTTACCGCCAGCAATCTCGCAAGGGGGCCATCATGTCGATCGCATTCGTGTTTCCGGGCCAGGGCAGCCAGGCGGTCGGCATGGGCAAGGCGTTGGCCGAGACCTTCCCGGCGGCGCGGCGCGTGTTCGACGAGATCGACGAGGCCCTGGGCGACAAGCTCTCCCGGATCATGTGGGAAGGGCCGGCCGAGACCCTAACGCTGACCGAGAACACCCAGCCCGCCTTGCTGGCGCATTCGCTCGCCGTCATGCGGGTGCTCGAAACCGAGGCCGGGATCAATCTGGCGCGCGATGCCGCATTTGTGGCGGGCCATTCGCTCGGCGAATATTCGGCGCTCGCCGCCGCCGGCTCGCTCACGCTCGCCGACGCGGCGTGGCTGGTGCGCATCCGCGGCCGCGCCATGCAGAAGGCGGTGCCGGTCGGCGCCGGCGCGATGGCGGCCCTGCTCGGCCTCGAATTCGATCAGGCCGCGGAGGTCGCGGCACAGTCCGCCCAGGGCCTGGTGTGCCAGGCCGCCAACGATAATGGCGGCGGCCAGGTCGTGGTGTCGGGCGACAAGGCGGCGGTCGAGCGTGCCGTCGAGATCGCCAAACAGAAGGGCGCCAAGCGCGCCATGATGCTCACCGTCTCCGCACCCTTCCATTGCGCCCTGATGCAGCCGGCGGCCGACGCCATGGCGGCGGCGCTCGCCGATGTCGCCCTCAAGGCGCCGGCCGTGCCGGTGGTGGCGAATGTCACGGCGCGGCCAGTCGTTGAGCCGGCCGAGATCGTGCGCCGCCTGGTCGAGCAGGTGACCGGCACGGTGCGCTGGCGCGACAGCGTGGCCTTCATGGCCGGGCAGGGCGTGACCACCTTCTACGAGGCCGGGACCGGCAAGGTGCTCAGCGGCCTGGTCAAGCGCATCGCCGCCGGCGCGGCCGGCGTCGCGATCGGGACGCCCGACGACGTCGCGGCCTTCAGGGCGGCGCCCGCCAACACCCCCACATAGGCCCATTCGCATGTTCGATCTCACGGGAAAGACCGCCGTGGTCACCGGCGCGAGCGGCGGCATCGGCGGCGCGATCGCGCGCGCCCTGCACCGGCAGGGCGCGACCGTCGCGATCTCCGGAACCAAGCGCGAGGCGCTCGATGGTCTGGCGGCGGAACTGGGTGGCCGCACGCACGTGCTACCCTGCAATCTCGCCGATAAGGCCGAGGTCGAAAAGCTGGTGCCGGCCGCCGAGGCCGCGATGGGCCGGCTCGACATCCTGGTCAACAATGCGGGCATCACCCGCGACGGCCTGTTCATGCGGCTCAAGGACGAGGACTGGGACGAGGTCATCGCGGTCGATCTGACGGCCGGGTTTCGCCTCGCCCGCGCGGCGGTGCGCGGGATGATGCGGCGGCGCGACGGGCGCATCATCGGCATCACGTCGGTGGTCGGCGTCACCGGCAATGCGGGCCAGGGGAACTATGCGGCCGCCAAGGCCGGCATGATCGGGATGACCAAGTCGCTCGCCCAGGAGATCGCCTCGCGCGGCGTCACCGTGAACTGCATCGCGCCCGGGCTGATCGAGACCGCGATGACCAGCGGGCTGGGCGACAAGCAGCGCGAGGCGATCCTCGGCCGCGTGCCGCTCGGCCGGCTCGGCAGCGCGGCCGACGTCGCCGCGGCGGCCGTTTTCCTCGCCTCCCCGGAGGGCGCCTATGTGACCGGCCAGACCATCCATGTGAATGGCGGGATGGCGATGGTGTAAGGGGGCCAAACGGGGCCTTCCGGCATCGTCCGGGGCCTGCTGGTCAACCCTTTTGAAGTATGATAACCGGAGCCCGCTCGGCTGGGGCGACACGGCTGACGGGGGGCTGGGGCCATGCGCGTCTCCCTCGCACGCATTTTCGCCCCGCCGGACACCACGACGCGCCGCGCGGCGACCTCCGTCGTCCCGCCCGGCCAGGCCAGTTTCGAAGCGCACGAGGTTTATAAGATGAGTGACATTGGCGACCGGGTGAAAAAGATCGTCGTGGAGCATCTGGGCGTCGAGCCCGACAAGGTCACCGAGGGGGCGAGCTTCATCGACGATCTCGGCGCCGATTCGCTCGACACGGTCGAGCTGGTCATGGCCTTCGAGGAAGAATTCGGCTGCGAAATTCCCGATGACGCGGCCGAGACCATTCTCACCGTCGGCGACGCGGTCAAGTTCCTGGAAAAGAACGCCAAGAGCTGACGCTGGGTTGAGGCTGAGCGCAAGCTCGGCTGAGCCCGCGGACGCGCGTTGCGCGCCCGGGCGGTTTCCCCTCGGTCATGATTAATTCTTAATCTGCCGCCAAGCCCGGAGGGTCTCGACCCGCCGGGATTTGACGCATTCCGGGCGGAGCGAGCCGCGCCGGAACGCGCTCGCGCGTCCATGCCGGGTCGCGTTTTCCACCGGCGGCGGCGTTTCTTTCGCTGAAAAATGTTCTAGATGTAGCCATCGAGGCGCGCGCCTCGCGCGCCACGGCCAGGCAAGAGACGTTGTCACATGAGACGTGTTGTCGTCACCGGAATGGGCATGGTGTCGCCGCTCGCCTGCGGCGTCGAGGCGACGTGGTCGCGCCTCCTCAAGGGCGAGAGCGGCGCGCGCCGCATCGAGAAATTCGAGGTCTCCGACCTGCCCGCCAAGATCGCATGCCAGATCCCGCGCGGCGACGGCCAGCACGGCACCTACAATCCGGACCAGTGGATGGAGCCCAAGGAGCAGCGCAAGGTCGACGAGTTCATCACCTATGCGATGTGCGCCGCCACCCAGGCGATCGAGGATTCGGGCTGGAAGCCGACCGCGCATGAGGACCAGGTCCGTACCGGCGTGATGATCGGCTCGGGGATCGGCGGGCTGGAAGGAATCGCCGAGACCGCGATCGTCCTCAACGAGAAGGGGCCGCGCCGGGTGTCGCCCTTCTTCATTCCGGGCCGCCTGATCAATCTCGCCTCCGGCTATGTGTCGATCACCCACGGCCTTAAAGGTCCCAACCATGCGGTGGTCACCGCCTGCTCGACCGGCGCGCACGCGATCGGCGACGCCGCCCGCATGATCGCGCTCGACGACGCCGACGTGATGGTGGCGGGCGGCACGGAATCGCCGATCGTCCGCATCTCGATCGCGGGCTTCTCGGCCTGCCGCGCCCTCTCGACCGGCTTCAACGACGAGCCGGCGCGCGCCTCGCGTCCCTATGACAAGGACCGCGACGGCTTCGTGATGGGCGAGGGCGCCGGCGTCGTGGTGCTGGAGGAATACGAGCATGCGCGCAGCCGCGGCGCGAAGATCTATGCCGAGCTCATCGGCTACGGGCTGTCGGGCGACGCCTATCACATCACGGCGCCGGCCCAGGACGGCGACGGCGCCTATCGCTGCATGACCATGGCGCTCAAGCGCGCCGGCATCCCGGCGGCCGAGCTCGACTACATCAATGCCCATGGCACCTCGACCCCGCTCGGCGACGAGATCGAGCTCAACGCGGTGCAGCGCGTGGTGGGCAATGCGGCGGCCAAGATCGCGATGTCGTCGACCAAGTCCTCGATCGGCCATCTGCTGGGCGCGGCCGGCGCCGTGGAGGCGATCTTCTCGGTCCTGGCGATTCGCGACGACATCGCGCCGCCCACAATCAATCTCGACAATCCGTCGGTCGAAACCCCGATCGACCTGGTGCCTCACCAGGCGAAGAAGCGGCAGATCAACACGGTGCTGTCGAATTCCTTCGGTTTCGGCGGGACCAACGCCTCCCTGGTGTTCCGCGCCCTGGATTAGCTCTCCGGCCGTGCTCCCGCCGCAAATACCGTCCAGAACACCGTCAGGGGGCGCTCGCGGCGAGTCGGACAATTCGCCCATGGCTGCACGCGCCGTGGGCGGTCGAGTTTGCTGTACGGGATGACGGCCCTGGTATACGCTCGGGTATCGGGACGTACGGGGCCGTTTCCGTGCCGAAACGGTAGTCGAGTAGCGTTGGGAGGGGGCCGGGGCCGAGAAACCAGGAACGTCGGCAGCGGGATGCCGAACGGGGGTTTTGTGGCCGGGCCGACTGCGGAAGTGATGGAACAGAAACGAATTTCCCCCCGCAGCCCGCGCGTCGCGCTCGAGCCCGAGCGCATGCCCCAGCCGCCCCGCCGCTCGGCGAGCGCGCGCCATCCACTGGTCATCGTCGGCAATGCCATCTTCACGATCCTGATCGTGCTCGCCATCGTGGTCGGCACGGCCGTGGTGCTCGGCAAGCAGCGTTTCGACACCCGCGGCCCGCTTGCCGAGGACAAGGTCGTCAACATTCCGCGCGGCCTCGGCATCCGCGACATCGCCGATCTGCTGATGCGGGAGGGCGTGATCGACCAGCCTTGGACCTTCGTCGGCGGTGTGATCGTGCTCAAGGCGCGCGACGAGCTCAAATTCGGTGAGTATCAGTTTCCCAAGCAGGCGAGCCTGCACGACGTGATCTCGACCATCGTCGAGGGCAAGGTGGTGCTGCATCAGATCTCGGTCCCCGAGGGGCTCACCTCCGAGCAGATCGTGCAGCGCCTGCTCGACATGGACATCCTGAACGGCAACATCCGCGAGGTGCCGCGCGAGGGTTCGCTGCTGCCGGAATCCTACAAGTTCACCCGCGGCACGCCGCGCGAGCAGGTGATCCAGCGCATGCAGCAGGGGCAGCGGCGCGTCCTGCAGGAGATCTGGGATCACCGCGTGGCGGACCTGCCGCTCAAGTCGCCCGAGCAGCTCGTCACGCTCGCCTCGATCATCGAGAAGGAGACCAGCCGGCCGGAGGAGCGCACGCGCGTTGCCGCCGTCTTCGTCAATCGCCTCAAGCAGAGGATCAAGCTGCAGTCTGATCCGACCATCATCTACGGCCTGGTGGGCGGCAAGGGCACGCTCGGCCGGCCGATCATGGAGAGCGAGATCCGCCAGCCCACGCCGTACAACACCTATGTGATCGAAGGTCTGCCGCCCGGGCCGATCGCCAATCCGGGCCGCGCCTCGCTTGAGGCCGCCGCCAATCCGGCGCGCACCAAGGAAATCTTCTTCGTCGCCGACGGCACCGGCGGCCACGCCTTCGCCGAGAACTACGACCAGCATCAGAAGAATGTCGAACGCCTGCGCGCGATCGAGCGCCAGCAGCGCGGCGAGAGCACCGCCTCGGCGGTGCCGGCCATGCCCGCCGGATCCGCGGCGCAACCCGGCCAGCCGTCGACCCCCGCCGCCGTGAAGCGCAGTGTCGCTCGGCCGGCGCCTACGCCGGCGCCCACATCGACGCCGCGATAGACGCGGTTTCCCCCCGTATCGCCATCCTGTCCCGCCCGCTTGTGACCTTTCTCCGCGCTGTCTAAGGTCGGCGCGCATTCACCCTGCCGATTCCATACGAGCCAGCATGGCGCCGCTATCGAGCATGACCGGTTTTGCGCGCCGCCAGGGCGTGGCCGGCCCCTATGGGTGGGCGTGGGAGATCCGCTCGGTCAACGCCAAGGGGCTCGACCTGCGGCTGCGCCTGCCGCCCGGCTGGGACGCGATCGAGCCGGCATTGCGGGCGCGCGCCGGCGAGGTGGTGGCGCGCGGCACGCTGCACGGGACGCTCAATGTCGAGCGCGAAGGGGTGGCGCCGGTCGTCAAGGTCAACGACGAGGTGCTCAAGGCCGTGATCGCGACGTTGAACTCGCTCGCCGGCCGCATCGAGGCCGAGCCGGCGCGGCTGGACGGCATTCTCGCCATCAAGGGCGTGATCGAGGTCGCCGATGCCGACGAACGCGAGGAGGACCGCGCCGCCGCGCAGGCCGCCGTGACCAAGGGCTTCGAGGCGGCGCTCGGCGAGCTCGCAAAAATGCGCCGCCACGAGGGCGACGCGCTCGGCCGCGTGCTCGGCACGCGGCTCGCCGAGATCTCGGCGCTGGTCGTGCGCATCCTGATCGCCAGCAAGGCGGACGTGCGCGAGGAGCTCGACCGGCTCACCGCCCATGTGGTTCAGGCCACCAAGATGATCGCGGACGGCGGCGCGGTCGGCCGCAAGCTCGATTTTCTCGCCCAGGAGCTCAACCGCGAGACCAACACGCTGTGCGCCAAGGCGAGCGACATGGAGCTGACCAATATCGGGCTCGAGCTCAAGAGCCTGGTCGAGCAGTTCCGCGAGCAGGTCCAGAACCTGGAGTAGCGGAATGGCTGGACAACCACGCGGGCGGCACAGCGACGCGATCGCGCGGCGCGGTCTCATGCTGGTGCTGTCCTCGCCCTCGGGGGCGGGCAAGACCACGTTGTCGCGCATGCTGCTCGCCGACCCGGCGGTGAGCCTCTCGGTGTCGGTGACGACCCGGCCGCAGCGCCCGGCCGAGCAGGAAGGCGAGCATTATCATTTCATCGACAAGGCGCGCTTCGACGCAATGGTTGGCAACGGCGCGCTGCTCGAATGGGCCGAGGTGTTCGGCCATCGCTACGGCACGCCGCGCGCGCCGGTCGAGCGGGCGCTCGCCGCCGGGCGCGACGTGCTGTTCGACATCGACTGGCAGGGCACCCAGCAGATGCGCGAGAAGGCGCGCCACGACCTCGTCAGCGTCTTCGTGCTGCCGCCCTCCGCCCAGGAGCTCGCGCGCCGCCTGCACACGCGCGCGCAGGATTCCGAGGAGGTGATCCGCTCGCGCATGGCGAAAGCCGCCGACGAGATGAGCCACTGGGCCGAATACGACTACGTGATCGTCAACCGCGAGGTCGAGCACGCCTTTGCGCAGCTGCAGGCGATCCTGGCGGCGGAGCGGCTGAAGCGCGAGCGGCAGACCGGCTTGTCGGATTTCGTGCGCGGGCTGCAGGGAGATTTGTGAGGCCGCGGTTGGGCCGCGGCGTCGCTGCCGAACGGCAGCGTACGCAATTTATAGAGCGCCATCGGCAGATACTTGATGCCGAGCATCGCGGTCAGACGATGGGTCTGCGCGAGGTCGAGGTTGACGAATTCCAGTTGGAAGTTTTCGATGCCGTCGGCGAGACCCGGCAGCAGCGCGCGCGTGAACACTGGCGTGGCATGGAAGAAGGAAACCACATGCGCCAGCATGTCGAGGCCGGTCGGGTAGTTGCTGTCAGTGAAGTTGGCGACGAACAGCAGCGAAATATTGACATTGAGGGGCGCCGGCGTGGGGTGGGCCGCCGGGCGGCTTGTGACCGAGGTGTCGGTTTCGAGGCCCACCAGCGTCATGACGATCTTGTCGCGCGCCCCCACCGCAACCTGCCCGTCCTGACCGACCGGATTGGTGAGCTTCACCCAGGGCTCGCCGCTTGGCGCGGCGAGCTGGATGGCGGCTTCCAGGCGCGCCCGCAACAGCTCGAGGGTGGATTGGAGCACCGTCATTGGTTCGACCGACGCCATCCTTGGGGCGCGCGGCGCCGGATCGCAGCGCGCCAATCAACCGGTTTGCGGCAATCCCGGAAAACACGACCGTGCCAGCGGGCATCGCACTAGCCCGCCAGCGCCACCGCCTCCACCTCGATCTTGAATCCATAGTGCAGCATCGGCACCGGCACCACGGCGCGCGCCGGGCGCGCCGATCCGGCCCATGCGGCATAGAGCGTATTGAAGGCGGGCCATGACTGGATGTCGGTCACATAGACCCGCACCTGCACCAGCCGGTCGACGGCGCTGCCGGCCGCCGCCAGCGCGAGCGCCACATTGTCCAGCACCTGGCGCGCCTGCGTCTCGAACGGCGCGTCGTTGAGCTTGGTGCCGTCGGGCGCGATCGGCAGCTGGCCCGAGACGAAGACCAGGCCGCCGGCCGTGACGGCATGGCTGTAATGGCCCCCGGGCGGCGCCATGGCGGTCGGATTGATCTGACCGATGTCGGCCATCGCGGCGTTTCTCCGTTATTTCTTCCCGCCGAAGCGGCCCAGCGCCGCCGTCATCTCGGGGAATGGCTGGTAGGCGGCAGCCGCGCAATCGGCGGCCGGCGCGTCGATGAACTGGTTGATCTCGCCGGCGTAGAAAACCACCAGCTTGTCCGTGCGCGTGTCCGGCGCGACCACGCGCAGGCAGACGAAGTAGCGGCTTTCCGTACCGAACGGCTTGAGCGCGGGCGTCGTCACCAGGGCTTCGCGCCCCCCCACCAGGCCGTAGGGATTTGTCTGCAGGCGTGTCAGCAGCAGCGCCTTGTAGTCGTCGGGGAAAAGATTGGGATCGGGGCGCGGGGGCCCTTGCCCGAAGCCGGCGCAGCCCGCAAGCGCGCCCGCAAGCAAACCCAGGCCTGCCGCCCTGCGCACGGCCGTGCCGAAAAAAGCCGACCCGGCCGCCCGCGCTCCGCCAGGCATCATGGCCGCGAGCGAACCGGCCGCGCGATCCTGCGCACCGTGATGCGGCCAACATAGCGCCGCGTCGAGGAGACCAGATAGGGCGAGCAATCCCCGCTCGGCGCGCAACGCGGATAGGCAAAGAGGCCCGGCCGCACATAGGTGAAGTCGAGCGGACCATAATAATGGACGAAGTCGCAATAGGGTGTGCAGTCGACCTCCGCCGAGGCGGGGGCCGATCCGACCAGCAGCACCCCGCACACGGCAGCAACGAATCCCGGCATCAATCTCGGCATGGCGTCCTCGCGCGCTCGGCGACTTGCGCCATTCTGCGCCTTCGCGGCGGCCGCCGCAACGCGGCCGGCACTGCCGGCGGCGAGCATGCCGCCGGATCGCCGAGGAGTGGTATCGGGCGCGGCGGACACCGAACGCAAAAGAGCCCGCGAGGGGCGGGCTCTTTCGGTTGAATTCGCGATCGCGCCGGTCGCCGCAACTGGCGACAAGGGTGCGCCGAGATGGCAGCGGCCGTGGCGGCGTTATTCCGTGGTCGCGTCCGCCGGCTTCTTCTCGGTCACGCGCCAGAGCTGGAAGCCCTGGCCGTTGATCGCCTTTTCGATCGCGCGGCGCGACAGGTTATGCGGTGGGGCGCGGTCGGGGCGGATCACGCCGGTCGCCTGCCAGGGGCCGTGCTGGGCCGGCAGTTTGCTGCCGGAGGAATCGCCCGCGAAGGCACGCAAGTCGCTCTTGGCCTCCGACTTGAACATGAAAATGTGCATCACAGGAGTGGTCCTTTCAACGCAAAGAGTAACGATGCAGTCCCATTTCGGACGTCGTCACGGCGAAGGCCGCTCCGGCCCCCGCCTGACGCTATCTGCGCCGGAACTGTTGCCGCTGCGGTGGCCTGCCGGACGAGGCGGCGCGCTCGTCCTTGTGGCGGAAGATCAGCCGGCCCTTCTCGAGGTCATAAGGCGACATCTCGACGGTGACGCGGTCGCCCGCGAGCGTCTTGATGCGGTTCTTTTTCATCTTGCCGGCCGTATAGGCGATGATCACCTGCCCGGCGTCGAGCTGGACGCGATAGCGCGCGTCCGGCAGGATTTCGGTGACGAGACCTTCGAGTTGGATCAGCTCTTCTTTTGCCATCGGGGTTCCCTTGCTTCCCGTTCTGCCGCCATCTTACCGCGGCGGACGGCCGGCGTCATCGCGCCGAGCGGGTACCGGACGTTGCAGAAAGCCGACTCCGCCGATGCCCTCGACGTCATGCCCGGCCGGACGGCCATGGCTGTCGGGCTTGTGCGGCTGGCCCTGACGCGGCCGCTCGCCGTAAGACGGGCCACCTTGGCCGCCGCGCTGGGGACGGTGGCGCTTGCTGCGTCCCGGACGGCCGCCCTCCGCGGGACGGCCATGGGCATGAGCTCCAGCCTGGCTGCCGCGCGAATGGCCGCCATTGTGGGGCTGATGCCCACCGCGCGGATGATCGCCGCCCGCATGCTCGCCGTGGGATCGGCCGCCATTGGGACGATGGCCGTTCGGCCGTCCCTCGCGGGCGCCTGCGGCGGCATGTTGCGGTCGGTGCGCCGACGGGCGGTAGCCTTCCGACGGGATCGTCAGGCGGATGAGCTTCTCGATCGCGCGCAGGTAGGGCGCCTCCTCGGCGTCGCACAGCGAGATCGCGATGCCGGTCGCGCCGGCGCGCGCGGTGCGGCCGATGCGGTGCACGTAGCTCTCCGGCTCGTTCGGCAGGTCGTAGTTGATGACATGGCTGATGCCGTCGACGTCGATGCCGCGGGCCGCGATGTCGGTCGCGATCAAGGTGCGGATCTTGCCGGTGCGGAACTCGGCGAGCACGCGCTCGCGCTGGCTCTGCGACTTGTTGCCGTGGATCGCCTGGGCGGAGATGCCGGCCTTGTCGAGGCCGCGCACGACCTTGTCGGCGCCGTGCTTGGTACGGGTGAAGACGAGCGTGCGCTCGACGGTCTCGCCGCGCAGCAGGTCGGCCAGCATCGCGGCCTTGCCGGCGCGGTCGACATGGATGACGCGCTGCGCCACCCGCTCGACCGTCGTGGCGGCCGGCGTGACGGCGACCTTCACCGGATCGCGCAGCATCTGCCGCGCGAGGTCGGCGATCTGTTGCGGCATGGTGGCGGAGAAGAACAGCGTCTGCCGCTCGGTCGGAAGCTTCGCCACGATCTTGCGGATGTCATGGATGAAGCCCATGTCGAGCATCCGGTCGGCCTCGTCGAGCACCAGGAAGCCGACATGGCTGAGGCGCAGCGCGTTGCTCTGCACGAGATCGAGCAGGCGTCCGGGGGTCGCGACCAGCACGTCGACGCCGTTCATCAGCGCGCGCACCTGGCGTCCCATCGGGACGCCGCCGATCGCGAGCGTGTTGTTGACGCCGAGATGGCGGCCATAGGCGTTGAAGCTGTCCAGGATCTGGCCGGAAAGCTCGCGCGTGGGCGACAGCACCAGGACTCGGCAGGACTTGCGTTCCGGCCGCTGCGGCTTGGCGGCGAGCTGGTGCAGGATCGGCAGCGCGAAGGCCGCGGTCTTGCCGGTGCCGGTCTGCGCGATCCCGACGATGTCGCGCCCGCTGAGCGCGGAAGGAATGGTCTGGGCCTGGATCGGGGTGGGGGTGACGTATTTCTCTTGCGCAAGCGCGCGCAGGATCGGCTCTGTGAGGCCGAATTCACTGAAGGAGTTCAAAATTCAAGTCTTTCTGTATGGCGAGACGGGCGGGACGCCTCAATGGCGCACCGACGCATATCGCGGGTGATAAAAAGCATCCCGCGTGGCTGGGTTGCCGGTCGAAGATACGGATGATACGGGCCGAAAACCTTAAGTATTTAAGGAAATTCGTTCACGCGGCCCGCGGGAGACCAGTCTTGATCGGCAATCGTTAACGACGCCTTAACCGTAAAGGTCTCGAGGAATCTATCTTCCGCTGCACCGCATATAGACGGATCCTGTGTTCGATTCAAGGCATTCCTTGGCATTTTCCGCGCTGCCGGAACCCTGCGCCCGCGCTCATTCCCCGTGAAAATCCGACAGGATTGGCGGCGTGCCGTCGAGCCCGAGCTCGCCCCAGCGCCGCGCCACCGTCTCGTAGACCGGTTTGCGCAGCAACGTCCGCTTGGGAAAGTCGGCGAGATGGCGATGCGGCTTGCAGGCGTCGATCAGCGCCTTCGATCCGTAGGGCCGCTCCGCGACCACGACCTTGCTCGGGTCGAGGCCGGTCGACCAGGTCTTGCGCAGCAGGTCGATGTCGTCGCTCGGATTGCAACGCGTCGAGAGCGCCCACATCACCTGATTGAAATCGGTGGCGTCGACGTCGTCGTCCACCGCGATCACCCATTTGGTGTAATAGGCGGCAGCCGGACATTGCGCGGTGAGCGCCAGCACCTGCGCGACGTGGCCGGCATAGAGCTGGCGCAGCGAGACGACGACGATTCCCCATCCGGACGCCGCTGCCGGATGCGCATAGACGCCGGTGACGCCCGGAACCCCGATGCCTTCGAGATCGTCCCAAATCCGCGCCGAGCGCATGATGGCGTAATAGGCGCCGATCTCGCACGACGGATAGGTTGCCATCAGGGCGGCCGTGAGGATCGGATTGCGGCGGTGATGCACCGCCTTCACCTCGATCACCGGCTGCGGTCCGCGCGTGCCGCCATAATAGCCGGTGAACTCGCCGAGCGGACCTTCGGGCGCGAATTCGCCCGGACGCAAAATCCCTTCGATCACGATCTCGCAATGGGCGGGAATCGGCAGGTCGACGAATTCGGCATTCGTCAGCTCGACCGGACGCCCCATGATGCCGCCGGCGCTGTCGAGCTCGCTCTCGGCCGCGCCGAAAACCTGCGCCGACACCATGAACAGCACCGGGTCGACCCCATAGGCGGCGACCACCTCGCAGCTCTCTCCGCGCTGCCACCACGCCTCGCGGTCGAGCCGTCCATGCTTGCCGGGCGAGCAATACAGGCTCACGCGGTCACGCGCCTGCACCATCTGGCGATAACATCCCACATTGATGCGCCGGGTCACCGGGTCGCGCGTAAACGTTATGTCGCCGGTGCCGATATAGCGCCCGCCGTCGCCCGGCCAGAATTTGGGAGACGGAAAACGCGTGATGTCGATGTCGGCGCCGGTCTGCACGACCTCGTTGACCGGCGCGTCGCTCTTGGGAATCATTTTCGGCGCAATCCGCCGCTTCATGATCCGGCGCGTCGCCGCGATCATGTCGCGCGTCGAAAGCTTTTCATCGAGCCCCATCGCGAGCGCGTAGCGGCCGATCGACGCGCCCAGCATATTGGTCAAAACGCTCGTGCCGGGATCGCCGCCTTTGGGATTTTCGAACAAAAGCGCAGGGGCGGCTTCCGAACGCGTCGCCATGAAAGTAACGGCCGACAGCTCCTCGTCGGTGTCGACGGGGGCGGAAATACGTTTAAGAAAGCCACGGGTTTCGATGAGATCGATCCACCCGCGCAAATCCTTCCACGCGACTTGCGACTGAGGCTGGTCCGATATGTTTGCGGGCAAATCCTCGCCGACGAGGTCTTTTTTTCCTGAAAAACCTATTTCTTCCATAAAGCCTTCCTCCGGCGTAGCCAAACAGCTTACAAACACCTCTACTTGCGTCGGCACGATCGAAAGCGCCTGCGTGACGGCCACAGCATAACATGGCGGGCTGAGGGTTTCGCGGGCCCCGATGAAAGCTGCGCGAAAAGAATTGATACGCGAAGTAAAGCGCGCCCCGGACCCAGGGTTGTGCTTTCGCAGGCCCGCCATCCCGGCGTGGCTTGCTGAATTCTGCAAAACGCGTATGTATCATCCGTCATTCATATATTCCCCCCTTTCACGATCGGAGAAAATAATGAAAGTCGCGAAAATCAAATCCATGTCGTTCGATCAACTTGTCGCGTTGCGCGACAATGTGGTCCGGCTTATTTCAGATAAAGCCGCGTCGACGCGGCGTGAATTGGAGGCAAAGCTTGCAGCGATCGAAGGCCTCGGCGGCTATGTCGGAGCCAAGCGTGGTCCCAAGCCGCGCGGCAGCAAGCTGAAGGGCCGCAAGGTCGCGCCGAAATATCGCAACCCGCAAAACCGGTCCGAGACCTGGGCGGGCCGCGGCGCGACGCCGCGCTGGCTGCGCGCCTATATCAAGAGCGGACGCAAGCTGGAAGATTTTGCGATCGGCAAGCCGGGCCGCAAGCCCGGCCGCAAGACCAAGCGCTGAGCGTCCGGCGCGCGCCATTCTGATGGCGCTGCGGAGCATGGGCTCGGGCTTGCTGAAGGCAGGCTCCGGGCTGATGCGCCCTGGTTGATGCAGATCGCGTCAGCGACATGATCGCGCCAGCGCGATTCTGCACCGGCCGCCGCACGATGGTTTTCATTATTCCTCGCCGCAAACTGCCGTCATGCAGGCGGTTCACCTCCGGCGCCTTGGCGTCCGGGCGTCGGTGCCGACCACTTGCAAACCCGATCCTTTGTGGTTCGATGTCGGTTGCGCGCGCGAAGCGTCCGCATCGAACCAGCAGGGTAAGCGGATGAAACACGGGCGTCTGCCGGGGCTGATCCTGATGGCGATGCTGGCATCGGCCGGCGCCGCGACCGCCCAGACCGTCACGGTCGGGGCGACCAGCTCGACCAGCGACGCGCCGATCTACATCGCCGACAAGAAAGGTTTCTTCCGCCAGGAGGGGATCGACGTCACGGTGAGCAATTTCCGTTCCGCCTCGGACATGGTCGCCCCGCTCGGCGCCGGCCATCTCGACGCGGGCGCGGGCTCGGCCGGCGCCGCGCTCTACAATGCGGTCGCGCGCGGCATCCGGATCAAGATCGTGGCCGACAAGGCGTCCTCGCCGCCGGGCTATGGGGCGACCAAGATCATGGTGCGCCGCGACCTGATCGAAAGCGGACGCTACAAGGAGCCGCGCGACCTCAAGGGGATGCGTTTCGCCATGAACGCGCCGGGGGTGAGCAACACCTCGACCCTCAATACGCTGTTGCGTTCGGTCGGGCTGAAATATTCCGACGTGGATACCGTCGACCTTCCGTTTCCCGATCACGTGGTCGCGCTCAAGAACAGGTCGGTCGATGCCTCGGCCTCGGTCGAGCCCGGGCCCGCCATCGCGGTCCGCAATGGCGATGCGGTCGTGGTCAAATCCGACGACGAGATCCTGCCCAACCACCAGATCGCGGTCCTGCTCTATTCGGAGGATTTCGCGCTCAAGCGTCCTGAGGCGGCGCGGCGGTTCATGCGCGCCTATATCCGGGCGGTGCGGTTCTATAACGGCGCGTTGAAGGACGGCCGCTTCCAAGGGCCCAATGCCGACGAGGTGATGGCGATCCTGTCGGAGGCGACACCGGTCAAATCGCGCGATATCTACCTGGCGGTCACGCCGACCGGCATGAACCCCGATGGACGCGTCAACAAGGCGAGCCTCGCCCATGATCTCGCGTTTTACGGCGAGCAGGGCCTGATCAGGGGCGCGATCAATCTCGACGACGTGGTCGATTTCACATTCGTCGAAGCCGTCCTCAAGGAGCTCGGCCCCTATCGCCCTTGACGGCCGATCGACACCGTGGAGATCCATCGGTTCCGCCGTTTCAATGCCTTGTGATCGACCGCCTACACAATCGCGCGACCGAACTCCCGCGTCGCTACCATGTTCCGGTTGGCGGGTGCGCGCGGAACTGCGCCCCATGGCCGCGCGTTTCCTCCACTGACGTCAATAGCAAGAGGAGAACGTCATGCGGAAGGAACTCATTGCGGGTGTTGTCGCTGCGGCTGCGTTGTGGCCTGCGCTGGCGGCCGCGCAATCGCCGGCCCAGGAAGGTTTTCGTGAGGGCTATCGCGCCGGCGGACCGGTCGGTGGCGTCGTCGGCGGTACGGTCGGCGCGGCTGTCGAGTTCCCGGGCGACGTGCTGGGTTTCGTGACCGGGCACCCGCGCCGCTATGATCGGGTCCGAGAGGAAATCGTGGTGGGCGAGCCGTTGCCGCGGACCGTGCACGTCTATTCGATCCCGAGGCACCGCGACTACGCGTATGCCTATGTCAATGACCGGCGCGTGATCGTCAATCCAGGAACCCGGCGCGTTGTTCGGGTGGTGGAATGATCCTGCGGTCACGATCCTGCGGTCATGATGATGTAACTGAAGAGCCCCGGCCCCGCGCCGGGGCTCTTTGTATTCGGGGAGGGCGCCCGAGCGAGTCTGTTGTCAACATTTAATTCTCGTAATTCTCGGAAAATTTGGCGCGCCGAGGTGGAAACTCTTGCGATGCCATTCGTTGTGCTGGCGAGGGGCGTGTGCAGTGCAGCGCCATCCTATCAAGCAGCGAATGACCATCACAAAGGAGCACGGGCCATGCGAACCATCGGAAGAACTTGCCTTGCGATCGCAGCCGTCGGAGTCATGGCCACGGTTGCGGTGCCGGCAACGGCTGCGGATATCCTGTCGTCGCGTACCTACGGCGGCGCCTACGACGCGGTCGTCCCGGCGCCGGTGATTGTCGGAAGCGACTACGACGCGGCGTATGACGCCGTGGCGCCGGGTCCGGTCTATGGCTACGGCTATGGCTATGTCGGGCCGGCGTGGCGGCGCGGCAGCTATTATTCCTACGGCGCCGGACGCGCCAATCCCAGCCTCAGCCCGAACGGGTGGGACCAGGACAATCCGCGCGACCAGCAGCTTCAGGGCCACAACTGACGGCACTGACGGCGCGCGGACCACCCGTTCCTGTCATCGCAAAGAATTGGCTTTGGGGTCATGACGGCCACGAAGCTGATCGAGGACCTCGGCCGTGGCCGGCCGGGGTCCTCGCTTGCGTTCCGCGCACTACGCTGCGGCCTCGCAAGCAGCGGAGCGGCCGGCGGAACCGCGCCATCGGGCGAACGTTGGCCCTACAGGGACGCGGGGAGCTTCAGAAACGCTCAAGGAGAACACGACATGATGTCGAAACAACTACGCCTCACGTCGCTTGCAACGGTTGTCCTGGCGGGCAGCGTCGGCTTGGCGATCGCTCAGGGCGGAGGCGGTGGAGGAGCCGGCGGCGCCGGCGGTGCGGGCGGGACCGGCGGTGCCGGCGGTATGTCCTCCGGATCGACCAGTGGCGGCACCACGGCGCCCAGCCCGCAGGGCACGCCCAACAGCGGAAGCACGCTCAACAACAACAGCACGCTCAATAACAGGCCGTGCGGCTCGGGCTCGGCCGGCGTCGGCGGAGCCGGCACCACCGGGAGCGCATCGACGATGGGCACTGGCCAGTCTTCGGCGATGGGTACCGGACAGTCGTCGAACCTCAACGGCAACGCGGCGAGCAACAATAATCCCACGACCGGGACCTTCCAGACTTCACCGTCGGGAAGCATGGCGCAGGGATCTGCGGCGGGCCCTGGCTGCTGATTTGGCGATCCACGACGGGCGGCGCGTCGCGCAAGCGGCGCGCCGCTTCATTACTGCGGCATCCCCGCGCAACGGGAATTTGCTCAGCGGTCGGTTTCGCTTTCATCGGGCCGGCTGCCGCCGTAGCCCCGTTGCGGGCCGATCTCGTCGCGGCCGCGGTCGTCCGGCGGCACACGCTCCACGCTCGAGCGCGCACCACGGTCGTCGCCGTCATCGGACGTACGATCGCTCTCGACGCTCCGCCGTCGCGAGCGGTCGCCCGGCGGCTTGGGCGCGGAGCTTGACGAGGTAGCATCATGGCGCATCGTCGGTCCTTCCCCCTTGCGCGCTCGATCCTTTGCGGCACGCCCCGCGGAAGTGGAACAAGCACGCGCCTGGTCTGGTTCCGGCGGCCCATCGCTCCGCTGCCCAAACATTGGGCGATGCGCAAAAAACCTAGGCTCAAGGATTAGACCAATCTGGGGAACTGATGCAGCAATACTGACTTATCTCAATAAACACCCATCCGATTTATGACGCCATTGACGGGGGTCAGCCGTGCCCGACGAAAACACCGTGCGAATTGTGGTCCATCGACAGAATATCACGCGCTACCGCTCGCTGTTGCAGACACCCTTGACGGCGATCGAGCGCGAATTCATCGACAGGCGCATCGAGGAAGAGGCGGCGGAAATTCACCGGCTGACCGCGGAATCGAATTGGCGCACCGCCATTGGGGCGCGCTCCCGGGCATGGCAGGCGAGCGGCGCCGGCCGCTTCGCTCCGGAGCCGACGACCGGCTGCTGATCGCGCGGCCGCGCGTGCCGGAACCGGATGTTTTGCCCGCGGTTGTCCCCAGAGATGAACGAGGCGGGCCCGCTTCGTTTGCTGTCGCTCGATGCGGCGGCGCCAACCGCGGAGCAGCCCATGAGCAAGTCTTCCGAACGCCGCACGGCATTCTCTCAAAGCGCGGAACGGGCCGCCCGACAGGGGCGGGAAATTCAGGAAAATGTCGACCGCACCGAGGAGGCGGCCGGCACGGTCAAGGACAAGAAGCCCGCGGCCATGCAGGCGGGGGCGCGCGCCTATCCGTCGTCCTTCCCCAAGCAGCATCTCGAGAAGCCCGGTCTCGAATCCGAGCTCGAAACCCGGCCGATGTATCAGGCGCCGCATTACAAGGGTTCGGAAAAACTCGCTGGCATGGCGGCGCTGATCACCGGCGGCGATTCCGGCATCGGGCGCGCGGTCGCGGTTCTTTACGCGCGCGAGGGCGCCGACGTCGCGATCGCCTATCTCAACGAGCACGAGGACGCGCAGAAAACCAAGCGCGCGGTCGAGGCGGAAGGCCGCCGCTGCATCCTGATGGCGGGCGACGTCGCCGAGCCGGCATTTTGCCAGGCCGCGGTCGATCAGACCATCGAGGCCTTCGGGCACCTCGATCTGCTCGTGAACAACGCCGCCTTCCAGGAGCATGTCCGCTCGCTCGAGGAGTTGACCGAGGAGCAGTTCGACCGCACCGTCAAGACGAACCTCTACGGATATTTCCATATGGCCAAGGCGGCGGTTCCGCATATGCGGCGCGGCGGCGCCATCGTGATGACCGGCTCGGTGACGGCGATGAATGGCAGCAAGGAGCTGCTCGACTATTCGATGACCAAGGGCGGCATCCATGCCTTCGCGCGGTCGCTGGCGGCGCATCTCATCGATCGCGGCATCCGCGTGAACGTGGTCGCTCCGGGGCCGGTCTGGACGCCGCTCAACCCGGCCGATCGGGCGGCCGAGCAGGTGGCCAAATTCGGCAGTCAGACTCCGATGAAGCGCGCGGCCCAGCCCGAGGAGATCGCGCCGGCCTTTGTCTTCATGGCGGCGCCGAGTTGCTCGAGCTATATCACGGGCGAAGTCCTGCCCATCGTGGGCGGCTACTAGCGCGATCATCATGCCCGGCAAACGTATCCAGTTCGACGATGAAACCTGGCAAGCACTCGATCTGCTGCGGCGCGACCGGATGATGGATTTCCAGGAGCTCGCCGATGAAGCCTTCCGGGACCTCCTGCGCAAGCATCACCGTCCGACCGATCTCAAGTCGGCGCTGCGACAAAGCGCCGACGCGACGGCCACGATCCACAAGCTTGCCCCGAAGCGGAAGCCGAGAAGCCGGCGCAAGGCGGGGTGAGCCGAGTGTGAATCGACGCGCAGCGTCACCCGGCCCGGCGATTCTCCTTGGATTTTCGGCCGGCGGTGCGCCAGCGGGCAGCCTGCGTCGCCCGGCTTGCGGGCGGCAGGGCTTGGGG
>WNFR01002625.1_pt1 | contig 28567 bp, 26 predicted proteins | sample 5400221 | NCBI WGS metagenome assembly WNFR01 (sample SAMN13153357, study PRJNA577476) | soil metagenome | isolation source: 40 cm soil under Madrone tree | place: USA:California | collected 2016-06-14
CGCGGGCGATTTTTTCCATTTCGCGGAAGCGGCGTGTGAATTTGGCGCTGGCTTTGTGGAGGGCGATTTCGGGATCTACGTTGAGGAAGCGGGAGAGATTTACGGCGACGAAGAGGATATCGCCTAGTTCGGATTCGATGCGGTCGGGGGAATCTTTTTTGTGGAGGACTTCACGGAGTTCGGTGGATTCTTCGAGGAGTTTTTCGAAGATGCCTTCGACGTTGGGCCAGTCGAAGCCGATGCGGGCGGCTTTGCGGGTGAGTTGGAAGGCTTCGAGGAGGGCGGGGATGGTGTGGGGGACGCCGTCGAGGAGGGAGCCGGAATTGGGGGCCGAATTGGAGGTTGAGGAAGTTAAGGACGAAGAGTTCGGAGCGGGCCGGGCGAGCCCGGCCCCTACAACGGAGTTCGGATCTTTGGATTGGCGCTCTTGCTTCTTCAGGAGTTCCCAGTTGCGGAGGACTTCGGCGGAGGTTTTGGCGTTTGTGGTGCCGAAGACGTGGGGGTGGCGGCGGATCATTTTGTCGTGGATTTCGCGGATGACGTCGTTGATGGAGAAGCGGCGCTGTTCGGCGGCGATTTGGGCGTGGAAGAGGACCTGGAGGAGGAGGTCGCCAAGTTCTTCGGCGAATTTGGAGTCGTCGCGGGAGTCGAGGGCGTCGACGACTTCGTAGGCTTCTTCGATCAGGTAGGTGCGAAGGGTGGAGTGGGTTTGTTCGCGGTCCCAAGGGCAGCCGCCTGGGGCGCGGAGGCGGGCCATGACGGCGGCAAGTTTGGCGAAAGCGGGGCCGGGGTCTTGTGGGCGCGGGGATTTTTTCGGGCGGCGTGGTTTGGGTTTTGACTTTTTGCGGGGGCGAGAGCGTTTTTTCGGAGGCATGCGCGCGTTTTTTCCTGAAGGACTAACTTTAAGACGGGTAAACGGGTTTCGCAAGCGGGGTTAAGAGGAAAGCGAAAGGAGAGACTTAACGCAGAGTTCGCTGAGGAAACGCAGAGTTCGCAGAGAAGAGGGAGAAGAGAAAAAGAGAGGCCCGCGCTTGGTGATGAATTGTGAAGCGCGGGCCGCGTGGCCGCAGCTAGAGAGAGTTTAAGAAGGCGATTAGGTCGGCCTTCTCTTCGTCGGTAAGGTTCATCTGGAAACGCTGGTTGTAGAAGTTGAGGAGCTGGTCGAGATTTTGCGCGGCGCCGTTGTGGAAATAGGGAGCGCGCGCGGCCAGGCCTCGCAGGATGGGGCCTTTGATGCGATTGACATCGCTGCAGAAACCGGTGAGCAGAGCCTTGCCGGGGTCGGTAGTGTAGATGGTGTAGGGCTCGGTGGAAGGCGACGTAGCGAATGGATTGGGGCAGCCGTTGATCTGGTAGACGGGCAGGTCGGGAAAATCGAGCTGGGAAACGCCGGCGGCGATCAGTGGATCGGATTCGTAGGCGGGATTGTGGCCGGTGCCGATGTCGAGCGGAAGTGGAAACGAGTGATTGCCGACGTTGGGGGTGTCGTGGCAGGTGGTGCAGTTGCCGGTGAACGGCGCGATAGGAGTGGCACCGAGAGCGGAATTATCGTTCAAGCCACGGACGCTGGAGATGGTGAGTGGGCGAGTGTTGAAGAGGACTTGGCCGGCGGCGATGCGTTTGCGCATATTGTCATCGGAATTGCGGAATGCCGGAAAAGTTGGGCGCAAGTTGGCCCAGGAGTCGAAGAGCGTGAAGGTGGCAGCGGGATTGAAGGGCTGCCCGTTGGGATCCTTACCGAGAGAATCGTTGGTGCCGGGATGGTATGCCTGCTCGGAAAGGTAGTAAGCGCCGCCGCGAGCACCGTAGTTGGAGAGCGGGCCGGCGGTGTTGTCGTAGAACTGGGCGGAGTTGAGGCCGAGTTCGAAATTGACGATGGCGGTCTGCTGATCGAGGGTGGGCGTGGCGCCCTGGGCATGGATGAGCGTGGCGCTGACGGATTGGTGCATGAGGTCGGCGATCAGGTTGGAGCGGAAGGTTTGGGGGTTGTTCAGAGGCTGGATGGTTTCCCGGCCGTCGAACATGATGGTGCTCAAGAAACCCAGATTGGTCGTTGGTAGCGGACGGCGGTAAACGGAAACGGTTGGCAAGCCGGAAACGGGATCAGGGACGATGGCGCAGCCGTAGGGGTCGTGGACGGCGCTGATGGTGAACTGCGTAGTAGCGGGGAGAGTGATGCCGATGCGTATCAGGCCGCTCTTCAACAAGAGGCTGTGGTCAGCAGGTTTTCCGGGAGGGGTGGCGTTGGGGCAATTGGCGCCGTCGACGGAAGCGAAGAGGGGATCCTGGCCGCCGGATTTTTGGAAGATGGCGTTGATGCTGGAGACGCCGAGGCCAAAAGCGTCGCTGGCGAGGTGGCAGGAGGCGCAACTGCGGCCGTTAGTGCCGAGGCTTTGGAAGAAGGGGTTCTTTTCGTTGATGGGGCCTGCTGCGTTGTACGTGGAAACCAAGCCTGTGGGGTCGCGGAACGGAAACAGGCTGGGGATGACGACGGCCGCGGCGACCGAGGCCAATGCAAACCAGGCGAGGAGCAGGACGAGGCGATGGCGGCGGGGCATGGCTGCAGGACTGGGGCTGGGATTGATGGGCATTTAGGTTCCTCCGGAGATTTCGGCCACCAGCGGAGATAAGGGGGATGGCCAAGAGCTTGTGGTGTAAATCGCAGAATTAGTGGTAATGGTCAATGTTGGAGGGGTGGAAAAGAGGTGAGATTGAGGTGAAGGTGCAAGCGGCTGATAACAGAAAAATTAGGTTGCATTGGACGAAGGGTGGGGGGAGAATCCAACACGCTAGAAAGGCTGGACTATGGCGGCCCCGGGCCCTAGATACCGATTCGGTCCATTTGAGCTGTTTCCCCGCACGAACGAACTCTTCAAACAGGGTAGCCGGCTAAAGGTGAGGCCGCAGCCGCTTCAGGTGCTGGTGGTGTTGCTGGAGCATGAAGGAGACGTGGTAACGCGGGAGGAGCTGCGGGAGCGGGTGTGGCAGGCGGATACGTTTGTGGATTTTGAGCACGGGCTGAACACGGCAATCAAGGAACTGCGGGCAGTGCTGAGCGACTCCGCGACAGAGCCGAGGTATATCGAAACGGTTCCGAAAGTGGGCTACCGGATGATTGTGCCCGTCGAGACCCCGGAAGCGGAAAGTGCCGCGAAGACGGTGATCGCGATGGGGGGCACGGCACCACCCACCAGGGATTTTGTGTCGAGCGCGGAGAGCGGGTGGGAAGGGATTGGACAGAAGCAAACGGAGGACAAGCCGCGGGGGAGTCGGACGGCATGGATTGCCAGCGTCATGCTCGGGTTAGTAGTGATCGCGGTGATTGGGATTGGACTTAAGTGGGTGCGGACGCGTGAAGCGGGCGCGAAGCGAGAGGCGGGGGAAAAGGTTGCCGCAAGCAATCGAAGGGTGATGCTGGCGGTGCTTCCCTTTCAGAATTTGACGGGAGACGCGGGACAGGAATATTTCAGCGACGGGTTGACAGAAGAGATGATCGCGCAGCTTGGATTGATGGACCCGGAACATTTTGGAGTGATCGCGCGGACCTCGGTGATGCACTACAAGAGCACGCAGGAGAACGCAGAACAGATCGGGCGGGAATTGGGAGTGCAGTACGTGCTGGAGGGGAGCGTGAGGCGAGACGCGGAACGGGTGCGGATCACGGCGCAGCTGATCCGGGCGGGAGACCAGACACGGCTGTGGACAAAGGAGTTCGATCGCGAATTGCGGAGCTTGCTGGCGGTGCAGAGTGAGATTGCACTGGAGACAGCGGAGGGGATCCAGCAGACGTTGGGGACGAAGAAGCCCGGCGCGGCGGCGATCGCGGCGGAGATGACGCGCGAAGATTACGATGCGTACGACAAATATTTGAAGGGATTGTATTTCCTGAATAAGAGGACGCTGGCGGGTTTTGGCCAGGCAGTTGAGTGCTTTCAAGAGGCGATCAAGAAGAATCCAAGGTATGCCCGCGCATACGCGGGGCTGGCGAATACGTACACGCTGATGAGCGGCTACAGCTTGTCACCCGCTTCGAAGTATATGCCGCTAGCGCGGGCGGCGGCACTGCGGGCGCTGGAGCTGAATGACAGATTGCCGGAGGCGCACACCTCACTGGCGCTGGTGGTGCAGAATTATGACCTGGACTGGCAGACGGCGGAGAAGGAGTTCAAACGGGCGATCGAGTTGAACCCGAATTATTCGACGGCACATCACTGGTATGCCGAACACCTGGGATATCGGGGACGGTTTGACGAGGCGTTCAGGGAGAGCGATGAGGCCAAGAGGCTGGACCCACTGTCGTTGATTATCGCGACAGATCGGGGGATGCTGCTTTATTATGCGCGGAACTATGACCGGGCGATCGAGCAGTTTCGGGCGGTACTGGAAATGGATCCGGGTTTTCCGCGAGGCCACATGATTCAATTGGTTTATGCGGAGAAGAGGATGTACCCGGAAGCGCTGGCGGATATTGAAATCAGCAAGCGAGTTTCGGGGGAAGGAGCGTGGTACTGGTCGGCAAAGGCGCGCGTATTTGGCCAATCGGGAAACGAGGGTGAGGCGCGGCGAGCGCTCGAAGAGTTGGAGAAGATGAATAAGCAGCACCCCGTTGATCCCGGAGCACTCGCGTGGGCGCACCTGGGCATGGGCCATCAGGAAGAAGGGCTACGATGGCTGGAAAAGGCTCACGAACAACACTCAAATGCGATGACAACCTTGAAAGTTGACCCTGTTTACGACGCGGTGCGGAATGATGCGAGGTTTCAGGAATTGGTGCGGCGCGTGGGACTGGGGGAGTAGAGAAGGAAGAAGCGCGGAGAGCTAGGCCTTGCCTGCGGCTCGGTTGTCATGGGGAGTTCCCTTCCCGTGATAAACTTGGAGGGATTTTCTTACAAGGGAAGACTAGGAAGAGGAAGACTACCGTGTCTGAACACAAGCAGGATGAGGGATTCAAGGTGATCGACCGGCGGCCGTTTACCGCCGAGGGCGAGATGCGCAAGGAAGTGGTGGAAGAGCAGGAGCGCGAGGCGCAGCGAGAAGAAGTGAAGGAAAAAGCGGTGGCGCAAGCGGCGGCGGATGCAAAGACGGCTGCGGCGCCTCCGGCGGAGACGCCGAAGAAGGTGCAGGCGTTTGAGAATCTGGTGCGGATGATCGGAAGCAATGCGGCGATGGTGTTGGGTGCATATGCAGACCCGCGGACTGGCGAACCGATGCTCGATCCGGAGGCGGCGCGGGAATTCATTGACATGTTGGATGCGCTGCAGGTGAAGACGAAGGGAAACCTGGCGCCGGAAGAGGATTCGATGCTGCTGGATTTGCTGGGAAAGTTGAAGATGACGTATCTGGAGATCAGCAAGGCGATGGCGGCGCAGATGGCGCAGGTGCAGGGGGCGATGAAGGGAGAGAGGAAGAAGTAGTTAGAAAATAGAAATTGGAAAATGGAAATTGGGAAGAGATCCCAGGTGCTGCTTGGAGGCGCTTGGGATTTTTTGTTTTTGGGGAGAAGAAGAAAGGAGCTCACCACAGAGGACATGGAGAGCACGGAGAAGAGAAGGACTCGGATAGGGAGAGGACATTTGGAGACGTTGGATCGTAAGAGCCCATCCTTTGCAAAATTCGCAAAGGGTGGGGCACCCTCAAGTTCAATTGTGATTTGATGTTGGATCGAGAACCCAAGAGGGCGGAGCAAGCTCCGCCCCTACAATGGACGGTGGGGGTGTGGGACAATTGCGCAGTGGTGATACCGAAAATGAGTAGCGAGCGGATGCGGGTGACGGTGTTGGGGTCGGGGACGTCGATGGGCGTGCCTACTTTGGGGTGTCATTGCGCGGTGTGCGAGTCCGCGGATCCGCATGATAAGAGGTTGCGGCCTTCCCTGCTGCTTTCGCGCGGCGGGCACAATGTGGTGATTGATACGACGCCGGATTTCCGGACGCAGGCTTTGCGGGCCGGGATCGATAGGTTGGATGCGGTTTTGCTGACGCACGGGCATTCGGATCATATTTTGGGATTTGACGATTTGCGGCCGTACAACTTCAAGCAACGGGCGGCGATGCCGGTGTATGGAAGTGAAGAGACGTTTCGGATTGTGCGGCGGGCGTTTGCGTATGTGTTTGACGACAAGCCTACGTTGAGCAGCATTCCTAGCGTTCATTTGCATGTGGTGAAGGGGCCGTTTGAGGTGATAGGCGTCCAGTTCGTTCCCGTGCCGCTGGTGCATGGAGAGATGGAAGTGCTGGGATACCGGTTTGGGCGGGCGGCGTATTTGACGGATTTCAGCCGGCTGCCGGAAGAGAGCGCGGCGCTGCTGGAGGGATTGGATGATTTGATTCTGGATGCGCTGCGGGATGTGCCGCATCCGATGCATATGACGGTGGAGCAGTCGCTGGCGCTAATTGATAAGTTGAGGCCGAAGCGGGCTTGGTTTACGCATATTGCGCATGATTTGCCGCATGCGGCTACGAATGAGCGGTTGCGGAAGTTGGGATATTCGAATGTGAAGTTGGCTTATGACGGGTTGACGTTTGAAGCGGAGACGGAGGGGCCGGGGGTGGAGGAGCGGTCGGCGGGCGGGCTGCGAGTGTTTACTTCGGGGGAGGAGTGGGCGGCGGTGTTTGGGGGAAGAAGACAAGAAAAAACAAGAGGGGACTTAACGCAGAGTTCGCAGAGGAAGCGCGCCCTTCGGCCAGGCTCAGGGCAGGCAGAGGACGCTGAGAAGAGTACCCCAAGAGCACAGCCAGGAATGGCTGTGCCACAAGAGGCAGGGCTGGGACGCGGGAGTGTGATTGCGATTGGGAATTTTGACGGGATACATTTGGGGCACCAGAGGCTGCTGGAGTATTGCATTGCGCTGGCGAAGGAGAGCGGGGCGGTGGCTACGGCGCTGACGTTTGAACCGCCGCCGTTGAAGGTGTTGCGGCCGGAGTCGGCGCCGCCGCGGATTTCTACGAACGAGCAGAGGCTGGAGTGGTTTGGGGCGCTGGGAGTGGGAGCGGCGGTGGTGCTGCCGTTCACGAGGGAGTTGTCGCAATTGTCGCCGGAAGATTTTGTGGACGAAATTTTAGTGCGGCAGTTGCAGGTGTGCGCGGTGGTTGTGGGAGATAATTTTAGATTTGGGCACAAGCAGGCGGGAAACGTGAAGCTGTTGCGGGAATTGGGAATGCGGGATGGATTTGATGTGATTGTACACGAGCCGGTGGTGGTGGATGGAGAGATTGTTTCGAGCACGGTGATCCGGAAATTGATTGCGGAGGGCGAGGTGACACGGGCGGCGCGGATGCTGGGGCGGGCGTTTGCGTTGACGGGGCAAGTGGTGGCGGGAACGGGGACGGGGCGGAAGTTTACGTTTCCGACTTTGAATCTGCGGCCGGAGCAGGAGTTGCTGCCGGCGAAAGGCGTGTACATCACGCGGACGGTGCTGGAGGGGGAGCCGAGCAGTCACCGGAGCGTGACGAATGTGGGGATGCGGCCGACGTTCAATGGAACGGGATTAACGGTGGAGACGCACCTGCTGGATTATTCGGGGAATTTTGCGCCGAAGCGGATTGAGGTACGGTTCTGGAAGAAATTGCGGGAGGAGAAGAAGTTTGGGGGGCCGGAGGAGTTGAAGGCGCAGATTGCGAAGGACATTGCGCGCGCGAATGAGTTTTTTGCGAGATTGCGGAAGGTGAGGGCGAAGAGGTTGGCGGGGATGAGGGAGTGAAAGAGCGAAAGAGGAAGATTTCACCACGGAGTTAGTAGCGAGACCACAGAGATCACCGAGAAGAATCGGAGGGCCGGGCCCTTCGGCATGCTCAGGGTAAATGAGCCTGACGCCTATATAGGAACACAGAAACATTACATGGAGCGGAGATCCCAGGTAGAGGAGTTGGCGTCTGGGGCGGGTTGGGTGGTGGTGTGCGTGGAGTGGAGATCGGACATCGAGCGATCAACCAGGTGGAGGACGAGCGGAGAAAGGGCCACGCCAATCAAGAGACAGGCGAGGAAGAGATTGCGAGAGTGTTGGTGGTCTTGTTCGAGTAGGAGTTGCATGTAGAGATAGACACCGTGGGGTGGGAGGAAGTGCCTGAATAGTGTTGCGGGAGTTTAGTGCGAAGGTTGGGTGGTCAAAAGCGGTGGCAGAGCCACCGCACCCCATAGCACAGGTCAGAGTTTGAAGAGTTCGCGGAGGCGTTTGGTTTGTTGGCGGGAGACGGGGATTTCGGAGGATTTTTTGTCGTTCATTTTTAGCATGAAGCTGGATTTGAACCAGGGGACGACTTCGCGGATGTGGTGGATGTTGACGAGATAAGAGCGGTGGGGTCGCCAGAAGGAGTCGGAGTCGAGCGTGGCGTGGAGTTCTTCGAGGGTGCGGTAGTTGGAGGAGCCTTCGAGGTCTTTGGCGGTGACGGAGATGAGGCCGCCTTCGATGGAGGCGAAGATCAGGTCTTCGGCGTCAACGAGGAGCATGCGCTGCTGGGAGCGGATCAGGATTTTGGAGGGTTGGGTAGAGTTGGATTTGGGAGCGGAGAGTTGGGAGACGAGCTGCTCGAGGCGCTCGGTGGTGCTGGTGTGGGCTTCGATTTCTTTTTTTGCTTTCTGGATGGCTTTGGAGAGGCGGGCCTTGTCGAAGGGCTTTAATACATAGTCAACGGCATTCACATCGAAGGCTTGGACGGCGTAGTGATCGAAGGCGGTGGCGAAGACTACGTGGGGAACTTTGAGTTTGCGTTCGACGAGTTTTTTGAGGACGCCAAAGCCGTCGAGGCCGGGCATCTGGACGTCGAGGAAGACGAGGTCGGGATTGTGTTCTTTGATGAGGTTGACGGCTTCGAGGCCGTTTTTGCCCTGGCCGATGAGGGAGATTTCGGGGAAGGCTTTGAGGAGGAACGCGAGTTCTTCGCGCGCGGGCTTTTCGTCGTCGACGATGATGGTGTTGATGGGCATGGTGGTGAAAGGAAAGTATAGCGCGGAGACGGGGAGATTGGATAACAGCGATCAGATAGCAGCAATCAGGAAGCGGTTGGTGGCCGTATTTTGATTGAAATGGATCGTGATTGAATATCTGCCGCACCTACGGCGCTTGGGATCCTTTCGGATTACGTACCCAGCGCTTGCGCGCTGGGCTAACTTGTGTCGCGCCTAACGGCGCTGGTTCTCGGTGTGACATCAACCGGGACAGCACTTAGACCGCTGAGATTGGATCAAGTAAAGTTCGGGTATGATTCGTGTTTCGGTTTTGTTGCAGGGAGGTGGGATAAACCCGCCCTGCATGAATGGAGCGAATCGTGGCGAAAGCGGGCAAGGGGACGGCTGAGATTTTGAGTAGCGAGATGATTTATCAGGGGCGAGTGTTTGGGTTGCGGCGAGATAAGGTGGTGGAACCGAGCGGTGTGAGGACGACGCGGGAGGTGATCACCCATCCGGGGTCAGTAGTAGTGCTGCCAGTACTGCCGGATGGAAGGATAGTGATGATCCGGCAGTATCGCCATGCGACACGGCAATATTTGTGGGAGCTGGTGGCGGGGCGGAAGGAGCCGGAGGAGACGCCGAAGCAAGGGGCGGCGCGGGAGTTGCTGGAGGAGACGGGATACCGGGCGAAACGGTTTAAAGTTTTTCTGGATGTCTTCCCTACCCCGGGCTTTCTGGAGGAACGAATGTATTTATTGCTGGCGGAGGGCCTGACGGCGGGGGAGGCGCAGCCGGAAGAGGATGAAAAGATCGAGGTGCGGCCGTTCAAAGTGAAAGATTTGAAACAGATGATTAAGAGCGGGCGATTGAAGGATGCGAAGTCGATTGCGGGACTTTTGTATTATCTTACTTTTTTAAGGTAGGCTTCCCCGGTCCTTGCCTGGTCTGGCATATTGAACCGCTTAAAACCGTATAAATATGCACAAGGGCGCAAGAAAATCGTTATGTCTCCTTGACTCAGCTTTCCAGTTTGATACACTCCGCGCAATTCGTGCTCATGGCGGCGCGTCTAGGTATTCCGCCCCCAGAGTCACCGTCCAAAGGAGACACGAAGTGCAAGGAACAGTAAAGTGGTTCAATAATTCGAAAGGATACGGATTCATGAATTTGAGATAGTGCAGGGACCCAAAGGACCGCAGGCGGCCGAGGTAAGAAAAAACGCCTGAAAGGAATTTGGATCTAATCGAGACGGCGGGGGCGAGAGCTTCCGCCGTTTTATTTGGGTGGCAAGAAGATTGGTTGGTTGCCGAGGCAGCGGGGATAACAGATAACAGCGAGCAGATAGCAGGGGGTGAGGAGAAGAGTTAACGCAGAGGGCGCTGAGAAGAGGAGCACCAAGAGCACAGCCCCTTCGGCTTCGCTCAGGGCAGGCAGGAATGGCTGTGCCATGGGGAGGCCGATCTGAAGATCGGCCACTACACGGAGAGGGAGAGAGGAATATAATTGCGGGCATGGACAACAAACAGATTGCACGAATATTGCGGGAGACCGCATCACTTTTGCAGATTGATGGGGCGATCATTGGGCGCTACCGGAGTTACGAGAAGGCGGCGGAGCTGATTGACAGCTTGCCGGAGTCCGTGGAGCAACTGGTGGCGACGCCGGAGAAGTTGACGGAGTTGCCGGGAATTGGCGACCGGATGGTGGAGCATCTGGAGGAGATCGTTAAGACGGGCGATTATGCGCTGCGAAAGAAATTGCTGAAGAAATATCCGGAGTCGATTCTGGATTTGCTGAATCTGCAATCGCTGGGGCCGAAGAAGGTGGCGTTTTTGTGGAGCAAGTTCAAGGCTGGCAGCGTGGCGGATGTGGAGAAGCTGGCGAAGGAAGGCAAACTGCGGGACTTGCCGGGATTTGGAGAGAAGAGCGAGCAGAATATTTTGAAGGCAGTGGAGGTGTTCAAGAAGTCGTCGGGAAGATTTTTGATCAGCCGGGGAGAAGAAGCGGCGGCTGAGATTGCGGCGTATATCAAGAAGGCGGGGAAAGGCGTGGAGAGCGTGACGCCGGCGGGGTCGCTGCGGCGCGGGAAGGAGACGGTGGGGGATCTGGATTTGCTGGTGACGCTGGCGCCTGGGCATACGAAGCAGAAGGAAGTGGACGCGATTGCGGAGCATATTTTGAAGTTTCCTGGAATTGATCAGACTTTGGCGCATGGCGAGAACAAGGTGAGCTTCACTTTGCAGGATGGGTTGCAGGTGGATGTGCGGCTGCTGGAGAAAGAGAATTTTGGGGCGGCGCTGCTTTATTTTACGGGGTCGAAGGAACATAACGTGGCGTTGCGCGGGCGCGCGAATGATATGGGATGGACATTGAATGAGTATGAGTTGGCGGTGTTGGAGGATAGTGACGAGAAAAAGGACAAACCCAAGAACGCTGGCCGGCAGGATGCCGGCGCTACCCGGGAGACGAAGGGCGGGAAGCATGTGGCGGGACGGACGGAGGAGGAGATTTACTCGAAGTTGAAGATGGAGTTTGTGCCGCCGGAATTGCGGGAGAACACGGGAGAGATTGCGGTGGCGGAGAAGTACAAGCTGCCGAAGCTGATAGAGCTGCGGGATGTTAAGGGCGACTTGCAGATGCATACGACGGCTAGCGACGGGAAGAATACGATCGAGGAGATGGCCGCGGCGGCGCGGGAACTGGGGCACGAATACATTGCGATTACGGATCACTCGAAAGCGGTGACGGTGGCGAACGGGTTGGATGAGAAACGGATGGCGGCGCATATCAAGAAATTGCACGCGGCGGATGAAAAGGGACTGGGGATCCGGGTTTTGGCGGGATCGGAAGTGGACATTTTGAAGGATGGGTCGCTGGATTATTCGGACGAGATTCTGGCGCAGTTGGATGTGGTGGTGTGCTCGATCCATTCGTATTTCAATTTGGATAGGGCGGCGATGACGGAGCGGATGCTGGCGGCGATTGAGAATCCGTACACGCAGATTATCGGGCACCCGACGGGGCGGCTGCTTTTGAAGCGGGAAGGGATCGATTACGAGATGGAGAAGGTGCTGGATGCCTGCGCGAAGCATGGGGTGGCGATGGAGTGCAATTCGTATCCGGACCGGCTGGATTTGAAGGATGTGTATTTGCGGATGTGCAAGGAGCGCGGGGTGAAGGTAGTGATTTCGACGGACTCGCATGTGGCGGCGAATTTGAGCTTTATACGGTATGGGGTGGTGATGGCGAGGCGGGGGTGGTTGGAGAAGAAGGATGTGATTAATACCTTGCCGACGAGGGAGTTTTTGGAGGCGCTACGGGCTAAGCCCGGGGCTAAGAAGAAGGCGGCGAAGAAATAGGACAAGAGTTAACGCAGAGGGCGCGGAGAACGCTGAGGACGCTGAGAAGAGGAAGAGCGGCCCGCCCCGTAAAACCATTCGGGGTGCAAAAAACGCACCTCGGAAGGCCGGGCCCTACATTAGCGGTTCCAAAGGGAACATTTTGGGTGGGGAATGCGTTTCTGGTTATAGGACCGGGCGCGGAGGCCTAAGTATGAGGATGGGATTGGAGCAGCAGATGGCGATGCTAGCGGCTGGGATGAGGATACGGATGGCTGGCGCGGTATTGGCCGGGGCATTGCTGGGCGGTGGGTTGCTGCTGGCGCCTAGTGGGGTGCGGGCGGATGAGGTGGCTAAGACCTTTACGGTGTCGGGGCATGCTCACGTTAGAGTGCAGACGGATGATGGGTCGGTGCGGGTGTCCACGGGAGATATCAAGCAGGTGGAGATTCGGGTGGAGTATACAGGGTACAAGCTGGAGCGGGATTTGCAGGTGAGCACTTCGCAGAATGGGGATTCGGTGGAGGTGATTGCGAAGACGCGGAGCGGCAACTGGTTCAATTTTGGAGTGCGGCACTCCAGCCTACGGGTGGAAGTGCACATGCCGAAGGACGCGGATTTGGAAGTGACTTCGGGCGATGGGTCGGTGGAGGCGGATTCGATTAATGGGAACCTGGATGTGAAGACGGGCGATGGGCATATCTCGGTGCAGGGTGCACATGGAAATATCCGGCTGCACACGGGCGACGGGCACATTGAGGGGCGTGCGCTGGACGGACGTGCGGACATTACTACTGGCGACGGACACGTGAACGTGGAAGGGCGATTTGATGCGCTGACAATCAGGACGGGAGATGGAAGCGTGACGGCGCGGGCGGGAAAGGGATCGACGGTGTCGGCGCCGTGGAATATTCATACAGGGGATGGCAGCGTGGATTTGGATTTGCCTGGGGAAATGCAGGCGAACCTGGATGCGAGTACGCATGACGGACGGATCAGTTTGGGGATTCCGGTGATGGTGGAAGGGACGTTCAGCACGACGAAAATTTTGGGCAAGATGAATGGCGGGGGGCAGACGATTGTGGTGAGGACGGGGGACGGGTCGATACATTTGAATAAGAGTTGATGGGAGAAGAGGCGAGCAGATAGCAGCGAACAGATAACAGGAATCAGTGAGCGGCACGGTTTCGGCTGTGCCGTTTTTGTTTTTCAGAGCAGGATGACATGGCGCGTGGTGGACGAGTAATGGGAAAAGAGTTCTAGGACTGGAGTGCAGAGTGTTGGAGTTGGATGGCAGGTGTGTGGTGTTGTGGTTACAGAGGGTCCCGGCGCGACGAGTTAAGTGGTTGAAAACGAAGCAGGGGTAATTGGACCGCGGGTTGCAAGATAAAGAGGTGTTTGGAGGGTAGCCTTGTGATGGTGATGATTCTGGCCTTGGCGGTGTTCGGGTTGTTTGTGTTCTCGGTGTTGAGTTCGTATTTGTCGGAGCGGCGTCGGTCCTGACGGCTGCTTTTTCCTTGAAGAAAATCTAGGGCGTAGTTCCCTGCTCTGCGTTTTACCGGACGCGGATTAGTGTGTTCTGTTCCTCCCATAAAGGAGGCCCACGCTAGCATCCGGGTCCAAGCAATTGGAAGAAGGCGAGCGAGTCCACCTGAAGGTGGACGCTACGATTTGGCAAAGAGGGCGGCGTAGCGTACGCGGTTATTTTGCGGCGGAGTGGACGTCGACAGCGTCCATGGCGCGGAGGGAATAGACGAAGGCGGCGCCAGCGTTCATGGCCATGGCTACACCGAGGGCTTCGGCGATTTCTTCGCGGGTGGCGCCGGCTTTAAGGGCGGCGTCGGTGTGGAAGGTGATGCAGCCGTCGCAGTGCGTGGTGACGGCTACGGCGATGGAGATGAGCTGGCGGACTTTTTCGCCGAGGTGGGAGTTGGCTTTGTTGGCGTCGGAGAGAACTTGGTAGCCCTTGAGGGAGTCGGGAGTCAACTTGGCGAATTGGGGAATGATTTTTGTGAGTTGGGCTTTGTAGGCGGTCCAATCGAACATCATGAGAGCCTCCGAGATGAGCTGAGATGATGAAGCTTGAAAAGTATACGACAAACCCGGGTGGCCGAAAATCAAGACGGGGTTGAGGAAGTGATAACCCGGGAGCGAGGATTTGGACAAGATTTTGGGGGAGTTGGGAATTTCGGGGTGAGGGTTGCGGTGTGATATTGTTTTGGGTTCGGTGAGGGGCGTTGGTTGCAGGCGTAGGGAAAGAAAGAAAATCATAACGCAGAGACGCTGAGTGCGCAGAGAAGAGACGGAGCGTTGTGGCGTTAGGTCGTAAGAGCCCACCCTTTGCAAAATTCGCAAAGGATGGGGCACCCTCAAGTTTCGTTGTTGAGTGGCGTTACGAGGAAAACCCAAGAGCACAGCCAGGAATGGCTGTGCCACAAGTAAAGATGAAGAGTTGTTGGGGAACCGGGGGACAGATATGAAGAATGCGTATAACGGAGTGGCCGTGCCGGGGGATGGGAAGGCGATCGGGTATGAGGGCGGCGCGCTGAAGGTGCCGGACAATCCGATTATTCCGTTTATTGAGGGCGATGGGACGGGGAGAGATATCTGGAAGGCGTCGCGGCGGGTGTTTGATGCGGCGGTGGAGAAGGCGTACGGCGGAAAGCGGCGCGTGGCGTGGTTTGAGGTGTTTGCGGGAGAGAAGGCGTTCAATACGTTCAAGCAATGGCTGCCGGATGAGACGGTGGACGCGGCGCGGGATTTTCGCGTGTCGATCAAGGGGCCGCTGACGACGCCGGTGGGCGGAGGGATTCGTTCGTTGAACGTGGCGCTGCGGCAGATTCTGGATTTGTATGCTTGCGTGCGCCCGGTGCGGTATTTCCAGGGAGTTCCCTCCCCTGTTCGCGAGCCGGAAAAGATGGATGTGGTGATTTTCCGGGAGAACACGGAAGACGTGTACATCGGGATTGAGTGGAAGAGCGGGACACCTGAAGCAAAGAAGTTGTTGGAATTTTTGAATAAAGAGATGCTTGGCGGCGGGAAGAAGCAGATCCGGATGGATTCGGGCGTGGGGATCAAGCCGATTTCACCGTTTGGGACGAAGCGGCTGGTGCGGCGGGCGATTCAGTATGCGCTGGCACACAAGCGGCCGCTGGTGACGCTGGTGCACAAGGGGAACATTCAAAAGTTTACGGAAGGCGCGTTTCGGGATTGGGGTTATGAGCTGGCGGTGGAGGAGTTTCGCGCGGAGACGGTGACGGAGCGGGAGAGCTGGATTTTGGATAATTTGGAAAAGAATCCAGGGCTGACGGTGGAAAAGAACGCAGCGATGATTGAGCCGGGGCTGGAACAGGGGACGGAAGATTTTAAAAAGGCGATTTATAGCGAGGTGAAGCGGACGCTGGATGCGATTGGTGCTTCGCACGGCAAGGGTCAGTGGAAGAAGAAGCTGATGGTGAACGACCGGATTGCGGATTCGGTGTTTCAGCAGATGCTGCTGCGGCCGAATGAGTACAGCGTGCTGGCTACGCCGAATTTGAATGGCGATTATTTGAGCGATGCTTGCGCGGCTCAGGTGGGCGGATTGGGAATTGCGCCGGGGTCGAATATTGGCGATGGGTATGGAGTGTTTGAGGCTACGCATGGAACGGCGCCGAAGTATGCGGACAAGGATGTGATTAATCCGAGTTCGGTGATGTTGAGCGGGGCGATGATGTTTGAGTTTTTGGGTTGGAAGGAAGCGGCGAAATTGATTGAGGACGGGATTGCGAAGACGATCCAGCAGAAGAGGGTGACTTACGATTTGGAGCGGTTGATGACGGGCGGGACGAAATTGGGGACATCGGCGTTTGCGTCGGCGATTATTGAGAATATGGTGGGGTTGGCGGCGGGGAGATAGGAATTGAGAGTTCAACACAGAGGTCACGGAGAAGAGTCAGAGAAGAGAAGGCGCCTTGAGTTTGGGATCTTGCCCCGGTCCCTCCGCTCCGTGGCCCGACGCGCCAAAATTCGGCGCGAAGAAAAAATCGGGCCACGCCGGTCGGGATGACAGTTTTGATTGGTTGCGTGATGTTGAGATTGGGTGGATGGGTTTGGGCCGTAAAAGCGGTGGCTGAGCCACCGCACTCCAAAGGAGATCGAGATGAGCCGGAAGAAGGTTACGGTGGTGGGTGGTGGGTTTGTGGGGTCGACGACGGCGCAGAGGATTGTGGATCTGGAGCTGGCGGATGTGGTGTTGACGGATATTTTGGAGGGGGCACCGGCGGGGAAAGCGTTGGATATGGTGGAGAGCGGGCCGATTACGCGGACGGATTCGTTTGCTACCGGAATTTCTACGGCTAACGGAGATTACAGTGCCACTGCAGGGAGCGATGTGGTGGTGATCACGGCGGGATTTCCGCGGAAGCCGGGGATGAGCCGCGACGATTTGCTGAAGGCGAATTACGACGTAGTGAAGGCGGTGGTGGAGCAGATTGTGAAGCACTCGCCGAAGTGCACCCTTGTGGTGGTGACGAATCCGTTGGATGCGATGGCGCAGGCGGCGTTTCGGGTGAGCGGGTTTCCGAAGAATCGCGTGCTGGGAATGGCGGGCGTACTGGATTCGGCGCGGATGAGCGCGTTTGTGGCGATGGAGTGCAAGGTGAGCGTGGAGAACGTGCACTCGTTTGTGCTGGGCGGGCATGGGGACGACATGGTGCCGTTGCCACGGTATTCGACGGTGGCGGGGATTCCTTTGCCGGACTTGTTGCCGAAGGAACGGATTGACGCGATTGTGGAGCGGACGCGGAAGGGCGGCGCGGAGATTGTGAATTTGCTGAAGACAGGGTCGGCGTATTATGCGCCTTCGGCGGCGGCGGTGGAGATGGTGGAAGCGATTTTGAAGGATAAGAAAAAGATTTTGCCTTGCGCGGTGTATCTGGAAGGCGAGTATGGGATTAAGGGATTGTTTGTGGGCGTGCCGGTGAAGCTGGGCGCGGGCGGGGCGGAAGAGATTATTCAGATTAAGTTGACGGCGGAGGAGAAGGCGGCGCTGGACAAGAGTTCGGCGTCGGTGAAGGAATTGGTGAATGTGCTGGGGATTTAGGCGGAAGCAGTTCAGGAGTTCAGGAGTTGAAGAGTTCAAAGGGCAGGCGATGCGGCGCAGAATGATCCAGGTATTCCTTGCAACCCTTCTTGTGCTTACGATGCAGGGACGAAGCACCGTTGCAATGCCGAACGCCGAAACTTATAAACAGAATGAGCAAGGGTTGGAGAAACAGTTTGAGGCGTTTTTGAAGGCTTACCAAAGGGGCGACGACAAGGGCATGGACGAGGGTTTTGCCGTGTTCCGGGTGCCGAAAGAGAAGGAGTGGTTTGGGAATTATTTTTCGCCGGAGGATGCGGCGAAATTGAGTGCTGCCTATGAACGGGAGATAAGCGATGCGGAAAGCTCGCTGATCGAAGACATGAACAAGGCGGATCCAGGCAGCCGGTTTCGAGTGCGATGCGAGGCTCGTGGAGAAAGTGCCGCGGGGGCAGACAGCTCCGGAGGGTATGGGTTTCGACCAGTGAAGCCGATCGCGGTGGAGCAATTCCGGCTTGAGTTTCGATCGGGGAGTCACGATCAAAAGTTTTCGTTCATTGCGAATTTTGTTTATGTGGATGGGGCGTACCGGTTTGTGGGCGGAGGCGGAGCGGCGTTCTGGGCGAAGCCGGGGGTAACCAGGTGATGGAGATTTAAGAGGAAGATAGCTTAACGCGGTGACGCAGAGTTCACAGAGAAGAGAAAGAGGGCACGCTAAATAGTGTGCCCTTATTCTTTTTCGGGCCAGAGTCGGGCGGCGTGGAAGACAGCGAGGATTCGGATTCGCTGGCCCTGGATGCGGTAAGGGAGAAGGTAAGGCGTGCCAGGAATGATAAGCTCGCGGGTTCCGGGATGACGGCCGGGGCGGCCGAGACGAGGATTTGTGCTGAGTTGGTCGGCGGCAGCGACGATGCGACGAGCTACTCCGCGGGCTGCTTCCGGTTTGTCTTTTTCGATGTAGGCGCGGATTTCTGAAAGTTGAGCGATGGCGGTGGGCGACCAGACTATTCGCATGCCGGCGGTGGTAGTTCTTTTTTCTTGCCCCAGGAGAGCAGCCAGCGTCGGACATCGTCGTGGAGAATGGATTCTCCCTGGCGGAATTCGGCATCCGCTTTTTCGATGAGAGATTCCTGATGCTCCAGCACGGTCACATACTGTTCGACGGCATCGACAGCCAGAAGGGATTTGCTGATTTTTCGGCGCTTGGCGAGCGTATCGAGGCGTTTTTTTAGTTTGGCGGGGACACGAAGCGTCAGAGTGCTCGTTGTGCTCATGTGGGAGGCTCTCAGAAGGAATTTAGCATAAAGTTTGGCGGGAGAGTTAGGGAGTTAAGAGGAAGAGGGCTTAACGCAGAGGCGCAGAGTTCACAGAGAAGAGAAAAGGGGCACGCCCGATAACGTGCCCCTCTTTTTTTGTAGGGCCGGTGGTTATGGTTGGCCTACAAGATTAAGAGAAACCAAGAGCCGATCTGAATATCGGCCAGTATTGGGAGAACCCAAGAACACAGGCTGAAGCCTGTGCTACCAGGAGCGGTCCGGCTGGAAGCCGGCGCTACCCAAAGAGGGCGGGCAAGCCCGGCCCCTACAAATGAAAGAGGCGGTCGGCGCCGATTACTAGTAAGAGGGTGAAGGCGGCTATGGCGATTTCGCCTATGAAACCGACTAGGAAGGGGCGGAGGCCTTGCTGGCGCATTTCGCGGAAATTGGTGCGGAGGCCGACTCCGGCAAAGGTTAGGAGGAAGGCCCAGCGGGAGAGGTTGGCGAGGTTGGTGTTTTGATCTTTGGTGAAGAATCCGACGGTGGCCAAGACGGAGACCAGCAAAAAGCCGAGGACGAACTTCGGAAATTTTTGCCAGAGGAAGGCGGCTTTGTTGGTGACAGCTTGGGCCTGGCCTCGGCTGGCCCAGTAGATGGCGTAGGCGAGGACTACAAAGCCGATGAGGGCGTTGCGCGTGGTTTTGACGAGGACGGCTAGTTTGGCGGCGGAGTCGGAGAAGAGGGCGCCGGCGGCGGTGGCTTCGGCGGTGTTGTCTACAGCGAGGCCGGCCCAGGCGCCGTAGGCATGATCGCTGAGGTGCAGCGCGTGGCCGATCAGCGGGAAGGTGAAGAGGGAGAGGGCGCCGAGAGCTAGGATCGCGGCGATGGCGAAGGAGGAGTCTTCGTCATCGGCTTCGATGGCGCCTTTGGTGGCGATGATGGCGCTGACGCCGCAGACAGCGGAGCCTACGGCCAAGAGCGTGGTGAGTTTTGGGCGGAGGCCGAAGAGGCGGCCGAGGAAGGTCATGAACGCGAGCGAGCCGGCGATTTCGATGAAGACTAGGAGGAGGCTTACGCCGCCGAGTTTCCAGACGTCACCGAGAAGGAAGCGGGAGCCGAGGAGGACGATGCCGGCTTTGAGCCAGAATTCGTAGGTGGCTACGCCGGGCTTGAAGATTTCGGCGAGGCCGAAGATGTTGGAGATGGCGAGGCCGATCAGGATGGCCCAAAGGACGTATTCGATGTTGGGGATGGTCCAGTGGTGGGATTTGGCGTAGAGATTGATATTTTTTTCGAGGAGTTTGCCGGCGAAGCCGATGACGGCGAGGAGGGCTACGCCGGGGATCAGGCGGAGGAATTTGTTGGAGATGGAGATGGGGGGATTTTGCGGGAGAACGATTGCGTCGGCCATGATGTTTAGTTCCCTTCTTGTTTTGAAAATCGGAATTCGAAATTGTTGCTTGTCCAATGGTTAGTGCTAATGCTGAAGCCTTGCCACGATCCCTCCGCTGCGGCCCGACGAAAGGCGTCGGGCCTTCGGTCGGGATGACAGCGCGGAGGAGAAACCCAAGAGCGGGCCGGGCGAGCCCGGCCCCTACAAGGGCAAGAGTGCGCTACCAGGGGATGCGGTGGATTAGGCCGACGCGGATTAGGACGGCGGCGGCTAGGGCGATTAGTACGGCCCAGGCGTCCAGCGAGAAGCGCGGTGTTGATTTCGTTTGGGTCTGGGAGTTTGCGTTGCTCATTTTGTTGCTCCTTCTTTTGTTTTAGGAAATTCGTGAATTCGGAAAATTGGGAATAGATTCGTTGAGCCAGTTGAAATCGCTCGGAGTTGTGCCATCAGTGGCTGAGGCGGCTACTCGGCCTACCAGGAGTAGAGCGGGCGCGGGTAGGGGCGCGATTTGATTGAGGCCGACTACCGTTGTGGCGTGTTGGGATTGATCGGGGTGGGAGGCTTTGGAGATTACGAGGACGGGCGTGTCGGGGGAGACGGCGGCGTCCTGGAGCCAGCGGGAGACTTCGGCGTAGTCGGGGCCGGGCATGTAGACGACGACTGTGGTTTCTGCGGTGAGGCCGATGCCGGGGAGAAACTTGGCTTCGGGGACGCGGGAGAAGGTGGTGAAGAGAACGTGCGAGGAAAGACGGCGATCGGTGAGGGAAACTTTTGCGGCTGCGGCTGCGCCGAAGGCGGCGGAGATGCCGGGGACGACTTCGAAATCGATTTTGGCTTCGCGGAGGGCTTGGATTTCTTCGGCGGCGCGGCCGAAGAGGAGCGGGTCGCCTCCTTTGAGGCGGACTACGATTTTGTGTTTGGCGGCGTTGGAGAGGAGGAGTGAGTTGATGTCTTGCTGGGTGAGGAGGCGGAAGCCTGCACGCTTGCCGACGTCGATTCGTTCGGCGGTGGGAGGAATTAGATTCAGGATTTCGGGGCCGATTAGGGAGTCGTGGAGGACTACGTCGGCGCTTTGGAGAATGCGGAGGGCTTTGATGGTGAGGAGTTCGGGGTCGCCGGGGCCAGCGCCGATGAGGAAAACTTTGTGGTGACTGGTGATTGGTGACTGGTGACTGGTGGAAGAGTCGGAGGGAGAAAGGCGCCCGCCTCGGAAGGCGGCCGCTACAAATTCTCCTGCCTCAGACGCTGTTGGATTGGACCGGCCGACCTGAGGGTCGGGCACTACATTTTTCGGAGAGCGAGACATCAGGCAGCTCCTTCGGAGTTGTTGGGGTCGTTGGCTTGTTGGAGGAAGCGTTCGAACATGGGCTTGCTGGCGAGGAGATGGAGCCAACGCTTGGTGATTTCGGGGTCGTTGGATTGGGCGCGGAGGGTTTCGCGGGCGGCGCCTAGCCAGTCTAGCCAGATGGCGTATTCGGGGCCGAATTGGTCTTCGAGTTCCTTGCGGAGGCGCTGGGCTAGTGCGGGGCTTTTGCCGTTGGTGGAAATGGCGATTTGGAGATCGCCGCGCTGGACGATGGAGCCATAGTAGAAGTGGCAGTGGTCGATGTCGTCGACGGCGTTGCAGAGGATGTTGCGGCGGTCGCCTTCGCGATAGACCTGGGCGTTGAGATCGCGAAGAGAGGTGGCGGCGATTACTAGAAAGGCGCCTTCGAGATCGTTGGGTTCGAAGGGTTTGGGGGACCAGGTGATTTGTTGATTGCGGACCCATTCGGTTAGTTGGGGGGCGAGTTTGGGGGAGACTACGTGCACTTGGGCGCCGGCTTCGAGTAGGCCGGGGATTTTTTGGGCGGCAATGGTGCCGCCGCCGACGACGAGGACTCGGCGGGAGTGGAGTTTCAGGAATGCGGGGAAGAGGGACATTAGTTGGTTCTCCAAGAAAGGTTGAGCGAAGAAAGAGAAACACTAACGCGGAGACGCAGAGAGTGCGGAGTTGGTACAGAGAAGTGGAAGAGCTCCCGCGTGAGTGTCGCGCCTACGGCGCTTCGGAAATTTTCATGGGCGTTTTCCCAGCGCTTACGCGCTGGGCTAATTTCTGACGCACCTACGGTGCTGATAGCGGAGTGATTTTTCATGGGCGGTCCTCGATGCTATGGGGGACGCGGTCGGCGGGGACGTCGCGTAGGGCGATTTCGGTTTGGGCGGCGGGTTCGCCGGAGAGGATGGAGCGGAGGCTCTCCGTGGTGTTGCGTGCCAGAAATTTTTGCAGCGGCTCGGCGCGATGGCGATGCGCGTGGAAGTGGGCTAGCAGGCGCGTGATGGCGTTGGGGACTTCGTCGGCGGCGCAGCGGTAGCCGACGGGGCGGGCGATGGCGGCGAATTGGCCGACGCTGCCGCCCACGCAGAAGTAGTAGGCGTCGATCATTTTTCCTTCGTGCTTGATTTTCTTGCCTTCGATGCCGATGTCGGCGATCCAGTGCTGGCCGCAAGAGTTGGGGCAGCCGGTGATGTGGAGCTTGATGTCTTCCTGATAGCCGGGGAAGCGATCTTCGAGCTGCTCGGTGAGCCAGCGGGCGTACGATTTCGTTTCGGTGAGCGCTAGTTTGCAGAATTCGGAGCCGGTGCAGGCGACGGTGCCGCGGACGAAGGCGTTGGTTTCGACGGGGAGGCCGTTTGCGGCGAGTTCCTGAACGACGGAGGTGACGCGGGATTCGGGAATGTTGATGAGGAGAAGATTTTGCATGAGCGTGGCGCGGAGATGGCCGTCACCGTGATGTTCGGCGAGATCGGCGGCGACGCGAATCTGCGCGGGAGTGATGCGTCCGCGGATTACAGAGGCGCCGATGGTGAAGAGGCCGGGTTGTTTTTGCGGGATGACTCCCAGGTGATCGCGATGGATGGAGGCAGGAAGTTGTTCTGGAGCGGCGGGATCGAGTTTGTAGCCTAGTTTGGATTCGATGGCGGCTAAGAAGGAGTCGGCGGTCCAGCCGTGCTGGAGGAAGAGGAATTTCATGCGGGCGCGATCGCGGGATTGGCGGAGGACTTGGCTTTCGCGGAAGACTTCGGCGATGGCGCGGGCTACGGGGAGGACTTGTTCCCAGCGGATGAAGGCGTTTAGTTTTACGGCGAGGTGAGGTTCGGTGGAGAGGCCGCCAGCGATGCGGAGGGAGAAGCCGAGTTGGTGACTGGAGATTGGTGACCCTTCGGCTACGCTCAGGGCAGGCTGGTGACTGGTGGAAGAGGAAGAGGATGCCGCGGTTGACGGTGGAAACTGTGCCGAGCGGTTGGGAAATGCCTCAGGCCTGAAGGCCTGAGCTACAGGGCGGCGGACTGCGGTGAAGCTGATGTCGTTAATTTCGGGGTAGGAGCACCAGTCGGGGCAGGCGGTGATGGTGATTTTGAATTTGCGGGGGAGATTGTAGAAGTGGGGATTGCCGCCGAGTTCCTTGTCGAGAGCAAGGGTTAGCGGAGAGACGTCGGCGATTTCGTGGGCGTGAACGCCGGCCAGGGGGCAACCGGTGATGTTGCGGGTGACGTCGCCGCAGGCGCCGGTGGTGCGGAGGCCTACGGACCAGAGGCGTTCGAGAAGTTCGGGAAGATTTTCTACGCGGATCCAGTGGAGCTGGACGTTTTGACGGACGGTGATGTCGGCTACGCCGTTGCCGAAGTGGTCGGAGAGATCGGCGATGGTGCGGGCTTGTTCGCTGGTGAGGAGACCGTTAGGGATGCGGATGCGAACCATGAAATACGGGACGGCTTTGCCTTCGCCGTTTTTGCCGCCGATTACGCCGACGCCGTCGCCTTGCGTGTAAATGCCCCAGGGGCGGAAGTAGGTGCCTAGCCATTCGGGGGGAATGGAGTCGAAGCCCTGGCGAGCGAAGGCACGGATTTCGTCGAGGTGGTCCCAGGGATTCTTGGCGCGTTTCAGGCGCTCGACGCGCTGGGCTTTGGTTTCGGTTGGAGCGGACATTTTTTCGGTTGCCTCGTTGGGAGATCTACGAATTCATCGCCTGGAAACTGGTTTTGAAAACCCTCAGGCCTTAAGGCCTGAGCTACAGAAACTGCGTACAAAAACAAAAAGCCCACGTGGCCGGTGGTCTGGCACGTGGGCTTCGAAGCTAAGAGTTCAAAAAGAGCTAGATTCGGAAGCACCTCTGGCCAGATGACAGTAGCCGACAGCAACAGCAGGCTACCGCGGTACAACAACAGATCTGGCAAGAGTTGCGCATATTTAAGAGAGGTTACGCGGGGGAAACAGTGATGTCAATCCGCGTAACGGTTCAAACATTGGATGCGGTGGATTGGGGATTTGGATACATGGGGGAATAAGAGGTGAAAGAGGATAACAGCGATCAGATAGCAGCGATCAGGAGGCGGGTGGCCGTGCCATTGAATGTGGAGGGGTTGAATTGTTGCCACGGTCCCTCCACTCCGTGGCCGACGCGCCAGAATGCGGCGCGGAAGAGAAGATCGGCCACTCCGGTCGGGATGACAGCGCTGAAGAGTAACCCAAGAGCGGGCCGGGCAAGCCCGGCCCCTACAATTGGTTACGAGGTTATTGTTGGGGTTTGGTGGGGGCTGGCTTGGGGGCTGGTTTGGGGGCCGGTTTGGGAGCTGGCTTGGCAGGGGTGGCGGCGGCTACGCCAATGAAGGTGGCGGATTTGATGGTGTCTAGCTTGGGCCAGTGGGTGGCTATGAATTTCTCGCCGCCCTTGGAGATGTTTTCCTGGTCCATGCCGGCATTTTCGCCGTACTGGTCGTAGAGCATTTCGACGACTTTCATGCCATCGCCGTCCACCTGGCCGAACGGAGTGAAGCCTTGGGAGTCGAGAGAGGAGCCGTTGTCTTTTAGATTGATGAAGAGTTGCGTGGTGCGGGTGTTGGCGCCGGCGGTGGCGAAGACGAGGGTGCCGGGCCTGTTGGATTGGTTGTGGGGATCGTCGGGGATGGTGGCTTTTTCCCAAGCGGCGTTGACGGCGGGATTGGCGCTGAGGCCGAACTGGACGACGAAGTTCGGGACGACGCGGAAGAAGCGGGCGTTATCGAAATAGTGATGCTTGACGAGATTGAAGAAGCGGTCGGCGCCGAGGGGGGACCAGGCGCGGGTGACTGTGATGCTGAACTCGCCGCGGGTGGTGTCAAATTTTACTTGATAGGTGTCGGGGGATTTTTCTTTCAGGAGAGCGGGTTTCAGGAGGGCGCGGTCGTAGGTGGCTGCGGCTGGTTTGGCGGTGGTGGTTGTGGTGGATTTTGGTTTGGTTGGGGCGGCGGGGGTTTGGGCTGCGGCGGGGATCGCGAGGACTAATGCGGCTAGGGTTAGCGCGCAGGTTTTCAGGTGCATTGGATTCGGCCTCCGGAAATTTGGGAATTGAATGATTGGTGTTTACGGGGATTAGTTTTGCATATTTTGGTGGGAAGAGGAAGGAAGAGAGCTTAACACAGAGACGCAGAGGGCGCGGAGAAGAGTAAGAGGGTAGGAATGACGAAAGAAAAGAGGCGGTAAAGGATAGTTGGTTGCCTCGATCCCTCCACTGCGCGGCCCGACGCGCCAAAGGGCGGCGCGGAAGAAAAAGTCGGGCCGCTCCGGTCGGGATGACGGCAAAGAGGAACCCAAGAGCGCTGGCGAGGAGGCCAGCGCTACAGGTGGGTTGCGTACGAGCTATTTGTTTAGGTCGTGGCTGACTTGTTCGACTTGGGAGAGGACGCGGAGGGTGTTTTCGCCGAGGATTTTGCGGATGTCGGATTCGGAGTAGCCCTTTTTCAGTAGGGCGTCGGTGATTTGCGGGATGTGGGTTACGTCCTGCATGCCGAGGGGCATTACGGCGCCGTCGAAGTCGGAACCGAGGCCTACGTGATCGGCGCCGGCGATTTTTACGGCGTGGTCGATGTGATCGATGATTACGGTCCAATCCACTTTGGGGAGTTTGCCGGCTTGCATGAAGTCGCGGACGACCTGGTCGCCGGTGGTTAGTCTGCAGGCTTCGTTGTCGCCGCAGCGCTTTTTGACTTCTTCGGTAATTTCTTTTTCGGCTTCGGGGTGGGCTTTTTCGAAGTCGCGGAATTCCTGGCTTAGGAAGCCGACGTGATAGTTGATCTGGATGACGCCGCCATGTTTGGCGAGGTCGCGGATCATGTCGTCGGTCATGTTGCGCGCGGCGTTGCAGATGGCGCGGCAGGAGGAGTGCGAACTGAAAATGGGGGCTTTGCTGGTTTCGAGCACGTCGTAGAAAGTTTTATCGGAGACGTGAGCGACGTCCACGATGATGCCGAGGCGGTTCATTTCGCGGATTACGTCTTTGCCGAAGTCGGTGAGGCCGTTGTGAGCGGGCTTGTCGGTGGAGGAGTCGGCCCACTCGTTGTTGTCCATGTGAGTGAGGGTCATGTAGCGGACGCCGAGAGCAGCGAAGGTGCGGAGGACGGAGAGGTCGTTGCCCATCATGTGGCCGCCTTCGACTCCCATGAGGACGGCGATTTTGTGGTGATTCTTGGCCTCGCGGATGTCGGCGGCGGAGGTGGCTAGGATTAAGTCGTTGGGATTTTTGCGGACGGTTTCACGGACGGCGTCGATTTGGTCGAGGGCTTTTTTGACGGCTTCGGGGCCCGTGATCTTGCTGGAGATCCAGATGGAGAAAAAGATGGCGGAGAGGCCGCCTTCTTTCATGCGGGGAATGTCGATGTTGCCGTCGCTGTGGCGGATGGAGAGATCGAACTTGGGGTCGAGGAGGCGCTGGGTGGTGTCGTCGTGGGTGTCGATAACGATGGAGGTCGCCTGGAGTTTTTTGGCTTGGCCGGAGACGGATTGGGCGGCGGCGGTGACGGGCATGATTAAGAGTAGCAGAAGACAGGCGGATAGCGTGGCGAGCGCGCGGTGCATGGGGACTCCTTTGGAATTTGGTGGTAGTAGAGTAGCAGAAGAGGGGAAAGTTCAAAGTTGAAAGTTGAAAAAGAAAAGAAGAAGAAAGAGTTTAACGCAGAGAGCGCGGAGAAGTGGAAATTAGCGATCGTTGGTTGCCATGGTCCCTCCACTGCGCGGCCCGACGCGCTAAAAGGCAGCGCGGAAGAAAAACTCGGGCCGCTCCGGTCGGGATGACAGAAAAAGCAAATCCAAAACAAAACCCAAGAGCACAGGCAGGAGTGCCTGTGCCACAAAGGCAAGCGCGAATTAGCCGAGGAGCCAGCCTAGGAGGGATTGTTTCCAGGCTTCGCGGTTTACTTCGGCTATGGATTCGGTCAGGGGGATGGCTTTGGGGCAGGCCTGGACGCAGTTTTGGGCGTTGGCGCATTCTTCGATGCCGCCTTCGCCGAGGAGGGCCTGGATGCGTTCCTTGGCGTGCATGGCGCCGGTGGGATGCATGTTGAAGAGGCGGACCTGGCTGATGATGGCGGCGCCGACGAAATTGTTGCCGGCGTTTACTTGCGGGCAGACTTCGAGGCAGAGGCCGCAGGTCATGCAGCGGGAGAGCGGGTAACCCTTCTCCTGGATTTCGGGGGCGACGCGGGGGCCTTCGCCGAGGCTGTAGGTGCCGTCGATGGGGATCCAGGCTTTGACGCGTTTGAGGGAATCGAACATAAATTGGCGATTTACGGCGAGGTCGCGAACGATTGGAAATTTTGTCATCGGCTCGACGGTGATTGGTTGCGTGAGCTGATCGACGAGCGCGCTGCAGGCCATTTTGACTTTGCCGTTGATGACCATGGCGCAGGAGCCGCAGACTTCTTCGAGGCAGTTGGAGTCGTAGGAGATGGGCGTGGTTTTTTTGCCGTCCCGAGTGACGGGATTTTCGGCGATGTCGCGGAGGCAGATGATGATGTTCATGGAGGGGCGCCAGCGGAGGGAGAATTCTTCCCAGTGGGCGGGTTGGCCCGGGGAGGGTTGGCGTTTGATTTTGAGGTGGACTTGTTTTTCGGTCATTTGTGCCTCGGTGAAGAGGTAATCAGTAATCAGTAAAACGGCGATCAGCGAACAGATAACAGCGATCAGGAAACGGGCCTTGGTGCCATTTGAAATGCAAGAATGCAGCCAGGAATGGTTGCGCTACAAGAGCCACAGCCCAGCCCGGAAACACCAAGAGCAACCCAAGAGGGCGGGGCAAGCCCCGCCCCTACAAGAACAAACCCAAGAGCCCACATGCAAGAGCGGCATGTGGGGCACCCGGGAAAAACCAAAAAGCGAACCCAAGAACACAGGCTAAAGCCTATGCTACTTGGCGGCGTCGTATTTGCGGACGCGCGGGGGAATTAGCGAGATGTCTACGGGCTCGTAGGTTAGCTGGATTTCGCCATTTGCGTATTTGGCGCGAGTGGTTTTGAGCCAGTTGGCATCGTCGCGTTCCGGAAAATCGGGTTTGAAGTGGGCGCCGCGGGATTCATTGCGAGCAAGGGCGCCGAGAGTGACTACGCGGGCGAGGAGGAGCATGTTTTCAAGTTCGCGCGCGAAGTTGAGCGTTTGATTGGACCACTTGGTGCGGTCGCTGAGATTGATTTTGCGATAGCGGCTTGCAGGGCGCGGAGTTGGCTGTCGGCCAGCTCGAGATTTTTGTTGATGCGGGTGACGGTGACATGCTCCGTCATGATCTCGCCCATTTCTTTCCAGATGGTCATGGGGTTTTCGGTGCCGTCCTGGGAAAGGAGC
>WNFR01001056.1_pt1 | contig 28564 bp, 22 predicted proteins | sample 5400221 | NCBI WGS metagenome assembly WNFR01 (sample SAMN13153357, study PRJNA577476) | soil metagenome | isolation source: 40 cm soil under Madrone tree | place: USA:California | collected 2016-06-14
CGTGCCGCGTTCGATTCCCTCGCCGGCGAGACACTGCGCACCAACAGCGAGTTGTTCCTGCGTCTGGCGCGCGAGGCGCTCGGGCGCGATCAGGTCGTGGCCCACGGCGCGCTCAAGGAGCGCGAACAGGCCATCGCGCAGCTGGTGGAGCCGCTGCGCGCCGCGCTCGAGCGCACTGAGGCGCAGGTGCAGGCGCTCGAGCGTGAGCGCCGCGACGCCTTCGCGACCCTGCGCACCCAGATCGAGACCCTCGCCGGCGGCCAGGCGCTGCTGCAGCGCGAGACGCGCAATCTGGTCACCGCACTGCGCCGCCCGGAGGTGCGCGGCCGTTGGGGCGAGCTGACGCTGCGCCGCCTGGTGGAGCTTGCCGGCCTCAACGAGCACTGCGACTTCACCGAGCAGCTGCAGGTGGTCGGCGAGGAAGGCGCGCTGCGTCCGGATCTGGTCGTGCACATGCCCGATGCCCGCGACCTGGTGATCGACGCCAAGACGCCCCTCGACGCCTATCTGGCTTCGCTCGATGCGCCCACGGACGACGAGCGCCAGCAGTGCCTCAGGCGCCACGCCCAACAGGTCGAGACGCGCGTGCGCGAGCTCGCCTCCAAGAGTTACTGGACCCAGTTCGAGCGCAGCCCGGAGTTTGCGGTGCTGTTCCTGCCCGGCGATCAGTTCCTCTCCGCGGCGCTCGCCGAGCGGCCGGAGCTGCTCGAGACCGCGCTCGGCCAGAGCGTGATCATCGCCACGCCCTCGACCCTGATCGCGCTGCTCAAGGCCGTGGCCTACGGCTGGCGGCAGTCGGCCGTGGCACGCAACGCGGCGCTGATCCGCGACCTCGGCCAGGAGCTGTACCGGCGTCTCGGAGCCTTCAACGGACATCTCGGCCGTCTTGGACAGCGCCTCGGCACCGCGGTCGAAGCCTACAACGCAGCCGTCGGCTCGCTGGAGCGCCAGGTGCTGCCGCAGGCACGGCGCTTCGGCGAGCTCGGCGTGACCGCGGACGCGCCGCTCGCGCAGCTCGAGCCGATCGGGCAGCTGGCTCGCAACCCCGGCACCCCGACCGCGGCTGACCCGCCCGCCGCGCCCGAGCCGCCCGCTACCGTCGAGCCGCCCGCCGGGACCGCGGGCGCGAGCAATGCCCGCAAGGCCTGAGTGGCCGCCGACGCGCGTCCTCGCCTGGCTGTACTTCCCGGTGGCGCAGCGTCCGCTGCTGGCGGCGCTGTGCGGCATCGAAAGCGAAATCGCCGCGAGCCTCGCCCCCGGGCTCGACCACCAGGTCGCGCATGCGCGCCTCGGCTGGTGGCGCGATGAGTGTCAGCGCTGTGCGCAGGGGCGGCCGGCGCATCCGCTCACGCGCGCGCTCACCTCGGTCTTCGCCTCCGATCTCGCCCCCCTCGCCGGACTCACCGGACTGGTGGATGCGGCGATGTGGGATCTGGCGGCGGCCACCTTCGACACCCATCGCGAGCTGACGGCGTATTGCGAGCGCTGGAGCGTGGCGCTCATCGAGCCGCTGATGCGCTTCGCGCTCCCGGGGATCGCCGCCGACAGGTGCCACGAGTTGGGCCGCGCGCTGCGCGAGCTCGAGATGCTCAACGCTCTGGCGCACGATGCGCGCGCCGGCCGACTGCGGCTGCCACTGGATGAGCTCGCGCGCGCGCATGCCTCCCCGGAGGCTCTCGCGCAGCCGCCGTGGGGGGCGGAGCTTGCCGCGCTGGTGCGCGAGCGGCATCGGCAGGTGCGTGCGGCGCTGGCCGCGAGCGTCGGCGCGCTGGCGCGGCACGAGCAGGCTGCGCTGCGGGGCCTGCTGGTCTGGGCAGCACTCGCCTGCAGCCACTCGCGGCGGGCGCAGCGCGCCTTGCCCGGCGCCCTCATCACGGGCGAGCATCACGCGCCCCTGGATGCCTGGCGCGCGTGGCGCGCGGCGCGTCGGGCCGATGCCGGCCGCTTCGCGCTGCCGGCGGACTATAAACGGAGGCTTGTAGCGTGAGTTCCGCGTTCGATCCCCGCACGCACATCCCCGCGGCCGCCGAGCTGGCGGGCCGCGTGATCGCCATCACCGGCGCGAGCGATGGCATCGGCCGCGCGGTCGCCCTCGCCTGCGCACGCCATCAGGCGACGGTCATTCTGATCGGCCGCAACGAGCGCAAGCTCGAGGCCGTGCACGCCGAGATCACCGCCAGCGGCGCGCCCGAGGCCAGCATCGCGGTGCTCGACCTGGAGCGGGCGCTGGCCGCGGACTACGACCGGGTCGCCGATGCGGTGCTCGAGCGCTACGGGCGCCTCGATGGCCTGCTGCACAACGCAGCGCTCCTCGGCACCCTCTCGCCCATCGAGCACTACGACGTGCCGACCTGGTGCCGGGTGCTGCACGTGAATGTCACCGCTGCCTTCGCGCTGACGCAGGTGCTGCTGCCGGGGCTGAAGAAGTCCGCGGATGCCTCCGTGGTGTTCACCGCCAGCGCGGTGGGCCGCCACGGCCGCGCCTACTGGGGCGCGTATGCGGTGTCCAAGTTTGCCGTCGAAGGACTGTCGCAGGTGCTGTCGGCGGAGCTGGAGGACATCAGCCGGGTACGCGTCAACGCGCTGAACCCCGGACGCGCGCGCACCGCCATGCGCCGCCAGGCCTACCCGGCGGAAGACATCCAAACTCTGCCCTTGCCGGCGGCGCTCACCGCTCCATACATCGCGCTGCTGGGTCCGGCGAGCCGCGGCATCAGCGGCGGATCCTTCGACGCTCAACCCTCGCCGCCCGCCGGATAGTCCCGCAGCAGCGTGCGCACCTCCTCCTGAGTGAGCGCGCGGAACTGACCACGCGCGAGTGCGCGCTCGAGCCTCACCGGTCCGAGCTGGGTGCGCAGCACGCGGCTGACGAGCGCACCCTGACGCTCGAACAGCTGGCGCACTTGCTTGCCGCTCGCGCCCTGGACGCCGAGCGTGTACCAGCGATTGGCGGCCTCCCCGCCGGCCGCCTCGCAGCGCTCGACCGTGAGGCGTGCGCCGCTGTCGAGCGCCCCGGCGCGAATGCCCTCGAGCTGCCCGGCGCTCAGCTCCCCGCGCACCCGCACCCCGAATTCGCTCGAGAGCGCGTGCACCGCCCGCTGCAGCCGCATCGCCAGCTCGCCATCCGAGGTGACGAGCTCCAGGCCCCCATCCACGCGCGGCATGGGACTCACCGCGATGAAGCGCCTACCCAAGCGCCGTGGCAGCCGCTCGAGCAGCGCCGCGCGCGGCGCTTGCGCTGCGGGATCAGCGGCGGGCAACGCCTGCGTCCTCAACGGCTCGCCCGGTGAGCGGTGGCACAGGAATGCCCGCGCCCCCGCATCGGCGGCGCGCGCCCGCACCAGGCGCCCGTCCAGACGCACCTGGTCCTGGGGAGTGACCCGCGCGCCGAGCTCGGCCAGGCGTCGGTTGATGGTGAGGCGCCCGGCACGGATCCAGGCTTCCGCTTCGCGTCGTGAGGCGAGCCCGGCACGGGCCAGCATCTTCTGCAGCCGCTCGGCGCGGGTGCCAGCTCCGAGAGGTGCTCGGGGGCGCGCCGCCGCGGCGCCGCGCGAGCCCGCAACGCGACGACGCCCGCCGCCGGTGCGCGCCGGGGCGCGCGCCATCAACCGTCCAGATGGCGCGGTCCGGCCACCAGCTCGCGCGAGCCCTCGCCCTCGGCGGAGAGCTCGTCGTCCTCGGGGCTGTCGTCGCCGTCGGCGCTGTCAGGGGCCGCGCCGCCCGCCGGGTCCGGTGCTGCCGCGGCGGCCTCCTCCCCGGTGAGCCCCAGCTGCAGGTTGAAGTCGCCCAGGGCCTGGACTTCAGCGAGAGGCGGCAGCTCATCCAGGCTCTTCAAGCCGAAATAATCGAGGAACTCGCGCGTCGTGCCGAGCAGTTCCGGGTGGCCGGGAACGTCGCGGTGACCGACTACGCGCACCCAGTTGCGCTCGATCACGGTTCTGATGATGTTGGGGTTGACGACGACCCCGCGCACCGCCTCGATCTCGGCGCGCGTGATCGGCTGGCGGTAGGCAATCAGGGCCAGGGTCTCGAGCAGCGCCCGCGAGTAACGCGCCGTGCGCTCCGGCCACAGGCGGGAGATTTCCCCCGCCAGCTCGCGCCGCACCTGGATACGAAAGCCGCTGGCTGTCTCCTTCAGCTCGATACCGCGCCCAGCGTACTCCGCCGCCAGGGCGGCGAGCGCCGCACGCACCTGCTGCAGGCTCGGGCGCGCGCTGTCCTCGAACAGCCGCGTGAGCTCCGCCACCGGGAGCGGTGTGCCCGCGGCCAGCAGTGCCGCCTCGATGACGTTTCTGACGTATGACTCACTCATGCGAGATCCTCATCGGCGCGCGCCGGCACAGCGGTGTCGGGTGCAGTCTCGGTGGCGTGCGCCGCAGCTTGCGTTTGGTCGCTCACCACGCGCAGCGTGCGGCCGGGGCTCGCGGCGCGCACGTGCAGTGGCGCATAGGCGTGCGACTGCACGATCTCGATCAGCCCCTCGCGCATGAGCTCCAGAATCGCGGCGAAGGTGATGGTGACACCCATGCGCCCTTCTTCGGGCCGGAACAGCTGCTGGAACGGCACGAACTGCGCGCCATCACCGAGCAACGCCAGGACCTCGCTCATGCGCTCGCCCACCGACAACCGCTCGCGCTGAATATGGTGGTGGGCGAACATCTGCGCACGCACCACGACATCCTTGAAGGCGAGCAGCATCTCCTGCAGCGCGATTTGCGGCAGCGCGCGCAGCAGCTGCCGTTCCTTGAGCTCCGCTCCAGTCGGCCACACGTCGCGCTCCAGGCGCGGCAGCGTATCGATCCCGGCGGCAGCGCGTTTGAAGCGCTCGTACTCCTGCAGCCGTCGCACCAGCTCCGCGCGCGGGTCCTCCTCGCCGTCCTGATCGAGCCTGGGCCGCGGCAGCAGCATGCGCGATTTGATCTCCGCCAGCGTCGCCGCCATCACCAGATACTCGCCCGCGAGCTCCAGCTGCAGGTCCTGCATGAGCTCGATGTACTGAATGTACTGGCGGGTGATCTCCGCCAGCGGGATATCGAGAATATTCAGGTTCTGGCGGCGGATGAGGTACAGCAGCAGATCGAGCGGGCCCTCGAAGGCCTCGAGAAACACCTCCAGGGCCTGCGGCGGGATGTACAGGTCGCGTGGCAGCTGCGAGATCGGCTCCCCGTTCACGACCGCGAACGGCATCTCCGCCTGCTGCGGCGGCGCCGGCGCGGCAGCCGGCGGCGGCTTGTTGGAGACCACGATCTTCAGTTCAGGTTTGTGCTTCATGGGTGTTCCGGCACGTATGCCTTCAGTCGGGGCGCAGATGCATGGTGCGCCGCACTTCGTCGAGCGTCTGGCGCGCGACCTCGCGCGCCTTGTCGGCGCCCTCGGCGACGATGCCGCGCACCAGCTCCGGGTTGTCCTCGAACTCCTGGGCGCGCCGGCGCATGCCGCCGATCTCCTCCACGATCCTGTCGATCAGCGGCTGCTTGCAGTCCAGGCAACCGATGCCGGCGCTGCGGCAACCCTCGTTCACCCACTTGCGGGTGGCCTCATCGGAGTAGATCTTGTGCAGGTCCCACACCGGACACTTCTCCGGGTCGCCCGGGTCGGTGCGCCGTGCGCGCGCCGGGTCGGTCTTCATGGCACGCAGCTTCTGCACGACCTGATCGGGCTCCTCGCGCAGCCCGATGGTGTTGCCGTAGGACTTCGACATCTTGCGCCCGTCGAGACCCGGGACCCTGGGCGCCGTCGTGAGCAACACCTGCGGCTCGGGCAGGATGCTCACTCCGGTGCCTTCGAGAAACCCCAGCAGCCGCTCGCGATCGGCCACCGTGATGCGGTTGTTGCTGTGCACCAGCGCCTGGGCGCGCTGCAGCGCCTCTTTGTCGCCGGTCTCCTGGAACTTGCGGCGCAGTTGCTTGTAAGCGGTAGTGTTGCGTCCCCCGAGGCTCTTCACGGCGCGCTCTGCCTTGGCCTCGAAATCCGGCTCACGGCCGTAGAGGTGGTTGAAGCGCCGCGCGGTCTCGCGGCTGAGCTCCACGTGCGCCACCTGGTCCTCGCCCACCGGCACGTAGGTGGCGCGGTACACCAGGATGTCGGCGCTCTGCAGCAGGGGGTAGCCGAGGAAGCCGTAGGTCGCGAGGTCCTTCTCCTTCAGCTGCTCCTGCTGATCCTTGTAACTGGGTACGCGCTCGAGCCAGCCGAGCGGGGTGATCATCGACAGCAGCAGGTGCAGCTCGGCGTGCTCGGGCACGTGCGACTGGATGAACAGCGTCGCAACTCCGGGATTGAGGCCGGCCGCCAGCCAGTCGATGAGCACGTCGTGCACGTGCTCCTGCAGGTGTGCGGTCTCGTCGTAGCCAGTCGTGAGCATGTGCCAGTCGGCCACGAAGAAGAAGCACTCGTACTGGTACTGCAGCTCCACCCAGTTGCGCAGCGCGCCGTGGTAGTTGCCGAGATGCAGCCGCCCGGTGGGCCGCATGCCGGACAGGACGCGCCGCGCCGGCGCCGGCGAACTCACGTGACGATAGGGCTGTGGCTCACGAGCTGAATTATAGCGCACGCCCCGTTATCGGGCCGAGATCGCCCTTGCCCTTGCGTACGATCACCGGCGGCGTTACCGACAGATCGACCACCGTAGTCGGCTCGATGCCGCAGTCTCCGCCATCGAGAACCGCATCGATCTCGTGCTCGAGTCGCGCCAGGATTTCGCGCCCCTCGGTCAGGGGCTGCGGATCGGAAGCCAGCAGCAGGGTCGAGCTCATCAGCGGCTCGCCCAGCTCGGCGAGCAGCAGCCGCGGCACCGGGTGATCGGGGATGCGCACGCCGATGGTGCGCCGTCGCGCGTGCTGCAGGCGGCGCGGCGTCTCGCGTGTGGCGCGCAGCAGGAAGGTGTACGGGCCGGGCAGGCAGGCGCGCAGGATGCGGAACTGCCAGGTGTCGAGCCGCGCGAAGCGCCCGACCTCCGCAAGATCCGCGCACACCAGAGTGAAGTGATGATGACGGTCGGCCTGGCGGATGCGGCGCACGCGCTCCAGTGCGGCCTTGTCACCGATGTGCCAGCCGAGCGCGTAACAGGAATCGGTCGGATAGGCAATGACGCCTCCGGAGCGCACCAGCTCCGCCGCGCGGCGGATGAGGCGCAGCTGCGGATCAACGGGGTGCAGTTTCAAGTACTCGGCCAAGAGCTGTGTGCCAATGGAAGTTACGCGCGGCGCGTGACAATATACGCGGCCGTTTGCGGCGTATACCCTCGACTCAAGGACCCTCGCGCACCGCTCCCATGCAGGCTCTTACCGGCTTGGCGCCGCTCGTGGCGTTCTTCGTGGCCTATCGTCTGCGCGGTCTCTACGTCGCCACCGCGGTGCTGATGGCGGCGATGGTGGCGCTGCTCGCCCTGGACTGGCTGCGGCAACGGCGCATACCGCCGCTCCATGCGCTGTCAGCGGTGCTGGTGCTGATTCTGGGTGCGGCGACGCTGCTGCTGCACAATCGGCTCTTCATCCAGTGGAAGCCGACCGTGCTCTTCTGGGCGGTGAGCGGCGCCTTCATCGCGAGCGGCTGGATCGGCGAGCGCACGCTCACCCAGCGCCTGTTCAGCGCGGCGCTCGAGGAGCGGCTGCAGGTGAGCGCTACGCTGTGGTGGCGGCTCAACCTGTGGTCGGCGGCGTTCTATGCCGCGCTCGGCGCGCTCAACCTCGCGGTGGCGCACTACGCCAGCGAGCGCGCCTGGGTGAACTTCAAGATGTTTGGTCTGACGCTCCTGACCTTCGCCTTCCTCGCACTGCAGGTGCTGTGGCTCAGCACCCGCCCGGGCGCCCTGCGCGCCGAAGCGCAGACTCCCCATGGATGAGTCGGTGATGGCGCAGCTGCGCAGCGCGCTCGAGCGCGCCCTCGCTCCCGCCGCGCTCGAGATCCTCGACGACAGCGCGCGCCACGCCGGCCACCCCGGCGCGCGCGGCGGCGGTCACTTTCGTATCACGCTGGTGTCGGCGGCCTTCCGCGGCCGCAGCCAGCTCGAGCGCCACCGGCTGGTCTATGCGGCGGTCGCGCCCCTGATGAGCGGGGCCGTGCACGCGCTGAACATCATCGCGCGCACCCCCGAGGAAGGCAGCTGACCGCCAACCCTCCGTTTCGATCTGCAACACACCGGAAAACTCAGCATGAACCACTCGCGTCTCCTCATGATCGCTGCCCTCGCGGCTCTCAGCGCCTGCCAGCCCAAGAGCGGGGTGACCACCGCCGACTCCTCCCCGCCGGTGGCCACCGTGAACGGCAGTCCCATCGGCCGGGATTTCTACGAGTTCTACATCAAGGGGATCACGGGCAAGGCTTCCGCGGAGCTCACGCCGCAGCAGCGCGAGCTGGCGCTCGACAACCTGATCCGCGCGCGGCTGGTGGAGGAGGAAGCGCTCAAGGAGGGACTCGACAAGGGCACCGACACCGCCTCCATGCTCGAGCTGTCGCGCCTCAACGTGCTGCAGCAGGCGGTGTCGGATCGCTACCTGAAGGACCGCAAGCCCAGCGAGCAGGAGCTGCGCGCGGAATACGAGACGCAGATCGCCTCGACGCCCAAGCAGGAATACCACGCGCGCCACATCCTGGTGGCGACCGAGCCGTTCGCCGACAAGCTCGTCACGCGCCTGGACAAGGGCGAGAAGTTCGACGTGCTCGCCAAGCAGGAGTCGATGGATTCCTCCAAGAGCAACGGCGGGGATCTCGGCTGGTTCACGCCCGACCGCATGGTGCCGGAGTTCGCCGGCGCGGTGATGGCGCTCAAAGCCGGGGAATACACTCACAAGCCGATTCAGACGCAGTACGGCTGGCACATCATCCAGCTGCTCGACACGCGTGAGCTGACACCGCCCCCGTTCGACCAGGTGCGAGCACGCCTCGAGCAGATCGTGCAGAACAAGAAGTTCCACACTTACTCGGACGAGCTGATGCACAACGCCAAGGTCGAGAAACTGCTCGACAAGCCAGCCCCGGCGCGGGCGGGCGCATCCGCCGCGGCACCCAAGCCCGCCGCCGAGACGCCCGCACCGGCCGCGGCACCTGCGGCTGCGCCGGCACCGAAGGGCTGACGCTGCGCCGAAGGCGGCGCCGGGTCAGCGGCTCTCGGCGCCGAGCAGGGCGAGGAACTGCTGCTCATCGAGCACCGGCACGCCCAGCTCGCGGGCCTTCTCGAGCTTCGAGCCCGCCTCGCTCCCGGCGACGACGAAGCCGGTCTTCTTCGAGACGCTCGCTGACACCCGGGCGCCGCGCGCGACGAGTGCCTCCTGCGCCTGCTCGCGGCTCATGCTCGCGAGCGTGCCGGTGATGACCACCGTGCGTCCGGCGAGCTCCTGCAGCCGCGCGCTCCCGGAGGCCTGCTCCATATCAGGCCATTTCACACCTTTATCACGTAAGGCTTTGATAACCCTACGGTGTTCTTCGGACGCAAAGAACGCGGCGACCTGCGCAGCGACCACCGGGCCCACGTCGGGAACCTGCTGTATCGCATTCTCGTCCGCCTCCATCAGCCCCTCGAGCGTGCCGAAGTGCCGCGCCAGCGCGAGCGCGGTCGCCTCACCCACTTCGCGGATACCGAGCCCGTACAGCAGCCGCGGGAGCGTCGTGTTCTTGCTTTTCTCGATGGCCGCCAGCAGGTTCGCGGCCGACTTCTCTCCCATGCGCTCGAGCTGCGACAGCTGCGGCAGTGTCAGCGCATACAGATCGGCGGGCGAGCTCACCTGCTCACGCTCCACCAGCTGCTCGATCAGCTTGTCACCCAGCCCCTCGATGTCGAGCGCCCGCCGGCTGGCGAAGTGCTTGAGCGCCTCCTGGCGCTGGGCGCGGCAGGTGAATCCGCCGGTACAACGCGCCACCGCTTCGCCCTCGATGAGTAACACCTGTGAGCCGCACACCGGGCAGGACTGCGGCAGCTGCACGGGTACCGCATCGGGCGGGCGCCGCTCCAGGATGACGCTGACCACTTCGGGGATTACATCGCCCGCCCGGCGCACCACCACCGTGTCGCCGACCCGCACGTCCTTGCGGTGCACCTCGCCGATGTTGTGCAGGGTGACGTTGCTCACCGTCACACCGCTCACGAACACCGGCGCGAGGCGCGCTACCGGCGTGAGGGCACCGGTGCGGCCGACCTGAAACTCGATTCCCTTCACGACGGTGAGTGCCTCATCGGCGGGAAACTTGTGCGCGATCGCCCAGCGTGGGGCCCGCGACAGGAATCCGAGGCGCTCCTGGTCGGCGCGCCGGTCGAGCTTGTAGACCACGCCGTCGATCTGATATGGGAGTGAGCGGCGCCGCTCGCCCATCTCGCGATAGTACGCGAGGCATCCCGCGACCCCGCGCACCGGGCGCGTGTCCGGGCACACCGGTAAGCCCAGCGTGCGCAGCCACTGCAGCAGCTGTGCCTGGCGCTCGGGAAAGCTGGCTCCCTGCAGCGCCCCGAGGGCGTAGAAGAACGCCGCCAGCGGCCGCGCGGCGGTGACGCGCGCATCGAGCTGGCGGAGGCTCCCGGCGGCGGCGTTGCGCGGATTCACGAACACTTTCTCGCCGCGGGCGCGCGCCTGTTCGTTCATGCGCTCGAACCCGGTGAGCGGCATGAAGACCTCGCCGCGCGCCTCGAGCAACGCCGGTGCCTGCCCGCGCAGCCGCTGCGGCACGGCGCGGATGGTGCGCACGTTGGCGGTGACCTCTTCGCCCGTGACGCCATCGCCGCGGGTGGCGGAGCGCTCGAGCAGGCCGTCCCGGTAGATCACGGTCACCGCCAGCCCGTCGAGCTTGGGCTCCGCCACGTAGTCGAGCTCGCCCGCGACGCCGAGGCGCTCGTGGATGCGCCGGTCGAATGCCTGCAGATCCTCCTCGGAGAAAGCGTTGTCGAGCGACAGCATCGGCACCTGGTGCACGACCTCGCCGAAGGCGGCGCTCGGGGTGCCCGACACGCGCTGCGTCGGGGAGTCCGGCGTGATCAGCTGCGGGTGCTGCGCCTCCAGCGCGCGCAACTCCTGCATCAGCCGGTCGTACTCGGCGTCGGGAATCTCCGGCTCATCGAGCACGTAGTAGCGGTAATCGTGTTGGGTTATCTGCGCACGCAGCTCGGCAGCGCGCGCTGCCGGCTTATCTGTCACGAAGCCGCCCCGGCACTCACGCGCTCGCGCAGCAGCGCGATGCGCGCGGGAGTCAACGGGCTCCCCTGCTCGTCCTGCAGGACCCCGCACAGGCGCTCGTTGAGGTTGCGCGCGGTGACGATGAGCTCGTCGAAGGCCTGCGGCGGCGGCTTCGGTCCCGGCAGTACCGCGAACAGCGACAGCCCGCCGTAGTGCTGCGAGTCCATGGTCTCGACGTCGAAGGTGCCCGGCCGGGTGAGACTCGCCGCACTGAGCACGGCGCGCTGCTCATCGTCGGGCTTGTGGAAGATCGCAAAGCGCCCGAGCACGAAGCCTTCAGCCGCCAGTGCCTGGCGCAGCGAGCGCCCCGCGAAGCGCTCGGGCTGCGGCGCAACCAGCCGTAAGGCGACGACGCGGCGGCGCTCGTCCGGCGGCCAGTCGACCCTGGGCACGGCCGCCGGCGGCAGCCGCGGAAGAGACTCGAGCGGCACCCCCGCGGGCACGCCGTGGACCGCATCCACCGCCATCTCGGCTGCGAGTGCGGCATTCTCCGGAGCCGGCTGATCCTGCGGCGGCGCATGCGGCTCCGCCGGCGCGTCGTCGGGGTCGAGCAGCGGCACGGCGGCCAGCCCGCGCGCGAGCTCCAGGACCGGCAGATCGTGTGGCACCAGCGGGTCGCGGGCGCGCATCGTCGGCAGGCTGAGAGTCGGCTCACGCACCGCCCGCGGCGCGGCATCCGTGGCGCTCTCGCGCGCGCCAGTGCGCTGCGCCGCGCCGCCGCGGCTCGCCTGACGCGGCCGATGCCGCTCCCACCACGCGAGCGCGGCGATGAACACCACTCCGACTATCAGCAGCGTCCAGCGCAGCTCCGACATCATGCCGTGGACACCCGGGGCGCTCACACCGCCGCCAGCCGCACGGCCTCGTCGACGTCGACCGTGACCAGGCGCGACACGCCCGGCTCGTTCATGGTCACGCCGATCAACTGCGAGGCGAGCTCCATGGTGCTCTTGTTGTGGGTGATGAACACGAACTGCACGCGTGAGGACATCTCGCGCACGATATCGCAGAACCGCCCGACGTTGTGCTCATCGAGCGGCGCATCGACCTCGTCGAGCAGACAGAAGGGCGCCGGATTGAGATCGAAAATGGAGAACACCAGCGCCACTGCGGTGAGCGCCTTCTCGCCGCCGGACAGCAGGTGGATGGTGCTGTTCTTCTTGCCCGGTGGCCGCGCCATGATGGCCACGCCGGCGGTCAGCTTGTCCTCGCCCACCAGCTCCAGGTACGCGTGCCCGCCTCCGAACAGGCGCGGGAACTTGTCGCGCAGGCCGGCGTTGATGCGCTCAAAGGTGTCCTGGAAGCGCGTGCGCGTCTCCTTGTCGATGCGCCGCATGGCCTCATCGAGCGTGTCAAGCGCCGCCGTGAGGTCGGCAAACTGGCTGTCGAGATACTCCTTGCGCTGCGTGTGCTCCTTGAGCTCATCGATGGCGGCGAGATTGACCTGACCCAGCCGCTCGATGTCGGCGCGCGCCTCGCCGAGGGACTGCTCCCAGTCCGGCACGCTCGCGGCCGCGTCGAGGCTGGCCAGCACCTCGGGGAGCTGGCAGCGGGTCTCCGCGAACTGCTCGGCCAAGGCCGCGCGGCGCACGTGAGTCTCCTGCGCCGCGAGGCGCGCCGCGTCCATGACCTCGCGCGCCGCGCTCACGCGCCGCTCGGCCGCCAGACGCTGCTCATCGAGGGTGCGCAGCGAGCCTTCCGCCGCCTCCAGAGCGCCGCGCGCCACCGCCAGTTCCGCCTCCACCGTGAGACGCAGCGCCAGCGTTTCGTGCAGGCGTGCCTGGATCTTCACGATCGGCTCATCGCCCGCAGCGAGCTCGCGTTCGAGCTCGGCACGCCGGCGCGTGAGCTGCTCGCGCTGCTCGCTCATGCGGTTAAGGCCCACCGCCATCGAGCTCTCGGCCGAACGGCGCGACTCGACCCGCACCTGCAGATCGCGCGCCGCCGCTTGCGCCGCCTGCGCCTCGGTGCGCGCCGCGTTGAGCGCCGCGCGCCGTTGCTCGCGCTCACTCTCGAGCGCGCGCTGGCGCTCCTCGAGCTCCGCAGACTGTGCCTGCGCGCGCGCCAGCGCCGCCGCGGCCCGTGCGAGGGCCTCCTCGGTCGCCGCGCGCTCGTGCGCCACGGCGCCGAGGTCCTGCCGCAGCCGCTCGCCCCGCAAGCTCGATTCCTGGGCGCGGACCCGGCCCGCCTCGAGCAGGCCGAGGAGGCCTGCGTGTTTCTGATGAGCGCCCTGGAGCGCCGCCTGCGCCTGCTCGCGACGCTCTTCGGCCTGCGCCAGCTGCGCGCGCGCCGCACTCAGTTCGCCCTCCGCCTGCGTGACCTGTGCATCGGCCGCAGTGGCGGCGGCACGCAGCGCCTTCAGGCGATGCTCGCGCCCGAGCACGCCCGCGCGCGGATCCGCTCCCCGGCTCACTCGCAGCCAGCCCCGCCCGACCCATTCGCCCTCGCGCGTGACGAAAGAGCGTCCCTCGGGCAGCCCCGCGCGGCCGCGCAGAGCATCCCCGAGGGATGCGGCCGTCAACACCGAGGCGAGCCGCGCGCTGACCGTCGCGGGACCTGCGACGTGGGCGGCGAGGGTCGTCTCGAGGCCACCCGGTGCCGCCCCGCCGCTCTCGATGAGCGTGATGCGGCCGGCGGCCAGTGCGCCCAGCGCCCCCGACACTTCCTCCAGGCGCTCGACGCATACGGCCTCGAGATAGTCCCCAAGGACGGTTTCGACAGCCCGCTCCCAGCCGCTCTCGACCTCGAGTGCGGCCGCGAGCCGCGGCCGCGCCGCGAGCCCGGCCTCGCGCAGCCACTCGCCTGCCCGCCCGGCATGGTCGGAGAGCGCCGCCGCCTGCAGGGCCTCGAGCGAGGTGAGCTCGGTGCGCGCCTCCGCGCGCGCCGCGCGCGCCTGCTCCAGGGTCTGCTCGGCTGCCAGCTGCGCGGCGCGCTGCCCCTGCAGATGCGCCTGGGCCGCCGTGAGCGCCGCGGTGAGCTGCTCGCTTGCGCCGCGCGCCTGCTCTTCCTGTAACCCCAGGCGCGCGAGAGCTGAGCCGCCCTCCTGCGCACCCAGAGTCTGCTGCTCAGCGGCCAGGCGCTCCGCCTGCGCGGACAGCTGCCGCAACTGATTTTCCAGCTGCTCGATGCGCGCCCGCTCCACCTGCGTGCTCTGATCCGCCTCGCTCACCGCCCGGGCGTGCGTCTCCCAGCGCTGCTGCCAGTCCTGCAAGGCATGCTCGCTCGCCTCCAGCGCCGCGCCCGCGCGCTGCTCGGCGTGCTCCCCCGCCTCGCACGCCGGCGTGAGCTGCGCGATCTGTTCCCGCAGCGCCCCGACCTCGCGCTCATCGCGCTCGATGTGCGTGCCGAGGTCAGCGAGGGTGGTGTGGGCCTGGGCGAGATCGGCGCGCTGGCGCTCGCGCAATTCGCGCGCGTGCTCGATCGACTGCTCGAGGCGCGAAATCTCGGCACCGACCTCGTAGTAGCGGCCCTGCACCGCCGACAGCCGCTCGCCGTGCCCGGCGTGCACCACGCGCTGCTTCTCGATCGCGGCTTCCGCCGCACGCTGCTCGGCGAGTGCGCCCTGCATGGCGAGCTCGCGCTCGCGCACCGCCGCGTCGTGTACTTCCGCGCCGCTGTCCAGCTCGCGCAGGCGCAGCGCCAGCAGCTCCGCGCTCAGGCGTCGCTCCTGCTCCTTCAGCGCCTGGTAGCGCCGCGCGCTCGCCGCCTGGCGTTGCAGGTGGCGGATCTGTTTTTCCACCTCATCGCGCACGTCCTGCAGCCGCTCGAGATTCTCGCGGGTCTCGGCGATACGCGCCTCTGTCTCCTTGCGCCGCTCCTTGTAGCGCGAGACACCGGCCGCCTCCTCGACGAAGGCACGCATGTCCTCGCTCTTGGCCTCGATGACGCGCGAGATCATGCCCTGCTCGATGATGGCGTAGCTGCGCGAGCCCAGACCGGTGCCGAGAAACAGGTTGGTGATGTCCTTGCGCCGGCAACGCCCGCCATTGATGAAGTACGCCGAGGTGTCATCACGGGCCACCTGGCGCTTGAGTGAGATCTCGCTGTAGTTGGCGTAGGCGCCGCCGATCTTTCCGTCCGCGTTGTCGAACAGCAGTTCCACGGAAGCGCTGCCGACCGGCTTGCGGGCGGCCGAGCCGTTGAACACTACGTCCGCCATGTTGTCGCCGCGCAGATGCTTGGCGGACAGTTCGCCCATCACCCAGCGTACGGCGTCGATGACGTTCGACTTGCCGCAGCCGTTCGGGCCGACGACACCGGTGAGATTACTGGGGAAGCTGATTTGTGTTGGATCGACGAAGGACTTGAAGCCGGCAAGCTTGATCTTGGTCAGCCGCATCGTACGTTCTTCCGCCCCCTGGGCGGCCCCGAAGATGGTGTAGTGTAGAGGAATATGCCCCTAACGCCCACCGCGGAGCTCGAGACCTTCGCCAACCCGGCCGCCGATCGTGACTACACCATCCGCATGCAGATCCCCGAGTTCACCTGCCTGTGTCCGCGCACCGGGCAACCGGACTTCGCAACGCTCGACCTCGAGTACGTGCCCGACCGGCTGTGCGTGGAGCTCAAATCCCTGAAGCTCTACATCTGGTCGTTTCGTGATCGCGGCACGTACCACGAGGCCGTGACCAACGAGATCGCCGATCATCTGCAGGCGAGGCTCCAGACACGCTTCCTGCGGCTCACCGCACGCTTCAACGTGCGCGGCGGAATCCATACCACCGTTGTCGCCGAGCGACGACAGAGCGGCTGGCAGGCCCAGCCCGCCGTGAGCTTGCCCTGATCGCCGCAAGCCAGCCGTTACCTGCCCTGACCGCCGCCTCGAAGCAGCGCGCCGCGCGCGCTGCGGCGGGCAGCCGGCGCGCGGTATATGCGGCTGCACCACTAAGTGGCAGAACACCTGTACAGCCCGGGGTCGGCCGGTATAATCGCGCGTTCTTCACGAGGCTGATGCTGTTTTGAGGAGCCATTGATGCCGGCCAAGAGACCAGCGCCTAAGTCCGCAAAGGGCAAGAAGGCGGCGAGCCGGCCGGCGGTCAGAAAGGCAGTTGCCCGCAAGCCCGAGCCGGTGCACGTCAGGGCGGCGGCCGGGCACGCGCGCAAAACCGCGGCGGCGCCGAAGAAGCCCCTCGCCCCCCTGCCCGCCGCCGCAGCCGCGCCGCCTGTCGAGTTGAGAAAGCCGCTGCGCGTGGCGGCACCGCCCGCGCCACCTCCGGCCACCGCGGCCATGATCACGGCGAACCGCTCCCCGGCGGCGCACGCCGTGAATGCCGACGGCGACGATGGCGAGACGATCGAGCCGGGGAGCCTGCTCGCCGGTCCGCGCAACGTACAGCCGTACATCGCCAAGCGCGGCGAACAGTACATGAGCAAGCAGCAGCTCGAGCACTTCCGCCTGATACTCAACAGCTGGAAGCGCGACCTCATGGTGGAGGTGGATCGTACGGTCACACACATGAAGGACGAGGCGGCAAACTTCCCTGACCCCAACGACCGCGCCACCCAGGAAGAGGAGTTCAGCCTCGAGCTGCGCACGCGCGACCGGGAACGGAAACTGATCCGCAAGATCGACGACGCGTTGAAGCGCATCGAGGATGGCTCCTACGGCTACTGCCTCGAGACCGGCGAGGAAATCGGCATCAAGCGCCTGGAAGCACGCCCCGTGGCCACCCTGACCATCGAAGCCCAGGAGCGCCGGGAACGACGCGAGCGCCAGTACGGCGACCGCGACGACCGCTATCGCTAGCGTTCGCGAGCTGCGCGGGCGCGCGGGCGCCGCGAGCCCAGGTTACGTCGGGCGCTTCGCGCCCTCCCCGACCGGATCGCTGCATCTGGGCTCCCTGGTCGCCGCGCTGGGCAGCTTCCTCGACGCCCGCAGCCGCGGTGGTCGTTGGCTCCTTCGGATGGAAGATCTCGATGCGCCGCGGGTAATCCCCGGTTGCGCGGACCAGATGCTGCGTACGCTCGAGGGCTTCGCCCTGCTCTGGGACGGCGCCGTCGAGTACCAGCGCGCCCGCACCGAGCACTACGCGCGCGCGCAGCAGGCCCTCAACGCGCTCGGACTCACCTTCCAATGCAGTTGCTCGCGCCGGGAGCGCACACTCGAGGGCGGTTATCCGGGGACGTGCCGCGACGGTCCCAGGCGCCGCGGCCCGACCGCCACGCGCTTCAGGGTCGAGGACGTGATCGTGTCCTTTCAGGATCGGGCGCAGGGGCCGTGCCGTTTTCACTTGCGCGAGCGCGGGGATGTCATCATCCGGCGCCGCGACGGCGCGTTCGCTTACCAGCTCGCGGTGGTAGTGGACGATGCGCTGCAGGGCGTGACCGATGTGGTGCGCGGCGCAGACCTTCTCGACAGCACGCCCTGGCAGCTGGCGCTGCAGGGCGCCCTGCAGCTGCCGACTCCTCGCTACGCGCACTTGCCGCTCATCACCGAGCCCACCGGCGCAAAGCTCGCCAAGTCCAGGCGCTCGGTCGCGCTGGATCCGACGCAGGCGGGCCGCCAGCTGCACGAGGCCCTCGTCCTGCTGGGCCAGGACCCCCCGGTTACGCTCAAGCTCGAGTCACCCCGAAGGGTACTCGAGTGGGCCGGCACTCATTGGGATCTGGACCGGTTCCACGGTGTGCGGCAGGTGCGCGTCGCGCCCGCGGGTGCCTGAGGAGTTTCTCGCTTTCCGAGTTGGGTTCGAGGTGCGGATGTAATATGGTATATGCAGACACCCTGCACTACGGAAGGTGCACAACCCATAGTGAGGGACCTGTCCATGAGCGAACCGCGCACTATTAAAAAGTATCCGAACAGGCGGTTGTACGACACGGTCGAAAGCCGGTACATCACCCTCGCGGACATCCGCCGGCTGGTGATCGAGCGCATCGACTTCGTGGTCATCGACAAGAAGACTCAAGGGGACATCACGCGCTCGATCCTGCTGCAGGTGATCGCCGAGCAGGAACACGACGGCGAGCCGCTCATGAGCCGCGACTTCCTCTCGCAGGTCATCCGCTCCTACGGTGACGCCATGCGCAGCATGGTCGGCAGCTATCTGGAGCAGAGCCTGAAACTGTTCGCGAGCGAGAACGCCGGCCGCGGACCGCCGCCGGCTTAGAGGGCGCGGCCGGGCGCTCAGCCGGCCTCGACGTCGCGCATCGACAGGCGGATGCGCCCCTGGCGGTCGACCTCGAGCACCTTCACGCGAATCACATCCCCTTCCTTGAGCTTGTCGCTGACACGCTCGACGCGCTCGTTGGAGATCTGCGAGATGTGCACCAGGCCGTCGCGGCCGGGGAGGATGGTCACGAAAGCGCCGAAATCCATCAGGCGCGCGACCTTGCCTTCGTACACCTGACCCACCTCGACGTCGGCGGTGATGAGCTCGATGCGCCGCTGCGCCTCGCGCCCGGCCGTACCTAACACCGAAGCGATCTTGACCGTGCCGTCGCTCTCGATGTCGATGGTGGTGCCGGTCTCTTCGGTGATCTGGCGGATGACGGCGCCGCCCTTGCCGATGACGTCGCGAATCTTCTCCGGATCGATCTTGAGGGTGATGATCGACGGCGCCCATTCGGACATCTTCTCGCGCGGCTCGCGAATGACCCGGTTCATTTCCTCGAGGATGTGCAGGCGACCGGCGCGCGCCTGCTCGAGCGCGACGCGCATGATCTCGGGCGTCACGCCCTCGACCTTGATGTCCATCTGCAGTGCGGTCACGCCGTCCCGGGTGCCGGCGACCTTGAAATCCATGTCGCCCAGGTGATCCTCATCGCCGAGGATGTCGGTGAGCACCTGATAGCGGCTGCCTTCCAGCACCAGGCCCATGGCAACACCGGCCACCGGCCCCTTGATCGGGACCCCGGCGTCCATCAGCGACAGCGAAGTGCCGCACACGCTCGCCATGGAGCTCGAGCCGTTGGATTCGAGGATTTCCGACACCACGCGGATCACGTACGGGAACACCGTCATGTCCGGCATCACCGCGTTCACGCCGCGGCGGGCCAGATTGCCGTGACCGATCTCGCGCCGTTTGGGCGAGACCATCATGCCGGTCTCGCCCACCGAGAACGGCGGGAAGTTGTAGTGCAGCATGAACGGCTCGCGCCGCTCGCCCTCGAGCGCGTCGATGATCTGCGCATCGCGCGTGGTGCCGAGCGTGGTCGCCACCAGTGCCTGGGTCTCCCCGCGGGTGAACAGCGCCGAGCCATGCGCACGCGGCAGCACCCCGACCTTGACGGTGATCGGGCGCACGGTGCGCGTGTCGCGCCCGTCGATGCGCGGCTCGCCGTTGAGGATGCGCTGGCGCACGATGTTGCTCTCGAGCTTGAAGAGCACGCTCTCGACAGCCTCCGCGCTCCACTTGGCCTGCTCGCCGCCGGCGAGCGTCGCGAGCGTCTGGGCCTTGATCTCGCTGAGGCGCACGTGGCGCTGCTGCTTCTCGGTGATGCTGTAGGCCTGGGCGAGGGCGGCCTGCGCATGCAGCGTGACCGCGCTCGTCAGCTCCGGGTTCTCCACCGGCGCCTGCCAGCTCCAGCGCGGCTTGCCCGCCTGGGCGGCGAGCTCCTTGATGGCACGGATGGCGACCTGCATCTGCTCGTGTCCGAAGACCACCGCTCCGAGCATGACCTCCTCGGACAGGCCCTTGGCTTCCGACTCGACCATCAGCACTGCGTGCTCGGTACCGGCCACCACCAGATGCAGCTGCGACTGGGTGAGATCGCTGGCCGTCGGGTTGAGCAGATAGCGGCCGTCCTTCCAGCCGACGCGGGCGGCACCGATCGGACCGCTGAAGGGAATGCCCGACAGCGCCAGCGCCGCCGAGGCGCCCAGCAGTGCCGGGATGTCCGCATCGATGTCCGGGTCCATCGACAGCACCGTCGCCACGACCTGCACGTCGTTGTGGAAGCCATCCGGGAACAGCGGCCGGATCGGACGATCGATGAGCCGCGAAGTGAGCGTCTCCTTTTCGGTCGGCCGGCCTTCGCGCTTGAAGAACCCGCCGGGGATTCGTCCCGCGGCGTAGGTCTTTTCGATGTAGTTGACCGTCAGCGGGAAGAAATCCCGCCCGGGGGTCGGGGTCTGCTTGGCGCAGGCGGTGACCAGCACCACGGTATCGCCCATGGAGACGCGCACCGCGCCCTCCGCCTGGCGGGCGATCTCCCCGCTGTCGATGGTGACCGCATGCTGCCCATAAGAAAATGACTTGCTGGCGACGCTCAAGGCTCAGTCCTCGAAAGTGAAGGGTTCAGGCACAAAACACAAAGGCCGCGCGTGTGACGGCGGCCCTTGGGTTTTCAGCGGCGAAGCCCCAGTCGCTCGACGAGCTCCTGGTACTTCTGGGGTTGCGTGGCTCTGAGGTAATCGAGGAGCTTGCGGCGCTGGTTCACCATCTTGACGAGCCCGCGCCGCGAGGAGTGATCACGCTTGTGCGCGGTGAAGTGCTCGCCGAGGCCGTTGATGCGCTCGGACAGCAGCGCGACCTGTACTTCCGGGGAGCCGGTGTCGGCTGGAGCGCGGCGGAACTGCGCGAGAATCCCGCCCTTTTTCTCGCTGGTTAAAGCCATTGCGCGATAATCCTAACTACTTGTCTTAAGAGCCCTTTTGATAAGCGCGGGATTGTACCCGGCCGAGCCGTCCTGCCACAAGCCTGAAAGCTGTGGACCACGGGCCGCACGGGGCAACGCGCGAGCACCCGGATCTTGCGCGCCAGGGCCTCAGGGTCCTGAGCCGAAATCCCTCGTGCTGTGAATGGGGCCGCTGCGGTCGATGAGAAAGCTGTCAGGCGAAACGCGGACAGACAATGCGCCCGCCGCGCTGATCCGCCGGGGGCACGGCCGCGCAGGCTTATCGTTAGGGGACAGCCTGCGCGGCCTTGTGCGTTCTGCTACCTGCCCTTATTGCTGGGCGGTAACGTCGGAGCCCATATTGCCGGTGCTCCAGGTGTAGCCGTTGCTCCAGGTATAGCCGTTGCTCCAGGTGTAGCCGTTGCTCCAGGTATAGCCGTTGCTCCAGGTGTAGCCGTTGCTCCACGTGTAGCCGCTTCCCGAGGTGTACGACCCGTTCCAGAAGAGCCCGTCCAGGAGCAACGGAATGAGTTCGAGCACGTCCTTCACTATGCACAGCAAACCACCGATCAAACCCCCGAGCAGGCCGCCGCCACTTGAACAGGTGGTGGTTTGCTTGTCTTGCATGATGTAGTAGTTGCCCTTCGAGTCGCGATTCGCCCGCCCCCCGAAGTGCTGGGTCCCCGCGAGATCGGCCGCCACGTTCAGCCCCTGATTGGCGCAGTTCGTGGCCGTGCCGTATACGGCGTCGTGCGCATTCACCAGACCCGAGCCCTGCTGGAACACCGTGTAAGCCAGCGTGCCCTTGGAGGTCACGGCCGGATGGGCACCGGACATCAATCGGCACTTGACCTGATCCGGAGTCAAGTTCGGATCTACCTGCAGCATCAGCGCGACCACACCGCTCACCACGGCAGTGGCTTGCGACGTGCCCGACATCGTGAAGTCATCGTATGGTCCGACCCACTGCGGAAACTCTGAAGCCAGCGTGCCGTTGTTGGGCGCGTAAGCGAGTATGTGGCCGCCCATCCCTACGAGCTCGGGCTTCACGAAGCCCTCGTACGTCGGACCGGCGGAGGAGAAGCTGGCGAGCTGGTACTGCAGCGGCTGCATCGGGTGATAGGCGTCAGTGACCGCACCCACGGTGATAACGTAGGGGACGTTTCCGGGGGCGTTGATGGTCATCGGTTGCGGCCCCCGATTGCCGGCCGCGGCCACGACCACGATGCCGGAAGCCCAGGCGCTCATCACTGCCTGATCGAGCGGATCGTCCCAGTACGGCGACTGCGGCGGCGCTCCCAGGGACAGATTGATCACGCGAATGTTGTATCGGAGCCGTTGCTTGACGACCCACTGGATACCGCTGATGACGTCGAAGTACCGGCCGGCGCCGCTGCTGTCCAGCACGCGTACCGAAACCAGATTCCCGCCGGGTGCGACGCCCTGATAGTTGCCGGTCGTGGCCACACCACTGCTGGCGATGATCGACGAGATGTGCGTGCCGTGACCGAACAAGTCGTTGATACTCTGGCTGTAGTTCTGCTGTGCGGCTGTCTGGCTATACGTCGACTGCGTGCGCGCCTGGATCACATCGTACTGGGCGAGCACGTGCGGGGTCTGGTACGGCGTCGTCTGCAGAGGGCCGAGATTGCTCCACACTCCCGAGTCGAGCACCGCGACCGTGACACCCCGTCCGGTCACCCCGCCGACATGCAGGTTGCTGGCGGCAACCTCCGACGGGTAGTTGGTTTCCGGCAGATGATTGGAGCTGGCTTGCACCGCCGAGTCTTCGAAGATGCGCAGACGCGGGACATCCGCGGCTCGCAGCGCCTCGAGCTCCCGGTCATCCAGTGCAGCCCCTACTGCGCGGATAATGGAAAGGTCACCGGTCACGACGCCGCCGACGCGCACGACGGCGCTGCGCGCTACTTCGACGCTCTCGGCCTGCACGATGTAGTCCTGACGCACGCCCACCTGTACCACCGCAGGAGGTGGGGTCGCCCGCGCAGGAGCCGGCGCAGCCGCGACCGGTATCGGGATTGCCGGCCGGGACACAACGGTCAACGGCGACGGCGGCGGCGCGTCGCTTGGCAACATCAGCGCCAACAGGGCCAGCAGGACACTCGCGGCGCCGGCTGCAAGCAGCCAGAGCCTGGTTTTCGTTGTCATGAATGTGTTTCCCAATTCCCGAAATTGCGGATGTATTTAATTCGTGCGTACTTTTTACAGGGATGCTGCGTCGCTAAACAGTGACAACCGCAATGCCGCAGCCGCACAAAATGTGACGCGCTTCGCAATGCCGGTGCTGGTCGGGATATGTCCATTAAGACCTTAACTATGTTGTTGTCATGCGGACATAACGAGATTCGGCGCGGTGGGCTTAAGGCACTGCTGGCCTGCGTGTTGGCGTGGGCAGGCGCGGCCCGGGCCCAGACCGACGAGATACAGGTCTACGACGCCGGGATCACCGCCCCCGGGCAGTTCAGCCTGACCTGGCACAACAACTTCACGGCTTCCGGCCGGCGGCAGGCTGCTTTCCCGGCGGGCGTCATTCCCGAACACGCGCTCAACGGGGTGCCCGAATGGGCCTACGGCGTCACGGACTGGCTCGAGGCGGGAACCTACCTGCCGGTCTATACACGCACCCGCGATGGCCGGCTGCTGTTCGATGCCGTCAAGCTTCGCGCCCTGCTGGTCGTGCCCGATGCGCACGAGCGAACCGTCTTCTACGGCCTCAACTTCGAGTTCAGCTACAACACGCCGCATTGGGACACGAGCCGCTTTACGGGCGAGATCCGTCCCATCATCGGCGTGCACCTCGGCCGTCTCGACCTGATCGTCAATCCCATCCTCGATACCGACTTCGACGGCCTCGGTAAAACGCATTTCGCTCCCGCGACCCGCATCGCCTACAGAATCGGCGGCAAGCTCGCCTTGGCACTCGAGCACTACGCCGACTTCGGTCCGCAGCCGTCGCAGTCGCTGTTCGGAGTGTTCGACTACGGCAGCAGCAGCAGCGGGATCGAGTTCGGCGTCGGCCGCGGACTCACTCATTCCGCCGACTCCTGCATGCTCAAACTGATGCTGATGCGCGATCTGTAAACAGGCCGCTCGCCCGTCAGCGGCGGCGGCCGCGAAAGTCACTGCGAATCAATCACGTACGAACCGGCGGGTCGCGGCACCCGTGACGTGCGTCGAGGACTGGGCCGGCGTGCGTCCCTAGGATGCGAGGATGACAGACCTGTCCACGACCGCGGATGCGCTGCTCGAAGGGCTGCCGGATCTGGTGCTCGTCGTGCGACGCGACGGCGTCGTCCTGCAGTGCGGCGGCGGACACGGCGTGCCCGACCTGCGGCCGTCCCGGGATCTGGCCGGTCAGCGGCTCGAGGCCGTGTGGTCGCGACCGGTAGCGAGCCTGCTCAGGCAGCTCGCGCGCCGGGCGATCACCTCGCGCAGCATTGCGGAAGCGCGCTTTGAGGACGGCGGCTGCGCCTATGAGGTGCGGGCCAGCGCCCACGGTCCGGAGCGCGCGATCTGTGTCGTGCGCGCCGCCGCCGCGGCCCCACCGGAGGATGCGCTCGATGCCACCGATGAGCGCCCCCGGCCGCAGCTCGACCGCCGCGGCTTCCTGCGCCGTTTCAAGCAGTCGATGTCCGTGGCTGCGCTGCGCGAGATGCCACTCGCCGTAGCCGTCATCCACGTCGATGGCATCGCCGATATCGCGCAGATCATCGCCACCCGGGTCTCGGAGCAGATCATGAGCGCGGCGATCCTGCGGCTGCCGACTCAACCCACCGACCCGGGCGCCGAGAAATCCTGGTGGTACCTGGGACAGTTGAGCGAGAGTCTGCTGGCGGTGGTGCTCGAGAGCTCGGATCGCGATGCCATCGATGCCTGCCTCGGCAGTGTATGCGCCAGCCTGCGCGAGCCGATCGCGACCCTTGGGGCCGAGTTCCATCTGACCCCGTATGCGGGCGTGGCGGTGCTGGGTCAGGATGCCTCCTCGCCCAAGCTGCTCCTGGATCACGCGCGCGCCGCCGCCACCGAGGCGCGCCGCTGCGGGTCCTCCCAGGTGTGCTTCTTCACCGACACCTTGCGGCTGCGGTCCCTGGCGCGCCTCGATATCGCCCGTGAATTGCGCGACGCCATTGCGAACCGCGACGTCCGTCTGCGCTACGTCGGCCGTCACGACCTGGCGAGCGGTCGTCTGGTCACCTGGGTGGGATACCTGCGCTGGCTGCACCCGCTGCGCGGGGAGATCCGTGCGGCGGAATTCCTCAAAGTTGCGGAAACCACCGGTCTCGCCACGACCCTGTCGCGCGCCGTCCTCGGCCGCCTCGGGGAGGATTTCGCGCGGCTCTCGGCCGCAGCGGACGCGGACGTGCGCCTGTCGTTCGGCGCTCTGCGCCATCACGTGCTGCACGAGGATTTCGCCGCGGACATCGGCCGCCTGCTGGCCGAGGGCGCCGTGCCCGCCGAGCGGCTGGAGCTGCGGATCTCGGAGCGGGCGCTCATTGCGCGCGACGCGGTCGACCTGCGCGGCCTCGCACAGCTCGGCGTGCAGCTGGTGGTCGACGAAGTGGGCCGGGGGATGGGCTCGCTCGACCTGCTGGCCCGCGCACCGATCTGGGGATTGCAGCTCGATCGCGCCTGGGTGACCGCGCTGCGCAGCGACGCGATCGCCCGCAAGGTGTGCCGCGCCGGCATCGGCATGGCCGCGGCGCTCGGTGTCACGCCGATCGCCACCGGCGTCGACGATCCCGAGCAGCGCGATGCGCTGCTGGCACTCGGCTGCCGGCTCGGCAGCGGCGACCTGTTCCGGGACGCCGCAGCTGACACAGCAACAGCCCCGCGCGTGGCGGCCCGGGCCTGAGGACTGTGACGCAGCTCTCGTAAATCAGGATGGCCGCGCCGTGCCCTGAAGTGGGTCACCACATCCAGCGCCGGCCTCGTGCATCGTAGGCGCATGAGCACCAACACCCGTCGCGGCAGCCGCTCTGCGACGCTGATCGTCGCAGCGCTGTGCCTGCTGGGGTGGTCGGCCGGCGCCCGCACTGCAGACGCGCCGCTCATTCTCGAGCACCTGACGACCTCAGACGGCCTGCCGCAGGGGACGGTGTTTGCCACCCTGCAGGACTCGCAGGGCTTCGTGTGGCTCGCGACCGAGGACGGCCTGGTGCGCTACGATGGCCATGAGCTGTTCCGCTACGCCTACTCGCGCAGCGCCCGCGGCGGGCTGCCGCGCAACTACATCCAGGGCATCGTCGAGGATGGGCACCACGACCTGTGGATCGCCATCAAGGAAGGGGGCCTGGCCCGCTGGCAGCGCGCCACCGACAGCTTCAGCGTCTACCGCCACGATCCCAACGATCCCGCCTCGCTCGCCAGCGACGCCGTGCACACCGTGCTCGTGGACGCCGACAATCGTGTCTGGATCGGAACCTCCAACGCGGGTCTGGACATTCTCGAACCGGCATCCGGACACATCGAGCACCGGCGGCACGATCCCAACGATGCGAGCTCGCTGATCGACGACCGGATCCTCACTGTGGCGCTCGACCGCTCCGGGGCGCTGTGGGTGGGCACGGAAGCGGGGCTCGATCGCTGGCAGCCCGAGCAGCGCGCGTTCATCCATTATCGTCACGAGGCCGGCAATGCGCGCTCCCTGAGCGGCAACCAGATCTCCCGGGTGCTCGAGGACCAGAGCGGCGCCCTGTGGGTCGGCAGCTTCGATGGGGGTCTTGATCGGTTGGACCGCGAAGGCCAGGTGACGGAGGTCTTTCGTCACGATGCGGCGCAGGCCGCCTCGCTCGCCAGCGACGATGTGCGCGCGATCCTGGAGGATCAGGCCGGTCATCTGTGGGTCGGCACCGCCGGCGGGCTGGATATGCTGAACCGCGCCACCGGACAGTTCAGCCACTACCGCTATGACCCGAGCGATGCCGGCTCGCTGCGCGACTCCTTTGTCATGTCGCTGTACCAGGACGAAGCGGGCCTGGTGTGGATCGGAACGCGGGCCGGCGGTGTGAGTCGGTGGAATCCCCGCAGCTGGGAGCTCGGCGGCCACCGGCCCGACTGGCTGGGCGACAAGCTGGTAACCGCATTTGCGGATGCGCCCAACAACAAGCTGTGGATCGCCTCGCTCGGAGGCGGCCTCACCCGGTACGACGATGACAGCGGCTGGAGCACCAACATCGATGCCATCACCGGCCGGCACAACGCCCTCGGCGATGCGCGTGTGATGTCGCTGCGCCAGGACCGCCAGGGCACGCTGTGGATCGGGACCCGGGATAGCGGACTGCGCAAACTCTCACCCGACGGGCGCCTGCAACTCATAGGAGCGAAGCCGGGGGATGCGCGCTCGCTCAGCGCCGCCGGCATCATGACCATCTTCGAGGCACGCAACGGTGCGATCTGGATCGGCACTCACGGCGGAGGAGCGAACGTGCTCGACCCCGGGAGCGGACTCATCCGCCAGTTGCCTTACGCCTCTGCGGCACCGGGCGCGCTCAGCTCTCCGCACGTCACCGCCATCGCGGAAGACTCGCACGGCAACCTGTGGATGGGGACCGACGGCGGTGGGCTGGATCTGGCACGCGCCGACGGCACCGTCGTCAAGGTGTTCCGCCACGACGCGCGCGACCCGGGGACGCTGCCGGCGAACACGGTATACGCGCTGGCGATCGATGCCCGCGACCGGGTGTGGGTGGCCACCGACGGCGGCGGCCTCGCCCTGGCGCAAGGCTCCGCGGCGGCACCGGATGCGATCCGCTTCAAGGTGCTGTCGCGCGAGGAGGGCTTGTCGAGCGACACCGTGTACGGCGTGGTGGCGGATGCCGCTGGCCGCATCTGGTTGAGCTCGGACGCCGGCCTGGTGCGCTACGACCCCGAGACCGGCGCTCTCAAGTCCTACCACCGCGAGCACGGCCTGCAGGGTGAGGAGTTCAACTTCGGCGCCTACCATCGGCTGCGTGACGGGCGCTTGTGCTTCGGCGGGCCCGGCGGATTCAACATCTTCGATCCCTCGCGCCTCACGGAGAACCGCCAGCCCCCGCACGTGGCACTGACGCGGGTCGAAGTCCTGGGCGTGCCGGCGCCGGGTCCCAGGCCCTACTGGCTGCTGGAGCGTATCGATCTCGGCTATCAGGCCAACATCGTGTCACTCGACTTTGGCGCGCTCGACTTCACCTCGCCGAAGCGCAATCGCCTCGCCTACCGCATGGCAGGTCTGACCGATCGCTGGCTCGACCTGGGCGCGCAGCGGCGCATCACGCTCACCAATCTCGAGGCCGGCGATCACCTGCTGGAGGTGCGGGCGGCGAACTCCGATTCGGTCTGGAGCGGCACGCCGCTGCGGCTGACCATCCATCGCGAGCCGGCTCCGTGGAAATCGCGGTGGGCCTACCTCGCTTACGCGCTCGCGGCCCTCGCCGCCCTCGTATATCGCATGCGCCTGCAGCGGCTGAAGTTCCAGCGCGTCGTCAGCGCGCGGCAGCGTCTCGAGTGGGAGGTCGAGCTGCGCACCCGGGAACTCACCGAAAGCAACCGCCAGCTCGCCGACGCGGTGCAGGCCAAGAGCAATTTCCTCGATCGCATGAGTCACGAGCTGCGCACGCCGATGAACGGCGTAGTCGGCATGACCGAGCTCCTCGCCCGCACCTCGCTCTCTTCGACGCAGGCGCGGCTCACCGACACCATCCGCTCCTCCGCCCGGGTGCTGCTGCAGATCGTCAACGACCTGCTCGATCTGTCGAAGATCAACGCCGGCAAGATCGCGCTCGAGGAGCTGCCGTTCGATCTCGGCCAGGTGCTCGAGGAGTGCACCAGCCTGTTCGCGGGCGCCGCCCAGG
>WNFR01002355.1_pt1 | contig 28536 bp, 16 predicted proteins | sample 5400221 | NCBI WGS metagenome assembly WNFR01 (sample SAMN13153357, study PRJNA577476) | soil metagenome | isolation source: 40 cm soil under Madrone tree | place: USA:California | collected 2016-06-14
CGGTGGCGCAGACTGCCGCTCTTCAAAATGAAGTGAATGCGGTCAATATCCTGGGACGTCGTATGGCAAATACAGTGTTGCTGATTCAGGCCCTGGGTGGCGGATGGGACCGATCAAGTTTGCCGCAGGGAAATATGGCCTCTAATAAAACACCGAACCCTTAACGCCAGTTGCCTAACACGAACAGAATGGATGGATTCAAAATCGTATCTACAGGAGGTTGCAAAGCAGATGAAAATCTTTCGTGGGGTACTACTCGCTTTATCGTTGGTCTCGTTTGGATACGCTGCACAGGATGTGGTCAGCGCTCTTCATGGAACCATTGAGAAGGTAGATTCGGGTACAAAGACGATCGTGGTGAAAACGGACGACGGGGTCCGCCACTCGGTGCATGTTGTCGACGGGACCGCGGTGCATGGTGCGGGCGCTTCGGAGAAGGCTTCCGAGGATTCCTGGCATGGTCTGAGAGAAGGGGGAGAGGTCGTAGTGCATTACACGAAACGCGGGTCGGAAGACACCGCGGTTGAAATTGACAAAGTTGGTCAGGGCGGATTGCGAACTACCGAAGGCGCTGTAAAGGAAATCGATATAGGCGGAAAAAAGTTGGTTGTTGATACCGGCCATGGTACAGAAGAGACGTTTCGACTGACCGACCACGCCAGCGAGGACGCGGGGAAGGACATCGCAAAGGGGACGGTAAAGGGGTCGAAGGTCACCGTCTACTACAGCGAAACCGCAGGAAAGAAGGTCGCACACTTTTTCAAAACAATCGTCTGACCGGAGCTGTGCGAAGTGCCGAATTGAGGGCCCCCTCAGGCTAGAGCGCGGTTCTCGAGGCCTTGAATCCGATGAGCGTTGAAACGATGACCCCGGGTACGATCACTGCTGCTGTGCAGACCGTGGACAGAGGTTCTTCAACTTCCCACACTGACTTGCTCGCCATCGAGGAGCCTCTGCAGATTTGTCTGAATGGCTTGCCGCTCTCGATTACCATGCGCACACCCGGCTCCGACCTCGATCTCGCGACCGGCTTCCTCTTCACTGAGGCTATTATCAATGACGTTGGCCAGATTCTGTCGATGCATGCCGAATCCGCAGACGACAGCCCCGAAGACTCGGGCGATAGAGTGACAATAAGATTACGGCCCGACGTCGCCATCGATCCCGCCCTCGTTCGGCGCAACTTCTACACCAGTTCGAGCTGCGGGGTTTGTGGGAAGCTCGCGATGGGCGCAATTGAAGTTCATCCGTCTCGTCCAATGCAACAGTCCGGGCCGAAATTTCGTGCCGACCTCGTCTATCGTTTGCCCGATCTGCTTCGTCGGACACAAGACGCCTTTGACCGCACCGGTGGAATTCATGCCGCCGCGCTCTTCTCCCCCGAAGGGACCCTGCTCGGTCTGCGCGAAGATGTCGGCCGCCACAACGCCGTGGACAAGCTGATCGGTTTCGCTCTGCGCGCCGGAACGGTGCCGCTCGGCGATTCGCTCATCATGGTCAGCGGCCGCGCGGGGTTCGAGTTGGTCCAGAAATCTGTTATGGCTGGTATCCCGGTTCTCGCGGCCGTAGGTGCGCCATCCAGTCTGGCGGTGGAAGTTGCAAACCGTTTTGGCATGACGTTAGTAGGGTTCCTTCGCGGCCAACGTTTCAATATCTATTCCGGCAATTGGAGGATTGAATGAAACTGCGCATTCACGCGAACTCACTGCGTGTGCGACTCGACCGTTCCGACGTAGAGCAATTTCGACGGATCGGCATCTGCGCGGGAGCGCTGCGATTCGGCTCAGGTTCGCAGCTGACTTATACGCTGGAAAGCTCTCCGGGGTTGGACACGATGGAGGCGCGGTATCGCCAGGATTGTCTCCGCGTGCTGCTGCCGATTGCAATGGCCCGGGAATGGGCTGACTCCGACCAAATCTCGCTTTCCCTCAACCGCGAGGATGATAGCGGTCCCTCGCTGTTGGTGGAGAAGGATTTTCAATGTCTTCACCGCGACGAGAGGAATCCAAATGACGATGCTGATGCCTTTCCGAATCCCGCAGCAGGCGATCAGTGGCGCGAAAATGTCAGATGAGAACTATCGTCCCCGCGGACTCCCTTACACGCGCAGGTGACCAACTTAGGTGGGTAGTAAAACTCACGAGAAGAGGAAGAACGAAGATTATATCTCAGCGCAATTCTTGTGCCCGCCCGGTGCGAGTCGATTCCCGCGCGGCATCCAGAATCTCCATAACCTGGACATTCAGTTTGCCGGAAAGGGGATCTTCAACCGGCTTGTTATTGCGTATGCGATCCAATAGATAAGCAATGGGGTTGCTCGTCTCTGCTGGCAGTGGACTTAGGGTAACGGGGTCACCATCTGTCGTGGACGGAGCGCCCTTCGAGGACGAACTCCGGAAGAACAGGTCATCGCTTCTCGCCAGGAAGCTGCCCTTGGGCCCGAATGCATAAGCCCGATCCATGCTGTACGGCCAATCCCACGAAGCCTCGATGACCACGGTTGCATCGGGATAGTCGAGCGTTATGGTCGCGTCATCGTCCACCCGGTTGTGCTGCTCGGTTTTGAGCTTTCGCGTAGTGGCATAAACTCGCGTCGGACGTCCCTTGAGCCAGAGCGCCCACTCTGCTCCGTAACATCCGAAGTCCATGATCGCGCCACCACCGTTTTTCACCGGGTCGTACAGCCATGCCTCAAATTCTTTGTTGACACCGATCTCTTTGGGCCCGTTGTGACCATATTGCACGATGATCTTTTGCACTGGGCCGATCTCTCCGGCCTTCACGCGATGGAACAAATCGTGACTCGGCGCTACCCAGGCGTTCCAATAATTCACCATGAGTTTGATTCCGGCCTGGTCCGCCAGCCGTTGCATCTCGCGCGCATCAGCGGCATTCGTAGCCATGGGCTTCTCGGTCGAGTAATGGATGAGGCGCTTGGCGCATTCGCGAAGAATTTCCAGATGACGGTCGTTTGACGTGGTGACAAAAACTGCCTCGGGCTTGGCCTCATCGAGCATCTTGATGTAGTCGGGATAGAACTTGACCGTAGCCGGGACTTGCGCCTTGGCTCGGCTCACCAGATCACCGTGATCGTCGGCGATCGCCACAAGATCGGCTTGGGGTACTTTCGCAATGTCCTTCAGCAGTCCCCATACATGATCATGATCGAGACCAATGATCGCGATGCGTGTTTTCTCACTCGGCGTCGATTGCGGATCGGCTGCAAATGATGATTGAGACAACAACGACAATATGAAGCAAGACGCAATTAACGAGAATGCCTGTTTCACAGTTCTGCCTTTCCTCTGTAGCATTGTCTAACTTCGGAACTAATGACAAAGCACCGGCATCATCTGTCCTTGGCCAAAGTCAGAACCACCACTCTATCCACCTCACCCTTGGCTGCGGCTGGAACTTTCAACACTACACCATAGCTGTTCTGAGTAACTTCGACTTTGGAGCTATCTAACAGCAAGCGAGCGGCGCCAATGGTCTTAGAGATGGGCGGTAATGCCAGCAGCGGCGCGTTCCAGTTGAGAACATGCACGTACACATTGTCGCCTTTCTGAGTTGTGACACCCCAGTCCGCGGGCGGCAGAGGGCCCCCTCGAGTTCCGTAGATGGCGTCACCGTACCGCGACAGCCACTTACCGACGGAGTGAAGCCGGGTTGCGAACTCGTCCTGAATTTCCCCATTGGGCATTGGTCCGATATTCAATAGGAGGTTTGCATTGTTGCCGGCAGCACGGACCAGTAGTTCTTCCACTTCTTCAGGGCTTTTGTATTTGCTGTCGCCGATGTCGAAACCCCACGAGCCGTTGAGCGTGTTGCTGGTTTCAAGCGGCAGCTGGTCGCTCACGTAGTTCGTGTTGAATCCTGCCGTGTTTTTCCCGGGCAGATCTCGTTCGAAGGTCTGCACGTCCTCTCCCGGTTTGGGCGTTTCGTGATGATTCGGAATGATGAGTGCCGCCGGCTGTAGTTGATGAATGAGCGCGTATGTCTTCGCCAGGTGCCAGTCAGCGTCCGGCTTGTCCCACATTCCGTCGAACCAGATACCGCCGATCGGTCCGTAGTTGGTGAGCAATTCCCGCAACTGCCCATCCATGTAGTTATCCAGATAAGAGTTCCAATCACCATGATCAGGCCGGCCGTTGTCCCAGGGGCCGTTGTCGGTTATGGTTTTGCCGCGGGGATAATAGTCGGGATTGTGCCAGTCCAATTGGGAGTAATAAAAGAAGAGCTTGATACCTTGCCGGTGCGCCTCGTCAGCAAGCATCTTCAGCGGATCTTTGCCGTATGGTGTCCGCTGAACAATGTTCCAGTCGGAGACCTTCGAGTCAAACATCGCGAAGCCGTCATGATGACGCGACGTGATGGTGATGTACTTCATCCCCGCTGCCTTTGCCAGTGAGACCCAGGCTTTCGCGTCAAATTGTTCCGGATCGAAGAACTTCGGCAGGCGATCGTATTCCTGCACTTTGAGCTTCCGATTGTGGAAGACCCATTCACCATCCCCCAGCACGCTGTACACGCCCCAGTGGATGAACATTCCGAACTTCGCATCCTGGAATTCCTGGCGAGCTTTGAGATTTTCCGGCGTGGACTGATATGCGGTTTGTGGCAGCGCTGCGAAAGTGAAAGGACTTAAAAGGGCAAGGGCGAGAATTGTTTTTGAGAAAGCCTTACGTGTCCCCTTGGGCATGCAGTACCCTCCCGAAATGTTATTTGGTAATTAGCCATACTAATGTTTCCCGCTTTTGCTGTTCAGCGAGACTCCGCACCCTCAGCGACGCTTCTTCGTCCACCTGCCGCATCCTTTGAACGAGCAGCTGACTTTGGCGCCAATGCCGTTGACTTTCGAAGAATGAGGGCCGTATCCAGAAAGTATTCTGTTCCGCTGGGATTGGGTTCTTCGCGTTCCACTTCCGTCAGCAATGCCTTGAACGCGAGACGCGCAAGTTCCGTTTGTGACATCTGGATCGTGGTGAGCGGCGGAATCATGAATTGCGCCAGGCGTACATCATCGAAACCAATGACGGAAAGCTCTTGCGGAATGCTGATTCCATAATCGTATGCTTCACGCATCACACCAATCGCAGTCAGATCGTTGGAACACATAATGGCGGTGGGGCGGGTAGGCAGAGCGGCGAGACGGACCAGAGCCTTCATACCTCCTTCCATTGTATGATCACCTTCAATCACGAAATCCGGTTCAACATGCATGCCGATCTCGCGCATGGAATCTTCAAACGCGTCTTTGCGCGTCTTAGCCGACTTAAGCGCCAGCGGGCCGGCTACGAAGGCGATTTTTTCATGTCGCAGGGCGGCGAGGTGCTGTACCGCCTGGCGGATACCGTGCTGATAATTGATCTTGATGTTGCTGACATGGGCGACGTGTGGGCCGACATCCACAAAGACCAAGGGCACCTTGCGGAATCGAAGACCCTGCAGCAGCGACTCTTCCATTCCGAAAGTGAGAACAGCTACGCCTTCGACCCGGCGTTCGAGCATGCGCCGCACCGAGCTCTCCATGCGTTTGGGATCGTGCACGGTTGAAGTGAGCAGGATCTCGTAGTTGTTTTGCACGGCGATATCTTCGAAAGACTGGACGATCTCGGGAAAAAAAGGATTCGTGATTTCAGAAACGATCAGTCCGAAGATGCGAGTCTTGCCAGAAACCAGAGCGCGGGCCTGGGTGTTGGGATAATAGCCGAGCTCCTCAACCACTTTCCAAACGCGCTTTGCCAGCTGCGGATCAACGGTGGGGATCCGGTTGATTGCGCGAGACACAGTTGCGGTTGAAACCTTTGCTCGCTTGGCAATTTCGCGAATATCCATTTGTGAGCCCACGAAGGGGTAAACGCTTGCTCTATCCATATCCTAGCAGGCTATTGTCAAGTGTTTGTAAGAAGGCGGAAAAATACGCTTGAGAATTGCATGCGATTATGGAGAGATGCCAGCTGCCAGGCCGCTACTATCCCTCCCACTGAATTACGGTGTAAGACCGCGCCGGGACTTCAAATTTCGTGCGGTCCTTTGAAGTGGACGGCTTATCAAAAGCCTGCGGCTGCACCCGTTGCGGCGCATCAAAACCGTTCACCGCCTTTAAATCGTTGCCAGTCAAAACCTGGGACGCAATCACGCGGGTTCCCGGTTTGTCTTCCCACACGATCTCGACTTCGTGAGGTTTGGACAAATCACGGTTCAGAATGAAAAGTGAAGTTTTGCCATCGTCGTTGATCGTGGCTGCGGCATCGACGTAAGGCACATGGTCCATGCCCGCAAACATTGGGTTTGTGCCCGAAGCGTCGTAGGTCGGCGATTCGACCAGCACATTCAACACGCGTCCGCGCGCAAACTGCAGCGCCCAGTTATAGGGATAGTAGATTGTCTGGCGGAACAGACCGTTCTCGTTGGTCATGATGGGAGCGATGACATTGACCAACTGCGCCAGGCAGGCAATTTTCACGCGGTCCGCATTGCGCAGCAAGGTGTTTACAAGACCACCGACGAGCAGCGCGTCCTCCAGGTTGTAAATCTCTTCCAGAAGATGCGGCGCCTCCTGGCGATTGCCGTCCACCGCGGCCCCGCTGCGAGCGCGATACCATACGTTCCATTCGTCGAAAGAAAGCCATAATTTCTTGGGCGAGCGCTTGTGTCCACGCACCAGGTCGCAAACGGCGAGAGTCTCCGCGATCTGACGGTCCATGGTCAGATTCATTGCCAGAAATTTAGAGCTGTCGCCGCCGGTATCTTCCTGCGTGTTTCCGAAATAGCGATGTAGCGAGAGTCCATCCACGTAGTCATAACATTGCTCGATCACTTCGCGGTCCCATTCGAGATACGTCGGCATGAACGGGCCACTAGATCCGCACGCGATCAGCTCAACTGATTTATCCACGTAGCGCATTTGCCGCGCTGCGTCCTGGGCCTTGATGCCGTACTCGGTCGCGGTCATGTGCCCGATCTGCCAGGGGCCGTCCATTTCGTTTCCCAAGCACCAGTGTCGGACCTTGTAAGGGTCGGCGATCCCATGTTTGCGGCGCAAGTCGCTCCATTCGGTGCCCTTGTCAACGTTGCAATATTCCACTAGAGCTGCAGCCTGCTCGGGAGTGCCTGTGCCGAGATTCAGTCCCATCAGCGGCTGCGTTCCAGTAGCCTTGCACCACGCCATAAACTCGTTGGTCCCGAACTGGTTCGAGTTCATGGCATTCCACGCCTTGTCGAGCACGCGGGGGCGGTTTTCCTTCGGGCCCACGCCGTCCAGCCAGTTGTAGCCAGAGACGAAGTTGCCGCCGGGATAGCGAATAATTGGAACTCCGAGCTTGCGGATCTCGTCCATCACATCTTTGCGGAAGCCGTTGGAGTCGGAAAGCTTGGAGCCGGGCTCGTAGATGCCTTCGTAAATGGCACGCCCAAGGTGCTCCAGGAACGAACCGAACAGATTGCGATCAATGGGAGCAACGGTCCGGCGAGCGTCGATGAAAATTCGCACTTGCGCACCGGTCGACGAGGTTTGGGCTGACAAAAAGCGGCCGAATACGGAGTTCGCGGACAAAGCCAGGCCTGCAGTGGAAGCGTGTTGCAAGAAACGGCGTCTGGTGGACATGAAAGAGATATCTCCTTTTCTTTGTGCGGCACGGCACTTTTACAAAAGGCATTCTCAAACTGAAAATGGACTTGGCGCGAACGGTTCCACCAGTCTCACAGCCGCGTTGTGTGACTGCTAAAGTAAACGCTTGCTCAAAAATCCGCCTTACTATACGACTTCAAAAGAGAATCGGCAAGACCAGAGTGTAATTGGTAGAACGGTTCAAGTTTGGACTTGTGCAACGTGTGAACACCGAGACTGTTATGAAATTAGGTTTGCCGCTACTCTTCGATGTTCGAGGTCTTCAAAATAATTCAGTGTGCAGGGTAGTGCTTTGTCTTTTGCGTTCGTGAGTTGAAGAGGTCGAAACTGCCGTCGGAATGCGCTGTCAACTCCAGATAATTGCCAGCATCCGGACTATCGGTATTAGCAATAAATTCTGCCGGAACGTTGTGAGCAGCGCCGCCTTCTTCGGCAAAGTGCAGCTGCCAAAGATCCTCGAGATGTGGGGATTTCTTAATGATGTCCCAAGCGGGGGGTGTCCCACCCTTCTTGGCTCCGTTATCCATGATCGCCACACGGGGATCGATTCCGTTGACCAAAGCGGGGCTGCCACTCTGATACCAGCCGTGGTGGGAAACGATATAGATATCAACCTTGCCGAGTTTGTTCGCGGGGCACATCAATTCCATTTCCTTGTCGCGAGTGAGGTCGCCTAAATCCAGAATTCTCAGCTTGCCGAAGGTGATTAGCGTACCCAGAGAGCGTAGATTTTCAGTCTGATCAGTGGGGTAGTGCTCGGCATCCTTGCAGTTTGGATTCTCTTGTCCTGCGCCGGATAGTGGTTTAGCAATCACGGCAGCATCGGAACTGACGATGGTGGCCTGCATTCCGCGAACGGGGAGAACATCGCCGGGCTTCGCGGAGATGCGCTTGTACTTTCCTGTTGCCAACAATTTCTGGTAAGCCTGCCATACTTGGACGGTGGGCACGTCGGTGCTTTCGCGATTCTCACCGTGATCGATGAAAGTCCCAACCGGAATGCGGGCTGCAAGTTGTGGGGCGCCGCCCACATGATCGTTGTGAAAATGAGTGATCAGGACATAATCGATCTTGCTGATCCCTGCTTTCTTCGCAGCAGCGACAATGCGATCTGCGTCGCGACCCTCGTTGCCTGACCAGCCGGTGTCAATCAATAACGATTGCCCCGCCGGGGTGACGAACAGCGTGGCCTGGCCACCCTCGACATCAACAAAATAGATCTGCAATTCTTTTTCTTTGCCTGCAGCAGGCGCGGACCATGCAGGGGCCCCGAGGAATACGACCGCGAAAGCATAAAACAGTGCTCTGGAAATCACAGCATGTAACTGGGAAATGCATAAATCCGCTTGCGAGGAACAAGTGCCATTCATGTAGCGGCTCCTGGAGCTTTGCGTGGCAGATTTTGACAACAGAGATCATCCATGCAGGTGCGGTTTCCGTCAAGCTGAGCCCATGTTTTGCGAGCGCAACACTTCTGGTCCTTCCACCCGTTGCAGAACTTCTTGACCGCTAGTGTGGTTTCGAAGTATAAGGCCGAGATAACGCTTACCGTCCAGGTAAGCGAAGAACGGTTTCTGATCAGGAGGAGCCATGAACGCGTCCAGACGACAGTTTTTGAAAACAAGTGCCATCGCGGCGAGCAGTGCGATGGCAATGCGGTCGATGCCAGCATGGGCGCGGCCCTCAACCAAGATTGCGATCGAGGCTCCTCTATCCTTGTTCGGATATTCCGAGGTGCAACTGGCCGACGGAAAGCTCCGCGACCAGTTCAATCATAACCATGAATTGTTTTTGCACCTTGACGAGGATGCGCTGCTCAAACCATTTCGCCAGCGCCAGGGAATGCCGGCACCAGGGCCCGACATGGGGGGCTGGTACGACAACGCTGATGATTTCAGTCCAACGGATAATTTTCACGGGTTTGTCCCGGGGCACAGTTTCGGACAGTATCTTTCCGGACTAGCGCGCGCCTACGCGGTGACCGGATCGAGAGCGACGCAGGAAAAGGTGCACCGGCTGGTACGAGCTTTTGCGGAGACCGTGGAGCCGTCTGGAAAATTTTATGTGGACTACCATCTTCCGGCGTACACCTATGACAAAACCAGCTGTGGCTTGATTGACGCGCACGAGTTTGCGAAGTGTTCGGAAGCGCTCGATGTCCATTGGCGCGCAACTCAAGCTGTGCTTCCATATTTGCCGGAAAAGGCCTTGAGCCGCGCCGAACAGCGTGCACGTCCTCACAAGATGGTTGCGGATACCTGGGATGAGACCTACACGCTACCGGAGAATTTTTTTCTCGCATATCAGCGCAGCGGGAACTCGCGATATCGCGACCTCGCAGTTCGCTTCATCGAAAAGGACTACTTCGACCCGCTGGCCGAAGGAAAGAACGTTCTCCCTGGCGAACATGCTTACAGTCACGTCAATGCGTTCAGTTCGGCCATGCAGGCGTATCTTGTGCTGGGAGATGAGAAGTATCTTCGCGCCGCGAGCAATGGTCTGCGCATGGTCCAGGAGCAGAGTTATGCGACCGGCGGATGGGGGCCCAGCGAAGCTTTCGTGGAACCCGGCAAGGGCCTTCTGGATGCGAGCCTGGAAACCACGCATGCCAGCTTTGAGACACCGTGCGGCGCATACGGGCACTTCAAAATTACTCGCTATTTGCTGCGAGTCACCCGTGACTCGCGCTACGGTGACAGCATGGAGCGCGTGCTGTACAACACCATCGCCGGGGCCACGCCCATTCTTGCCGATGGAACCAGCTTCTATTATTCCGACTACAGCAACTCAGCCAAGAAGGTCCACCATCCGGACAAGTGGCCGTGCTGCTCAGGAACGTTCCCACAACTGACCGCAGATTACGGAATCAGCTCGTACTACAGAAGTCAGGACGGCGTTTACGTCAATTTGTTCGTTCCGTCACGGGTTTCGTGGGCACAGAACAACACACAGTGCACGCTGACGCAGAGCACAGAGTATCCTCGCGCGAACACGACGCAGTTTGCATTTTCTTTGACCAGGCCCGAGGGCTTCACTGTTTATGTGCGTATCCCTGCCTGGGCAGGAGCGAAGACTACTTTGTCAGTAAACGGGCGGCGCGCGGACAATCCAATTGAGCCGGGGAAATTTCTGGCGATGCAACGCACCTGGAAAGATGGGGACAGGGTGGAGGTGGAGTTCGAAATGCCTTTACGTCTGGAGGCGGTGGACGAGCAAAATCCAAACAACGTAGCCCTGATGCGCGGCCCGCTAGCGTTGTTTGCGGTTGGGAATCGTCCCCAGCACCTCACGCGAAAGCAGTTGCTGGCAGTCGCGCCGGTAGCGCAATCGTCGGACGACTGGTCAACCCAGACCGATGGCAAAGTTCTGACGTTTCGGCCTTTTGCCTCGATCATGTCGGAAGGTTACCGGCTTTATCACAGGGTTGAGGGCTGAACGGAAGTCTCGCCGCAAATATTTTCAATTCAGGGTTTCGCCTGTTTTTGGCGGTGTTCTAGCGCTGAACCCCTTGCTTTCGGTTCACAGTTGAGCATTGTTTGCCGTCCTTGGGGCGCCTTCTCGGACCGCCTAGAAAACGTTGTCCCGTTGTAGGAAGTCGGGTGTGGCGAGACTCAGAGCCTGCTTCGGCGGGGGACTGGTCGGGCGAGCGAGGAAGGTAAGTCACACGTTAACATCAGCTAAAGGCAACGTATTTTCCCGGTCCGGCTGCGCCGCGATGTTTAGCGGCTAATACAAAACAATTATATTTTTCTTGACAACTATTTACACTCCAGAGTAAGGTTTGCTGCCGTACAGCAATCGTTTACTGCAATGACGGAAAGTTGTATCTAGGCGTCACCGAAGACGCACATCGAGGGGCTATATGACGAGAACCTACCTGGTAGTGGGCGTCCTTGTTGTGGTTGCTATTCTCTGCCTGAGCACTCCGCTTGTGGCACAGCGAGCTGACCGCGGAATCATTACTGGCATCGTGACTGACACGACCGGTTCCAGCATTGCTGCCGCGACCGTCAAGGTCCGAAATGAGGGGACAGCCGTTGAGACCGTACTTACTACAAATGACGCCGGTGGGTACACGACTCCGCCGCTGGTTCTAGGCAGTTATTCGGTGACGGTTGACCATGCCGGGTTTAAGACCTCAGTGACTCCTGGGATCCTGCTGCAAGGTGCGGAAACGATCCGCAGAGACGTGTCTCTAGCGGTCGGATCCACTTCAGAGCAGGTTGAAGTCATTGCCGGGGCTGAGACTCTCAATGTAACCACCCCCGACGTCAGCCACACCGTAGACAACAAGTACTACGAGGACCTGCCGGTCATCACTGCTGCTGACGTTCGCCTGCCCGAGTCGATGCTGCAAATCCAGCCCGGCTACCTCCCGATGAAGCCAAATGGCGACCCGATGTTCCGTGGCAGCCAGTTCAACTCACGAATCAATGGCGGCCAGACCATGGCGACAGAGAATTTCTTCGATGGAGCCGCGTTTGGTTACGCTTCTGGTCATCAGCAGAGCCATGAGAGTACGCCTCCGCTGGACGCGATTCAGGAGATGAAGGTCATTACGACCACGTATTCCGCCCAATATGGTCATACCAGTGGCGGATTCATTGAGTACACCTCGAAATCCGGTACCAACAATATTCATGGGAGCGCGTATGAATATTTCGCGAATGAGGCGCTGAATGCTCGCGGGTTCTTCGATTCGGACTGCGACCCAGTGACGGGCCAGTGTACCGCGCGAAAGAGAACGCCACTCAAGAACAATGGTTTCGGGTTTACGCTGGGCGGTCCCGTAGTAATCCCCAAGGTTTATAACGGCCGCAACAAGACCTTCTTCTTTGTCAACATCGACTGGACTCGACTTCGCGAAGGCGTGCTACCGGGGTTCGGCAACACTACCCCGCTTGCCGCATTCCGCGGCTGCATCACCGATCCGGTCAACGGCGTGTGCGATTTCAGCGCGTCGGCTGGCCAACTTTACAATCCTTTCAGCTCAGGGAATGGCGCCACTGGGCGCGATCCGTTCGTCTGCGATAGTGCGGGGAATCCGGTGGTCCCCAATGCTAACGGCACGCAATCTGGTGGCACAAATTGCAATAAGATCCCTTCTTCATTAGTTAGTGCGGCCGCCCGGCAAATAGCCTCTCGTATGGTTTCTCCGGACAGAGTGGGGCCTGGTGATGGAGTTGGGAACAACGTCGCGGGTAATCCTGCCGGCGACCAGACCTGGCTATTAAACGCTCGCAATCTCGAATTCCGCGTGGACCACAATTTCAGCCAAAATTTCCGGATGACCGAAACCTTCTTTTGGAATCACAGGCCGTCCATTCGTAATTGCGGCGAAGTGGCGGGTTGCACAGTAACTCACGACGGTGCGACTTCACCTCAGCTAAACACGGATTACTACGGAAACGGTTTCTACCAGCGTATCGTTACGCACCACACTCATACGCAGTTTGAGTGGATCATCCACAACAACATGTCCAACCACTCGACCATTGCCTGGGACCGCTGGTTTATGGGCGGAGCCTCGCTTTCGGCTGGTGCAGGCTGGCCCAAGATTCTTTGGGGAGGTACTCCCGGCGCAACCGCTCAGCCGCAAGGCGTCGGAGGTCTCGTTGCTCAAGATGCCGGGCCGCCACAGATTGATTTCTCGGGTGACCAATCTATAACTGGCCGTCGGGCGGAGTACAACACCCTTGGAACCTACGGTTGGGGCAAGTTTGGTTTCGAGGCGATCAATCGTTGGCAGTTCTCCGATGACCTGACTTGGGTGAAGAGTAAGCACACGGTAAAGGTCGGCTTCGAATATCGCTGGCATCAAATCAACCATGCTGGTTGGGCGACCGGCGCGGAAGGTGGTGAGTTTCACTTCGACACCTCGGGGACGTCCGCGATTGATCCTGCTAGCCTCAACCCTGTTCCCGGAACCGGTGAAGCCTTCGCTTCAATGCTGCTGGGACAGGTAAATTCGACGACACAAACCCTGCCGTTCCATCCGCAGTTCTATGAGGGTTACTTCTCTCCCTGGATCAACGATGAATTCAAGGCGACTAGCAAACTGACTCTGACCTTCGGGCTACGCTTCGACTATCAGCGTGCTCGCACGGAAAGCCAGAATCGTTATTCGACCTTTGATCCGAATACCCCGAATCCGGGAGCCGGAGGCTTGCCGGGAGCCGTCATCTTTGCGGGACACTGTCCGGGTTGCGTCGGCAGGAACACATTTGAAAACCCGGCCCACAATGCCTGGGGCCCACGTATCGGGTTCGCCTATCGTCTTGGCGATAAAATGGCGATTCGAGGCGGCTACGGAATGTACTACTCCGGAGTCTCGTTCTCTCAATTTTACGGGGATCCGACGATGGGGTATACGTCGAACCCGACGGTTGGAAATGTATCCAATGGGCAATTTCCGGCGATACCCAATGCGGTAAACTGTACCCCGAATATCGCTTCGGGATGCCAGCCGACACCGGCGAGTGGGTTCCTAAATGGGTTCGACTACGGTTTCCCAGCTACGAACGCCGCCTGTCCCGGTGGACTACCCACTTCTACTTGCATTAACCGCCCTCCATTTATTGATCCAACTATTGCGAACAATACCTCTCCCCTGGGAGTGGCGAAAAACGGGCTGACCCTGCCGCGGTACCAGAACTGGTCGCTCACGGTGGAGCGAGAGCTTGCCAAGAACATGCGTTTGGACGTTTCCTATATAGCCAATCGCGGAACTCGTTTGAGCGCACCCTGGCAGGCGACGGGCGTTTTCGGCAATATGAACGATCCCAGCATTCTCTCGCTCGGCGCGAGCGTGTTGAACTCGCAATGCAACCTTGCTGCAACCCAGGTGCTAGCCAACAACGGTACGTGCCCGGGCGGAGTGGCATTACCCTATTCCAACTTCAACGGCAACGTGGCGCAGGCGCTTCGCAAATACCCGCAGTATCAAAACATACTTTGGCGCGACCTCCCACTGGGAAGCAGCATGTACAACGCGTTGGAAGTCGTGCTGGAGCAGCGTTTCACCAATGGCCTTCAGTTCCGCTTCGGGTATACCTATTCGAAGCTGCATAACGACGGGTCAGAAACTGGACAATCCGGCGACGGCAGAAATCAGAGAATTCAGAACCCCGCATGTCCGCACAAGTGCGAATGGGGTCTGAGCGATGACGATACGCCGCATGTGTTCCTGGTCGGCTACACTTGGGAGCTGCCTGGCGCCAAGAGCTGGACTGGGCCGAAAGGTGCCTTACTGGGCGGATGGAACCTGTCTGGAATCCTGCGATATGAGAGCGGACGTCCTCTGAATATCACGATGAACAACTCTGCCTTCGGTGGTTTCCTGTTCAATCCCCAGAGGCGACCGGACCGGGTGAAAGGGGTCAGTGCGAAGGCGAAGGTGGTGGGTTCCTTCTATAATCCCCGTGCTCAGAATTACTTCAATGGGACGGCGTGGAGCGATCCTGGATCGAATCCGTTTGGCACTGCACCGCGCGTAGACGGGACCGCCCGCGGCTTCCCCACCTACAGCGAGGACATGAGCGTATACAAGGTATTCACTATCAAGGAGCAGCTGAAGATGCGTTTCGAAACGCAGTTCGGCAACATATTCAACCGGACTGACTTCTGCGACCCGAGCACCTTCTGGCAACCGAATACCGCAACCTTCGGCTCTATCAACACTCAGTGCAATCAACCGCGTTCGATCCAGTTTGGACTGAAGTTCACTTACTAGCGATAATGAGACCCAGGCTCCGCTGCCAACCAGCGCGGGGCCTGGGCGGCCATCAGTGACCGGAAGCTGTAAACACCAAACCGTCGGACGTTCCACCTCGCTACGCACGCAACTTTTGTGCGGTCTGCTATTCCTCAGTTCCGTCCTGGCGTATGCGGCCACTGCGCGCGAGGCGCTTCAGAGAGCCGCCACGCTGGTTGAACAAGGACACTTGGAAGAGGCAGCGCAGCAGGCACAACTGGCGCTGGCCGATCCACAGACCCGCGCTACTGCCTATTCGATCCTGGGCACCATCAGGCTGCAACAGAACCGGATTCCTGAGAGCGTCACTTTATTGCAACAGGCGATTCGGCTGGAGCCGCGGCTGGTTGGGGCGCGCCTCAGCCTTGCCACCGCGCTCGCGGCGCAAGGAAAAGATGCAGCCGCCGTGGATATGTATCGCCGCGTTCTGGAACTGGATCGGTCGAACAGTGTCGCCAGAATCGCACTGGCGCGATATGAAAGTGACAAGGGCAATGCCCGCCAGTCGCTTGAGTTGGTAAGGCCGATCCTGCAGGAGTTGAAGAAATCTCCTGACGGTCTTCTGCTGCTGGCTTCCGGTTACCTGAAATTAAACGATCGCGCGGCGGCTGGTGACTTGGTGAAAGACTGGGTCCGCCTTCCGGATGTGCCTGCCGAGTGGTCCATCAAGTTCGCGCTCCTGTTCGGAAGCAACGGCCTCACCAATGAAGCCATCGACGTGCTGCAGAGTGCACGGAAATCTGGCCAGTCGTCATACGAGTTAGCTTTCAATCTGGCCGGCCTGTATCTACTGAACGGCAATCCCACGCTGGCGCTTCAGCAGTACGATACCGCACTTGCTGCGAAGCCCGACTCGGTGCCGGCACTGCGCCAGGCTGCGGCAATAGCAGAAAAGGAGGGGCACCTGGAGCGGTCCCTCTCCTACTGGACGCGCGCAAAGAAGCTTGAACCGGAGAGTCCCGAGGTTCTATCCGGTTTTGGGCGAGTTTGCCTCAAAATGGATCTACTGGAGGATGCCGAGCCTGCGCTGACCAAAGCTGTCAGCCTGAGCCCTGACGATCTCAACTATCAATATCTGCTGGGATCGACCAAAGTAGGCAAGAAGCGATTCGACGCAGCGCAATCCATTTTTGAAAAGCTGGTGGAGAAAAGACCACAGGACTCTCAGCTGCAATACGCGCTGGGATCAGTGTTCTATCTCGAGGGGCATCTTTCGAACGCGGCGGTACATCTCACCGAAAGCGCACGATTGCAGCCCAACCAGCTGGCATCCTACTATTACCTCGCACTCATCGCGCGAGACCAGGGCAATGGGCCTGAAGCCATCGCCAAGCTGGAGCAACTGATTCAGCAATATCCTGAGCATGCCCCCTCGCGGGAGGCCCTCGGAGAATTGCAGATGAGCGCGCAACAATATCCGGAAGCAGAAGCCAATCTGGAGAGGGCGGTTCAACTGGATCCGACATCTGTGAAAGCCAACTATCAATTGGGCCTGCTGCTTGCCCGCATGGGAAAGAAGGAAGAATCGAACAAGCACCTTGAGATCGCCAAGTCGCTTCGGAAGGAAGACGAGGCTACGTCGCGCCTGCAACTTCGCCTATTGGATCCGTATCAATGAAGAATCCCCGGCTCATCTTTCTGAGACTCGCCATTTTGGTTCTTGCCTGCGGCTGGGCACGATTGCTTGCACAGCAAGCTGAGATGCCCGTGCCTCCGGAGATTGCGAAGCTTGAAGCAGCGGTCCAGCGGAATCCGTTTGACCTCAAGCGGCGCCTTCAGCTTGGACTCGCCTACATGGACAGTGGCAATTTGCAGCATGCTGCGGACGCCTTTCGGGAGGCAGTGAAGCTCGCTCCGGCGTCGGCGGAAGCCCACAACTGGCTGGGCGTGGCCCTGATGGGGAGGTCCGACCTGGCGGGTGCAGTCGCCGAGTTGCGGAAGGCGGTATCGCTGGATCCGAAATACGCGCGAGCCTACGCAAACTTAGGTTCCGCACTCGCCAAGAGCGGTGATCTGGATGAAGCCGTCAAGATATTCCAGAAAGCGCTGCACCTCGAGCCAGAAAACCTTGGTGCGCATATGAACCTGGGGCTGGCCTTGCGCGAGAAGGGCGACGCTGAAGGCGCGCTATTGCATTTGCGCCAGGTTGCGAAAGCGGAGCCAAACAATGCAACTATCCAATACGAGCTGGGGCAGACCCTTCGCCAGAAAGGCGATCTTGCTGGATCAGTTCAGGCATTCGAAAAAGCGCTCCAGATCGATCCTGAGTTGCCGGAAGGCTATTACGGTTTGGGACTGGCCCTGAAACAACAGAGCGCGTCGCGCAAGCTCCCGTCGCAGCCGGCAAGTCCGGCTGACCAGTTATACAAAGCGGCACAAGAGACAGCTGCGATGGGTGACCTCGAAGCGGCAAAGGAGCAACTCATCCAGGCGCTTCAGGCCGATGACAATCACGCGCAGGCGCACAATCTCTTAGGCTATATTCTTGGACAGCAAGGGAATCTCGAGTTCGCTCTCAATCACCTGGCCCGTGCCGTTCAGCTCCAGCCGGGTTCAGCGGATGCTCATTACAACTACGGAGTCGCACTGTGGTACAGCGGTTCAAAGGACAAAAGCATTGCTGAACTGCGGGAAATCGTGCAGCTTGATCCGGGGGCCGGTGCGAGCCAGCAGTTCCTCGGCAATGCGTTGCGCGATGCGGGAGATTTGGCTGGAGCGCGCCAGAGTCTGCAGTGCGCCATCGCGCTCTTGCCGCCGACTACGGCGACTTATATTGACCTCGGAATCGTCTTCCTCTTATCTGGTGAGCTGGATCGAGCTCTCGGACAGTTTGAAGCGGGATTGAACGCACCATCGTCAGTTCCTACCCCCGATTGGGACACGGCAATCGCAAAATTGCGTGAAGTTCTCGCGAAGCATCAGAGCCGCGCGGACGCGCACAACATGCTCGGGCTTCTGCTTGGTCGTAATGGCGCTAACGGTAATGAAGTTCTCGCTGAATTTCGGGAGGCTACCCGCCTGCGTCCCGATTATGCGCAGGCCCACAATAACATCGGGCTGGTATTGGCTCAGTCCGACCAGGACGAAAAGGCAATCCTGGAATTCCGTGAGGCGATACGCACTGCGCCCAATTATGCCGACGCTCACGCAAACCTGGGCGCGACGCTGATGCCTACTGACGTGGAGCAGGCCGTCACGGAGCTCGAGAAGGCAGTTTCGCTCGCCCCCACTCTAGTAAAGGCACAGTTCAATTTGGCGCAAGCCTATGGAACCAGTCCCAGCCGTGGTCCGGCAAAACAGATTGAACGGCTGCACAAGGTGATAGCAATGTCGCCGAACTTTGCGCGTGCACACTTGGCGCTGGGTAAGGCGCTTCTCCAGGACGGCAAGGCACCGGAAGCGGTGAACGAACTGCAAGAAGCAACGCGGCTCGAACCACAGAGCGGGGAAGCGCATTACCAGCTTGGGCTCGCGCTGGCTCGGGCGGGAAAACAGCAGGAAGCAGCGGCGGAAGTGCAAAAGGGCCGTGAGCTCTCCGCCGCCGACGAGCGCAACCAGAATGCAACTCTTGATATCAACGAAGGGAAAGCTGCGCTCGATAAAGGCGAACTGGAGCAAGCGGCGGCGAAATTTAGGCATGCCGTAAAGCTTGCACCGCAATCTCCGGAGGCTCAACGCTATCTCGGGGTGGTCCTGGAAAAGCAGGGCGCTACTCAAGGCGCGACTGCCGCGTACCGAAAGGCGCTGGAGCTCAATCCAAGTGATCTATCCGCCAAGCAGCATCTTAACGGGCTCGAAGAACTTCCCGACAGTCCTGTCCCGAATGCGAAACTCGAAAACGCTGAAGACGATCCCGCAAAAATCGCAGAGTTTGAAGGCTACATCCGGGAGAGCCGATTTAAAGAGGCCGAGCCACTACTGGCTGAGTATGTGCAACAGCATCCGAAATCCTCATGGGGTTGGTATGCTCTTGGCTACAGCCAGTTCGCACAGAAAAAAATCGGCGGCTCCATCCAATCACTGGCGAAGTCTCTTCAGCTCGACATTAAGAATGTTGAGGCGCACAAGATCCTTGGCCGCGATCTGATGATCATCGGACGATTCGATGCTGCGCAGACCGAGTTCGAGCAGGGAATACGCTACGACCCGCAGTCCGCAGAGCTTCACTACAATTTGGGCAAGCTGTTCTCAATCCAGGACAACTGGGACCCCGCGCGGAAGGAATTCGACAAAGCTCTTAGCGTAGATCCCTCTTATGTCGAGGGATTGGACGCGCTCGGTTTTGCATTGGAGGCTCTGGGCGATGGCTGGAGGACAGCCGAAAGGCATTGGATGCCTTCACTCGCCTCGACAAGGAGACGAACGAATTCGAAAAAATGAGGCGGAGCGCTGCCAGTCCCGCAAAAACGTCGCCACCGGCCGGAGGCGAGCGTGAGTAGTGGCTTCGGCCACACGCAATCTCGGCGTACGTTCTTGCAGATGCTGGGCCGATTTGGGGTTTCCCTTCCGCTCGGATTGCGTGTCGAGCATCTGTTCGCGACTGAGACTACTCCTCACGTAGTGTTTACTGACATCACGGCTAGCGTTGGCCTCTCTCACGCCAAAAATATTTCAGGAAGCACGACTGACAAGCAGTTTCTTCTCGAGGAAATGGGCGCTGGCGTAGCGCTGTTTGACTACGACAACGACGGCTGGCTCGATATTTTTCTGGTGAATGGAACGAGCCTTGATCCAACCCCGAGGGATCGCAAGCCCACGAGCTTTTTATTCCACAACAATCGCGATGGTACTTTCAGCGACGTCACCGAGAAGGCCGGTTTGACTCACTCGGGCTGGGGACAAGGATGTTGCGTCGGCGATTATGACAACGATGGTTTCGAAGATCTTTTTGTCAGCTACTGGGGGCGCAACGTTCTCTACCACAACAACGGTGATGGAACGTTTATCGACGTGTCCGAAAAAGCGGGGGTTGCGGGGACGGAAAACCGTTGGGGCGCAGGATGTTGTTTTCTCGATTATGACCGTGACGGTAATCTCGACTTGTTTGTTGCCAATTACGTGAATTTCGATCCAGCCAAGGCACCCAAGCCGGGCGAGGCCGCTTACTGCAACTACAACGACATTCCCGTTCCGTGCGGTCCGCAAGGATTCGCTGGCGGTACGAACATTCTGTATCGCAATCGCGGGGATGGCACATTTGCCGACGTTTCTGAAGAGTCCGGTATCGCCCGTCCGCGCGGCGCTTCTTCAATGGTCTTCGTTGGGCGGAACTGGCAACCCACCGGCTCCTACGGCATGGGAGCAGTGGCTGCCGACTTTGATAACGACGGGTGGCCCGACATTTACGTTGCCGGCGACAGCGCGCCAAGCCTGCTGTATCGCAACAATCGTGACCGCACTTTTCGCGAAATTGCGGTTCCGGCGGGGTGCGCCTTTGATGAGAATGGTGTTGCCCTGTCCGGAATGGGCGTTGCGGTAGCGGATTTCGACGGTGATGGGTGGCTGGACATTGCTCGAACGAACTTCTCAGAGCAGGTGACCACGTTATACCGTAACTACGGCAATGGCGCTTTCGAAGATGCCAGCGTTCGAGCTGGCCTTGGTATCAACCGGAAGTATCTCGGCTTCGGAGTCGGCTTTCTCGACTTCGACAATGACGGCTGGAAAGATCTTTTTCTCGCCAACGGTCATGTGTACTCACAGATCGCCGAAAAGAAACTGCATATTTCGTATAAACAGCCGAAGGTCCTATATCGCAACCTAGGGAACGGCCGCTTCGAAGATGTTTCTGCGAAAGCCGGCCCTGGGATCCGCTTGGAGAACCTCGGGCGTGGTTGCGCCTTTGGGGATTTCGACAACGATGGGGACGTGGATGTGGTCGTCAATAATCTTGATGGGCCTCCCACTCTGTTGCGGAACGATGGCGGAAACAGGAATAACTGGATCATGATCAAGTGTGTCGGCACGCGCTCGAACCGCTCGGGGATCGGAACGCGGGTGAAGGTTACCTGTGGCGATCACAGCCAGATCGATGAAGTCATGAGCGGATCTAGCTATTATTCGCAAAATGACATGCGCCTGCATTTTGGATTGGGCCGGGCAACTGAGGTGGACAGTGTCGAGATCGCGTGGCCTTCCGGATTGAAGGAAAGCTTCAAGAAATTGCCAGCCAATCATTTGTTTATCGTGCAGGAAACGAAGGGCATACTCGAGAGGCGAAAATTTCGGTAATGCCAATCATGGGGAGATTCCGACAGTTGGGGCACGGGCTACTGATAGGTGCATTTCTCTTCTGCCTGCTAGGCGCTGCACCCGCTCCGGAAGTTCAGTTCACCGACATCACCCAGGCCAGCAGAATTGATTTCAAGCACGAGAGCTCGGCCACGTCCAACAAGTACCTGGTGGAGACCATGGGCGGCGGCGTCGCCCTGCTGGACTACGACAACGATGGGCGGCTGGACATCTTTTTTACGAATGGCGCGAAGATTGATGACCCGATGCCGGATGGCAAACTCCCGGACAAGTCTGACCCCAAGTTCTGGAACCGGCTCTATCACCAGAACGCCGATGGCACATTTACCGACGTCACGGATAGATCTGGACTCACGGGAATGCCGCAGAACTACTACAGCATGGGCGTTGCCGTCGGTGATTACGACAACGATGGCTACGAAGACATCTACGTGACCGGCTATGGCGGGAACACGCTCTACCATAACAACGGAAATGGAACGTTCACCGATGTCACTAATAAAGCCGGAGTCACGGCCGGTGGATGGAGCGCCAGCGCTGGATTTTTCGATTACGACAACGACGCCAAACTCGACATCTTTGTCACCCGTTATGTGGATTGGACTTTCAAGACCAACCGCTATTGCGGGGAGAAAAGACCGGGCTTCCGCGCCTATTGTCATCCCGATAATTACGACGGGGTCACCAACATCCTGTATCACAATAATGGCGATGGCACTTTCACCGATGTTTCCGCGAAGGCCGGGATTGCCAATCCAAACGGCAAAGGGCTTGGTGTAGCTTTCGCTGATTATGATGGCGACGGGTTCACTGACATTTTTGTCGCCAACGATTCGGTGCAGTGCTTTCTGTATCACAACAACGGGAACGGCACGTTCACAGAAGTCGGACTGCTGGCGGGCGTGGGATATAACGAAGACGGCAAGACCTTCGCCGGGATGGGGGCAGATTTCAGCGACTACGACAATGACGGCCTTCCGGATATCGTTGTCACCGATCTTTCGAACGAGCGCTACATACTATTTCGCAACAACGGCGACGGCAGCTTTCGCGATGTGACCAACTCGTCCGGCGTCGGCGGCGCGACGCTCGCGTTTTCAGGCTGGAGCACGCGCTTCTTCGACTATGACAACGATGGCTGGAAGGACCTCTTCGTCGCGCAGGCGCACGTCATGGACACGATCGAAAAAACGTCGCCCAATCTGAAATATCTTCAACCGCCGTTGCTGTTGAAGAATGAGTCCGGGCATTTCAAGCGGGTGATTCCTGGCGAGGTGTTCAAGTCGGAGTGGGCCGGGCGCGGCGCGGCGTTCGGAGATATCGACAACGATGGTGATGTGGATGTCATTGTCAGCAACGTCGGACAAAAAGCTTATGTGCTGCGCAACGATGGCGGAAACCGCAAAAACTGGCTCGGGATCGCGACCGTCGGCGCAAAATCGAACCGTGATGGAATTGGCTGCCGGGTGAAAGTTGTGTCCGCATCCGGATTGACTCAGTATTTCACCGTCAACACTGCTGTCGGGTATCTTTCAGCCAGTGATAAGCGGGTGATAGCGGGCCTGGGGGACGACTCCACTGCAAAGCTGGTTGAGATCCGCTGGCCTTCGGGAATTGTGCAGAAGTTCGAAAACGTGAAGGCAAACCAGATGCTGAAAGCGATTGAACCGGCCCGATGATCACGCGACGCAAAATGATTATCACAATAGCGGGCGCGGCTGGTGCGACCGTGACAGGCTTAACCGGCGTGGCCTTTGGTCAAGGTATCTCATCACGTGGAGTGAAGGCGCAACCGCGGGGTAAGCCTTCCGGCCGTCCATTTCTGGCGCAACTCACAGATGTCGCCAAACAGGCGGGCCTCACCCAACCAATTATTTATGGCGGTGTGGACAGCAAGAGCTACATCATCGAAGTCGTTGGGTCTGGAGTTGCTTTCATCGACTATGACAACGACGGCTGGGTGGACATCTTTGTTCTTAGCGGAACTCGCTTAGAAGGCGATCCCGCCGGCGCGACCAATCGTCTGTACAAAAATAATCGTGATGGCACGTTTACGGACGTAACAGCCAAGGCGGGGCTGGTCCGCGCGGGATGGGCTTCTGCTGTGACCGTGGGTGACTACGACAACGACGGCTTCGACGACATCTTCATTACTTACTACGGCCACAACGTTCTCTATCACAATAACGGCAATGGAACATTCTCTGATGTGACAGAGAAGGCCGGGCTTGCCCAAACCGCTGTGCGCTACGGTTCCGGCTGCACGTGGGTGGACTACGATCGCGATGGGCGGCTCGATCTGTTTGTAGCCAACTATCTCAACACCACGCTCGAGAAATTGCCCAAGCCCGGCGAGAATGCCGATTGCACATGGAAGGGAGTTCCGGTAAATTGCGGTCCGCGTGGTCTGCCTACCGGCTTTGTGCAGCTGTTCCACAACAATGGTGATGGAACCTTCACGGATGTAAGTCGAGCATCCGGCGTTGCGGCGGCATCGGGCGCCTATCCAATGACAGCTGTCGCTGCGGATTACGATAACGACGGCTGGCCGGACATTTATGTTGCCTGCGACTCCACGCCAAGCTGGCTATTTCGCAATCAACATGACGGCACGTTCCGCGAGGAAGCCCTGGAGCGTGGCATCGCGCTGAGTGAAGACGGATTAGAACAAGCGGGCATGGGCGTTGGCGTTGGTGACTACGATCTTGACGGTAATCTGGACATCTTTAAAACCAACTTCGCTGATGACACGAATGTGCTTTACCGCAACGACAGCAAAGGATACTTCGATGATGTCACGATCCGCGCCGGCGTCGGTGTAGAAACCCGGTATGTGGGCTGGGGAACGGGGATCGTCGATCTGGACAACGATGGTTTTCCCGACCTGTTCATCGCGACTGGCAGCGTTTACCCCGAGGTGGAGCGCAAAGTTCCTTCGTACCCGTTCCGAACGCCGCGCGTGGTGTTCCGTAACATGGGTGATGGCAGGTTCGAGGAATTAATGGAGGAAGCCGGAAGCGGCGTCAGCGCTGCGCACGTGAGCCGGGGCTGCGCATTCGGCGACTTCGACAATGATGGCGACATGGACATCCTGGTCATGAACATGAACGAACCGCCATCGCTGCTGCGCAATGACGTATCCGGCGGCGGGCACTGGCTGAAGGTCCTGCTTGTCGGGGTTCAAAGCAATCGCAGCGCAATCGGCAGCCGGGTGACCGCCCGATACGGGGCACGGCGACAGGCGCAGGAGGTGCTCGCCCAATCGAGCTTCTACTCCGCCAACGAGCGCCGCTTGCACTTCGGACTTGGCGCGGAAACCTCTGCGGACTTGACGATTCGCTGGGCTAACGGCGCGACGGAAACAATCCCGAACGTCACTGCCAACCAGTTAGTGGTCATTCAAGAAGGAAAGGGAATTATCCGCAAACAGAAGTTCTGATCACAGCCTGCAGATCAGCAACTCGCGCTCGTAGATTAGTTCGGGAGGAAGATGGGCGTGCAGCAGGATGAAGAGCTCTTCGTGATCGATGACTTCGCGCTTCCAGGCCGCGCGGTCAATCGTCTGTAACTCGTCAAACTTTTCTTTGGGAAAATCGAGACCCGTCCAGTCCATGTCTTCGTAGTACGGCGTCCACCCGATGGGCGTTTCTTTGGTGCGGGTGCGGCCGTGAACACGGTCAACGATCCATTTGAGCACGCGAAAGTTCTGGCGGAAGCCTGGCCAGATAAATTGGCCGCCTACGCCTTTGCGGAACCAATTCACGTGAAAGATGCGCGGTGTCATGGTCAAGGAGCGCTGCATTTTGATCCAATGCCGGAAATAATCTCCCATGTGATAACCGCAGAAGGGCAGCATGGCCATGGGATCGCGACGGACTTTACCGACTTCTCCGGCGGCGGCTGCGGTCATTTCTGACCCCATGGTGGCCCCGACGTAAACTCCCGAGCTCCAGTTGAAGGCTTGATAGACGAGGGGAATCGTATGGGCACGGCGTCCTCCGAAAATAATTGCGCTGATGGGAACGCCGGTCGGGTCTTCCCAGGCGGAGTCGATGGTCGGACATTGTTTCGCGGGAGCCGTGAAGCGGGCGTTAGGATGTGCGGCCTTCGCGCCGGTTTTCTTCGCGATCTCGGGTGTCCAGAGATTGCCCTGCCAGTCGACGACCTCAGCCGGAGGTTGGTCGGTCATGCCTTCCCACCAGACGCCGCCCTCGGGAGTAAGTGCGACGTTGGTGAAGATCGTGTTCTTCGCGAGGGTGGCCATCGCGTTCGGATTTGTTTTTACCGACGTGCCGGGAGCGACGCCGAAGAATCCTGCTTCAGGATTGATGGCGCGAAGGCGGCCGTCTTTATCTGGAGTGATCCACGCAATGTCGTCGCCGACTGTCCAGATCTTCCATCCCTGAGATTTAAATTCCTCAGGCGGAACCATCATCGCGAAATTCGTTTTTCCGCAGGCGCTGGGGAACGCGGCTGCGACGTAAGTCTTCTGGCCTTTTGGATCTTCCACACCCATGATGAGCATGTGCTCGGCCATCCACCCTTCGTCGCGTGCCATGTTGGAGGCAATCCGCAGGGCGAAACACTTCTTGCCCAGCAATGCATTGCCTCCGTAACCCGAACCGTACGACCAAATTTCGCGCGCCTCGGGAAAGTGGACGATGAACTTCTCCTGATTGCAGGGCCAAGGCACATCTTTCTGTCCGGGAGCGAGCGGCGCGCCCAGGCTATGCAGGCAGGGGACGACGCGTTTGTAGTCTTTATCAATTTCCTTGAAGACCGGCAGTCCGATGCGCGCCATGATGCGCATGCTGGCGACTACGTAAGGCGAATCGGTGAGCTGCACGCCGATCTGCGACATGGGCGATCCAACTGGGCCCATGCTGAAGGGCAGGACGTACATGGTGCGGCCGTTCATCGAATTGCGGAACAGGCCACGCAACTTGCGGCGCATCTCGTAGGGATTTTCCCAATTGTTGGTGGGGCCGGCGCTGTCTCTTGAGAGTGAGCAGATGAAAGTGCGGTTTTCCACGCGGGCGACATCGCTCTTATCGGAGCGTGCCAGGAAGCATCCCGGCCAAAGCTCCTGGTTCAGGCGAATGAGGGTCCCGCTCGCGACCATCTCTTCGCAAAGCTGGTCGTATTCTTCTTTTGAGCCATCCACCCAGTGAATGCGAGCCGGACCGGTGAGTTCGGCCATCTTTTCCACCCAGCGCAGCAGGTGTTCATTCTTGGTGAGTGGAATCGCCGGATTGGTCTGGGTAACGGTCGCCATCAGATTAAGCTCCTAATGCGGATCAGGACCGCCGTTATGGATACGGCAGTCGAAAGTGACCGTTCTTTATGGTATCGCAGCCGAGCAGGACAGGGAAATGGCGCGAGAGACCGACTAGGCATCATTCTCACGAAACCGTCGCTTCTAAGCCGATGTGCGTGAACCAATGCCGTAGATAGTCAAGACATCTTGCAGGATTACGATGCCTTCCAGCTTGTAAATGTTTTCACGGTTCACGACCGGCAGGATGTCGAGTTGATTTGCGCCCATGCGCTCGAGCGCCAAATCCAGGCCGTGATCAGAATGTACGTGTGGAAAATTCAGTGGGTCCGACAATTCTCTGAGCTGTTTGTCAGGAAATTCCGCCGCCGCTTTTTCGAGCATCGTTAGATTGACGACACCGATTACGCAGCCAGCACCATCAGTTACAAGCCAGGTGTGGAACTTACTCGTGTGCGCACGTTCCAAGGCCTCACCAACCGTGCTCTCCGATGGCAGTGACTCGGCAGCGGGACGCATGATTCGAGCTACCTGGCGTTCGCCGGGTCGCTGGCGTGATTCGGCGGTGGGCAGGTGTATTCCGTCTTGTATTGCCAAAGCTTCGTAGATTGGCATCCGCTGTAGCCGCGAAGAGATGAAAAGGCTCACGAGATTCGAGATCATCAGCGGAACGATGACTGCGTAATCCTGAGTCATTTCGAAGATCATGAGCACTGAAGTCATGGGAGCACGCACGATTCCAGCGAATGCAGTCCCCATTCCAACCAGGGCATAGGCGCCAGACGACGCGGTGTGACCTGGGAACAAGTGATGAGCGATGGTACCTATGGTTCCCCCTAGCATTGCGCCGATAAAAAGAGCAGGACCAAAAATTCCGCCGGCATTGCCAGAGGAGTAACTTGAGGTCACGGTGATGAGTTTTAGCACTACGAGCAAGACCATTAGCTTGAGCGCCATTTGTCCGTTCAGGGCATTGCCAACGTATCCGTATCCGACCCCCAGCACTTGCGGGACGAACCATCCCGTGATGCCAACTAGTAAGCCGCCGATCGCGGGTTGGAACCAAACGGTTTGTTTCGGAAGGCGCAGAAATCGCGCGCGCATGGCCAGCAGCATTTTTGTGAACGCCACTGAGACCAAACCTCCGGTCACGCCGAGCACGGCATAAATGGCAAATTCTGCCGGATGCACAAGCTGATATTGCGGAACTTTGAACAAAGGGCTGTTGCCGAGCAGAAGGCGGAGTACTCCCCAGGACGTAGCCGAGGCCAGCACCACCGAACCGAGCACCGGCGCGTTAAGGTCTCCGACAATTTCTTCGAGGGCGAACAATACTGCCGCCAATGGTGTGTTGAATGCGGCAGCAATTGCCGCCGCGGCGCCGACCGGTATGAGGGCCTTCACCTTCTCCGGGCGCAATCCGAGCAGGCGCCCCAGCACGGAAGCAATGCCGGCTCCGACTTGTACAGAAGGCCCTTCTCGTCCAAGGGGGATCCCGCTAGCCAGCGTTGCCGAAGTGCAAAAAAACTTTCCCAGAACCGTACGCAAGGTGATGCGGCCTTCGCGAGCATACAAGGCAGCCTTGGTTTGAGGCACACCACTGCCGCGGGCATTGGGAAAGTA
>WNFR01001063.1_pt1 | contig 28491 bp, 35 predicted proteins | sample 5400221 | NCBI WGS metagenome assembly WNFR01 (sample SAMN13153357, study PRJNA577476) | soil metagenome | isolation source: 40 cm soil under Madrone tree | place: USA:California | collected 2016-06-14
ACTTCGAGAGAAAATGCTAGAATTAAATTGTCAAGGAAAATCACCGGCGAGAATAGCCGCCTGGAAAATTAAATCCGGAAGGGAGAACTAAGTTGCCACATACTCAATCAAGATATCAACAGGATTTGGGCTTTACGGACGGAAGGATGTTTCTCAGTCCGGGTGATCTCATCGCTGTAGGCTCCGTTGCTGCTCCCGTAGTAACTCGAAACGCCGCTGGAGATTGGTCTCTTACTAGAACTGCCGCTGGTGCTGAGACTATTAACATCGCCGCGAATCTCACAAACGCTGTTATACGTCGAACTGGGTTTGGTGAGGATTTACAAGAGCAGTTCGGTGGCACTGGTATCCCCGCTTCTGCGCAGCCTCAAGTTTATCGACCTGATGTTATCCCTGCCATGTCCGCGGCACAGCAGTTACAGCCGAGAACCGCGTTAAAACTAAAGGGTATTAAACTTCTTTCGATGGATTCTATCTACAGGATTACTGTAGTCAATTTGACTTCTCATAACATTCGAGTCGATCAGACTCTTTTTGTTAATAACGTGGCTCCTGCCATAACAGCCGTATTAGCTCCAACGGCTCAGAACACCGTTGTGCAAGCGAATCCTTATGTTCAGAATACTGCTCTTGCGGCTGGTCAACAAATCTATAGAAATCTTGTAGATCAAGAAATCTGGATCGAAGCCACGATAGTAATGGCCAATACTGGGAAGATAGATTTCTATGGATTTGACTGCTTAGTGGAATTCAATTATAACTAAGGAGTTCTTATGGCACTTCTAGTCTGTATCGTTTGTGGTCGTACATCTACGAGAGCTACCTGGAATAATACCAACGTCTACGGTACGACGAAAGTCGCCTGTGATTTTCATTCTCAGAACGTAATTCAAGCTGCTGTGACTACAGGAAACGCTGCACAGCCAACTCAGGATAACATACCTAAAACACATCACGAACGGGGGAGTTCATAAATGGCGATGCAATTCTGTGTTGTTTGTGGACGAGGTTCCACTCGTCCTTCGTGGAATAATCAAGTAGGGGCTTTTGTAGCCTGTGATTTTCACGATCAACAGGAGATTAACTGGGCCGTTCAGAACGCTACGACCCCGAACGCTGGTGTTATGGTTGTTGATATAGCGGACGAGGAGTCTCCGCAAGTATGAATATATCCTCAAATCCTTGGTCTTTCACCTCCGCTGATGTACCTGCGGCAGTTGTGGCAGCGGCGTCTCCTAATGGAATGATTCAGCAAGGGACTACTCCTGGACAGCCAGGATTGGCGTCAGTCTTGCTGACGACCGTAGGAGCACATGGTCTTACTGCTGGGCAGTATATAACCTATATCGCAGATACGAACGGACGATTTCTTGGCTTTTATCAAGTTATCGCCGTTCTATCCGCTACGACGGCTTTACTTGCGAATATCTCCGGACCGAAAAGCGGTCAGCCCTTTAGTACTGTCATCGCTGCCTCGGGGGGTGGCTCCGTTTTAGTGTGTCAGTACCCCTGGATGGTACGTGCAGAGGATATTTCTTTGCAAGGTACTGGAGGAGCCCCTGGTGGTACTACACAAATGATACTCGTGGATAGAAATGGAAATCCCGTTTGGCGTGTTGATGTTGGTGTAACTGAGACAACGGGGTTTGTTGCTCAGAATAGAGGAAAAATAATGTGGGTGGATGGGATAACATTACAATCCATACCTACGAATGTTATCATTTTGGTTACCATTAACTAAAATGGGCAAAGATCTAGACGAACTAGCAAGTTACATGAAGCCTTTGGCTGAGGAACTTCTCTCTCAGGCTAGAGCCGCTGGGCTTGATCCTGTAGTCGAAGATACAGGACGGACCTCGGTGGAACAAGAACAGAAACTCGCGCTCGGGGTTTCCTGGACACCTCGTTCTAAACATCTTCCTCAGCCTCCTGAGATGAAAAGCGAAGCTATTGATGTGGTTCCACGAATATGCATGAGCATGAAATTCTGGGGGTGGAATGGAGATATTGGTACTAGTCACTCGCATTGGGGTAAACTGATTGAAATAGGCGAAGGACTGGGTCTCCATTGTGGGGTTCATTTCCCGGTTTCTGACCCCGGACACTTTCAGTATGTTCACAAGTAGCTTGATATGGATAAGAATATGGGATTCTTGATAGTCTCGGAAGGGGGAGATGGATTGGGGCTGGCGCTCCGGCTTCAGGAAGAAGGTCATAAAGTAAGTATGGCTATCAAGGATCCCATAGCCGAACAAAGAGGAGAAGGATTAATTGAGAAGAGCGCATCTCCGGAATTCAAGCCTGTTCTTCTTGCAGACTGTACTGGAAGCGGTGCTCTACTAGATTCTTATCGCGCGAGCGGCGGAGATACTTTTGGAGGTTCTCAGATTGCTGATAGACTAGAAAGCGGCCGTAAATACGCTAGTCAAATTTTCAAGGAAGCAGAAATTCAAGAGCCTTTCTCGAAGAGATTCACGGACTGGGAATCTGCTTTTGAGTTTGTTCAGTCCTGGGATGAAGATTCCAAACTCGTTTTTAAGCCCGAGGGTAAACACAGCGGTGTAGTACCTAGCTTCGTACCGCATGATAACGCGGAATTGCTAGAAATGCTAGAGCACTACAAAGGAATAATCGGCAATGAACCAGAATTTACACTACAAGAATTCATTGACGGCGCATGTATCTCAAGTGAGGTCTGGTGCGCACAAGGTAAAATGCTCCGTCCAATCAATCACACTCTCGAACGTAAGCAACTCCTCCCTGGGGACATTGGTCCCTCGGGAGGGTGTACAGGTAATGTGGTGTGGTGCTGTGACGATCGGGAGTGTAGGCTTTGTGAAACACTTGCAAAGCTGTCAGGAATGCTCGAAGAGAATCAATGGACCGGGCCAATAGATATCAACACCGTTGTCTCCAAGGAAGGAGAAATCTATGCGCTCGAATTTACACCTCGACTGGGCTATGATGCATTCCCGACATTTCTGTATGGGCTTTTTGAATCTGATTTCGGACAGTTCGTGTATAACTCTTGCCATGGAGAGTCCAGTGATCTCGAAGTCTCAGATGGCTTCGCTGCGGGTGTTAGGATTTCCGTTCCGCCGTGGCCCAGCGAGGACTTTCATGCCCGTCCAGGGCTCCCAATTCGTGGACTTCGCAAATCTGACCTCGAAAAATTCTATTCTTACGAGATTAGTTTACAAGAAGATTCGCTTGTCACCTCCGGAGGGTACGGTATTATAGGTGTAGCCATTGGGCATGGGGGTTCTATAGAAGAAGCCTTTGAAGAGGCTTATAAAATCTGCGATAAGCTACGCTTGCCAGATAAACAGTACCGAAATGATCTCGCGGAGGTGTTTGCGAAGGAGTATCGCCTAGTAGAACGCAGTTTATTTAGTGTTCAGAAAGTGAACGCTTAATATATGCCATTTCCTCCAGCATTCACAAACGCATGGGACGTAACCTTTCCACCTGATACCCAGTTAGCGAACCTCCTCGGACAGGATCTCCGCAACTTCCGCACAGATGTAATGCAACGCCTTTCTCTCCTGAGTGGTACGCTTGCGAATAGACCTACTCCCGAAATAGTAAACGCCACCTGGGGCGGAATCGGGTACGGGCTTCTTTATTTCTCGACGGATACAAGCCAGATTTTCCAGTGGAATGGGGCGGTATGGAATGATGTAACTCAGAGTCTTATTAAGACGACTTTCTTCAAAGATAACACAACACATCTTCATACTGGTACAGTGACCGAAGATGTAATTTATACTAATGTTATTAACGGCGGTTTACTGGGTACTAGTAATATCTTACGAGCTACCCTTGTATTCACTCCGACTGCATTAGTTAGTGGCGGAAGTACTATTCGCTTCAAATACGGAGGAAACACTCCTTTTTTCTATGTTGTAAGCGTCGCCGGACAAGTTGGTGTTACATATCGAATTGATTTTACCATGGGAAATCAAGGAGTGACTAACTCTCAAAAAGTAACAGCGGCAGTCAACGGTTTCCCTGGAACCCCTGCTACGCAAGTTACCGCTTCTGGTACGTTAGCAACAGATAGCACGGTTAATCAAAACTTTGTTGTTACTGCTCAGAACGGAGCTGCTGGAGATTCTCAGAGTTTTCTTGAGTATTTCTTGGAGATTTTGTAAATGCCCGGAGCTACTGATAGACAGCAAGTAAGATCCGAAGAGTTAATAGAGTTCCCGATTACCGGACCTTTTGGTGGAGTTCAGTCTGAGCTTCCGCTGGATCAAATCGAAGATTACGGATTTGCCGACTCCACTAACTTCCTTTTTCGAAAAGGCGTAGCCTATGTTCGCCCGGGGTTTACTGCACTTCCTGCCTTTCCTGCTCCGGCTAATGAGCCTGTTTTAGGGATAGCTGATTTTTTTACTAAAAACGGTGCGAGAATACAAGTAGTTATGACTCAAACTCGTTTACTTCAGTGGAATCCTGTAGGTCAGTCGTGGACTAATATAACCGGAACAGGTTTTACTGGAACTACGACGCAGGTTTTTAGCTGGGATGTTCTTAATAACAAACTACTTTTTTCTCAGGGAGCTGATAAAGTCTGGCTCTGGGATGGTGTAACTGTTGGTTACTCTCAGAGTTCTGTTAACGCTCCAGCCGCGTTTTATCTCGCAGAGATTGGCTTGCATTTGATGACTCTTAATACTATTGAAGGAGGCATTAACTTTACACAACGATACCGTTGGAGCGCCGTGGGAGATCCAACGGACTGGACTTCGTTCTCTGCGGGGGTGAATGATAATCTTAATAATCTCGGTCCGGGACAAGGTCTTCTTAAACTCGGTCAATACGGATATGGATGGCATAACTGGGGTATTGTTCAGATTCAGCCAACTGGGATAGGGCTAGCGCCTTTTTATTTTACCACAATAGCGAACTCGAATGTTGGTAACTTCTGCCCTCGTTCTCTTAATCATTTTAACCGAGACGGTGTAGAATGTGCCGCGTATGCTGGTTTTGATAATGTTTACATCTTTAATCAATCCTCAGTTATCCCAATCGGAGATATGCCTCTTGACGGTAAGCGTCGTATAGGCGCTCGTTCGAGAATCTTTGCTGATTTGATTTCCGGAAACCCAGTAAACGCCTTTGGTTACGTGACACAGAGTATCAAGGGTCAGGTTTTTAATGCTTACTGGCTCTTTATACCCGGGGTTCGAGTTTGGGTTTATAACTTCGATGAGAATAACTGGACTCCTTTTTCTTACGCTGATGTAAAAACCGTGTCTGGGAGATTCTTTAACCCTAGTGGAACTAGAATCATGGATCTTGTAGGAAGAATTGCGGATCAAAACTGGACCCCTTCGACTCAAGGAAACAACTCGTTAGATGGCTATGCTATTGGTAATGGCACTGGTCAAGTTGCTTATATTGATTTCACAAATTATTCCGAAATAGCCGCGTCGATAACTTCTGGAAAGCATATTTTCAAGGATCGTCGTCATAAGCATACTGTTAAAAAATTTCGACTTACGGTACAAGATCAAGGGGCAGTAACGTACACCATCGTTATATCAAATGATAAAGGCTACTCCGAGACTCAAGTAGTAACTCTCGGAAGCGGCACTGGGGATTCGATAAGCACAGTTTTAGGATTCAATGTCACAGGTCTTAGAATTACATGGACCTGTTCTGTGCCTGCGGGGCAACCTGGTGCTGTGATAGAATTCTGCCCCATGTTTGATATTTCCGGTGAGCAACGCGGGGGAACAATAGATTAAATGAAGGCAGCGCCAAATCTTAATTTCACCGTTATTAAACCTGAACAAAAGTCTCTGAGTGATTTTGTTCAGATGTTGAAAACTGTGTACCAGAACTTTATTCAAGTTTTGAATGGAAATATCGGATTCGGAGATGGGACAATTCCTGATAATATATCAGGATCTTGGATAAACGTAGTAGCTCCTGTAGCTCCGAATACTGATTTTACTGTGAATCATAATCTCCAGAGACTTCCCGTGGGGTATTGGATTATGCAGAAAGACAGGGCATGTGATGTTTATACTGGAAGCGTAGCTGCGACAACGACGCAGTTAACTCTTCGAGCGACCGTGGCATCGGCTGTTCTGCGTTTATTCATTATTGGATTTCTTCTTAGTTTTTTCGCATCGCGTAGCGAAGCTCAGGGAGCACAGCATCTAAACTTCGCAGTTGTGGCTGTGAATACGTCTGCTGGCTCTGGTATGTTGAAGGTAATACCGAGTGCTGTTATCACGGTATGCAACGGATCTACTCTTCCCTCATTAGGTTCTACATGCAGTGGAACAGCGTTGATATTCTCTGATAGTGCTTTAACACTCCCTCTTTCGAATCCGTTCAATGCTGATGTAAGAGGAAACTACGCCTTCTTCACAGCGCCGGGTCAAAGTTATGTGATAAGTGTTGGAGGAGTTGGAGTTACAACACTGTCGTATATATGGCTTGCGCCTATCGCCTCCGGGGGAACGTTTTCGAGTTTGATATCGGCGTCAGCGAGTCCAGCGCAGAGTGGGGTTGTTCGACTGGCGAATAGTGATAATATTGCTTGGAGAAACAACGCTAATAATGGAGATTTAACATTAGGTCTTTCGGGAGCCGCGTTTGGGAATCGACCTGCTGATATGTTTGTTTTTAATCCAGGCTCAACGGGTTTACTCGCCGCGTTTCTTTCATCTGCGAGTACAAGTATACCTGCCGTTGGTGGCTTTGCTCGAATGGCATCTGGAGATTCCATCAGTTGGCGTAACAACGCTAACAACGCGGATGTATCATTTAGCAAAACCGCGAACGATCTCCCGGTATTTAGCAGTGGTGGCCCTTCTCTTTTACTAAACTCGCAAGTAAACGCCGCTGCGATAACCGGAAACGGTGCACCGCAAACTGTTTATCTTTACCAGATTCCCGCTAACACTGTAGCAAATCTCAAAGGATTTCGTCTTACATTTGGTCTTAATCATTCTTTAGGGGCTGGAAACGTAACTTATATACTGTCATTGCTTGGTGTAACGATATTCAACGTAACAAGTGCGGCAGGAGGTTCATCAGCAGTGCAGGTTACGTTCCTGAATACCGGAGCAACTACAGGAACCGCAACGATATTTGCAAGTGGTGGTGGACTTGCTGCACTTCAGGGAAGTGCTACGTATACAACTTTATCCTGGGCTTCTTTACAAAATTTATTATTAACATTCAATGCAGCAAATACAGAACAAGTTACCCCAATTCAATGGGCGGTGGAGTTGATTCAGTGAAAAAACTACTTCTAGTTATATTTTTATTATTACTGTTTACATTTAGTGTTCACGCTCAGAACACTAACGTAACTGCGACTATTACTGATGCTGGGGGACAGACGTGGAATAATGGTACATACACGTTTAATTTCATTCCGAAGCCTCAGTTTAACGGCTCTTATAGACTAAGCGGGGCGCCGTATACATCGGTCCCTGTAACAGGTTCTCTTAGCTCCGTCGGGGCTTTTACAAGCGTACCTGTTCCGGATAATAATTTAATAACCCCGACAGGAACTCAGTGGACTGTTACGGTGTGTGCTCAGACTCAGTTTATTTGCTTTACATCAGGGTTTCTTACTATAACCGGCGCTTCTCAGACTATTACTAGTAGTGTTATCCCTCCTGCGATTTCTACTACCTGCGGTCCTGGAGCAGTAGCGTATGCCGATTCGGAAGTAAATTGTAGTATTGGGGGGCAGTATTATAATTTAACGAGTTTAGGGAGTAGACAGTGTACAGCCGTAACAGGAAATGCTTGTACTACTTGGACTTCAGCAGGCGGGGGCATCACGGTAGCTAGCTTGCCTGGGGGAAATCAAATCTATGCTGCTACTTCTTGTCCTGCATCTACGCCACAATGCTTCCAGGTATTCGACGATGTGCAAATGTCGGAAAATGCCACATGGACGAACGCCTCTACCACTGTCACAACCATTGCGAATGACCCAGCGTTCGTAGCCGGAGATGTGGGCAAGATTGAGTTCGGGGCAGGGAATTGTCCCGGCACGAGCGTGAACTGTACTTATATGGTTCCGCAGGGAACAATTCTTACCGTTGTCAGTGCCCACAACGTCACTGTATCAGTGGCCGCTACCGCTAGCAGTCCCGCAACGGTTAATATCAACAATTTCTTCTGGGGACATGATGACGGGGCGCAGTTGGTGGCAGCATTCGCCGCGCTATTTCCTTATACCTTCGGAAGCACGCAGCTTTTAACGCAGCCACAGAAAACACTAAGGCTGCCATGCGGGATGATGTTCACAAGCCTTCCGCCATTTATCGTGGGCGCCGCTGGTGGAACAAATCCAGCGAACAATGGCGGCGGCTTGGTTGGTTGCGGTGGCCCGTCTGTGACCATAGTCATTCCATTACCGAAAATGAACTGCAACGTATCCACTTTTATAGGTTGCATGTTTTCAAACGGCATGATCCCGATTGCCAATCCCGGCAATATACTAGTCGGTTGGCACGTGCGCGATATCACCTTTTGGGGTGGCGGAACAGATGTTAAGGATGCCGCAGCGACGTACTCGAATCCAGCCAACGCTATCGTAATCAACACGTTCGACGAACTCGATAACGTCTGGGTAATTGGCTGGGTTTGGAATTCGAGCAACACTGTCGGGATTTTTAACAACGGCGGCGTGATGACCAATTCTGGCTCTTTTGGAGGCGGGGTGACTAATTGTAAGTTTTCCGGTTCGGTGGCTGTGGGTGCGGTCATATATGGCGGTGGTTGCGGGAATAGTCCTGGTCATATTGGGTTTGTAGTATCCAATACCTCGGTAGGAGCAATGGTTAGTAGTTACGGAGTATCCATAACTAATTCAGCGAGCTTAACTGCCGGTATATGGAATGATTATGGAAGCGCTATAATCTCTTCCACATTTATTTCAGGCGGGTTTGGCTACCTGCACGGCACACTAACCGGACAGAACGGAGGAGGGAATAGTGCATTGACGGTTTCGGGCGGTGTCGTCCATCTTGCTGCGGCTCGAATTGATGCTACGTCAGGAGCGCCAATCAACATAAGCGCTGGAACAATCTATGATGACTGCGGGAACATCTTTGCGGATACCCCAACCGCTCTCGTGATCTCCGGTGGCAGTATAATCGGTACCTGCTCACTCTCGCAGCAGGCTACAAATACCGCTGTCGCTAGTCGAAACACCAGCCTTGGCACCACGGCACTTCTGCCCGCTGTTCGCTGGCCAGGGCCGAATATCACGATTGAACTTTACGCCTACGATTCCGCCGCTGGCGCAAGCTGCGCAGGTAACACGACTGTCACCTGGACGATCTCCTACACAGACCCAACCGGAACAGCTCAAACCAGCACGGCGGTTGAGACCATTGCTACGAACGGCGGTGCGACTGGTGCCGACTCCCTGAGAGTCACGTTTCCGATCAGCGTGAATCCCAATACGGCGATCAACTACTCCACCGTCTATGCCATTGGCGGCAGCTGTAGTCCCGGACCCAGCTACGCCGCAAATTTGAAGGTGATCTAAATGTTAAGACGCCTTCTTTTTGCTCTGTTCTTGACTCCATTCATCGTCCTGGCGCAAATCCCCCTAAGACCAAGAGTGACGCCAGCAGCTCCTAAATCGTCTGTTCCGTCGAGTGCGTTCCGTGGGGATGTGATCGTGCCTATCACGAAAGCTGAACGTGCGCAGATGGCGCGGACACATAAGATTATTTGGAAACACATCTATCTCAGACTCCCAATAAACCAGCTCGACTCAAAACGGATGATGGCGTGGATCGACAACTTCACTCATCCAGGCCCGACATCCGCGCGCGACGGAGAAAAGGATTGGCTGGACTACGATCCGCGTAACGTACGCGTGACTAATCGCTATATCAGTTTCGACGCACCCGCCGGAGATCATATTTTCTGCATTGTGGGGGAACGATGAAAAAAACATTGATACTTGTCCTGGTATTGCTATTAGGTGTTGGTGGAATCGCTCTGAGCCAGACAAATGTTCTATATCCTCTTTTGGCTCCACTTGGTAGTGACGCGGCCCCCTCTTATAGTTTTACAGGGCAAACCGGCACCGGAATGCAAGATGCAGGTGGAAATTTAACTTTCGACGTAGTTGGCGCGCAAATGCTTCTCATATCAAGTGGGGGGCTTATTGTTGGTGGTTCGGGAACAACTTTTCAATCGCCCCTATATCGAACTGGTACGAATTGTTCTTCCAGTGCTTCCCCTGCCGTTTGTGGATCAGCAGCGGCGGGTTCGTTCGTTCTTCCCGCTGCGGCAACGACAGTCACCGTCAACACGACGGCTGTCACTGCGAACTCCCAAATCATGGTCGTCAACGACGATTCGCTCGGCACGAAATTGAGTGTTACGTGCAATGTCGCGCTAGATCAGGTATTTGTGTCGGCTCGGGTGGCTGCGACTAGTTTCACAATCACCGGCTCGGCCCCTGTCACTAATCCGAATTGCTACAGCTACTTGATTGTGAACTGATATGAGTGTCCCCTGGCTCATCGCCGCTGTTATGGCCGCTTGCTTGTTTGTCGGCGCTCTTCTGATGCTCAACGGCTATCAGTGGTTTCGTTTACGGGATCAACAGAAGTACTATGAAGGCCGTTTAGAAGAACAAAGCAAAGCTCATGGTGAACGCATAAAGAGCATCGGTCAACAGCTTCGTAACGTGCCTAAAAGGAAGTCAGATAGAGAGCATGAATAGATAATGGCTATAATATGGTCAATATTATGTATCATCATTGGCCTAGCAATAGCTCCGTTAGTTTATCCTTTAATAGATTTAATCATTCTCTGGCTGAAAAGAAGAAGGAATTAATCTAATGGAAAGGGTCTCTTCTACTACAATGAATGGGAACTATATTTATGCAGATTCAGAAGAAGAGCGGGTTGCCATTGCTATAGTTGCCTGTAATGAAGATGAACGTATTAGAAACCCAAGAGGAGTTCTTCCTGGATACGATACGTACAGGGAATGGATAAGACCTTTTATTCGACGGGAGATTATACACGCTTTGCTTCAGAAAATACATAAAGGTACAAAAGGGGATGTTAAATACGAAGCGGAATTAGCCGCGGAGTTAATAGTTATTAACAAGGATATAGGCGAGAAATTGCATGTTATGAAAGAGGGGGTCTAGATGCCTGTTCTTAGCCCTAGCGGGATACAGTTTTTCATTGGAGATTTGGTTAACGAAGTTCTTCTACGAACCGAGAATCGTACTAACGACACCTCTCGTGCAGCGATTTGGCTTCGTGACGCGCTTTTAGAGATAAGTGGGTCTCCTGATTATAGAGACGATTTTGTGGAGCTGGAGGAGCTTGGGCCTGTTTTTAATTTAACTGCTAAACAACAAGAGTATGATGAGACTCTGCTCGCCCCGGCGGGTGACGTAGTATCCGTCGTAGACGATATCTTAATCTGGGTTGACTTTCCAACAAACTCAGTTCGCCGTAAGCTAGATACTAGTCATTATCAGAAAACTGACAGATTTACTCCTATCTTCTCGCTTCCTACGGAATGGTATCGTCATTCTACGAATATCGGATTTAACCCTACGCCCGATAAAGCGTATCAGGTTCAGTGGAGGATGGTTAAGCAACATCCGATTAATGATAATGTCTTGGCACAGACTCAGATTCTTCTTCCTCGCGACTGGAATGAAGTCTTAGTATGGAATGCAGTTTATCGCGGTTTTAATGAGTTAATGGAGTATGAAAAGGCTGCAAAGGTTTATCAACTTCTACACGGCGATCCGAAGGATTCTTCTCAGCCTGGATTGTTTTACTCCGTGAAACGGAAGAGGCGTAAAGAGCAGTGGAGGATGGAAAGCCGATTGAGCATGACACGAAGGCCGTATATGTGGGGGAACTAATATGCAAACCGGAGCAGGCGATCTTTTTGGTTCTGGCGGAGGAATGAGCCAGATAAAATCAGGCGGGGTCTTTACTGACGCTCCGTGGGGTGGGGGCGGGGTTTCCCCTGGTGGCTCTAATCAATGGATGAGTTATCCTGCTCTTCCGAACTTTAATGTTAGTGGTGGCGGCTCGATGCCACAGCAGTACACACTCGCGGATCAGCTTATTGGAGGAAAACATAAGCTAGGCGGTGGAATGACCGCTGAGCCGACGATGGATCCGTTGTTTACTAATAATTTTTATGGTATGCTACGGCAGTTGATGAGTGGTGGAGGAGGTGATCTTCAGAATCAACTGCTGAGTTTTCTGGGTGGTGGTCAATCTAATATACCCGGAGCATCCTCTCTGACTTCGATGGCACAGACCGGAAATCCGATCTCTGCGCTTCCGGAATGGCAGAAAATGATTCAAGCGCAGCAGCGTGGTATTGGTGAGAACGCTGCGAATCTAAAAGAGCAGTTTGCTTTTATGGGTGATCTTGCTAGTAGCCCAATGGCTACTGGAATGTCTGATTACTTTGCGCAGACTTCTAAGGATCAGAATGCTTTGCTTGGTCAACTCGAAACACAGTCTATGGAAGCCGCGATGCAGCGTGAGCTAGCGGCGAGCCAGGACATAACTGGAATGGCCGGGGCTGAGACTCAATTTTTGAATCAGCTTTTCCAAGGAAGTGCTTTAGCAAGTCCGAATATATACGGAGGAGGGAAGGGAAGTAGTATCTTAGGTGGAATTGGCTCTTTACTCGGAGCGGGAGCATCAGGAGCAGGTGCCGGGCTTGCTGCCTCCGCTGGAGGAGCGGGAACGATGGAAGCCATTTTAGCAGGATTAGCGGCGATATGATACTTGATGTAAATACCGAAGGTTATTTTGAGGCTTTGAATCAGCAGGTTCTTGACAGGCCTATGACACCTGACGGTCAGTATTATTATCAATTAACTGAAAAAGGTTTTATTACTTTACACAAGGATCACCCTTTGATGAAAATGACCGACGATGAATTCGTCGCTGCGCTAGATGATCCTTTTTATGATTTAGTAGCTGAGGTAACATACAATGCCGCCATGGGATGAGAAAGTGCCTGGGCAAAATAATGATCAATCCGCTCAGATAATGCAGTCAATTATGAAAATGCTTCAAAGTGTAGGCGGTGCTACTGGAGCTACTAGCGGTGGAGGACCGACCGTACAGCCTGGGACTACTCCACCTCCTCCGCAATCAACAATTCAGTTTGATCCACATCGCGGAGGCTCGTCTCCGATTTCTACGGCTCCTCCACGTCCGTATACTCCAATGCCGCAGACAGAGCAGACTGGAGAACAAAGTACTAGAAGTGGACAGGTAAACGCCGGTCTGACTTCGTTAGGTAATAGCCTAAGTGGGATTTTTAATACCATTGGTCAGAAAGAACATGCGAAGAAAGCGGCTCTCGCAGAGAATTATTTAATGCAGATTAACGGTTTACTAGCAAGCGGCGATCCTGGAGATAAACAAAAAGCAATGATGATTCTTGAGGATCCGAAGATTCGTAAAGTCTTGAAGACTGGTCTTGAGTATGTCCCTCTCGAAGAGGAAGTTCCGCCAGAAGCTCACGGAGTTCAGAGTGCGATTCAGAAGATTCAGAAAGGCGGCTCCGGACAATCTCCCCAAGGACAGCCTCAAGGACAACCGCAGAGACAGCCTATTATCCCGCAGGCTTCTCAGGAACAGCAGTTAAAGGCTGCAATGACTTCGGCTTTATTGCAGAAGATTAAACAGGATCCTGCTGTCGCAATTAGCATGATGGGGCAATCGCAGATGGACTCCGCGGAGCAACATGCTTCTGAATTCTATAAGTCTGGCCTCGGCTTAAGTCCTGCCGATGTACAGACTATGACCGCCCAGGAGAAACTAGCTGGTCTGAAGATATATGAACAAGCCGTCGGCGCAGCCATACGCGGTGAGATTGATATGTATAAAGCAGGAATGGGTTATAAGGGCAAAGTAGATTCTGCTACCGTTCTTGGAAACGCTCGTAAATACGCCGCGGACGCAATGAAATCAGCCTGGGCAGCCAGAGATAAAAAGAAAGGCGGAGCCTCTAACTTCGCTGCTGGGGCGAAGGTTTACGAAGACTACGCTAAGAAATATCTCGATCTCGCAGAGAAAGGGAAAGATGCTAAGGGTATGCCTTTGTCAGAGGAACAGAAAAAGATTTATCAACAAAAAGCCGACGCTTATCAACGGCAAGCGGATGAGTATCTGAATCAAGTCGGCGATCAGGAATTAATGGAAATGTTTATGAAGTCCGTTGAAGAGGAGCCAGATGCCTCAGAGTCAGACTCAGATTCAAAGCCCAATTAACGGCGCTGCGCAGGGGGACTACACGCCAGTTGATCCTCGGAAGGATCCTATCGCATTTGTGTTTCAGAATAAAGAAGCTCTCGGAAGAATGGATCCTGATAAGGCTGTTAAATTCGTTGATATGCTTTTCAGGAGAGTAGCGTTACCAAAATATCAAAAAGTAAATCAACAGCGTCCGCTTGATGAAGATGAGTTAGAAAGACTTAGACTCCAATTTGCGGCGAGGATGTTCGGAATTCCGTATGAGCAGGAGACGAAGTTAAAAGATCCGAAGGTAGAATACGGAGCTGGAGCAAAAGCATTAGCTACTGTGGAGGGAGCTGGGGCAGGTGTTCTAGGGGGAATAAAGACAATAGCGGATCTATCACAGCTAATAGATAAACATCTAGGCCCTTTGGGAAAAGCCGCAGGTTATGTTCATGGTGCTATCGGTAAAGCCGCTGGTAAGGGAGAAAGCAGAGCTTGGGAGGATGCTTCTAGAGTTGCTCCATCGGGAGCATCCGCTGGGGCTGCTGTAGGTCATCAAATACCAGCAGCTATAGCTACTCACGGAGTGGGAGAACTTCTCCCAGGAATGGGCAAAACGGCTCCTTTAGCAGCAAGAGTCATAACTGGTGCAGGGAGAGGTGCTGCCGAGGGTACCACTTTTGAAGCGTCAAGACCGGGGGGTGATCCGGCTAGCGGTGCACAATGGGGCGGCGTTCTTGGGGCAGCATTTCCAATGCTAGGAAAGATGTTCGGACTTGGGCGTAAAGCTATTTCCTCAACTGCGCCTGAGGCTGCTAAGGCTGTGGGGTCCGCGACAGCGGAAGGGGCCACAGCCAAAGCGGCTTCTTACGGAGATATAGCTGACATAGCAGCGAAGAAGAAATATGGTAAAGCCTTCAAGGATTTAACAAGTACTGAGAAGGTACAGATGCCGGAGGCGATGAAGGAGGAAATAAAGGCTCAACAGGCCGTTAAGCAGGCTACTAAGAAAGCCGAGGTAGCGGCTGCGAAGGCGGGCAGAGAGGCGGAAGAGACCGCAAAGCGAGCTGAGAAAGCCAAGGCTGCTTCTGCTAAAGCTACACAACAGGCTCAAAGACGCTCTGCTGTTCCAGCGACTACGCCAGTACAGAAACAAGCCGTTGCTGCTAAAGCAGCGGAGGAGAATCCGTCCATAGCTAAGACGCTAGGAAGCGTTGAGAAGCGCGTAGCCGAAGGCAAGTCCCCGACCGGAACGGAGCGTCGAGCGGGTCCTTTGAGTGAGATTAAAGGTCCTGACCCGATTAGAGACGCACGTATTTCTGAACTAAGAAATCTCGCCAAGACAGGCACAGCCGAGGAGAAAGCATACGCTGAATCTGCTTTGAAGGATATGAGAGAACATCCTTTCGAGAGCGGGGCTACGCTTGGGGAAGATATTCGCAAAGCTAGAGCTAAAGAAGGCTCTAAGCCAATTACAAAGTTATCTCCGGAGGAGACAGGACCCAAGATTAGAGCCAAAGAAGGTAAACCTGCCTCACCTGCGCAGCAAGCGGCGGATCGTGAGAGAATAGCAAAGAAGCGTGAGCTTTCGAAAAGCGAGGAGTTCGGGTCTGCTTTAGAAAAACACGCTCAGGAGTTAGCTGGAAAGCACACTGCTGGTTCTTTGGGAATGATGCAGATTCCTGAGCTTGAGGATACTATGAAGGAGTTTCCAAATGGAGAGTTGTTTCTCAAAGGCTTTCAGAAAATGCGTAGACAAGGGAAGATTACAGACGAAATTTACGCACATGAAATGATCGATTGGCTTAAAGGACAATTTGAGGCTCAGCAATGAGTTGGTTAGGCGAAGCCGTAGCTACGTTAGGAAGAGAAGCGAAGGAAATCCTTCCTAAAATCTTTAATAACGAACTCTCGACTACCGCTGTTATGAGTGGCGAAGGGGCTATTCGCAGAAGCGGAGCTTTTGGAGATATGCTCGTAGATTCGATGAAGTCTTGGCAGGATAAATCTGCTCAGAATTCCGGAGAATATTACACGGAGTTACTACGAAGCATGAAGCCTTTTCTAAAAGACAAAAGTATTACAAAGGATATAGCTACGCACTGGCAGAATTTCAAGAATCTTCCTGATGGGCCTTTGAAAGAGTCGATTACTAAAGCGAAGCTAGCGCGTTTACGTATCTACTCGCAGATGCAACAATCCGGAATTAAAGTCGGCCCGATGGTCGAGGATGACTGGCCGCGTATGTATAACAGAGAACTCTTCGAGGGGGTTAATCGTGCTCAATCTATTAGTAGATTACAAAATCAAGGCATGTCTTTAAGACAAGCCGAAGGACTGTTGGATCAAATAAGCGGCAAGTCGCCGAAGGCTCATAACTACGAGTCACCGAGGAAGTGGGATCTACCTGGCTATCGCCGAGATTTGGGAGTCCTTTTTGAAGATATCGACAAAGGCTACAAGCGCCTGAATTGGGCTAAGACATTCGGAGCGAATGACGAAAATCTTGATCTTATTCTTAAAGGAGTTAAAGAAACTGGAGGCAAGTCCGCCCAAGACTTAGCTCTCAAATACGTTGACAGCATAACAAAAAGCGGCAAGTATTATAGAGGGATTCGCCCTTGGGAGCAAGGCTTAGCGAGCTTAGAAGTAGCAAGTAAACTAAGCCTTGCTGTTTTGTCGCATACTTCGCAGCCTTTGAATGTGGCTGTTTATGCAGGGGTGAAACCCTTTGCTAAGGCTCTAGCTTCGCTAGTTACGGAGTTTGTTGAAAACGGGAATGTAAGAAGTGCAGAAGATTTCGCCCTGCGGAGCGGAGCGACATGGACAGAATCCATGCGGCGATATAAAGAGCTTTACGGACAGCAAACGGGCGCACTAGGGTCCAAACTTCTCCATGCAACGGGGTTTGTGGCACTCGATAAATATCGACGCATATTTGCATCCGTAGCGGGTAAACATCTAGCCGAGGAGCTGTTTGGAGAAATACAACGAGGTGTCCGGCCAAATGTTGCTCGATCAAAGCTAAGTCAGATGGGGATAGATGTGGCGAACGCACTAGAACGTGGAAGACTTTCTGAGGATGATCTTCTACAAGCCGCAAAGCGAACCTCCGATGTTACGCAATTTACATTCGATGCAAATCAACTTCCACTAGCGTGGAAGGCGAGTCCGATGGCTCGTATTGTGCTACAGTTTAAGCAATATTTTTACACGCAAGCCAACTTCGTCAAGAATTTTGCTGTCAAACCCGCGGTTCGATATCTTCGAACTGGAGGAGCTGACGGAGATATAAGGCCACTAGTTTATATGTCACTGCTCTTCCCCACTTTCGGGGAATTGACCGCGGATTTACGCGAGTATGCCCGAAAGGGAACGCTCGAAGAGCGGTCTGAATATCCTTTAGAGAGACTGATTGATAACGCGGCACATGCGGGAGCTTTTGGAATTTTTCAAGACATGATTTACAATGTCGCAAGTCCGAGTGATGCTCCAATTTGGCACTTCGTTGCCGGGCCTGTGATCTCTGACTTCGTTGATCTCGCTCGCTTGCCACATACGAAACAGCCGATAGGACTGGAACTTCTTCGACGTGTACCTGTTGTCGGCCCGGTCGCGGCGTATAAATTGAAGGAATCTTCACGTAAGTCTCCTCGTAAAAAAGGTTTCCTCGAAAGAGGTGCTATAACAGAGTTTATGGAGAAAAACCTAGGTTCTCTATAAATAGTGTTCATTAAGTGAACACTAATTCTTAGCTAAGAAAGGTCATATATGCCCACATCGCCAATGTCTCATGGTGAAGTAAAGAGCGTCGAAGACATGCTTGAGGTTTCTCCCTCTTGCAAGCAGCCGACTTCGAATCTCTATTCCGGGTCTGCTGATAACCCAACTGCCAAGGCTCATAGCCCGAAGCACGCTGCTGGTGCTAAGGGGCATCTCACGAACTCTGAGAGCGGCTTTGGCAAGAAGGGCTCCGGCTTCAGCAGGGATATCGCCGCTGGAAAGAAAGCAGCGAAGAATAAGTTGTAGAGTCACATCGTGATCGGGCCTGATGGAGGAGGTTGGCTCTTGTCAATTTCCTCCATTACTTTGTCTATAACTTCGTCGGATCCTGGAGGAAGTGTTTTTGTTAATCCAGGAAATACGGCGAGCTGGGGATTGGCGTTTAGAGTTATATCCAGGACAACACGGACTTTTGCAGGTGTCATTCCTCTGTTATTCTTATCGATCGAGAGACTTATTCCCCCGTCGTTAATCTCCACGATTTTACCAATCCATTTGATATTCTGAGGAGGAAGTATATCTACCCAGTCTCCGAGATAGAGGGAATGGCCCATGCAATCCTTACACTTTGAAGAAGGTTTGTCGTTGTTATTAGTCATCCTCTTCCTCCATTTCGGTAAATTCGTCATCCTCTTCAGTTAGTTCTTCGTCTTGTAGAATGTCTTCGTCTCCGTCCGGAGTTACGTTGTCAGGATTACTTGGATTAGTTCCTCGACTCATGTTCCTACTCCTTCTAGCTCGGCTTCGCCCTCTACTACACCGAGAATTTCATCCGTATTACATACTCGGAAGACTGGTTGATTCTTGAAATTAACTACTGTACCGGAGTAAAGGCCGTAAACAAGTCTCTGTCCGACTTCGTAGTTTACTCCTTCTCCTATCCACTTCACGACCCCGGTAGTTGGGCGGCGCTGGACTTTCTCAGGTATAACAATTCTCCCTTCGTATTTGAATCCGTCCTCTACAAGCCAGATTCTACCTGGCGCAGGGACGATGTAAAAGCCTTTCTGTTCTTTTGTAGCCGTGCTCAAGGTGTGACACCTTTTACCTTTCTAGTTTGAGTTCCTACTGCATGTGTGGCTTTTACTGCGTACATCATATTTCTGCCTTGTTGATATTCATAAATAACTGCTCCTTCAAGGAGCGTGGCGAGTATCTTGTCCAAGTCTTCCCGTGTTACATCACGCCAGAGAGCCTTCAAGATTTCCTGTCGATTGGCAAATCCTTTGGCTTCTAGAAAACGGAGTATCTTATCAGTAGCTACAGCCATCTCCGATTCGCCAACTCCTCGAAAGACTCTAGGTACATTACCTGCTACTGTCATAATCGCGTCATAGGATTTACGAAAGTCCTCCTTTGTGATAATAAGATCGTCGCCGCGACTGGCACTTAGACACATCGCCAGTTTCACCACTTGGGCCCATAAACTCGTTTTGTACGAAGTCGTTGCCTCGTCGTCGTATTCCGTGGGGTTGCTGTCTATGGAGTAGCAGGCTTCGAAGAGCGGCTTCACGTCGTTGGCGAATTGGAACTCCCCTTTGAGTCTGGCGATTGATTGGAGGTCGATGACAAGATTATCTCTAATGGCGGAATGATTCTGAACGACAGGCCACGGGAGAAGTTTTTCTCGATTGTTGGCGACAACAAAGTTAACTCTTCTCGTAAATCCTCCTCCAACCGCGCTAGAAGGGATTGAGGAGATAAGCCATTCTTGAGTCGTCCCTCCAAGAAGAGAGATGCTGGGATTTTTAATTCGAAATTCCCCTTTATGACGAGTTCCATATTCGAAATCTCCTTCATCAAAGTCCCATATGTCGCACAGAATAGGAAGAGTATTAGGAGATGCTCCTAGAAATACAGATAGCTCCGTTGAGAAAATCATACAAGCGGATTCATTTCCAATCTTAAGAGTGCCTCCTAGCATCGGCTGTGGCCATCCTACACTAAGGCGTTCTAGAACGTATTCGATTGTTATACGGCCCGACAGTGTATTAGCCACTTTTGCTTCTTTCATTAAATTAATCGCCGGCTTTATCGCTGTCCCTTTTCCTATACCGGGTCTCCCGACCAAGACTGTGTAGAGATTCGGATGTAATTTATAAGTCCCCCGTCCTACATAAACATTCCGCTTTAGCACCGTCGCTATAGCTGTAGCGGCACTCCAGAAAATGAAGGAAAGGGGAGATTCCGAAGCTGGAGCAATAAGGGATACGTATTCGCCAATCCAGTTTTTAAGTCGCCTCGGCACGTTTTGAGTTCCAGTTCCATTTCGTTTTTGAGATCGTAGCCTAAAGTGAACTCTATCGGAATCTTAATTTTCGTTCCATTTGGGAAAGTGAATTCTCGGTCAAAGGCATCTTCTAGTAACTTGAGTCCAGCGAGGATTTCATCTTCTCGGTCATCCAGTTCGAGGGTAATCGCATCGTGCGTGTCCATGATGACCCAGCCGGGTTTTGTACGCTCACAGTGTAGGATGGCAAGCCCAGTGTTATCTCCGACTGTTGACTGAGGGATATAAGAGAATGCTTCCTTAAAAATCTTACTATTATCAGCATCAGGTCGGAGGCCAAAGAAGTATCGCTCCCTTCCAACGGGAGTTCGTAGGGTTCGTGTAGTTCTAATGTTATCTTCGATTGATTTTTGAAAAGAATTTCTAATCTCAGATTCGAATGCATGGAACCTCTCTAACAGAGTTTCGCAGTATTTTACTCCTAGAGAAAAACCTTCTTTCGCAAGTTCGACGGCCATCTTTGGAGCCTGCATACCGTAGTTCCCCGCATGTCGGGTCTTTTTGCCCATAAAGCGGAACATCGTTCCTTTTCCACACTCAGCCTCCGGCTTATTGAAAATTTGCGTAGCTAGTCTTTTATGTCGGTCGATCCCTGAGCGGAGTTCATTAAGCCCGTCCGCGTTCCCAGAAACATCGCATATGATAGCACAGACGATCCAATCCTCAGCTTGGACTTGATCGCATGAGACAAAGATTTTTCCAGGTCTCGCAATGATACATTCTCTAAATCTCTTTCCAAGTTCGCTCTGCTTAGGTAGATTCTGAACATTTGTTCCGATTTTGTGACCTGATTCAGAAGTAAAGGGAGTTTCACGAGAGGAGCGTCGCCCAGTGACAGTACCAGTGACCGCATACGATGTATATAGAACAGAATCGAGTAGAGTTGCTTCGGCGTAGGTGCCTTTGATTTTATTAAGCTCTCGAACTCGGAGTATTTCTTTAAGAACAGGGTTTCCTGTTGTGGCGTAGGCTTCATTTAGAGCTTCCTCTCCGGTGGATTCATTTTTGGTTTTCCAGTCTTTTTTGAGTTTGATTCCTAATACTTCTGTAAGAACTCTTTTAAGAGAAGGTACGCTGGAGAGGTTGAGTGTATTAGCGTCGGTTTTCTTCCCTTTAATTCCTTTTGGAACGACTTTGAGTTTAACAACGGACTCAATTCCTTGACACGCCTTCGCAAGGTCGGTGTCGATGCTTTGAATGAATTTCGTGAGGCGTTTTTGGTCAACGAGAACCCCGCGGCGATCTATCTCGTGGAACACGCGAGCGAGGGGCATCTCATAATCGTTATAAAACGATTCAAGAGTTTTGAATAACAAGAAGCTCCCCGTGTTTACCCATTCTGATAGCCTGCTTCATTGTCCAACAACCACCGGATTTTACATGAGTATCGGTTTTACAGTGATAACAAAAATCAAACTTCATTCCCTTAAAGTTTGAGGGAAGTTTATCTACTGTTACGCAATAAACTATGTCGGATTCTCCTGCGATTATTAGATTACGAGCTTTGTAGTATTCCCAGGAGAGTTTTCTAGGAGGAAACTCTTTGAAGAGCTTGTTGTAATGCTTTGCTATCTCGATAGCCCAAATATCTATTCCACCAAGATGACATTTTCCGCTAATTACCTCAGTTACGGAAGGATCGTTTATAAGACTATGTAAAATCCCTCTGGCTCTAAAATAGCCTACATCAGAGAACTTAGCTGATTCACTTCCTACTATTCCTATTTTCATAGTGTGTCAAGTATTCGAAAAGTAACAATCGTAATTGGAGATGTTTGTGTTATACCTGGATAATACTTCTGTAAGGAGATCAAAGCATGAAACATATGCTTGAATCCTTGTAACTGAAGAACTTCGAAGGGGGTGTATAAAAGCTGAGTGTGGACGACGGATTGGACTTCGGCTCTCTTGCCGTAGATGGTTATAGAAGGAGCGAAGCTGCGCTTTCCTAAGCGAATAGTAACACGCTTTGTGCCACTCATTAAAGCGCGTGTTAAACCGGTTTCGAACTTCAGAACTGTTTCAAGCGGCGGTTTGGCGTCGTTCGATGAATTCTTGTTGTTGAGCATTGTAAATTTCATAAGTGACCAAGGTATCCTTGCAGTTGTATGACATTAACTTATCTATTCCGTCTCGTGGGCTCCAGGAATGTCCTTCTTCTTTGTAATAAGGCTCACGTGTATACTGCATTGTCTGAAATTCTAACTTATGTCTCAAACCTGGCCATAAAATGTGGTGTCTAATTAAGGTATCGTGAATATTACTCGAATTCACAGTGAACCCCAGCGCCTCCAACCAGTGCTGATCGAAGGTCGTAAAGTTTTGCCCTATTAGTCCCTTAGTCTGAAAAATCGTATCCATTTTTCTCCACAACTGGGTAAGTTCGTTCGGAGGATAATTCCAGAACGACAAGGAAATCGCCTCTTGTGGGGATATAGCAAACGAGATTGTATACGGAACCTTTCTCCGGAGCAACTCTATGTCTACGGAAATAGGATCGGAAGAAGCTATACATCGCTGTAGGAAAGTAGAAGCAATGTCGAAAGAAGGACTGGTCGTAATTGATCGGATAGGTAAAGGCTGTAAAGCCTTCTTCTGTTGATAATACATTAATTCTTCGTGTGCTCTTTGTAAAATGAAGATACATATCTCACGCTCCGAGTACTGACGAAGAACAAAAGCCGGATGATACATGGGGATTATATAATGAGGCCATGTTAGAAAAGGCGAAGTCAGAAGCGAACCACGCCAGTGTCCGAAACCATCTTTCTTCTCGTCTTGCTTTTTGATTATACGCTTTGGTTTTGTAAAAGGACATAGTAGTTGAGTTGGTGTTTTTCCACATGAGACGATTATTGTCGGCTTCAGCCTTTCGAGTTCTTCCCAGAATTGATCGAGAAACATCTTCGTAGGAATACCGAGTTCATCCAAACGATCAATTTTATTATCGGGTGGACGAGTTTTAATTGGATTGGTAAACCATACCTCCGAAGTTCTAAAACCAGCCTCAGCAAGCATTTTATCAAGGAGGTACCCAGACGGTCCAATAAAAGGTAAACCTTTAAGATCCTCTTTCTCCCCAGGCGCTTCTCCGAGAACGCAGACTCTTGAGGAGGTGTTACCTCTGGTTCCGACATAGTTTAGCCCTTTTAGCGCAAGCGCCTGTCTCAGAGCAATATCAGCAGACCCGTTCATAGATTTCCTGTATCCATTTATACTGATCGTCGGAAATGAAAGTACCAGGTCCGTACTTTATAAGACGTTCGTTCATATCTTCGATGAATTTTTGTTCTATAGTATTTAATTCATCGAGAAAGTCTCGTATCTCTTCTACTAAATGCTGACACTCCGCGGCTCGTTCGGTGTTAGGTGCTCGCTTGGGTTGCATTCGGGGACTACCTCCTTTAGGATGTCTTCGACTAGTTCCTCAATACGGATGTGAAAAGGGGTATAGAAACTATTACGCCTGTCGTCGATACCGTTTCTTTCAAAACGTTCGAGAGATTCTTTGATTCGAGTTACCTGAGCATCACTAAGTCTTATCGACATTTTTAGTTGCGTCTCCTTCTGAATGCAAGATATCCACAAAACCAGCCTGTCATCCAGCCGAAAATTAAAGCAAGAAAGATAGTCATTGTTCTCCACCGCTTATGAGATTTTTGGCATCTTCGACATTCATCGCATCTCCGATATACTGAAAAACGGCACATCTCTTATTGCCAAATCCTCCAACCGTACTTGTGGAGCCTCTCCGAGGACTATAGGACCCACTATCTTTAACTTGCATCCACAGGCTACTTCGTTGATAGGATCTAATCCAGGCGGGGTGATTTGGATAACTATGAAGTCTTTTTCCCAGAGACTTATAGGCACTGGCGACTTTACAAGCGAGCACGAAAGCCAGACCGAGTCCTTGGAAGTCCGGCAGTGTAACCATTCGAGTGAAACCACAGATATCTGATACTTTGGGATGCGGACGATGAAGGACTCCACACATAGAAGCAATTCGATAGGTTCCTTCTCGACTTGCTCTTCCCACCAGTTGCTTAATTGTTGAATTTTCTGTCTCAGTTGTTGTTGAGCCTGTTGATAAAACACTTGAGGCTGTGCCGGAGCTTTCGGACTCCACGAAAAATTCGGCATTGGTCCCGGAGGAGCCTGCCCCGCTATCCTCGCATTCGTCATCTTGGCGAAATACCACTGACGAATCGCTATCGCGCTGCGGCAGTACTGAGGATCGGGGAAGCCGTAGTCGTAAACCATCTCTTCCGTTATGATTACTCCCGTCGGGGCGTGTGTAAAGTCGTTGGTTATCACATTGTAATACCAGTCCCTCGGACAGTTGGGGTACACTCTCGACGGAGAGCCCATAACACCTCGCAGCGCGGTTTAGATCAGCGCTCATATAGTGAAAGTCTTTGAATAATTGCCAAGTCTCGTATTTGATTCTTGAAACTGAGACTGTAATTGATGGTCTTGGCTGAAGAGACCTCCAGGTAAAGCGACATGGATTTCCGGGCTCAAGAATCCAGTCAGGCTGGAGCCAGTTTATAATATCGTAGTGACAGGATGCGGCTATGAACTTCTTATACTCACATCCTCGAATATATTTCTGAATTGCATGACAACCGAATTGCGCTACTTGTCTATCAACGACAGAGGTAAACTCATCAATACAAATTGGATTAATAGGAGAAAGTAATCTTCTTGCAACTTCGACTCTAAATCTTTCTCCATTACTAAGTACAGAATAGGGTCGTAAGTAGGAGGGAATCGTATTAAAACCCACGCTTTGACATACACGGGCGATATCCTCCATTGAGTGATCGGCTGCGAAGTCGTCTATTACGGATTTATGTTCCCAGTGTAGAAGTTCGGAACCACCAAAAAGATTATTAAGTAGAAGAGTTTTACCAGACCCAGAGGGTCCTACAATTAGTCCGATACTCCAAGGACGGTCGTCTAGCGGAAGATCGCCGCTAAGCGAAACGCTTAGTTTGGTTTTCGCAGGGACTTCGAACATACTTGAAAGTAATTCAGTGCGAATGGTCGGTTCTATCTCCACTTCTCTATGAATATCTATTTTCATTTATGCTGTCCATGACCGTGCCCGTCTAAGTTCCACTCTCTAGCACGATTTATTATCATTTTCTTATCTACTTCTTCTAACATGTTGATCCCATTTCTATCAGCTAGACGCATTATACAGATTATTACGTCTGCTATCTCCTCGCCCATTTTAGGCGAGTCGTCGTCCTTCGCTAATTCCATGATTAATTCAGCCATTTCTTTGTTAACTCTAGCGGCTACACTAGAATTGGAACCTACCGAGCCGAATGTTTGCTCTGCCCATTCTGATATGGTTCTTTGATTTTCCATCATGCCACAATCGCTTGACATTTAAGTCCAGCGCTCCTGAACTGCGTTAGTAAAACGATTTGTTGTGCTTCGCTTTCGCATTCGACGAGAATCTTATACTCTAATGGCTTTGCCATATGAACGCTATGTGTGCCTGCCTGAATCTTAAGAGCAAGCTCCAGCTTCCTTCTCGCCGCTTCCCGCGAAGGCTCGTTCTTTAGAGACGGAATCTTCTCTATTAACGCCGCCATTTGTAAATCTTGACTCGTCGAGCCAACGGCTTCGTTTAGAAGTTCGGAGAGTTTCCGAACACCGAAGCCAGCGGGTTTTAAGCCTTGTTGAACGGTTCTGGAAGGCTGGCCCGGGATGGGAGCGCCGTATATGCGCTGGTAGACTTCGAGAAGCCTAGCTTTGCCTTGGACTTCTTCGGCCCAGTTCATTTGTTTACGACGAAGATTCTCCTCTAACTCGACGGCGTTCCTGCGGTACTCGTCCGTTGCGAGGTCGTCGCGCCAGAGAAAGTGTTCGGCATGTACTAGAGTAGTTATGCCAAGTTTCTTTAATGCTTCGTATCTGCGGTGACCGGCGACTAGCTTAATAATCATCAGATCGTTTTCTTGAAACGAAGTTAATACTATCGGTTGAATAAGACCATTCTCCGAAATACTTTTAGAGAGCTGGTCAATATCACCAAGATCGCGGCGCATTCTGTTCTCAACCAAAACCTCGTTGATATTGACCGTCTCCATCGCTCTCCTTTTTAGTGTTCACTCAATGAACAGCAATTATTTAGCTAGATTCTGGGCGTGCTTTGTCTGGCAGCCAGTTACCTGACAAAACCACTGATCAACTTTGGATTGGTCTTTGCCATTATACGGCGCATTCTTGACGAATGCCTTGGCAATGGCGCCTGTTAGAGGACCGGTGTATTGCCACTTAGTAGGGTCGTCGTCGGGACCTACGAAGTCCCCGGGCATGTCACCGCCGCCATTCGGATTCGGAGTTAGCGGAAGACCGAAGGCGTGGCAGAAGGATTCGACGATCCAACTAGCAGAGCTATTGAGGTTGTCGAATACACGCTTGTTGTTGAGAGTTTGGTGATTCACGATTTTCAATACAGGGTTGAGATTCACCGAATCACCTTTCTTAGACTTCTCAGGCTCAAAGCCTTCTAGACGAAGTTCATAGAGTCCGTCTGGATAGACATTACCTGCGAGGTCTTCTTTTGAGAACGAAATCTTGGCCATTCTTTGATTCTCCTTTTTAGAGTTTTAACTACGAAGTTTTTACAAGACTCTTTACTACAATCGGCCCTTGGGCAGGAACCGAAATTCGAGAGCGGTGCTTTGCGATCATCTTTGCGATATCGGGTTCTTCTATCGCGTCCAACTTCATGGAAGTTCCAGAATCCATTGAGAAATCCGGAAGAACGTAGACGCGAGGAAGAAACTGAACGGTGTTACTGCCGACTACTTGAGTTAGCTTGACTCTCCAGATATCAGTGAAATACTTCAAGAGTAAATCTTTGTATCGAACAGGAAATACCGAAACGCGACCTGTGAACTTCGGTTTCTCCATTGTAGAATCAGGAGTTTCCTCGGCTCTCTCGTGAAAAGTACAGAATACATTGACAGGAAGCGCAAAAGCACGCATGACAATGGATTCTACCCCCTGCATCTCCGCGTTCCAAGCATCGAAGTTCTTGGGAATATGAATGGAGAGTTTCGGGCCGATCTTGATTTCTCTTTTTAAGTCGTTGGAGTTATAAAGCTCATATGCCATTATAACTCGCCCAAAGGAGGCCATGGAGTCGAATATAAGATTATTGACTTTCGTGCCTTCGGGGACTTCTGGGAAAAGGCGTGTACCACGCTTGTCTTTGAGATTGTATAAATCTAACGAAGTCTCCAAGCCTGTCATTATATCCAGGACTTCTTCGGCTGCGTCTGGGAGCATATATCCGCCCTGAGCGTTCTTGAAGGTGATGGCGTATACGTCTTTTCTTCCAGACAAAACTTGCTTTTTTTGATCGAAGTCCAGAAATAACTTCACGCCTGGCGCAGTGGAGCAGAGTATGGACTTACCATTATTCTCTGGACCGACCACGGCGACGTGAAGAATGTCGGTGGCGACTTCGGATTCCATACTCTTGGCATCAATCATTGTTCAGATTCTCCAGAGTACTTGAGATAACCGTGCGCTTCTGTCGGAGAGATAATCTGTTCCAAATGCTGTTCAGAAAAGTTTCTAGACTGTCCTCGTTCTGATGATTTTTTTTTAGGCTTATTGTCTGCATAAACTTCTCACGTCTCTCCGCTGACCACTTCTTGTTTCTTCTCATAACTACTCTCCTTTTTCTTCGGTTTCATTTTTACTACGTCCGGGGATCCAGAATTCCCTTTTTACGTAATCTGCGTTTATCACGACTTGCCGAACATCAGGTGGCTTTTCATGAATATTCTGAAAAGGACACGGTTTGTTATAGAAGTTAGAACACGTATTCTCATTCCAGAGCCATTCATTAAACTCAAAACAATGTCTCACTCGTTCGGCTTGAAGAAGTCGTCGTCGTTTCCACTCCTCCAATTCCGAAGGCGTATAAGTGATAGGTATACGTTTGAATCTCGGGTGCTTAGAATCTCCTGATTTATCGGTTCTGTCAGAACGCGCCACGCAGTTAATAACAGCGCGGTCAACTGAAATTTCATAACCGAGACTCTTAGCGAGAGTTTGACCGGCCACGACGTAACCTGGGATTTGTATATTAGGTTTGTACTTGCGTGAAGTATTTGCGTCAATATAAGCGA